>Ga0315293_10002603_pt1 | contig 17333 bp, 12 predicted proteins | sample YL17G13_20_MG_FD_203071 | JGI IMG/M metagenome (GOLD analysis project Ga0315293, IMG submission 203071) | Sediment microbial communities from Yellowstone Lake, YNP, Wyoming, USA - YL17G13_20 | ecosystem: Environmental > Aquatic > Freshwater > Lake > Sediment | place: USA: Wyoming | collected...
ATGTTCCAGGTCATCACGGTGAGCGTCTCGCCCCTGAATGGCGCCGGCTGGCCCCGCTCCATGATGCCCGAGTCTGAAGAAGCCGATGGCCCGGAAGCGACAATTACCGTTATGCACAGTGCCCCCAGCAGAAGCAAGATTGCGGCGGATGTTATTACGATAATCTTACGCATTATTTCACTAGAGAATATTGGAGGTTCGGTTATATGTCAATATCCTCGCACGGCAGGTGCGGCATCGCCTGCCATTCGCGCGCAATGAAGAGCGGGCTGCAATAGGTCCTTGGGGAAAATGCCGTTTCAGGGCTTGGATCGGGTCTCTGCGCAGGTTCCAAAGATCTCAGCGAAGTTCGTGATACCGTAGTGTTTGGGGAGCCAGATTTTTCGCCTCCGAACGCTGGGTGCCCTTTTGGTTGACACGGATGCTTGAAAGGAGCATCTTCGCCGAGCCGCTTTTTCTCGCAAACCTGTAGTGATTTGCGCCAATATGCGGTCAGTCGCACGAGTCTCTATTCTGGAGACAGAGCCGGGGCCCCTCGCAATCGAAACATCCGGCAGCCATGGATAAATAGCTCTAAGAGTGAAGCTCGTTTCATCGCCGATTTCCACTTCATAATCCCCGCGGCACTTTTTTCGACATCTAGCAAACGCTCGCAGCCTAACACGGCTGCGAGGGCAAAAGCGCGGGCACGGAGCTCGATCTCTCCGGGAATAATAGCGTTGAAAATTCGCGACAGTTCTGATACAATGTTGCTATATCAAAATCAAACTCGATTTGGATCGTGAGCGTGCGCACGGCGGATCTGCCGGGGTGGCAGGTAAGCGGTCCCGACAGTGGCTGCTCCGCGAATAATCCTCGGCTCGGGCTGCCGAGGGGTCTTGTGGCGGAGCAGAGTTGCGAGCCGGAGGGGCTCGGGCTCTCGTGTGATATGAGCACGGTAAATGATCTCTCGCACCGTGCGGTGTATCGGGGCGCGAGCGAGGGCTTCGCACCGGCTCCGGAGAATCGAAGCGCCGCGCCGTGCGCGGTGTTGGTCTCGATTTCCTCCAAGGAGGTTCGATCATGTGTAAGGGCGTGAGGGCCGTTTTGTCTTTGGTTCTCTGTTTCATCGCGATTGCGGCGCCATCGGTTCGGGCCAACTGGGTTCCAGATGGAGCGTCTCTCTTCACAGATTGTTGTTTCAATCAAACGTCTCCTGGAATCGCCTCCGATGGGGCGGGCGGCGCGATTGTCGTGTGGCTTGACATGCGCAGCGGATTCGGCGCTTTCATCTATGCCCAGCGAGTAAATGCCGTGGGAGATGTTCAATGGACGTCCGATGGCGTCCAGATATGCGCCGTAATGGGGGACCGGTGGGGTTTAAGCATCGTCTCCGATGGGCACGGCGGGGCGATTGTCGCCTGGCAGGACTACCGCGCCGCGAGTGCCGACATCTATGCCCAGCGAGTGAATGCCTCGGGTGCGGTTCAATGGCAGGCCCAGGGGCTTCCTCTCTGCACGGCCACAGATGAACAGTGGAATCCCGCAATCGTCTCCGATGGCTATGGCGGGGCGATTGTCGTCTGGCGGGATCGCCGCAGCGGGGTTAGTTATGACATCTATGCCCAGAGAGTGAGTGCTTCGGGTGCGGTTCTATGGGGGTCCGATGGGATTGCCGTCTGTGCAGCGACGGGGCCTCAGATGTATCCCGCAATCGTTTCCGATGGGTCGGGCGGCGCGATCGTCACGTGGGAGGATTGGCGCGTCCCCGACATCAAGATCTATGCCCAGCGAGTGAATGCCTCGGGTGCGGTTCTATGGGGGTCCGATGGGATTGCCATGTGCACGGCAACTGGGTGGCAGATGGCCCCAGCAATATTATCCGATGGAACGGGCGGCGCCATTGTCACGTGGATGGATGGCCGCGGAGGGATCACCATGGATGTCTATGCCCAGCGGGTAAATGCGGCGGGAGTCCTTCAATGGACACCCGATGGCGTCCCGCTCTGCACTGCGGCGGGGGATGAGATGTATTCGAAAGTCGTCTCCGATGGATCGGGCGGCGCGATTGTCACGTGGAGTGATTCGCGGAGCGGGAGTGGCTACGATATCTACGCCCAAGGAGTGAATGCGGCGGGAGATATTCGATGGACGCCCGATGGAGTCCCGATCTGCACCGTGGCATCGAATCAGCGCGGGCACGCCATCGTCTCCGACGGGTCGGGCGGTGCAATTATCACCTGGCAAGATAACCGCGGCGGGCTCTACGATGACATCTATGCCCAGCGGGTGAATGCCGCGGGAGTCGTTCAATGGACGCCCGATGGGATCGCTCTCTGCACGGCGACGAGCAGTCAGGAATCTCCCGCAATCGTCTCCGTTTGTGCAGGAGGGGCAATAGTCACGTGGCAGGATCGCCGCAGCGGGAGCAACTTTGACATTTATGCCCAGTTCATTGATGCTCGAGGGCGAATCGGAGTGCTCTCGCCTGAGTTCACTTCCATTCACGACGTGCCGCGCGATCAGGGCGGGAAGATCACGCTCCAGTGGGCGGCGAGCAATGCGGCTACCTATTATTCGGTATGGCGCAGGCTGCCCGGCGGCATCGCGCATGTCGCTGCGGGCGCAGATTGGGACGGCGATGCGACTGGAGTGCCCATCGATTTCGAGGGGAAGAAGATTCGGTTTCTCGCCGGCGCATCCGGCTACGCCTGGGAATGGCTCTCGAACGTCCCCGCGAAGGGTTATATGGAGTACGCCCTCATGATCGAGAGCCGGTATGATTCGATGGGCGCGGACCCTGGCTGGCAGTATTTCGTCGTGTCGGCGCACACATCAGATCCGTTTGTATACTTCGATTCGGCGATCGACAGCGGATACTCGGTGGACAATCTTTTGCCGTACGCTCCGCTCGGCCTCGCCGGCGCCCAGAGGCATGCGCCTGAGGGGCTCGCTCTCATGTGGAATGCGAATGACGAGCCCGATCTCTCGCGGTATGCGGTGTATCGCGGTGTGAGCCAGGATTTCGTGCCTGCTCCGGAAAATAGGATCGCCGCGCCGGTGGGGGCCGGCTGCTTCGACGGCGAGTGGCGGTGGAGCAGCAGGTATTTCTATAAGGTTTCGGCGCTCGATGTTCATGGAAACGAGAGTGGATTCTCGCTCTTGAGGCCCGAGGACGTGACAGGCACGGAGACGCCGAAGGCGCCCGATGCGAGCTACCTCTCGCAGAACTTCCCGAATCCCTTCAATCCGACGACGCGGATCGCCTTCGGGCTTTCGGCGGCAGGGCACGTGTCGCTTCGGATCTATGACGCGGCCGGGCGCTTGGTTCGGACGGTTGCCGAGGGGGATCGTCCTACCGGGCGCTACGAGGAGAGGTGGGACGGGCGGAACGCGCGGGGTGAGGAGATGGCGAGCGGGGTGTATTTATATCGACTCGAAGCGGGATCGTTCACCGAAACACGCAAGATGATACTCTTGAAATAGATTCAGGTTCTTTTGAGTAGATCGGATTCTATGAACCCGGCCGTCAAGTCTGATACAGGATTGGCGGCCGGGTTCTGCATTCGTTTGGCCCGAATGCAAGTTGATGGAACAGAGAGTGCTCATGAAGAGGGTTGCGTCTGGGGAGCCAGTTTTTGTTCCTCCACAAAAATCAATTGCGGCTCACTTTATCGATTCCGGCAAATCGAGCAGGAAGCGCCATATCGGAACCACATTGATGGCTCTGTTGCCAAAATCGATCTGCTCGTCTTCGCTTCTGGTCACGATGGTTCCTGACTTGAGGTTCAGCTCGGTCATCGCCTCGGTCAAAGCTGCCATCTCCCGTTTTCGTGTCTGAGGCTCCGCTAGAGATTCACAGGCCTGGATCAACATTCGCGCACGGTTTCGCGGCGCAACAATGAAATCAACCTCGCGACCGGTCTTCGTCTTGTAGTAGTAGATCTTCGGGTGAAGACGCCGAAGTGCGGTGAACACAAGATTCTCCAGGAGATGTCCGGAGTTAACGAGAATCCCCGATGACACCGAGGTGACCAATGCATGATCGACGCAGTAGGCTTTCTTCGGATTGGTGTTGCTGCGCGCGAGCGACGCGTCGAATATCCGAACCGTGAACAGGAAATAGGCGTCCTCAAACCATTCGAGATAATTCGATACCGCTGATTTGGGGGCCTTGTGGCCCAGCGATTTCAGGTATCCCGTGAGACTGTTGACGGAATAGAGCGAGGCCGTGTTGTCCATCAGCCAGTGAGCCAGATCGGTCACCGCCTTGGGATGGGAGACGTCGTGGCGCTCGACCAGATCCCGAAAGAGGATCGCGTGGAAGTACTCCTGGTGTATTCTGATTCGCAAATCCCTGCTGAGGCCGGCCACTTCGGGGAAACCGCCGGTTTCCCAGTATTCCTCGAATGCTTTTTGAACAAGGAGCCGTTTTTTTGTTGATAGCGTGCTCGTGATTTCGATCTTCTTCCAGTCGAGAAACTCCCGGAACGAGAACGGGAACATCTCCCACGACAGCGCACGTCCGCGCATCTGCGTGGCAATCTCTTTTGAAAGCATCTGAGCCGACGAGCCGGTGAGATACACTTCGCACTTATCGGTCCGCATCAAACGGTCCACAAATGGCTCCCACCCGGGGACCGCCTGAATCTCGTCGAAGAAGCAGTAAACCGTCTCGGTGTTCTTCTTCTCCGGATAGAGCGAGTAATAGGCCTCGGTGATCAGCCCGAGGCCGTCCCGTTTTAGATTATGGAGGCGGTCGTCGAAAAAGTTCAGGTACAGTATGCTCTCTCGCGGAACCCCGTTGTCCAGGAGTCGCTGAATGACTTGGAACAGGTACGTCGATTTGCCGCTCCGACGCACTCCGATGCAGACGGCGGCCTTGCCGTGGATTGTCTTGATGCGCAGGCGCCGGGGTACGCCAGTCTCCAGTCGGATCTCCTGGAAATCGAGGAGAATGGATTTAATTGCCTCTATCATGGGGTCGCTCCTGGTTCAGATAGTTACCGGTTACCAGCCTATCTGGAAATAATATTAGCCGGTTATGGCTGTGGGTGTCAAGAGAAATTCCCGGCCGAAGGCGGGCATCATCATGGAAGAATGACATGACAGATTTCTATGATGCTGGAAAAAAGTCATGCAAAACGATTGGTTGAACCGGTGGCGGATCAAGTCGACCGCCTCGCTTCTCGTTGACTCTCGAGAAAACTCGGCCCTATACTCCCTTCGCCCTTTTGGTGAACGGACAAATGGAATCGAGGAAATGGTTATGAAAATGCATCTATCGCTTGTCTCCACGCTCATCCTCCTGTTGCTTTTGTGCACCGTTACGACTGCGACGGCATTGGCAATCATGTCCAGGAGCCCATATTCAGGTGCTATCGTCATCGATGCGGCCACGGGAAAAGTCCTTTTTGAAGACAACGCCGATGCCAGGGGATACCCGGCCAGCATCACCAAGCTGATGGTGCTGCTTGTCATTCTTGAGGCAGTTGAAGCCCATCGCCTGACCTTGGACGAGCCGGTCACGGTGACCGCCCAGGTCTCCAAAATCGGCGGATCGCAGGTGTATTTGAAAGACAACGAAGTGTTCCCGGTCGACGAACTGCTGTACGCGCTCATCGTCCAATCGGCAAATGACGCCGCGACGGCGCTGGCGATCCATTACGCCGGCAGCAAGGCGGCGTTCGTGGAACTGATGAACAGGCGCGCGCAGGAAATCGGGATGAGAGATACGGTCTTTCGCTCCGTGCACGGCCTGCCCCCGGGCAAAGGTCAACTGCCGGATATTTCCACCCCGCGCGATATTGCGAAGCTGTGTCGTGAGCTCCTGAAGAAACCCAGAGCCTTGAAATATACGTCCACCAGGCAGCGCCCCTTCAGGGCAGATGCGGCTGAACCGTTTATGATGAGAAACCACAATCGGCTGCTCGGAAGAATCGAGGGGTGCGACGGGCTGAAAACCGGGTATTTCAGAGCAGCGGGGTTTTCCATCGCGGCGACCGCATCCAAGAGAGATCAAAGAGCCATCGCGGTTGTGCTCGGGGCGTCGAACGGGAGAGTCAGAGACGCCAAGGCAAAAGAAATGCTTACCAGAGGACTGATGGAGCTTGTGATGGATGCGCCGCCGGCTGCCCCGCATACTTCGAATCGGTAGCAATATGGAAATTTGTCATGACATTCTTCCACGATAATAGAAAATAGTCATATGAAGCGATCGCTCGAAGGGCTCCTCGATCTCGCGCATTTCCCGCATCGGAGAATCGCGTTCGTGGTGGGGCCGCGCCAGGTCGGGAAAACGACCCTCGCCCAAGTCATGCTCGCGAAACGAAAATCGAAAAATCTTTACCGGAGCTGGGACGATCTCGAGTGGCGCCGCGAGTTTGTCGGCGCGCCGTATGGATTCCTCGATGCATTCCGGCCGAAGCGTGCGGGGGAGAGGCCGCTCGTGGTTCTGGACGAGATTCACAAGTACCCGCGATGGAAGGCCTACATCAAGAGTCTCTAGGACACCCGCAAGGAACGCATGGATCTGTTGGTGACGGGGAGCGGCCGCCTTGATGTTTACCAGCAAGGGGGCGACAGTCTCCTTGGCCGGTACCATCAGTATCGACTTCACCCTCTTTCGGTGAAGGAAATTATCGATCCCGAAGGCTCCTCACAGGGAGAAGCGCGAGGTGGATTTTCTTCTGACTCTTAACCGAAAACCCTGGGCGCTGGTCGAAGTGAAGCTATCCGATACATCGCCGGCCCCGGCCATGAGCTACTTTGCCGAGCGTCTCAAGGCGCCTCATAAGATTCAGGTGGTTTTGGAATGTGAGCGGCCGGGTATGGCCGGCGACGTTCATGTGATCGACGCCGCGAATTTCCTGCGCTTGTTGCCTGTCTGAGCCGCTTTCGAGATTGCCAGGCAAGAATGGTAGAGCATCCGGCTGTTAACCGGAGGGTTGCAGGTTCGAGTCCTGCCCGGGGAGCCAGTTATTGCCCTCTCTGCTCTTGACGTGTAGCCCGTTATCCCTCGAATTCGCCCAATGGTCTCCCGTCCCCAGGGGTTTCCAATCTCCATCATTGATATCGTGCGCTCTCTGTGATATCCTCATACCATATCAGAAATTCGATGCATTCCGGGGAAGCAGACGCTGCCTTTCCTCTGTGCGTTCCATCGATCTCCTTTCCCTCGGTGCAGATAAATCAAGAAATACTCTGAAGCCTCGATTCGGAAGGAGGAGTGACCATGAGCAGGGTCATCAAAGTTGTGCTTGCTTTGGTTCTCTGTTCGCTCGTTATTGCCGTGCCCTCGATCTGGGCCAACTGGGTCCGGGACGGCGTCCCTGTCTGCACAGTAGCCGGAGATCAGCGAAATCCTGCAATGCTTTCCGATGGCTCGGGCGGAGTGATCCTCACATGGGATGACAATCGGAGCGGCACCGGGAGCTATGACATCTATGCCCAGCGGGTGAATGCCTCGGGAGCCGTTCAGTGGACCGCCAATGGGATTGTTCTCTGCGCGGCAGCCTGGGCTCAGCAGCATCCCGCAATTGTTCCCGATGGCGCGGGCGGCACCATTGTCGCGTGGTATGACTACCGCAGCGGGAGCAGCAATGACATCTATGCCCAGCGGGTGAATGCCTCGGGAGCCGTTCAGTGGACGGCCGATGGCGTCGCCCTCTCCGTGGCAACGGGGACTCAGTGGTATCCTACAATCGTTCCCGATGGCGCGGGCGGGGCGATTGTCACGTGGTATGACTACCGCAGCGGGAACTATGACATCTATGCTCAGCGCGTGAATGCCTCTGGAGTCGCTCAGTGGACGGCCAATGGCGTCGCCCTCTGCACGGCAACGAACCAGCAGCAGAATCCCGAAATTGTCGCGGATGGCGCCGGCGGGGCGATCGTCACGTGGTATGACTCCCGCAGCGGGAACTGGGACATCTATGCCCAGCGGGTGAATGCGTCGGGGACCGTTCAGTGGACGGCCGATGGCGTCCCCCTCTGCACGGCGGCGGGGGATCAGCAATCTCCCGAGATTGTATCCGATGGCATGAGCGGGGCGATTGTCACGTGGTATGACAACCGCGGCGGGAGCACTGACATCTATGCCCAGCGAGTGAATGCCACGGGGGTCGTTCAGTGGACGGCCGATGGCGTCGCCGTCTGCGCGGCAACGGGATCGCAGTGGGACCCCGCAATCGCTTCCGATGGCGCGGGCGGGGCGATAGTCACCTGGCATGGCTCGCCAGGGAACAATGACATCTACGCGCAGCGGGTGAATGCCTCGGGAGCCGTTCAATGGACGGTCGACGGGGTTGCGCTCTGCACGGCGGCGGCAGAGCAGTGGGCGCCCAAGATCATCTCCGATGGCGCCGGCGGGGCGATTGTCACGTGGTATGGCAACATCACCTACGACGTCTATGCCCAGCGCGTGAATGCCTCGGGAGTCATTCAGTGGACTGTCGACGGCATCGCCCTCTGCACGGCAACGGGGAGTCAGTATTCTCCTGCAATCGCTCCCGATGGCGTCGGCGGCGCGATTGTCGCATGGGAGGACTCTCGAGGCGGGGATAGGGATATCTATATCCAGTCCATTGATGCCTATGGGCGCACTGGCATGCTGGCGCCGGAGATCTACTCCGTTCGTGACGTCCCGGGAGATCAAGGGGGAAAGGTTTATCTCTCCTGGTATGCCGCCCACCTCGATGTCCTGATGGACAGAGGGATGTCGCACTACTCGATCTGGCGGGCGATCAGTCCGACTCAAGCGGCAATGGCGCTGGACGCCGGAGCCACGGCTCTCGAGTCTCTCTCGGAGTTCGATGCGATGAGCGGCACGCCGGTCGTGCGGATCGAGCAGGTGGGAGGGCTCACCTATTTCTGGGAGCTCGTTGAGACCGTTGATGCGCTTTACATGGAGGCGTACGGGAAACCGGTTGCCACGCTCTTTGACTCGACCGCCGCCTGCAATGAGTATCACTACTTCCAGGTTGTAGCGCATACGACCGATCCCAAGGTGTTCTGGGCATCGGAGCCCGATAGCGGTTACTCGGTGGACAACATCACTCCGTGCTCGCCTCTATGTCTCGCGGGAGAGCAGAGCTATGCGCCGCAGGGGCTGAGCCTCTCCTGGAAGCCGAACGGGGAGCTCGACCTCGACGGCTACCGCGTGTATCGAGGGCTCACGGAGGACTTTGTGCCCTCGGAGAGCAATCGCCTCGGCGCGCCATGCGACACGCTCTATTTCGATCGTGGGTGGAGCTGGAGTGGCGGGTACTGCTACAAGGTCTCGGCAATCGATGTCCATGGGAACGAGAGCGGCTTTGCGCTGCTCCGGCCCGAGGATGTCACCGGGACGGACACGCCGAAGGCGCCCGAGGCGAGCTACCTCGCGCAGAACTATCCGAACCCGTTCAATCCGATGACGAAAGTCGAGTTCGGGCTCGTTGCGCCTGGGCGCGTGAGCCTGCGCATCTACGACGCCGCTGGAAGGCTCGTGCGCGTGCTCGCCGAGGGGGATCGCCCGGCCGGGCGATACGCGGAGCTCTGGGACGGCTGTGACGCATCGGGGAGAGCGGTAGCGAGCGGCGTGTATTTCTACAGGCTGGATGCTGGAGCGTTCACGCAGACGAGGAAGATGATCCTGCTCCGGTAGTCCCAGTCTCTTTTTGGAGGCCTGGATTCTAAGAGGCTCGGCTATTGAGTTCGATGAGGACTTGGCAGCCGAGCCTCACAGCGATGAGGCGCCGCCAGCGAGCAGCCCAAAACAGAGAGTGGTTATGAAGAGGGTTACGTTTGGGGAGCCAGTCTCTTCCTCTCCAGCTCCAGCACATCCCCTCGGTTCATCGACGGATGGCCGGGCAAAAGGCCGCCACCTACACCTACGATTCCCATGCGATTGGGATTGCGCGAAGAGGTTCGAAGGGGTGTATAATTCCAGCGGTGATGAGGTTAAGAACAAGGACCATAATGGTATCAGTCATACTTGTGGCCGCCGGTTTGGCGGGCGCCCACGCCAAGTCTTATCTCTGGCCGGTCTCCGCAGATCCCGCCACCAGAACCACAATCGTCGGCCGTGTGTACAGGCACACGGTTCAGCCGGACGAGACACTGCTCGATATCGCGAGAAAGTACGATCTGGGAATAACGGAGCTTCAGACGTTCTATCCCAATCTGGATCAGTGGCTGCTCGAGGAGGGGAGCATCTTGCAGATCCCGGCACTCTGGATTCTCCCCGCCACGAAGGGGGAAGGAATCGTCATCAATGTGCCGGAGCTGCGCCTCTACTATTTCATCGCGAAGTATGGAGCGGTCTGGACGTACCCCGTCACGGTCGGAGAAAAAGAGACTCCGACGCCGATCGGCACGTTCCGCGTCGTGGAGAGAGAGGTCGACCCGACGTGGAACATCCCCGTCAGACTGCAATACAAGTACAAGGAAGAGAGCGTGCCGCCGGGAGGTGACAACCCGATCGGGAAGTACTGGATGGGTCTGTCCCGCGAGCGATATGGAATCCATGGGACGGATAACGCCTGGAGCGTGGGCCGCATCATCAGCAACGGATGCATCCGGCTCTACCCGGAGGATATGGAGACGCTGTTTCCCGAGGTGCCAAAGGAGACGTTCGTCTTCATCGTCTATCAGCCCGTGAAGTTCGGGTTCAAGCGAGGTGAGATCTTCATTGAGGTCCACGAAGACATCTACGGCAGGATCAAGAACCTGGAGCGGCATACTCGGGCTGTCGCGAAAGAGATGGGCATCGAGGATTCCGTGGACTGGGAAGAGGTTCACATGGCACTACATGACAAAAGTGGGGTTCCCGTTCCGGTGGGCGCCCAACCGAAAGGGGGTGAGGGCGAACAGTCGTCGCGATACCGGTGAACGAGACGGATGTCTGAGATGTTTCGATTGAAAGGAGGAACGGGTTATGAAATCACGCTTCATCATTGCCGTGGCGCTTGTGCTCATTACGGCGTTCGCGATGAGCTGCGCCACAACTGGGGACCTGAAAAAGCTTCAGGGGGAAGTCGATGCTGCTGCTCTGAAGGCGGAGCAGGCTCAAGCGAAGGCTGACCAGGCGGCTCGTGACGCCGCCGCGGCCAATGCGGCGGTCCAGAATACGCAGGCCGAATGCGCCAAAGCGACAGAGACCGCGAACGCAGCGGCTGCGCGAGCGGACCAGGCGGCGGCTCGCGCTGAAGCCGCGGCGAAGCTCGCCGAGGACAATGCCAAGAAAGCGGAAGCGATCCTCTTGAAAGGAATGAGGAAATAGAGAAAACGATCGATACGTGAGGACGCTCCGGGTCATAGGAGAAAGAGGCGGCACTGATTTCACTCGGCGCCGCCTCTTTTTGTCACGCTCTTTTTGGGCACGCTCTCCCGCTCGTGATCATCGCGCCCCGCCGGCTATGGTCTAATCTCCACCGGCGTCCATGGCAGGACGAGGTCCCAGATTTCTTCGATCTCGCTGTTCGTCAGGGCGATGCAGCCGTTGGTCCAATCGAAGACGTACTGGACATCCCCCATCCATAGCTGCCTCTTGCTCATGCCGTGGATCATGATGTGACTGCCCGGAGGGACACCGAGAGAATCGGCCCGCGTCAGGTCGTCGAGATTCGGGTACGTAAGATGGAGGGCTCTGTGGTATACACTGTTGCGGACTTTGTAATCGATGAAATAGAGTCCTTCGGGCGTCCTGTTATCACCCCGCATGACCTTTGGACCGATGGGGTGGCGGCCCAGAGCGATTTTGTAGACCGCCACTTCCTGCTGCCCCCTGAGAAGCGTCATTCTTCGCTTCGATTTCTCGACGATGATGCGATCCACCGGTCCGTTTGTCGTACCTGACGTATCGGCGGGCGCCGCGAGAGCGGCGAAAGATAAGATGAGGCCTGCAGCAAACATGAACAGGACGGCGGCTCTTACCGGAAGTATGCCTGGGCGCATAGGTAGCCCCGATCAATGGAAGATTCCCAATGCTTCGATCGCCGCATCGCCCTTGAAGACGATGCCGCATTCCTCGCGTTGAATCTCTTCGGAAATAATGGCATGTCTTGATCGGATTTCATAGAAAATTTGAATGCAGGGTACGATGGTCGGTCAGGCGTGTAGAGCCTGCAACGCCTATCTGATACCTGCGTGGTATCCCTTTTCCGACGCGGGAAGGGGCTCTGATCCCCAGTTCTTGGACCGCTTCCTCTCGCATTTGAGTCAGTCTTACGGACGGAGAGTGGTTATGAAGAGGGTTACGTTTGGGGAGCCAGATCATATCTTGCCCTGGCAGGAGAATCGAACCGGCAGGTCGAGCTCCTTTCGCATGTTTCGTCTCAACACGGAGGAGTATCCGGCAGACCGAAGCGTGTTCGATAGCTACGGTGAGGCGTGCATGAAGGCCAAGATGAAGGAGCTCGCGATCAAGAGCTACGAACGGGCGCGCGCTCGATCCCACGCAGAAAAATCCGAGAAACATACTGCGACAGCTTAGGCAGGAATGGCGCGCCTGCCAACAGTCACCCTGGGAACACGCATCTCAATAGGCAGTCTGCAAATGGAGAATGCTACTTCCCCTTCTTGTTGTGTCCATGCGTCTTACGGAGCCCTGGGGGAATCGTCTTTTCAGATGCTCGAGCCCACCCTCTGCTGACCTTCGAGCTTACTTGCCATGAGTCATTATTCCAGCGATAGTATCTACCATGGTAATAATAGTGCTCCGTATACCCCGAGACGATGTATACGCCTATGCTTGATTCGAATACGAGCTGAATCCCGTCGGATTGCTGGTGCCGGTAGCCATGGGCTGGTGCATTCGGTGGCGGTCCAGAGTGCCTCTCGCCGGCTACCGGACGCGCCGTCCGATGGTGACTGATTATCGCGGTGCATGCGGAGATCGCAATAACCGTTGATGCCAAGAGAGCGACAACGAAATAATTCTTTGTCCTCATCATGGTTCACCTCCCATCGACGGTCAGGTAACAAATGCGGACGACGATTTCTCATAAGACCCGCTTTTTCCTTTACTCTTCCCTAATCGACGGCCGCCTGTATGCTCTGGTATCCTACAAGGATCAAGCCGGGCCTGTCAATGGAAAGTGCTTCAAGCTCACAACAGACCGGTCCATTACTCAAGAGACGCTTAGGATACTGATATGGAGAGTCGATCGGGTTCTCGGAAGCCCGGCTGATGAGTCTGATGAAGGCTCGGCAGCCGGGCTTCCTATTTGTGCGGCCCGCTGTGCGAGGCGCTCAAAATAGAGAGTGCTCATGAAGTTGGAACGAAAGCCGAGGAAATGACTCCAAGGCACATCACCCGATTCCACCCGATCGAGTGCCCTGAAGCAGCAAGGTAAGGTGGACTACCGGAGAATGAGCATTTTCCGCGAGATTGTCTCCTTGTCCGAAGTGAGCCGGTAGAAATAGATTCCCGAGCTCAAGGCGGCACCCGATGTATCTCTTCCATCCCATTGAACCGAATGGAAGCCGGCTTCCTGGTTGTCATCGACAATGCAGGCGATTCTCCTGCCCGCACTGTCATAGATCCCGAGCATCACGTGAACTCTGTAGGGAAGACTGTACCGTATCGTCGTCACGGGATTGAAAGGATTCGGATAGTTCTGGCAGAGGGTGAGCGGTGCCGGAGGAACTGTCACCGGGTCGGTTTCAACCAGCAAGCGTTCCTTGCCTGCCTCCTGCAGATAGACACGGTACAGGTAGGTTGAGCCCGGTTCGCAATCGATATCTTCAAAACGGAAATGCGAGGCTGCACTCGTAATTGCCGGTGAGTTCACGGTAACGAACCAATCATCGGGAAGAGTTCTCCGGGATATCGAGATATCATCAATCGGGACGTCTTCGGATAGCACCCACTCGATGATAACCGCACCTCGCTCGATCGATGTCGAATAGTATTGCAGGAGCGTGGCAACAAGGGGGCTGTAGAGTACATATATTCCATCATCCTCATCGGCGACGTACACGTGATCATCGGATGATATGGCTATTCCATTTGCGCAATCCCCCGTCTCGTAGTATCCGACCATATGCGGTGTCTTTGGAGCAGAAACATCAATTATCTGCACCCCGGGGGATGTGGTGGCAACGAATGCGAGGCCGCCGTGTATGGCTACATCGAGATAATCGAATCTGGGATAGCCGCTGCCGCATCGGCCGACCTGTTTGGGGTTGGTTGGATCCGAGACGTTAATGACTCGAAACGTGTCTCCGTCGGTTACATACGCGAAGTCTCCAGAAGCAGCCACGCCCATTGCATCGTACATGGCGTAGTAACTGACTTCGGTGGGATTCGTCGGATTCGATACGTCGACGATATGGAGCCCTCCTCCCCATCCGTTAACGACGTATGCATAGCTTCCTATGATGGAGATGTCTTCTGCCCGCCACATGTCGCAACGGCCGACTCCGCCGGGATGTGCTGGATCCGAGATGTCTATCACGCGGAGACCGTCTGAGACGTCAGTCACATACGCGAAGTTCCCCGACACCGCAACTCCGGTGGCGCCCCAGCCGGTGTTGAAGTGACCGATGTCGCCGGGATTGGCCGGATCGCCGATATCGATCACATGAAACCCATCAGTAGTATTATCTACTCCGACATATGCGTAGCCGCCCTGGACCGCAACATCGTTGACTGCATCGTCGAATTCGAAGTATCCCACCTGCTCGGGATTGGAAGGGTCGGCCGTATTGAGGATACGGAGGGCTTTCTTGGAATCCGCAACGTACGCATGCGTGCCCGATACGGCCACGTTGACGGCACAACCGCCCTTGTTGTGGTGCCACACTTCCTTAATCGTTGCCGGATCGGCTGAGTCGAGAACGCGGAGACCCTCATACCTCTCCGCCACGAAGGCGTATGTGCCCGAGATCGCGACGTCGCAGGCGAGATCGTTTGAATCGCGGTATCCAGCCACGGCGGGGGACTCAGGATTCGATACGTCGACAATCCTGAGACCGGAAGTACCGACGGCGACGTATGCGTACCCTCCAGACACACGTACCGCTTGGCCGTTGCCTCCCGTGATGCACGATCCGACTTCGCGGGGATCGCCGGGGTTGCTGATGTCTATGACGCGCAGGCTGGCATTGTACTCGGCCACATACGCATAGCTGCCTTGGACAGCGACACCCCACGACAAGCCGACGGTGCCACAAATCCCCTCCAGGTGAGGATTCGCAGGATCGGTGACATCGATTATCAACAGGCCGCCTTCATCACATGCCATGTAAACGTAATTGCCAGAAACGGTGACATCCATGTTGATATATGGGCTATAATAAGACCCGATTTCGTGTGGGTTTGCCGGATCGGCCACATCGATAACGTGGAGACCAAAGTTGTCTGCCACATATGCATATTCGCCCGCTTGGGCGACACTCTGCAACCAGTCGCCCTCGTTCCAGCTTCCCACCTCCACGGGGATGGTTGGATCCGAGATGTCGATTATGACGAGACTATTGAGTCTAGACGTCGCATATATGTAGTCGCTTGAAAAGTGGATATCATGGGGGGCCGCCGAGGGTGTCACATGTCCGATCTCATTCGGATTGAGGGGATCGGAGAAATCGTAGATCTCCAGGCGGCCGCCGCTTCCAAAAACCACGGTATCGCCTCGTGCAGCTACGGCATAGCACGGCCCATGCGCCCACCTGCCTATGAGCTCTAAATGCCGGCTATCTACCCTTTCGGATCGGACTCGCCGATCATTATTCATTCGGGCTTTTGAATCAATTCCTGGGCAGGGTGCTGACGAGAAAGCCGGCAGTATGGCTGGTTGTACGGTCAGGAACAGTGGTGCTATGACCATTAAGACAATCTTGAAGGTAGGCGCCGGCATCTTCGGTTCACTCCTCTAATGTGCGGGGCTCGAAAACGCCCAAAGCAAGAACTCAAATCAGCACAGGCAGTATGGCAATGATATCTTCTCGGCAACACCTTGGTACCCACTATACATTATATACGAGAATGGGTCCGCTATCCAGAGGGTGCTCGCGAGGAGAATCGCCGGAGACCCTCCAACGAAGGAAGGCAAGGCGGGAAGATGTATCCGCGGGCAGATTGTTCGATTTTCAGGGGAGGTGTCGATGGGGATGTGCGAGCCCGCGAGGCGGCTTGCAGCAGAAGCGATCCGCGGCATACTTCGCGGCAGTGCATCTCGGGGATAGCGTGAGCCCGGTGGCTTTGGATTGCCATGCGCTGCAGGAGTTGAAGCGATTCCTCGGAACCCCGAATTATTGCGCAAGGTTGAAATACTATTGACAGAATCTCCAGAACAGAGAGTGCTCATGAAGGGGGTTGCGTTTGGGGAGCCAGTTCTTGCTATATCACTTAACGATATGCACTCGGCCAGGCTTGGATTTTCGAAAAATGATCGCAGTCCGTATTATTAGTTTATAGCCACCCTTTTTCAACCCAGTATTGATATTCCTCCTGCCAGTCGTTTTTCCTGAGTTTGATTATTCGAGCAAAGTGCTCTTTATTTTCTTCAATCAGCTTCATCTGTTCCGGATACAACTTCTTCACTCGCATATCTGCAGCCATTCTCTTGCCTAACTGGAAGGCCTCTTCCTTCTTGTCCTGACCAAACGTCCGCATTGCGGAAACGCCCCCTGAGTATTGTCCGCCGCAGATATGCCCATAATAGCCGATATACTCCAGGACCATCTCGGCAAAGCCGCTTCCCGACGTAACTACCCCTGCGACATACTTCCCGAGCAGCCGCTTGCAGTGGATAAAATGTGCCGAGCGGTCGAGAAGCACCTTCATGGAGCCAGTTACGTGGTTTATGTAGTTAGGCGAGGACAGGATAATACCGTCTGCATCGAGCATCTTCCGAAGGATTATATTAACGTCATCTTTGAGTGGACACTGCAATATCTTCTTATGGCAGGCCTCGCAACTCTCACAGAAAAGCACTTTGCAATCACCCAGGTGCATCTCCTCACAAGATACACCCTCCTCTTTGAGTCCTCGTAAGACTTCTTTGGCCAACAGAAAGGTACTGCTTTTTCCTCGATGCGGACTGGAAGAGATCAATAACACTTTCACTATCGCCCTCCATGTTCATTGTTGTTTCAATATCAGAACAATCCACTGCATTGTCAAGATGCTCGTGTGGGTGGATCGGGTGGGATGTGGGTATGATGACCTCGGCTGCACAACGTAAGCGACTCCCTCGACCTTGGGGAGAAGAGGAACCCGGCCCTCCCTTTTCCCTGTAACTCCCGCAGCAGACGTGATATAATTAACCATCATCCATAAATTAGCGGCATACAGGGGAAGGGGGCGCTACTTTTGCCTCCGCCGTCCTTCATCGATCCGAAGCCCCTTTCAACATCGAGAGGACATC
>Ga0315293_10002604_pt1 | contig 17331 bp, 32 predicted proteins | sample YL17G13_20_MG_FD_203071 | JGI IMG/M metagenome (GOLD analysis project Ga0315293, IMG submission 203071) | Sediment microbial communities from Yellowstone Lake, YNP, Wyoming, USA - YL17G13_20 | ecosystem: Environmental > Aquatic > Freshwater > Lake > Sediment | place: USA: Wyoming | collected...
GTGGCGTCCTTGAACCGTGCCTGCCAGTGCTCGACCTCAACACGCCACGCCGCCCGCTCGTCATCCATTGCCCGTTCCCATCTGATGTTGTTCGCCCGTGTCGTTGCTTCGTGATCGGCTCGCAGACGATCCATTTCCCTGCGGTGCGCTGCCAACCCGGCCGCGAACCCGATGTCGTGGGCTAGCCAACCGTTGTCGTCGTCTGTCTCGGTCACGTGTTCGCCTCCCGGTCACCGGCTCGGTATGCCTTCTTGATGGCCTTCACCAATGGGTCGGCATGCCACGTGGCGTCAGTTGGAAGTGTGATGTCGTTGTTTCGTTCAAGGGAGGACACTAGGGCTTCCCAATCGACAGGTTCCCGTCCGTAACGAAATGCTCCGTCCATGCCCGCCTCAAACGCGACAGACAGAATCTCGATAACAAGATCATCAGTGATCGGGTGTGTGCCCGAATCCGTACAAGTTCGTGAACTGGCCGGATCAATACGGAACCGGGTCACGTCACCGTAGTAAGCAATGTTGTGTGTCCGACCAGGCTTCGCGGAGTCGTTTACGTCGGTCATTGATCTACTCGGACCCCTTTGGCGCTGCTCCTGACATCGATCAGTGTGTTGTCGTCGTAGCGAACCGGTTCGACCTGAATGATGTCGCAATGACTGGGCTGATTCGATCTCGTGCGCTGGGTGAACGGAAATCCGGTGAGGGCGCTTGCGACGGCCCTGTGGATTTCACCACCATCGGGCGGTACCCCACCGGTGTTTTCTATGGTCAGCTCGACGAGGATCTTCATGGTCGGACCTTGAGGGCGTCGCTGGACCAAGTGAGACTTTCGCTGTCGGGCCAAGTGACATACACGACGATCTCGCGCCCGTGGTCATCGACGATGTGCGGGTCACCGGGTTCGTAGTTTCCGTGGATGTTGAGTTCGGCTGCTTCATGGTCGCCATCGTGGTTCGGAGCGAGGGTGCAGGTGAACATCCCACGAGTTTCGGCGTAGCAGATCGGACCGTCTGATCCGTCGACGGCAACGCGGTGACGGTACGGAGTCACGCTGGTCATTGTTGGTTCTCCCCTCACTGGGCCGCGTCGAGCGCTCGAGCCTGAATCTCGAGGAAGAAGGCGGCAGCATCGGCATTGTTATCGTACAGCTCGTCGAGAATCATCACGGTGCGATCTTCAACGGCCGTGTCAGGTTGCTCGATGAAATACTGGACGTGGCGACTCATTGAGAACTCGATCATGTCGAGATACGCGGAGAGATCGTGGTCGTCGAGTTCGTTGGTTTGATCGGCGATGATCTCCGGACAGAAGGCGATCATGAGTGGTGGGTCATCGGCGGCGATCACCGGAGGAAGCCATCCCGTCTGCAGGGATGGGGGGAGTGGGTAGGCGGTCCACGTCTCTCGGGAGGGAATGGCGGGGCCGACGCCCATGGCTTCGATGAACTCGATGAGACGGGTTCGGATGAGTTCGATGCGGTCAGTCAAGATGTGCTCCTTGAAGGGTGCGGGGTGAGGTGACGCCGATTTTGCATTTGCGGTGACCGGCGGCGGTGAGGGTTCGGCCGGATGGGTTGAGGCGGATAAATCCTCGTCTCACCAACAGTCGTTCGAGTTCTTCAATGTCGCCAATGGGGATCTGGAGTAGGGAGCAGATGTTGCGAAGTCCCGCGGTGCCTTGCAACTCGTGCAGGGTATGCAGATACTCGATTTGCTGTTCGGAGAGTCCATCGGGATCCATACCAGTTTGGGCAAGGATGGATTCCAGGGTTACGGGCAGGTTGCTGATGGACAGGTCGCGCGCCGCAAGGGTAAGGGCTCCGGCGATGCGGGGTGTGCCTGCCGCGGCCAGTCCGAGTTTCGTTGTGGTCTCAGTGTCCAGGTCGACGCCAACGTGACTCATCATACCGCGGAGGATCTCACCCATTTCTTCGTCGGCGTAATCGGTGAAACGTGGGACGATCAAGAATCGTTCTCGTAGCGGCTTGATCACGCTGCCGGGTTCCGTCGTTGCTGCGATGATGGTGATGTGTGACGTTGACAGTGTCTCGCCGGTGTCAAGCTGGATGTAGCCGTCTTCGATGGCCGGCAGAAGAAACTCTTGGAACGCTCGTGGTGCGGCGTGGATCTCGTCGAGGAGGAGCACTCCTCCCTGCCATTGGATCGTGCTGTGGACGAAATCCTTTTTTCGGATGGGCATTTTGAGGCTCATGAACTCGTCGCCCAATCTACTGGCGATGATGCTGGCAAGGGAGGTCTTGCCGTAGCCGGGGGGTGCGGCAAGGAACACGTGATCGAGCATCTGCCTGCGGGAGAGGGCCGACTGGATGTTCACTTCGAGTCGGCTTTTGAGGGTCGCCTGTCCGCGGAAATCATCCCAGGAGCGAACTCGGAGAATGTCGCCTGTCGTTGTTAGGTCCATGCGGGGGTCCAATCGGGAGTGTGTCACGCCAAGGTATCAAACATTTGTTGGAATGACAATCGTATTGCCGGATGGTAGGAAGTCGTCATGCGAATCGTTGAAAAGAACAGCGGCACCACCTTCGTCACCGATAGCGCCCCTGAGTACAAGGGGATGACGCCCGACGAAGTCGAGGTCGCCATGGGGTCGGCTCTGCTCAAGGTGAACTCCGAGGCGGAGGCCCTGGGATTGAGCGCTAGGTACCAGCTTGATTCGACCGCGCGGCAAGTCGACTAGAGGTTGCCTTGCGATGGGTGGCGATGGCGGGCCATCTGAATCTTGCATGCCGTGAACAGCGAATGGAGCCGTGCTCCCTCTGGACTTCGGTCTACGGGTGCGAGGTGCATCTGACCGAGGTCGATGAGCTGGCGTCGGGTGTCGGCATCGAGGCACGACAGTTCGTAGCTGGTCAAGGTTGAGACGTCGATCACGTCGGTGGGCTCGTCTGCTTCAAAGTCCAGCATGTCGAGGATCGTGTGCTCGTTAGGTCCGAGGTCGCTCATTTGGGTCTCCTGCTGATTGGCCTGGGTGGATAGTAGCGATCACCTATGCGCGTTGCGTGGACGGCAGTGGGCCGTAACGGGCGTAGCCCGGCAGGATTTCGAGACCCAGTTCCGGGTCCCAGTAGAATCCGCAGAGGCATCGGAGGCAGTCGGCGTCATCGCACTCGATGTTTGAGTTGTCCCACTCGCCACAGTCGGGGCAGATGACCGGTGGCCGGTCGAGTGCCCTGTTCAGACAGTCGAGAACCCAATCGTCGAGGGTCGGCGTCGACATGAACCAGCCACCGTCGAGGGTGATCGCGAAGTGTGTATCGTTGATGGCTCGGGTGATGAAGCAACGGCCATCGGGCGAGATGAGTGTTCCGGGCATCGGTGAGAGAAGGTTCATGGGGTGCTCCTGTGGTGTTTGGTTCAGGACCAAACGTGCTCCGCCCAAGGTTGGGCGGAGCACGTCGGGATTCGTCAGCCCAAACCAAACGCAGCAGAGGTGGCAAGCTGCGTTCGACCTGAGCCGTGGTGGCCGTGACCACTTTCGGTGACTCGGGTAATGGTCACGTCGACGTGGTCGGGGATTTCGTAGAACACCCGTGCGACCCTTTGGGCACTGGCTTCGTCAGCGGCGAACACGTCGCTTCGTAGGCCCATACCCTCGTAACTGGCTCGATACTTGATCGACCTACGCATAATCGTTCTGTGCCGAAACGGTGTTGATCACCGGGAACGCCTCGACCGCTTCGGCCTCGTCGAAGGTATCGGTGTCGGGGAGACGGATATAGACCCCGGTTGTCTTGTCCGAGCGAGGGGCGTGCAAGAACTCGCAACCGACAAACTCGGGGTAGTGGTTCCTGGCCAGGCTTCCCTTGTACTGCGCTGCCTTCTGACGGGTGGTGCGGGTGGTGAGCAGGAGCCACTCGCCAGGGTGTTCCTCCATGGCGTTTCGCTGGGCCTGTCGAATCTGGGACCAGTGGTTGCCGGTGCCGGTGGCCTGAACGGCCGGGTCTTCGAAGATGAAGTTGGTCATGTTGTTGTTCCTATCCTTGGTGTCGGTAGAGGCGCTGCATGTTGCTTTCCAGCGCCCGCATGTGTAGGTGGGTCGTGTCGAGGGTCGTGTCGAGCAACTCGGCGTACTCGCCGGTCCTGCCCTTGATGGCGTTGATGCGACTGGCCATCTTCACGAACCGCTTGCTGTTGATTGGGTCGCCATCGAGGAGTTCGGTTATCTCGATGTTGATTTTCGCAATCTCCCCGACGGTTTCCTCCTCGATGGCGGCACGCACGAGCTCCTTCTGCTTCGTGTCGTCGATGAGTGGGAGTGTTGCGAGTGTTGCCCCGTTGATGGTCGTGAGGGTGGCTTCGAGATTCACGAGCACTTGGGCCTGGGAGTGCATTACGAAGTACACACCACCAGTGGGCTTGAGGATAGTCGCTCCGGTCGACAAAACGATTTCGCGAATCAGTTCACGGATGACGTAAGCGTGAAGGTTGCCCCGCCAGTCCTGATAGTTCGTCGTGATGTCGTAGGCGATGCGTTGGGCGCCCTGGTGAAAGTTCGCTCCGCTGATGAGCGAGGTGGTGACGTCTTGCTTCTGCGGATCGAACTCGAGTTCAATCACCGGGGTGAAGTCGAGCCGGCGGTTCGTGGAACTGTCGACTCGCTCGACGACGATCTGCTTCCAGTAGTGGCCACTGGCGGAACGCACGTCACGCACAAGGTAGTTTTCGTGAACCTCGTCGGTGACCGGAACCCGCTTCTTCTGGGCCTTGGTGCAAACCCTGCGGAAGACGTCGACATCCTTCGGTGGCGGGGGAATGAAACGTTCGAGGTTGTTGATCCTCAACGTTTTGGTGATGTCCCTGAGGTCGACCTTCGTGTCCTCCGTGACGGAGTACCAGACGACTTGCCCGAGCCAGCTCATGGTGGTGCCGGAAACTCGGTCGACGTAGTCGGAGTATGTGCTCATGTGGTGCTTTCTTGTCTAGGCAATGCTGCTTGACCGATCGTTGTCATGCCACCCACGAAATCGCGCCGTGAGAGATTCCCGTAGGCGTAGTTGTCGAGGATCGTGAGGAGCATGTATCGCCAGTAGGCGGCCCATTCGGACGGAGACGCGTTGTGGCCCGGTATGGGTGGTGGTTTCTTCTCAGGCATTTCGGTCCTTGGCTTCGGCGAGCTTGCGGGACCCCGGATAGGCGACGTACTGGGCAGGTTCGTCGGACTCGATGGCATCGAGGACGTCCCATCCTCCTTCGTGGTCCAGTTCGCTTACCGCGTTCTCGTACGCCCACTGTGTCGCATCTTCGAGCGACGTGGCGTCAACCAGCATGGTTGCTTCGGTGGTGAGTGTGACTTCATACGTGGTCATCAGGACATCTCGTTTCGTAGGGCCAACAGGGCTTTGCCCTTCATTCGCAGTGAGGCGGCCTGTCGGGCTTCGGGGGACCAGCCGACGGTGCATCGGACGTTTGCATCCTTGAAGGCTTTGCGGAGTTGCTTCTTGGCCTCCACTCCCATGAACCGACTGACGCACGAGAGTTCCAACGTGGCGAACTCTCGGCCGTGAAGGGCCACACCCTTGGGATATTCAGCCGAGGTTGGTAGTTCCGGAATGAGGATGTGGCAGATCCGATGGAGAATATCCGTTTGGGTGAGGGTCAAGCCTTGGCAGTGAATGGTCGAGACGACGCCCGTGTCCGTCAGTTCCGTGTGCGGGTAGCAGCTCGACAACGTGGTGGATAGTCGAATCGTCGGCGTGATTATTGGTGGCGGTCCGATACTTGGACCGGCGTATCCCTGTCGTCGGACTGGCGCGGCGTCGATCCCGGCCCAGATGTCGAAGGGGTTGTCGGTTGAGTGATTTGCCCACCACTTTGATCGGCTTACTCGTCGAACAAGGTCTCTTGCTTCTGGTTCGGTGAGGATTCGGCGGGGTCCGACGTCGATGGTGGACTCGGCATTGAAGATGCGCTGTCGTTGGGAGTCTCGGGGCTTACCCATCGCACTCCTCCTTTCGGCCCTCGGGCCTGGTATTCGATCTGGTTCAGTCGGAAAGCACGAGAGGCGCCGTTGCGGGCGTCCCGAATGTGAATGCTTCCATCGCGGTTGACGCCAACGGCTTTACCGTCAAGCCAACGGTCGTTCTTCTTCGCTCGGAATCGGACGAGGACGCCGGGCTCAAGGCCCACGTCCTGCAGCGTTGGTGTCGAGTTCAAGCTATACGCCTCGGAATACGAATCTCACTTCATCCCCGCTCAGAAAGTCGGAGATACCGGCAACCTTGCCATCGCACATGGTGTGGAGCGCTCCACCCTTGACGGGTTTGCGGCCAGCCACGCCGATGCCCCAGGTCGTGGATTGTAGACGCTCCATTTCAGCGAGGTAGTTGGTCATGAAGCTGGATTCGACCTGACAGTCGTCATCGGTGACGAACACGACGTCGGCGCGAACTGAACCGAACTTCGTGAACTCGTCGCTGAGAATGTCGATGGATGCAGCCATGGGTGTTTCGAAGTGCGTGCCGCCGCCGTAGAACACTTCAGCGGCTTCGATGATGCGCTCGATGGTGAAGTCCTCGGGTTTGACGAAGCCGATGTGCGTGATCTGATTCCTGCTCCCGAAGTGGAGCAGGTGCATGGTGCGGTTCTGCTGGCGGGCCAAGTGAAGCAAGCAGAGCATGAACGCCTTAGCCCACATCTCACGTTCACCACGCATCGAGCCGGACCCATCCTCGCACAGGATGATTCCTCCGCGGCTCAACTTTTCCTGGCCCTGCATGGCGTAGATCGGCAGAGCGTGGTCGGCGTAGCGTTGCATGAAGTCGAGCTTCAGGAGCGGGTCGCCGAGTTTCTGTAGTTCGGAGGGAACAACCCGACTGAGGTCGTCACCCAGTTCGATGTCGTAGATTTCCTCATGCGAGTGAGTGGTACGTCGTTGCTGCTCGGACAGCATGAGGTTCTTCATGGGTCCGAAGAGGTCGGCGATGCGACGGAAGCGGTCACCGCTCAACTTCTTAGCCAGCGCCATTCGCTCTTGGGCGGGCAGATGTTGTAGTTCGCCGGGGCTGAGACCCCAGCAGGCGGCCGCCTCATTCGAGGCTTGGGCTTCATCGGCCGCCCTGCCCACCGCCCCCTGAAGGGCCATGTTGATCGTGGGTTGCTGTTGGTGAAGGTCCTTCTCAAGATCGTCAGCCAAGCCCTGAGCGGTTGCCTGAGCTTCCTCGTAGGCAGCCTGAGCAGCAGCTTGAGCAGCCTGGGCGGCGGCCAGGGCGGCCGCTTGGGCCGCTTGGGCTTCCCCACCGTCGTCAGCCTCGTCGCTGTCGCCGGGGTCGTCGGCGGCGGCCTTCATGCGTTCGATCATGTCGTCCAGATCGTGCTCCGCTTCCTCGCGTCGCTCAAAGGCATCGGCAAGGTCGGCAAGGGAGTCACGAAGTTCATCGGACGCGTCCTGCTGCGACTTGAGCCTGTCGAACAGGGTCTCAAGATCCGGCTCGACCGTTGAGGCGCTCAGTGCAGCTTGCACGTCATCGCCCACCGAGTAGAACCGGAGTCGACTCACCTCGTTGAGATCCTGCATCTCGGTGATGACGGCCCGGTTGACAGCGTGCGAGGGCTTGATGTCAGCCTCGTCACGGGTGTGCGGTTGAGCCTTCAGGAAGGTGAAGTAGGTGTCCTCCATGGCCGACTTGCCTGTCGGCGTGAACTCGCCGAGTTGACGCCGGCTGGCGACGTAGGGAGGGATGAGGCGCATGGCCTTCTCGTGATCTTCCTCGTCCCACTTGTCGGTGTCGATGACGCGTTCGTGCTTGCCTTTCTCACGGACACCCTCGATGAACCACTCTTTCGGGAACATTTCAGTCATGGGTTACTGGCTCTCCTTGCGGACCTGTGCGGCCTCTTCGGGTGAGAATCGGAACACATCCACGAGGATGCGATCGGTGGTGACTCGAAGGCGATCCTGCACTTCCTCGATGCGTCGGTTTCGACGGGTACTGGTACCGGCTCGGGTCATGAGGTCGTCGAGATCACGCTTCGCCTTGCGGATCTTGCCATTGATCTCGTTGCCGACCTTCACCCGGTCGTCCTCGGTCTTGATGTCGTCGATCTGTGACTCAAGCTTGTTGATCGCGTCGAGCAGTTTCATTGCCTCGACTTCGAGTGGGTTGGCAAGTCCAAGGACGGTCTTGGAAACGTCGGGGCGTTGCTCGGGCGTGAGCCACATGATGTGCTCAAGGGGGCGCAGGTGGTCAATGTCGGCCTCGTCGCATCCATCCAACCACGCCGCAGCTCGGACGATCTTGAGCGACTGCACGAATCGTCGTTCACTCGGCTCGATGCCGTGGTCGTCCTTGAGGATGCGTCGTAGTTCGACAAGGGCGTCGAGCACGTCGTCGGGGATGACAACCTTCTTCGCTTCCTCCTGGGCCTGAGCAACCTCATCCCACGAAAGGATGGGCTCGGGATTCTCTGGACGATTCGTGCGAAGCATCGACCGGAAGTTGCCGGGGTCCTGCACGGAGCGGACTTCGTACTTGAGGACCAGTCGGTCGTACAGGGCGGCGAGGCTGTCGTCCTGAGGCAACTCGTTCGAGGCGCAGAACAGCGTGGAGAGAGGGATAGTCACGACGCTTTTGCCGTGGCGATACTTTCGCTCGTTGATTGCCCACAATAGGGAGTTGAGGATGCTGCTGCTGGCCTTGAAGCACTCGTCGAGCATGCTGACGCGTGCCGTAGGGAGATAGCCATCGGTGACTCTCTCGAAGCGATCTTCCTGCAGGCCAATCATCGAAGACGGGCCGAAGACTTCGGTGTCGAGAGTGAACTTGGTGAGCAAGATGTCGAAGAGTCGCGTGTCGGTGATGTAGGCACAGAGTCGAGCGGGGAGCAGGCTCTTTGCCGTGCCGGGTCCTCCCAGCAGGAAGAAGGTGCTGGAACCTACGAGCGCCAGGAGCGCACCGTCGATCTCGTCCTTACGCTCGACGAGTTCGATGTTGAGGATGTCTCGTAGTGCGTCGAACTTCGGCTGGAGCGGGGTGGTGGTCAAGGCGTGTCTTTCCTGTTGGTGGTGGTGATGATGAGGATCATGTCGATGAGTTGTAGGAGGGAAGCTCGTGTGAGACCCAAGCGGTAGGCAGGCGTCGGGGCGATGGTTCGGTTTTCCATCAGTGCCTCCACTTGGCCGTCGAGCCACGTGGAGACGTACACCTGTCGGTCGGTGACTGGTATGTCGGGGAGGATGGTGGCAAGTTCGTACGAGGTCATGGATGCGAGGTCGCTCATGGTGCTCATGGGTGCTCCAGTTGGACGGGGACGATCAAATCTCGGGTTACGTATCGGAGTTGGGTGATGGAGCAGGCGGACGGGGCCTTGTCGGTGCGAACCTTGGTGAGGCGCGGCTGGTAGAGCCGGTCGTCCGGAGTGGCGTAGAGGTAGGTGCATTCGATCACGTCGCCTACGGCGACCGGCGGCTTGCCGATGAGTGAACACTTACCAATCACCTTCGGGTTGCCGTTCGTGTCGTAGACCGCCAACTCGGCGTTCTCTTTGCCCTCGATGCCCGTTCGTGTGACGAGACAGTCGATGGTTGAGATGAACTTGGCCTTGAGCGAGTCCGTGCTTCGGTGACCAGCTCGGTACGGGCCAGCGGCTCGCTTCACCATGACTCCCTCGCCACCCTGAGTTCGCACCTCAACGGCGAGGTTTCTTTTCTCAACGGGTGTGCGGGCCGTGGTGAGCAAGCGAACACATGGGGTCGGGTTCCATGCGGGCAGGAAGTTTTCGAGGACGCTCAGACGCGTTTCGTACGGGTCGGCTGGATCGACATGGTGCTGGACGAAGGGCAGATCGAAGATCCAGAACGTGCCGCCAACCAGTTCGCCGTCAATGAACCAGTTCCCGGTCCTGAGTTTCTCGAACTCCTGTCGGATGCGGGCTGGTACTGCGTTGGCTTTGGGTTCTCCGTTCCGACCCAAGAAGGTGACTTGACCGTCGAAGACCTGGACGAGAACACGATGCCCGTCAAGTTTCTGTTGCATCAGCCACGCGTCGTCGTTGTAGTAGCGAGCGAGATGTTTCAGGTTCATCTGATCCGAGAGCATCGGCTTCATCGGGGTAGTCCTCCATGTGTGCGTGTGGCTTGCATCCATCCGATGACCTTGCCGGGTGAGCGGAGCCGTCTGGGGATCATCTTGTATTCGTAGACGCTGATCTCCCGCCACGGGCCAGCACGGTGACTGGGTCCGAAGCGCACGAAGTAACGCATCAGTCGAACCCCAGCCCTTTGGAGGGATCCTCGAGTTCCTGACGGAGTTGCTGCATCTGCAATCGTGACTCTTCTACCCGTTGGGCTTGCTGGGCGTCGTGTTCTGCCTGGGCGGCGCCTTGCATGACCTCGTCGAATCCGTCGTCGATGGGAGCCGACCAATCCTCGTCGAGGATGAACACCGAGTGGAACCTGCCGGACTCCGCGGCAAGCGACACCATGCTCTGTACCTCGGTGAGGCCATGCTGTGCTGCATGTTCACGGATCTGATCACGCAACTTGTTGAGCGCCCTGAACGGGTTGAAGTTCGGATCGTCGGGGTTGTCGGAGTTGTCGATCAAGGTTCCCAACTCCGGTCGTGTGCTGCGTCGAACGCTCGATCCTCCGCGGCCCGTTCACCGCGGATGATGCTGGCCTCGTCGGCTTCCTCGGCGAGGCGGTCGTCGCAGTCGCAGTTTTCAGGGTCGCCGTCGCAGTCGTCGTAATGCTCGAAGTATCCCGGCATGTCTTCCGGCATGAGGTTGTCGTACCTGGCTTGCGCCCTATCGAACGCCCTGTCGTAAGCGCTACTCATCTTCAGTATCTCCCTGTGGGGTGGGGCCTTCTCTGAGCATCCGGGCTCGTTCGTCGAGGAAGGCGTCACGTTCGGTTGCGATCATCATTTCGGCGAACTCGGTGTCGATGGTGTTCTTCTCTGGATCTTGTGTGCGATCCATGAAGGCGACACGTCCGAGGCTGCTCGAAACGACCATTGCGGTACACATTCCGGTCGCTGTGGGTAGGAGTTGAAACTGGATTTCGCCGACGTAAACGCCAAGGCGCCGTAGTTCGTCTTCCATGCCAGCCTCGTATCGTTCCTGTAGGAGCCGACGCTGTCGTTCGAGGTCGTCCTGGTCGAGCTCCCCTGCTGGATCGAGATCGTCGTCGTCGTTCACAATGCACGAGCCATGCTGGCGGCGATGGTCTTCGGATCCTTACTGACCCCGTTGTCCACAACGGGGTCAGGTCGGGCGAATGTGATGGGCCGGCCATGTGAGACGAATGCGATGAGGTCGGCGAGGGGCATCGACGAAGCGATCGTTTCACCTGGTTCGTCCCAGATGATGAGGCGTGGTCCCTCGTCGGGTTGCCCGTGGGGCGGGATGTCGTGCGACAGGCCAACGATGTGACGCCCGTCCTGACGAACCTCAATCAGAACCCGATCGTCGAACTCGCTGACTTCGGTTTCGTAGGTGGGCAGGACAAACTTCGGGATCTCGATCGGCACGGCTGCGGGGCCGCCCAGTTCCTCACGCATCGCCTGCAACTCGTTGACCATGTCGGCTCGGTCGGTTGAGGTGGAACCGTCGCTATTCACGAGGGGTCCGTGGCAGCGTGGACACTTGTCGTCGTACTGATACCCGCCGTCAATCGGATCGTCCTCGACCCACTGGCAAACATCGCCGATGAGTTCCTTGAGGTGGCTGCAAGTGAAGATGACCTCGTTGGCCTTGAGGTCGGTTCCGTTCTCAGCGTTGAGTCGGTTCATCAACTTTTTGCGGCCGGTGAGGAACGGCATGCACGTACACATGGGCAGTTCGCCATCACGGAAGGCGTATGCCTTGTATACCTTGTCGGGGTTCGACTTCGAGGGGAACTCACGGTAACGCTCGGCTATTTCGGCTCGCTGTTTACACTGTTGCATTGGCTTCAGTCTCTCCTGGGGGTGTGACACGAACGTTGGTCATGACGCCTTGGCGGCAGCCTTCTTCGGGGCCTTCTTCGCCGGAGCCTTCTTCGCCGGGGCCTTCACGTTCTCGGCAGCGAGAGCCAAGGCGGTGAACAGGTCGGACTCTTCCTCGGCAGGCTTCGCCTTGGCGACGGACTCGATGGGCGGGGCGTTGGGATCACGCTTCACCTCAGCGAGTTGAGTGACGCGATCTCGGGTGACGTTGCGGTAGATCTCGGGGTCGAAATCTTCCACGTTGGCTTTCAGGATGCTCGTGGCATTCTCCAGCATCCGGCCGTCGTACTCGTGGGAGACGAGGTCGGAGGGATAGAACTCGCCGGGTCGGATCAACTCGGTGAGCATCAGCGAGCCATCTCGGGAGATGCAGCGGTACATCTTCTGAACGCCCCGGTTGGTCATCTCGCAGATGAAGGCCAGGGTGGTGTCGGTCAGCAGGTCGACGAGCATCGCATACGCCTCGCCTGCCTTCTGAGCACCCTTCGAGCGCAGCCGGTAGACGGCACCATTGGGGAGAGTCTGGCTTTCGACACTCGATGCGTGGAAGACCGAGAAGGTGGCCTCACCCTTAGGGAGGGTGGGTTCCTTCACGGCAGCCATCTCATCCTCACTGACGAGGCGGAGGATGCCGTCGACCTTCATAGCTCGGCCAGCGGTGGAGGACACGAACGGACCGTGGTCAGGGTTGTTCGGGCAGACGTACTGCTGGGAGAGTTTGGTGGGGTCGTCGCACTCCGTGCATGCGAGTTCGAACTTCGCTGCGCCGTCCGATCGTTTCACGGGGACGAGGTCGAGGGGCAGTGTGATGACGCCCAAGAAACTGCACTGAACGTCGGATGCGACGGCGCGGATGGGCTTGATGGTTTCGGTAGTCAAGGTGATGACTCCTTGATTGTGGGAGTGGGAGTGATTCGGTGCTGCTCGGTAACACTAACGGATGTTTGAGTGATCGTCAAGATCGGGTCAGCAGTTGTAGTGATCGCTGTCTTGCGTCCCTCTGTTGATGTAGTCGCGGAGGTGGATGAGTAGGTCGATCATGTCGTCGTAGGTGCCGTCCTGTTCGCCGTCGTTGATCTCGAGTTCGTAGTAGTGGCTGTCGGGATCTTGCGGGTCACCCTGAATGCGGGTCACCCTGACAAGGAACAGGGTTTCGTTGTCCCGTTCGGCATCGAGGTCGTAGATGGTTGTCATGGTGCCGGGGGGGAGCGTGGCGTGATAGTTCACTTGGGAATCCAACCTGTTGGGGTCTTGATGAGGGTTGCCTTCTCGGGGTCCGACGTACTGCACCATTCACACCAGGGAGTGTCGGCGTCGGGATTTGGGGCTGGTACCCGGCGTCCCTGCGGGAGGGCGTGAGAACAAGCAGATGATGCGTGGGTCTCCGCGATGTAGGCCACTATGTCGCGGCGTATCCGAGGGTCGATGTAGACGTAGTCGAGATCGGAACGCAAGCAGATGTTCAACGAGTGTTACCGCTAAGCAACTGGGCGCAGGACGCGTTGAGGAAATCGAGGATCATATCGAGTGTGCCCCCTTCGAGGTGGTGCAGTGGAATGTGAACGGCGTTGAGAACGACGGCCAGAAGGAACACGGGCAAGGATCGCAAGGTGATCAGCATCCTGCACGACGCTCCATTTCCTGATCGGCCTGCATCTCCGCGCGTTCCCGCTCTTGCTGGTCGAAGATGGCGAGTTGCTCGGCGGTACAACGGTTGCGGTCGGGAACTCGGGTGACGCGTTCACCGTTGCATTCGCGACATGGCACGTCATAGACGCCGTCGAGGTAGTCGTCGAGGAAGTCGGATCCCTGCTCGTCCATCTCGGAAGCGGTCATGCCGCCGTCCCACGCGTCCTGCGTGCCATGCCCACGGCACGTGTCGCACACAACGTAAGTGAACGGCAATCGAATGTCGGTGTCGGTGTCTTCGTCGTAGATCGTGAGGTCGTGCATGGATCTCCTGATGTGGATGGTCAGCCCCATACGACAGGCAAGGCCCGTCGCTGGGCAATCGTGGCAAGGGTGGCCAGACGTTCAAAGTTGCGATCGAAGTACCCGGCGCTCCGACCGCAATCAATCATCGTCGCTCCACCGGCGCCAGTTTCGATGGACGATGGTCTGCCGCTGTCGTCCTGGCCGATGTTGGCGGTCATTGCTCGACCCAGTAGGTCGGTTGGGTCAAGTGTTCCGCAGTAATCGAACTCAACGCCGAGGCGCTCGAGGATGGCCCGAGCGTTCGTGTTGGATACGTTTACCGCCAAGACACAGTCGGGGCAGGCGTCCCGGGCTTCCATGACACAGTCGCAGCAACCGAACTCACGGAAGTCGGGACTGTTGCATGCGCCGCAGCAGTTGTAGTGGTCGATGCCGCAGCCGTGATGGACGTTGCCGGCGTCGTCGACGTGCCCCAGTTGGAATGTGATGGTCATGCCGGGACGACCTGAGCGAAGCGGTCTCGCCAGAGCTTGCCGGTCAGTTGGTCGAGGGCTGCCCGGAGGTGTGCCTGAGTGAGAGTCGGGTCGACCTTGGCGACGGTGTCATCCAGTTGTTCGGCGCTCCAGTGCTCTTCGCCATCGGCGGTAGCGAAGCACCGGTAAAGGCCGAGGTCGGGGCAGTAGTAGACCATTTCGCCGTCGAACTCATACAGCGGGTCCTGCTGGGCGGTGAACATGATTGGCCCATCGAGAGTTCCACCGACCGATGACGTGGGCGGCTCAGACTGTCCGATCGCAGGGATGGCATCAGCAAGTGTGTTCACGAAATCGAGAGAGGCGGCCGTGGCCGTGAACCATGCCGGTTTCTCGTTCAGGTGGGCAAGGACTTCGAGGGTGAGTTCCCGAGGTGGACCCCAATGCAAGCCCAAGGGGTACTCATTCAGCACATCGAGCAACTCGACGCGCAGGTTGGATGGACAGGTGACGATCGTGACAGTCGCGGCAACGTAATCGCTCATGAGCAAGTCCCTTCGTTGCAGAGGCGAGCCAGAACGGCTTTCGCTTCTTCGATGGCGGTGGGGATCATGTCGTTGGCCAGTTCGGTCCCGTAATGATCGCCCCATGGGTCGTGTTCTTGGTCGAAGTAGACGCCACTAAGAGCGTCAAGAGCCAACTCGACGCCTTGGCGGTACACGGTCACGACCACCTGATACACGTAGGGGTCAGTGGCTTGACGTAACGCAAGTTGGGCAGCCTCAGAGCGCTTGTCGGTGGCCTGCTCCACGGTCATTCCACCCTTAGTGCGGAGCCATTCGTAGAGGTCGTCCATGCCTTCGGGCCGGAAGAACTGCCAGTCGCGAGAGCCGCCGCCGGTAGGGATTGCGTTGTCAGGATCATCCGTGAAGGTGCCGAGGAACGAGGTGTCCGGGTAATCGTCGGGGATGATGCGGACGACGACATCGAAACCGTTACGGGTCAGATACGCTCGCTTCTCCCAACGGCCATGTGTCATTTCCTCGAAGTCGAGAGTGGGTGCTTCGACCATGCGGGCGATGCCGAGACAGGTCCGGCTGTTGTAGTCGGGGTGCTTGTGGTGAATCTGTTGGGCTCGATCGAGGGTGCTCATGCCACCATCTTTCGTTCATGCCAGCTACCAGGGCTGGACGTGCGGCGGTCGTAGTGGGCGGCTTGCCACGGGACCCTGTGGTACTCAATCTCGCGGCCATGGATGGTATGCAGCACGAACATCGGATGACCCTTGTGACCATCGCCTTCGAACGTGAAGTGATCGAAGTGGTCGATCGCCTCGGCGGGGATGCCCAGTGTCTTCGTGCCGTACCTCCGTAGCCAGTCGAGACCGACCTTCGTGGTGGCCTCATCGAGCCTGATTCCACCAAGATTCCAGATGCGCTGTCGGAGTGCTCGGGCCTCATGTGGTTCCAGGTTCGTGCGTTTGCCGCCCGCTGGAAGGTCTTCGGAAAGAGGCAAGACCGCCTGTGCGAACTGGCGACACTCACTCATCGTGAAGGCATTGCTGTCGATGCGTTTGCACCAGCGGCGGTAGATGGGGGTGGTCACGGATTTCTCCTTGAGTCAACGTGGGTGGAAATAGTGGCGTAGTTGCCGAGGTCGGCGAGCGCGACGTACTCCCCACAGTGGGGACACATGCCTTCGTTTGAGGACAGGTCGAAGGCTCGGGGTCTCATGCCCGACCCGAGGCACAAGCCATCGCGTTCCAGTTGGTCCAGATCGCGAGATGGCATCAGCTTGCAGCCCAGCCCCAGAAGAAGAAGTGCGTGAGTTCCGGCGTGCCGGCGGGAATCCCGACGAAGACCTTGAGTTTCACCTTGCGGCTGATCGGCTCGGTTACGACTCGACCGGGAGACTCGCGGACGATTCGCTCGTGGACGATGGCCTCGTGACGATACGCGTAGCCGTTGGACGACTGCTGGGTCTGTCTGGCCGACGCCGCCGTCAACGCCTCGTTCATCGTTGCGTAGTGAGTGCCGAACACGACGAACGTTCGGTTCCCCCTGCCCTTCGGACGGTGGATTTTCGTCTTCCACTTGCAGTCATCGGAGATGACCTCGAAACTGACGACCTTCTCGCCCGGTCGAAGAACTGCCGCAACGGACTCGGTCGCCATTGCCAGTGAGGGTGGCGTGGCGTCGATTGGGTTGGCGATGTTCACGGTGCGGGGGATTGTGCGTGATTTGCCGATCGGCACCGTGCCAACTTTGATGCAGCCGCACGCCTCCCATTTCGAATAGTTGTCGAGCGTGTCCTGTTGGATCGTTTCGGCTTCATCTCGGGAATGAATCGCCGCGTCGTGGAGTCGGTAGCCGGACGTCGTCGAAATGGTTCCGTTGTACGCGTCTTGGCCGTACCCGATGAGCGCATCGTTCACGAGTGTCCGATAGGCGGCGTCCGGAGTGAGCGGCAGGTTTCGGTCGGTCAACTGTTTGACCGATATGGCGTCGTAGAAATCGTGTGAACCCATCAGTTACTCCTTGGCGGGCGGGTGTCGGAATCAAGCCGAGGGCGATACCACTCGGTCATTCCAGTGTCGTCGGGGGCGTTCTCGTCGTGGTAGCTGGCGATATGGGGGCATCGCTCGAAGTGCTCGCCGCATTCGACGATCTCCCAGTTGGGCTCGTTGTCCCAAGGGAAGATGTTGATCCACTCGATCGGATCGGGTGCCTCGCCCCTGACGTAGCCAACCTTGCCGACCATGAGGCCACCGCTTGTGAGGACGTAGGCCCACTCGGTTCCCCACTTGTCGCCGTCAGGCATGATCCAGTCGTTGGGACCGGACTGGTTGTCCTTCTCCGTGTAAGCGACGCCCCATCCTTCGACGGCGACGAATCGGCCGTCCTGGTAGGCGTCCTGGTACTGCGTCCAGCCGTCGGGCTGTGCGAGGTTCAGGGTCGACCAACCGTAGTGAAGTTCGGTCAAC
>Ga0315293_10002607_pt1 | contig 17325 bp, 16 predicted proteins | sample YL17G13_20_MG_FD_203071 | JGI IMG/M metagenome (GOLD analysis project Ga0315293, IMG submission 203071) | Sediment microbial communities from Yellowstone Lake, YNP, Wyoming, USA - YL17G13_20 | ecosystem: Environmental > Aquatic > Freshwater > Lake > Sediment | place: USA: Wyoming | collected...
ATTTTCAGGGCGAGGGGCAAAAAACCGGTTGCCATCTGGCTGATGGAGGAGACTCAACGGTATCGCACGCCGATTCAGTTATTAGAAGCAAATCGTGTACCCGTATATCCCACTGCCGATCGAGCAATAAAGGCCCTCTCAGCCCTTTACAGGTATACGTCAATGAGGACAGAGTGAGGTAGGCAAATTTGAGGCGCGACATCGGATAACAGGTTTCTCACGGTGAACACTTGCTTGTTCTGTTACTTGGCGTTTCTAACGAATTGGCTCCAAGCTCACTCAATGCGCTCAAAACCAGATGTTTTCGGATCACTCTGTCCGGAGTTTTTAGGTCTGTAGGGACTTTACCACTTTTGACTTACCCCTAAATCGAAGCTAAAACCCAAGTGTGTATTACTTTCCCACGGACAATGTTGTGAGCCTTAACCAGGGTGGTGGCAATTAATTCGTAACCTTAACAGTATACGTGAGCCCATCTGTAGCAACCACGATTGTTCCATTGATGTCAGTGCGGTAGATTGTTGCGTCCGCACTCGTTAAGCGCGCTATGGTTTCAGGTGCGGGGTGCCCATAGCTATTGTTTCCGACTGAAATGATGGCGACTTCAGGCTTTGCGGTGTAAAGAAAGTTTGCTGTCGTGCCATACTTTGACCCATGATGGCTCACCTTGAGGATATCAATATCTTCTACAACGTCAGCAATTATCATGCTAGTCTCCGGTGTAGCCCCGACATCGCCTGTGAACAAGAAGTCTATTTCCCCGAAGGACAATTCTAATACAATCGAGTTATCATTTGTGTCAGGCCCTAGTGGCATCGTGGAATGCAGGACTTCAAACGTGAGGTTACTAATGGTAATCTTGTCCCCCCTTGTAACGTAGTGAACTTTGGCCATCTCGGCATTGACCTTACTGATGAAATCGCTGTAAGTCTGTGACGTGGAAGTGTCTCCATTAAGGCAGATGTCGTCTACTTTGAAGGCGTCCAGTACCGCTACAAGCCCACCGATGTGGTCGGCATGGGCATGGGTAGCCACCATGGCTTCAAGAGGCCCGTCTACATATTGTTGCAGATATGGCACGACACCGGGAGACCGGTCACCGCCATCAATAAGCACTTCAGTTTCACCTAGGTCAAGCAAAATAGAATCACCTTGACCTACATCAATATAGTGGACCTGAAGTTGTGGTAAGGTTGCTTGTGAGGGATTCAGGATAGGAGTGGGGGTCGGCGTAGGCGTAGGTGTAGGTGTAGGCTCTGGGGCTTTGACGTACGTTATGAGGCTTACGACAATCGCAATCAAGACAAATAGGGTTATCAGAATTGTTAGATTTCGCATTGGGATTTCTCTATTTTAGAGAGCCCTCCAAACTAGCATAGCTTAACTAGATTCCCGCATATCCTATCACAACATGGGAAGCGTGACTACTGCACAGGTGCAGCATACTACAAAGTTCAGCGGTCAGGCTGCCAGACATAGAGCTAAGGACACCATGAAACACTACAGGGCGGTGGGGTGGGGTAGCCAGGACTGATGCGAACCATATTCGCGATTCCCGTTCCAAAATGGGTATCCCAGCAGCACCTTGCGTGAAGTTATCAGGTTCCTAGAGGCGACTACCTCTAGTACCAACCGCCAAATTGAAGCTAAAAACTGGGGGTGTATTGTATCCAGCACACTTTGGTGGGGGCGATGAATCCCTGTCCCTGTGGCTATTACGGTGACCCTGTAAAGCAGTGCTCCTGTTCGCCGATAATGGTCTCCCGCTATCAGAAGCGCATCAGCGGACCACTGCTCGACCGCATAGATATCTTTGTCGAGGTGCCGCGCGTAGATTACGAGAAGCTGGCGGATGACAGGATGGGAGAGGCTTCTGAGGCGGTGAGGCAGCGTGTTGAGAATGCGCGCTCTGTCCAGAGGCAGCGGTTTAACGGGACTAAGATGGCTTGCAACGCCGACATGACGCCGCTGGAGGTACGCGAGTTCTGTCGGGTGGAGCCTTCAGCGCAGAGCCTGCTTCAGGCGGCGATGAAGCAGTTGTATTTCTCGGCGCGCGCTTTCCATCGCATACTTAAGCTCGCCCGCACCATCGCTGACCTTGCGGGCGTTGAGAATATCGCCGCCAGCCACCTCGCCGAGGCGATACAGTATCGGCCCCGGGCACAGACGTAGCGGGCGGCATCTCGCTCTCTGCGGGATGTTATCATCCCGCAGGATAACAGGCTTCACTTGTTACTGTTAACGATTGTTTATTCCTCCATGTCCAGATGAATTCTCAGGGCGGCTTCGATTTCCCTTCGTCTTTTAGAGTTCGTTATATAGCCATAAGAACTCTTCAGACGCTTTTTAGAGATGGTACGTATCTGGTGAGCCAGTATAATTGAGTCCTCGGATAAACTAGCCTCTCCTTGCGTGAGTAGAACTTCACTGGGATAAATCCTGCGCCCTGGCTTCAAAGATGTGAGCGGAAGAACTGTAACAACCGGCATTACATGGTTGAAGCTGTCGTTGCTGATGACAAGAACAGGTCGCTGCCCTGCTTGTTCTGAGCCTTCCCCGGAGCCGAGGTCAGCCCTGAATATCTCCCATCGCATTTCAGCACTCATACTATGCGCCTCGCAGCTTCAGCATCGGCGAGCTTGAAATCCTTCTCCACCTGCTTGATATCGGAAAGAAACAGGGGGTCGTGGCTCGCCTGAGCGAATTCACGGCGCAGCGTCTCTCTACGTATCTTTTTTATATACTCTTGCAATGCTTCCTCAACGAATCTGTTTTGAGACCGTGCTTCTCCCCCTTGAACCAGCTCTTTCATCTCTGCCAACACCTCGTCGCTCAGGGAGAAGGTCACCTTCCTTTTACTGGCAGCATTTCTCACTATCGCTTACCTCCCATGCTCAATTATAAGTATAACTGGCATAAAATGCAATTAATATCGACAAGTAATAATAGCATCCATGAGGCTTGCTCGATTTTCTTGTAGGGCGGGTTTGAAAACCCACCCTTAAGCTTGTTCGGGGAACTTGACAAAACCAGCCTGGCTACATAAAGTCTTGGCGAGGCTGAATTTCGGAGGACGGAATGGCGAAAGTAGTATTTGAGGAAACAACCTACAGAGAAGTTCCTGAGTCTCTGAAGATAAGTCCAGTCGATGACGCCTGGCATCCCTTGAAACACCCCAAGTATATCGAGTGGTGGTACTTCGATGTGATGAATGGGGATGGTAGCATCGTCAGGGGACACTTCTACATCTCAGGCAATATTTCGCGTTCTCGCGGCGTCAGGACCGGCGTCAGAGCCAGCTATGTGAAGCCCGATGGCACGGAGATAATGATAGACGAGAGGTTCCCCTATTCCTCTTTTAAGGCTTCTACCGAGGTTTGCGAGGTGAGAATCGGCAAGAATTTCATTGAAGGAGATCTTTCACACTATAAGCTGCATGTTGAGGATGCAGATAAGGCGCTCGACCTGGAACTGGATTCAAATATAACGGGTATCACAAGCCGTGCCTGCTTTGGGGACGAGAAGAGGTATATGTACTGGGTTGTCCCCCAGCCGCGCGGTCGGGCTAAGGGTACGTTGAGGACGAAGGAGGGGACCTTCACTATAGAAGGGGTGGGTTACCGCGACCACAACTGGTTGAACTTCTCGCCGTTGGATTATATTGCTTACTGGGATTGGGGCAGGATATATGATAAGGAGTTCACCATCATCTTCGCCGATATTGTCACAAGTAAAAAGCTGGAGAGTGCTGAAATTAAGCCACTGATGATTTACGACTTGAGTAGGTTCCGCTATCTGACCACCGTATCCAGTAACTGGAGCCTTAGTAAGACAGGTGGCAGGCTCGACCCGGATACAAAGGTGGAGTTTCCGCAGAGGCATCTTCTGAAGGCAGAGGGTGATGATATTGCACTGGAGATAGATTTGAAGCTGGAGAAGGTCTTTCAAAAGATAGACCCGCTTGCTGACTTTAATCCTGTGCTGAGATGGCTTATCCGAACCTTCAAGGCGAAGCCCTCGATAACCTCATTCTTTTCCACCGGCTCCGGCAAATTGAAGTTGTCCGGGCAGGAAAATGTTTTGACCTGTGAAGCTGTACATGAGCTTGTGAAGAACCTTTGACAGGGAAGTGGCGAATGAAGTGGAAGACCAGGGCAACCGAGCTATTGGGCATAAGGTATCCTATTATGCAGGGGGCACTGGCGGGGATTGGCACCGCGCCGCTTGCCGCTGCGGTCTCAAATGCTGGCGGTCTGGGCATGATAACTGCCTGGACTCTGCGCACTCCTGAGAGGCTTAGAGACGAGATACGCAGGGCTAGAGCTATGACCGACAAACCTTTTGCGGTGAATTTAAGCCCTGCTATGGACCCCTCGCTCGAGGCGATGCGAGAGGTGGCTATCGAGGAGAGAGTCCCTGTAATCGAAACCGCTGGCTCCAGGGCTGTCGAGCACGGAAGGCGGGTGAAAGAGGCTGGATTGATATGGATTCATAAGGTGCAGACGGTTAAGCACGCCCTGGCAGCCGAGCGGGATGGTGCGGATGCTGTGTGCGTCATGGGACTGGAGGGGGCCGGGCTGAAGAGCCCATTGGTACTCACTACGTTGGTGACCGTCCCTCTGGTGGTGAAGAATGTGAGGATACCAGTGATAGCTGCAGGCGGTATCGGTGACGCGCGCACCTTTCTCGGTGCTCTGGCGCTGGGCGCTGAGGCGGTGCAGTTGGGTACGGTCTTCTGTGCTGTTGAGGAGTGCCCACTTTCCGCTTCCCATAAACAGGCGCTGGTGGAGGCTGACCCCTATGACCCGAAATGGCGCGACTCTATTCTGGCTACATCCAGAGTCGAGGATATTCAGAGGTTGAAGGGGGCTGTAGAGAGCAAAGAAATCATGCGGGCGGCAGCGAAAGCTGAGAGCACCGGCATACCGAAAGAGGCGGGAACCGGTGCCATATCGCTGGCAATCGGTTTCATTGATAAGGTAATAACAGCGAAGGAACTGATTGATAACATAGTTGGCGAGGCTGAGGAGATTCTCACAACCAGGGGCATCGGAGGCTGGAGGCTTATCTCGAAGTAGTCGGCGTAGTAGAGGATGTTTGTATATTAGACAGTCAACTGTAGCGGTAGCTGGCAGGCGAGATTTCTGAGGTCTCGGAACTGGCGGTAGAGCCAGATAGTGATATCTTCCTCTTCTATTGTTTTCTTCAGCGCCTCGGCTCTTCTCCTTCTTTCGTTGGGGTCCATGGTCAACGCTTCGTACAGCGCCCTGGTTGTGCCTTCTAGGTCTGACGGGGTTACACGGATAACATTGTCCTTCAGTTGCTCGTAGGCACCTGCGGATTCCGACAGGATAAGTACGCCGTTATTCGCGTTCACGATGGGACCTTCCTTAGCCACGAGGTTCATGCCGTCTATCACCGGGTTCACCAGGAGCACATCGCAGAGGCGCATGCCTGCTATAGATTGAGCGTAGTTATTCTCAAAGAATAGCTTAATCGGCTGCCATTCGTTGTTTCCATATTTGGCGTTTATAGCTGCTACAACCTCGAATATCTCCTGACTGTATCTCTGGAACTGTTTTATCCCGGAGCGGGAAGGAACCACAAAGCAGATAAGCTTTATCTTGTTCACTAAGTGTGGATAGCGCCCCAGCAGCATATCGAATGCTTTCAAGCCGCGCGCAATGTTCTTGCTGGGCTCGGCACGGTCAACCCTCACTATGGTTTGTTCCCCGAGGTGAGGTCGCAGCTTTTCCTCATAGTCTTGAACGCGAGGCGAGCGGGCTATCCTGCGCAGTGCAGCTACATCAACGGATACCGGATATGAGGCTACCTTGGTCTTGTGACCTTCATAGAGTATTGTGTATTTTTTGTAGTCGACCTCTGCATCGACGAGGAATGTCTCGCAGCAGTGCAGGAAGTTGTGTGCGTCTCGACTGGTCTGCAAGCCAACTATGTCAACAGCGCAGAGGCTCTCCAGAATATCCCTGCGCATGGGGGCGGGGAGAAGTTGCCAGTAGTTGGAAGAGGGCCAGGGTATATGTATGAAGTGTTGCAGGATAGCGTTGGGCATTCTACGGCGAACCAAGCCCCCAACCAGGTAAAGCTGGTAGTCATGAATCATCACGAAGGGAGGCACCCGGTCGTTGGCGGCTTCGGAGATGATTTCGTCAGCGAAGGCGCGATTGATGGCAACATATCCGTTTTCCCAGGCGTCGTAGATTCTGGCATCTATGTTGGGTGTATATGGTGTGTTCCACATGTAGTGTTGCAGGAACCACAGCAGTGGATTGCAGACAAGGTTGTAATATTTGTGATAGGCATTTCGCGGGGGGCTGATGAAACGTAGATGAAGCCTTTGCCCGGGCAGCGGCACCTGGAAGCGTCCCTTATGCTCTGCAGCAGCGAGGCGGTCGCCTTCTCCCATGGTGCAGGCTATCCAGGTGAGGTCTACATACTTGCTGATGCCCGTGAGGGCGGTTACCACTCCTCCGGTACCCCGGTTCAGTTGCAACTCGCCGTTTTGAGTCAGGTGATACGCAATAGGACCCCTGTTGCTTGCCAGGATAAGGCGTCTTTCAGCGAGCGATTCTTGACATAACTTGGCAAGCTGGTCGCCGGCATACCTCAGTTTATAAGGCAATAGCATGTTCAGAAATTAGCACATCGTGATTGGGTTGTCAACCAAAAGTATGGGCTTGCAGCTATCAGCATGCAGCAGTCAGTATTTCTTAAGTTGATTGCTGATAGCTGAACGCTGTTCACTTTCAAATTGACATATAGTTAGACTTATTCTAAAATCCCCAAGAGTAAAGACAAACTTACGGGAGACAACATGACTGGTGATGAACTTAGAAAGAGCTTCCTTCTTTTTTTTGAGCAAAAAGGGCACAGCGTTATCTCTGGCTCCTCGCTCGTGCCTCACGGTGACCCCACGCTGCTCCTGACCAGTGCTGGCATGGTGCAATTCAAGCCCTATTTCACCGGGGAGTCAGTGCCTCCCTCGCCACGCCTGGCATCGTGCCAGAAGTGCTTCCGCACCACAGACATAGGCTCGGTGGGCAATTTCAAGCACCTGACCTTCTTCGAGATGCTGGGCAATTTCAGCATCGGCGATTACTTCAAAAAGGATGCCATCGCCTGGGCATGGGAGTTTGTGCTGGACTGGCTCAAGATACCTAGGGATAAGCTGTGGATTACCATCTTCCTCGACGACGATGAGTCCTTCCGCTACTGGCGTGAGATTGGGGTGGGGGCGGAGCGTATAGTGCGCTGCGGTGAGAAGGATAACTTCTGGGGACCTGCCGGAGAGACCGGACCCTGCGGTCCCTGCAGCGAGATTCACTATGATTTCGGGGAGCAGTTCGGCTGCGGTCCCAATTGCTCGCCAAGCTGCGGCTGCGGACGCTTCCTTGAGATTTGGAACCTGGTGTTCACCGAATACTATCAGGACGCTGATAAGAAGCGCACACCCTTGCCCAAGAAGAACATAGATACGGGCATGGGGCTAGAGAGGACGGCGACGGTTATCCAGGGCAAGCGCTCCTTTTACGATACAGACCTCTTTGCGCCTATCATGAAACGGGTCTCGGAACTGACAAATCGACAGTACGGAGATAACGAGAAAACAGATAGAGCGATGAGGATAGTGGCGGAGCATGGCAGGGCGGTTGCTTTCCTTATTACTGACGGTGTTATTCCTTCTAATGAAGGACGGGGCTATGTGCTGCGCAGGGTGCTCAGGCGGGCAGTCCTCTTCGGCCGGACTCTGGGCTTGGACAAACCTTTCCTCGGTGAGATAGCAAAAGAGGTCATTGCCAGGATGGGGCATGTCTACCCTGATCTGGTGAAGAGGCGCGATACTGTACTCAAGGTTATCAATACAGAGGAGACAAGGTTCGACGAGACTCTCAGCACAGGTCTGAATTTGCTGAACCAAATCATGGAGCAGGCGAGGGGAAGAGCGGATAAAAAGATATCCGGCGAGGAGGTCTTCAGGCTCTCCGATACCTATGGATTCCCTTCGGAACTGACTGCGGAGATGGCTGAGGATAATGGTCTGTCTGTGGACATGGAAGGCTTTGAGTCCGAGATGGAGCGGCAGCGCGAGAGGGCACGGGCTGCGCATAAATTTGGGGGTGATCCTGCTCGTGCATCTGATGGGGTTGGCTCGTTGTTAAAGTCTGAGAGACAGTTTGTCGGCTATAAGAAGCTAGTGCATAAGTCTGAAATAGTCGAGATTATGACTAACAATCAACCGGTTGATTTCGCTTCACAAGAGCAGGAAGTCGAGATCGTTCTGCAAGAAACCCCATTGTATGGTGAGATGGGAGGACAGTTAGGCGATACAGGAGAGGTTCGCGGTTTAAATGGCAGCATTCTTGTCAGTAACAGTGTACAAACTTCCAAATATATTGTTCATCACGGTAAAGTAGTTAAAGGGCGAATATCGAAACATGATGTTGTCACAGCTAGCGTAGATAGAGAGCGCCGCCTCGATATAGCGCGCAACCATACTGCAACGCACCTGCTTCATTCAGCGTTGCGTCAGGTGCTGGGCAGCCATGTGCACCAGTCTGGCTCTTTGGTGGCTCCGGAACGCTTCAGGTTCGACTTCACCTATGAAGCCCCTGTGCTCAAGGAGGAGCTGGTTCAGATACAGCGGATTGTAAACGAGGGGATACGCCGCAACCTATCTGTAACCAAAAAAGAGATGCCCTATGCCCAAGCTGTGGCTGAGGGGGCGATAGCCCTCTTCGGCGAGAAGTACGGCGATAAAGTTAGAACGGTTAAGGTAGGGAGTGCTAAGTCTCCGCTGAGCTTCGAGGTCTGCGGCGGCACCCATGTTGATAGAACGGGCGACATAGGCTATTTCTTGGTAGTAGGCGAGGGCAGCATTGGCTCCGGGATGCGTCGCATCGAGGCTGTTACGGGTAGACAGGCGGAGAAGCTGATTGAGGAACGCGCCTTCGCTCTGGAGAGGGTAGCTCATCAGCTTCAGGTTCCCGCTGCTGACATAGAAAGTAAGATTACGGGCGTACTTGAGGAACTGGACGCCGAGCGCAAGCGCGCTGTTGCCCTGGAGAGGCAGTTGTCCAAAGAGACTGCCGAGTCTCTGCTGGCTCAGGCTGAGTCGGTCAAGGGCGTCTCCGTGCTCTCGGTTAAAACCTCGGTTTCCAATATGGACGCCCTGCGACACATGGGCGATGTGCTGAAGGAAAAGCTGGGCAGCGGTGTGGTTGTGCTGGCTGCGGTTTGGGATGACAAGCCCAACTTCCTGGCTATGGTGACCCCTGACCTGGTGGCTAAGGGATTGAACGCTGGCGAGATAATCAAGAGGGTGGCTCAGGCGACAGGTGGCAGCGGTGGCGGGCGACCCCAGATGGCGCAGGGTGGGGGCAGGGACAAGGACAAGCTGGAGGGGGCGCTGAAGCTGGTTGCCAGCCTGGTGGAAGAGAAGCTCTAGATTAGGGGATTCGGGGGTTGGAAGAGATTTCTCAACACTATCGTGTTTTGGGTCTTGACGTTGGTGACAAACGCATCGGGGTAGCGCTCAGCGACTCGTTGGGGCTGATAGCGAGCGCCCTGACTGTGGTCGAGAGGAAGACCGACGAAGCTGCCATGAAGCAGATAATTGATCTTGTACGCGAGAATGATGTAGGGCGCATAGTCGTGGGGCTGCCTCTTTCATTGGATGGCAGCCTGGGCAACCAGGCGCAGGCAGTTCAGGCTTTCGTTGAATTGCTGGAGAAACGCACCGAAACCCCGATAGTTACCTGGGATGAGCGGCTTTCCACGGTCGCTGCAGAGCGGATGCTGGTGGAGGTGGGGATGAAGCGAGATAAGAGGAAGAAGCATCGCGATTCCCTGGCAGCAGCGTTTGTCTTGCAGGGCTATCTCGACCATGAGAAAAGCCAGGGCTTGGGACAGGACTAAAATTTTCGCTGGAACAAATCCTAATCTCTAAACTCTAAACCCCAAACAAATTCAAAAACCGAAACCCAAAACGTTTCGATGATTTGAGTTTTAGAAATTCGAATTTAGGATTTGCTTGGTATTATTCGGGGACGTTGATTTAATGACAAAGCATGTCGGTCTCATCGGGCACAGGTTGAAGCATTCCATTTCTCCTCTGTTTCAGCAGGCTGCCTTCGACTTTCTGGGGCTTGATGTTCGTTACGAGCTATGGGAGACCGAGCAGAAGGAGCTGCACACTGTCGTGGAGGGGCTGCGCCATCACTCGAATCTGGGCGCGAATGTTACTATACCTTACAAGAGCGCGGTGTTGGTGCTTCTGGATAAGCTCGATAAGGAAGCTAAGCGCATCGGTGCTGTGAATACTATAGTCAACCGCGACGGTAAGCTCATCGGCTACAATACGGATAGCGATGGCTTTCTCAGGGCGCTCCGCGAGGATGGAGGCTTCGACCCTGATAATAAAAAGGTTATCATTCTCGGCGCAGGTGGGACTGCGCGAGCGGTAAGTTTTGCCTTGGTTGAGGCTGGAGCGAAGTCGATAGTAATTCTCAACCGAACCATTGAAAGCAGCGAGGCGCTGGCATGGGACCTCAAGGTGTCGGATACGGAGGTGGTTGCCTTAGCCTGGAAGAATAGCAGGACAGTGAAGGAGCTTGCGGAGTGCGACCTGCTGGTAAACTGCACCTCGGTGGGCATGAAGGACAGCCCGACCGAGGGGAAATCTCCTATTGGGATAGGGCTGATACCCAAAAGGGCGCTGGTTTACGATGTGGTGTATAATCCGATGGAGACGCCGCTGCTGGCAGCGGCGAGGAAAGCGGGGGCACGCACCCTGCGCGGACTGCCCATGCTGGTGTATCAGGGCGCAGCCGCCTTCGAGCTATGGACAGGCAAACCAGCACCGGTCGATGTGATGATGAGGGTGGCGAAGAGAGCACTAACGAAGTGAGGATGCAAATGTTTCATTTCTTGACTGCTGGTGAATCTCATGGCAAGGGGCTGGTGGCGATAGTCGAGGGGGTACCTGCCGGGCTGGCACTGGATGAGGATTACATGGCTCGTGACCTGGCGCGGCGCCAAAAAGGGTACGGGCGCGGCGCTCGCATGAAAATCGAGCAAGACCGCGCTGAAATCATCTCAGGTGTGAGACACGGCTTCACCATGGGCAGCCCTGTATCGCTGCTTATCTGGAATCGCGACTGGGGGAACTGGAAGCAGGTGATGAGTGTTGCGCCGGTGGAGCAGGAGGTGGATGTTGTTACCAGGCTCCGCCCTGGTCATGCCGACCTGGCGGGGGCTATGAAGTACGATCTCGATGATGTTCGAAATGTCCTGGAGCGTGCCAGCGCCCGGGAGACAGCCTGCCGCGTTGCTGTGGGAGCTGTCGCTCGCAAGCTGCTCGCTGAGTTCGACATTGGGATATACAGTCACACCATTTGCATCGGCGGGCACTGGACTAAGAAGGCTGGAAAGGTTGACTGGGCTAAAGTGGAAAAGTCGCCTGTTCGTTGTGCCGATGGTAAGGCGGAGAAGGCTATGCTCTCGACTATCGATGAAGCTAAAAAAGAGGGCGATACCCTGGGCGGTGTTTTCGAGGTGGTCGCCAGCGGCATGCCTATCGGGTTGGGCAGCCATGTTCACTGGGAGCGCAGGCTCGATGGCAGGATAGCGCAGGCTATGATGAGCATAAACGCTGTCAAGGGTGTGGAGATAGGGGCTGGCTTCAATGTAGCCAGTCTCCCTGGCTCGCAGGTTCACGATATAATCGAGTTCAACGCAAAGGATAAGTGGCGCCATGCAACGAACCGCGCCGGTGGCATCGAGGGCGGTATGAGCAACGGCGAGCCAATAGGGATACGTGTTGCGGTAAAGCCTATTCCTACGCTGGGCAAGCCTCTGCCATCTGTGGATTTAAGGACAGGCAAAACGGTTGAGGCTCATATTGAGCGGAGCGATATCTGTGTCGTGCCCGCAGCCGGCGTTATCGGTGAGGCGATGCTGGCTATTGTACTGGCTGGCGCGGTGCTGGAGAAGTTCGGCGGCGACCATATAGATGAGACCTTGCGCAACTATCGAAGCTACCTGAAGACAATAGGGCTCAAAAAGACTTCATGAGCAATCTGGGTTTTCACTGCCATAACCTCGACCTTTTCGATGAGATGATACTGGGCAACGGGCTCCGCCGGGGCGAGTTCTATGACCTTCGTGCCGAGGAGCTGCCCAAGCTCAGGCAGCTTGTCGAGAAGCATAAATTGAAATGGAGCATACACTCTCCGTTGGTGCAACTGGACTGGTATCCCCAGCCGCCCACATGGTCTTTCCTTTGCGATGAGGACGGGGAGAAGAGGGAATTGACCATGAGGATGATAATGCAGGCTGTGCAGCAAGCCGATGAGTTTGGGGCTGAGTATGTGGTAGTTCACTTTCCATCGCCGACATCGGAGGCTCACGCCGAGAACATGGCAAAGCTGGAAGGCGTAGCCTGGAAGAGCTGCGACCGCTTGGCGGAGCTCAGCGTGAAGAGGAAAGTCAATATACATGTCGAAGGCGTGGGGGCAAGCCCTTTGATAAATGCAGAGTTCCTCTCGAAGGTATTAAAGCAGTATGCACCTCCTTTGAGGTATTGTTTCGACACTGCTCACACGCAACTGGCTGCTATCAGCAACGGCTTTGACATTTATCGGTTTGAGACAGAGCTTTTGCCTTACCTGGGCTCTGTTCATCTCTGGAATACCCGCAGTAAGGATGATTACCTGGCTTACCACCATATCCCGGTGCATCCCAGTCAGAGTGCCGACGATGGCTGGGTGGACATTGCGCGGATTTTGAAGATAATTGGCTCTGAGAGAAGTTCGCCGCCCATCATTTTTGAGAGCGGTCGCACGTATCCGCAGGCTTTGGGGGACTACGATTACAGGGAGGGGGTAAAATGGGTGAGAGACCTGGTGGAAACATATTCCTGACTGGCTTCTCCTACACCGGCAAGACAAAGGTGGGGCAGGTAGTAGCCAGGAAATTGAGTTGGAAGTTCGTTGATATAGATGACGAGGTGGTCCGTATTTGCGGCAAGACCATCGCCGAGATATTTGCCCATGAGGGCGAGGAGAAATTTCGCGAGTTGGAAAGCAAGGTGCTGGAGCGCGTGAGCCAAGGGACTAATCTGGTTATCGCTACAGGTGGTGGCGCTGTTATGAGCGCAGCCAACCGCGAGGTGATGATGGGGAGCGGAGTGGTCGTCAGCCTGGAGGCGAAGCCGGTAACTATATACCAGCGGTTGGTGAAGGATGCCGAAGCTGACAAAGAGGAGGTGGTCAGACCCCTCCTCGCGGGCACCGAACCATTGAAGCGCATCGAGTGGTTGAAGGAATTTCGTCAGAAATACTATGCGCTTGCCGATTGGACGGTGCACACCGATAACCTGACCTTTGATGAGGCTGCGGATGAGGTTATTCTGGGGTGGAGGTTTGGGGGGAGGGGCAGGGCTGCCCTTCCTGTTTTGCCCGATGTGCGGGAAGCGGAGGCACCCTATTGTGAGCAGCAAGGGGCTGCCTGTGTGGTAACAACCGCTACAGAGAGCTACCCGGTGTTTGTAGGATGGGGGATGCTAGAGCAGTTGGGCAGGCGGATGCGCAACGCCGGGCTCTGGGGCAAGGCTCATATTGTGAGCGATGAGAGGGTGTTACCTCTCTACGGGCACAGGGTGGCGAAGATTCTGGAGGATGCTGGCTTCGTCGTTGACTCTTTAGCTGTGCCCGAGGGGGAGCGGAGCAAGACAATTGAGACGGCGGCTGGGGTCTATGACTGGCTGGTCAAAAACCATGCCGAGCGTAACGACAATATCGTCGCCCTGGGTGGGGGCATGGTGGGGGACCTCGGCGGGTTCGTATCTGCTACCTTCCTCAGAGGCATGCCCTTTGTTCAGGTGCCCACCAGCTTGATAGGGATGGTTGATGCTGCCATCGGGGGGAAGGTCGCCGTGAATCATCCCCAGGGTAAGAACTTGATTGGAGGATTTCATCAGCCGCGATTGGTTGTTGCTGATACCCAGACCCTGACCACTCTGTCCAAACGTGAGTTGATTTCGGGCTGGGCTGAGGTGATAAAGCATGCCATGATTCGGGACGCCCGTCTGCTGGAGTTTCTCGAGGGGCGAGCGGAGATCCTGCTCATGCTGGATAAAGAGGCTATCAGCGACGCGGTTAAGCGTAGCGCCGTCATCAAGGCGAGAATAGTGAGCGAGGATGAGAAAGAGCAGGGGGTGCGGGTTATCTTGAATTACGGGCACACTATTGCGCACGGGCTGGAGTCAACCACGAATTACGGGCGATTCCTTCATGGTGAGGCGGTCGCCATAGGGATGATGGGTGCTGCTATCATCAGTCGTCAGGTTGGGCTTCTGTCCCAGGAGGCGGTGAATCGGCAGCAGGCTTTGCTTGCGAAATTCGGCTTGCCCACAACCTGCTCCGATGTCGATATGGAAGGTTTGCTCCAAGCCATGGAGCTTGACAAGAAGGTGAGAGGCAAAAAGATAAGATGGGTCTTGCTCGCCGGTATCGGGAAGCCTGTGGTCCGTGACGATATCCATCGCGAAGAGGTAGTGAGTGCAATCAAGAAGCTGTTGCAATCAGGGTAGCCTGGAGTCTGTCCTGAGCTTGTCGAAGGATGAGGTTGAAACCTTTTTGCTGACTGCTGATAGCTGAAGGCTGAACCCTCTCCATCGGGCTATTGGTAAAATTTCGGCGCTGTGGTATTATAAAAAGGCATGTGTTAAAGCTTGAGGTGAGTCTTTTAAATGAGCGATGTTACTGAAGCAACCCGGGAATCTTTAGCTCGTGAGCTGGGTGGAAAACCCCAGGGTAAAGGGATTATTGACTATATAACGGTGCTCAAGCCCCGCGAGACCGTTCTGCTTGCTTTCATCGGGGTATGTTCGGCGATAGTTGCGGCGCAGGGGCACCCAGCTCTGGATGTGCTTGCCCTCGCCCTGGCAACAATTGCTCTGGGCAGCGCTGGCGCCAACGCCTTGACCAATTACCTCGACCGGAACGTGGATGCCAGGATGAAGAGGACTCATTTGAGGGCGCTGCCGGCACAGCGCATCGTCCCTGCTAAGAGGGCTCTGGTGTGGAGCATATTTTTAATCATCGCTGCTCTGGGTCTGGCTTGGTACCTCGACCCGCTCTGCTTTGTTTTCGGTCTTGTCGGTACCATAGCAGCCTCAGTGTTCCGCAAGAAGGTGATGTGCGTCATTCAGGGCGGCATCGCTGGCTGCGCCCCTGTGCTCATCGGGTATGTGGCTGTCACTCACCAACTGGATATAACTATCCTTTTCATGTGCATCCTCATCGCAGTCTGGATACCTCTGCATGTATGGAGCGTTATGATAGCCAATCGTGAGGATTATCTTCAGGCAGGCGTGGCTTATTTCCCGGTCACCTGGAAGGTGAGAGATGCCATAAAGATACTGATGCTATTGTCTGTTATGCTTTACGCAGCCTCTATCGCCCTCTGGTTCTACGCAAACTTAGGCTGGCTCTATTTTGCGGTTGCTAACATCCTCGGCATCGTGATGGTTTATGCCGACTACCGCCTTCTCAAGAGCGGACTGACCCGAGACGCATGGAAGTTATATAAGCTTTCCGCTTTCCCCTACCTGGGTTTGATTTTCATTGCCATGTGTTTGAACTTCTGGGTCTAATTCCAGATGAGCCGATTCTTCCATCTAGAGAAAACCTGTCCTCAGACAAAGGCTCGCGCCGGCACACTCAACACGCCTCATGGCTCGGTGCCCACGCCTGTTTTCCTCCCTGTGGGAAGCCAGGGCACTGTCAAGACCCTGACCCCTGATGAACTCAGGTCACTCGGTGTTAACATGCTCTTGTCCAATACCTATCATCTCTATCTCAGACCCGGGATTGAAATTATCCGAAAGCTGGGTGGCTTGCACCGGTTCATGTCCTGGGACGGTCCGATTCTGACCGATAGCGGTGGTTTCCAGGTGTTCAGCCTGGGGCATCTGCGCCGTGTAAATGACGATGGTGTGCTGTTTCGTTCCCATATAGACGGCAGCGAGCACTTTCTGACGCCGGAGCTTGCTACAGAGTTACAGGAGCAGCTCGGCGCCGATATCATCATGGTTCTGGATGAATGCCCGCCGTACGGCGAGGACATTGCGAACATTAAACGTGCTACAGAGCGCAGCCATCTCTGGGCTGAGAGGTGCAAACGGAAACACGGGCGAAAGAGGCAGGCGCTCTTCGGCATCGTGCATGGTGGCACCTTTCCTGAGCTTAGGCGGCAGTCGGCTGATTTCATGACCTCGCTGGGTTTTCCCGGCTATGCCATCGGAGGACTGAGCCTCGGTGAGCCGAAGGAAGTCATGCATGAGATGCTGGATGAAACTGTATCGCTGCTTCCTGAAGACAAGCCACGCTATCTAATGGGCGTGGGCTCTCCTGAAGACCTGGTGGAATGCGTTGCACGCGGTGTGGATATTTTCGATAGTGCTCTCCCTACGAGACTGGGGCGAAACGGCGCAGTTTTCACTAAGAGTCGTCGCTATAACATAAGTAATGCCCGCTTCAAGGAGAGGGAAGGACCGCTGGATTCTGACTGCGATTGCTATACCTGCCGCACATTCTCTGCCGCCTATTTGCATCACCTGTTCAAGGCGCAGGAGCTTCTCGCCTATCGTCTGGCTACTATACATAATGTAAGATTCATTATGAGACTGATGGAGCAGATTCGGCGTTCTATTTTTGATGATACCTTCAGTGAGTTTAAGGATTCATTTATAGGCAACTATCAGCCGACTGATGCAGACACCAGGTCTGAGCAGAAGCGCAAGTGGCTGAGGGCGCGACAGGGGAAATATCGGATAAATGAGTTAGATTAGAGGCAGAATTTCTTTACTTTGCATTTTCCTTTTGCTAAACTCTGACTAAAAATATAGTATCTCTTCAAGAAAGAGGTGCAAGATGGGGACAAGAGACTTTAGACACCATGAAGCCAAGAAGCCCAAGAAAGGGGCCAAGAAGCCGCTGGTCTCGGAGGTGCTGGCTATGCCGACAACCGTAGAGGTGATTAAGACCAAGGGGAAGAAGGAGAAGAGCGCTTGGGAGGAGGAGAAGGGCGCTGAGGAAGAGAAGTAGCTTAATAGCAGCCTATAGACAATTGTATGGGGCGGGCAAGCTGCACGAGCGGGTGGAGCAGGCTTTGGCTGTCCTCGCCGCTGCCAGGTTAATCGTCTCAAGGGGGAGTTGGGGAAGTGCAATGCAGGCAGGCAAGCTGTCGTTTCGAGTTACACCCCTCATTTCGGTGAGGAATCACCTCTGGTGGGGAGCGAGG
>Ga0315293_10002609_pt1 | contig 17310 bp, 14 predicted proteins | sample YL17G13_20_MG_FD_203071 | JGI IMG/M metagenome (GOLD analysis project Ga0315293, IMG submission 203071) | Sediment microbial communities from Yellowstone Lake, YNP, Wyoming, USA - YL17G13_20 | ecosystem: Environmental > Aquatic > Freshwater > Lake > Sediment | place: USA: Wyoming | collected...
GGGGAACACCTCACCGCAGAATGGGGCAACCAGATACGAAGCTACGTGCTTCATCCCTATAAAATGGTTAAAGACCATCGCACCGGCTACGAGACCAGTAACGCTGCCGCCGTGCTTGAGGGCGACCTCGACGAACTGCTCAAAGCATATCTCAGGTCAACAGTGGAGAGTTCATGAAAAAGACCTTCCTCGTACTTCTGGTGTCACTTCTCATTATCCTATTTGCCCCCGCCATCGCCGTGGAGGCTCAGGAGGCAATATCAGCCTCTTATGACACTGCTATCGACTTCCCCGAAACATTAACCTTCTCTTTGAATGCAGAAAGTAACGCTGCTATCACCCAAATCGTCCTGAACTACAAGATAGACAAGATAACTACTGTAACATCGATAAGCGAGGTCGAGCTCCAGTTCAGCGCCGCACCCAAGGTGAACACAAGCTGGGCCTGGGATATGCCGAATGCCAGCCTGCCACCAGGAGCAGAGATTGAATATAGCTGGAGAATAGAAGACGCTGCTGGCCATGAGCTTGAAACCCCGTGGGAAAGCGTCCGATTCGAGGATAACCGCTATCGCTGGAAGAGCCTGACAGAAGGCAAGATATCCCTGTTTTGGTACAAGGGTGACCAGTCCTTCGCTCAAGAATTAATGGACGCCGCCAAAGAAGCACTGGATAAACTGGCTCAGGATACCGGTGCCGATCTAGAGCAGTCAGTGAGAATATATATCTACGCCAGCAAAGAAGATATGCTTGGTGCACTGGCATATCCCCAGCAATGGACCGGTGGCATCACCTTTCCCGAATACGGCATTATAGTCATTGGGATAGCCACAAAAGAGCTGACATGGGGCAGAAGAGCTGTAGCTCACGAAATGGCGCACTTGGTGACATACCAGATGACCTTTAATCCCTACAGCGACATACCGACCTGGCTTAGCGAAGGGCTCTCTATGTACGCCGAAGGCGACCTGGAACCGACTTTTCGCTATTTGCTCGATAATGCGATCTCCGAGGATAAGCTCATATCGGTTCAAACATTATCAAGCAACTTCCCAACCAACGTCGAGGAAGCAAGGCTTTCCTATGCCGAAAGCTACAGCCTCGTTAAATTCCTCATCACAAACTATGGCCGTGAGAAAATACTGAGTTTATTGGGCATCTTCAAGCAGGGCTCAAGCTACGACAGTGCCCTGGAGGGAGTTTACGGCTTCGATACCTCAGGCCTCGATAACCTTTGGAGGCTAAGTTTAGGACTAGAACCTCGGCAGGTAACCCCCACTCCTCAGCCCACACCCAAGACAAACTTCTTCGGCTGCCGAGAGGCTTCCGCCGAAACTGCACACGATAGCATGACAAGCCTTGGAGCACTGGGTATATTACTGCTACCGGCGGTCGGAGAGGTTATTCGAGTTAGAGCACGGCGAGGCAGAAAATGAAAAGGAAACTACAATTACTGCTGCTTTTTGTTGCTTGCATATCGATTGTGCTGTCCCTGCTTGGCAGCGGGTGTGCATCAAATCAAGATACTCTCACCCTCTTTGGCAGTAGCCCGTCAACTCTCGACCCCGCAATGGCGCAGGACCTTGAGTCTCTGGAATACATAGTCGAGGTCTTCAGCGGGCTGGTTTACTTCAACCCCGATCTCAAACTAGTACCGGACATCGCCGAAAGATGGGATAAGAGCAACGATGGTACAATCTACACCTTCCACCTGCGTCAAGGGGTAAAGTTTCACAGCGGGAAAGAAGTTACCGCCAGCGACTTCAAATATTCCTTGGAACGAGCCTGCGACCCCGCAACAGGGTCACAGACCGCAGAGACCTACCTCGGCGACATAGTCGGCGTAAAAGAGAAGCTCCAAGGCACAGCAAATGAAATCAGCGGGGTCAAAATAATCGATGACTATACCCTGCAAATCACCATCGACGTCCCTAAAGAATACTTTCTATCCAAGCTCAGCTATCCCACAGCCTTTGTCGTTGACAAGGCTAATGTAGAATCGGGCGAAGACTGGTGGAAAAAGCCCAACGGCACAGGGCCATTCAAGCTCAAGGAATGGCAGGGAGGCAACCTCATAACCCTGGAGAGAAACGACCTCTACTACTTGGAGGCAGCCAAGGTGGAGCAGGTTGTCTTCCGCCTCTCAGGAGTACCTATGATGATGTACGAGGATAACAAGATCGATGTCACCGATGTATACCTTGGAGATATAGAGAGAGTGCTTGACCTATCCAACCCCTTGAATAAGGAGCTTTCCATAACCCCAGGATTCAGCCTGTATTACATCGGCTTCAACTCGGCCAAGCCACCTTTTGATGATGCCAAGATAAGACAGGCATTCTCCTACGCTATAGACAAAGACAAGATAATAGACCTCGTGCTTAAAGGTGTAGGAAAGAAAGCTGAGGGCATATTGCCCCCAGGCATGCCCGGCTACAATAAAGACGTTCAAGGGCTAGACTTCAATGTAGAGCAAGCGAAGCAATTGATTTCAGAATCGAGATACGGTAATGTCTCCAACCTACCCCCTATCACTCTTACCACTGCCGGGATGGGCACTGTCTCAAACATAGAAGCAGCCTTGGTTGATATGTGGCAACATAACCTGGGAGTGAATGTAGAGGTTAGGCAACTTGCACCTGATAGATATTTCTCTGTCATCATGGATAAGAAGAACGAGATGTTCACCTACAATTGGGGAGCCGATTACCCTGACCCACAAAACTTCCTCGATATCCTGTTTCACAGCGGGACTAAAAACAATGTGGGAGAATACAACAACTCCAAGGTAGATGCCTTACTAGAAGAGGCCAGAGTAGAACAAGACACCAACGTTAGAATGGGCCTGTATCAACAAGCAGAGCAGATGATTGTGGAGGATGCAGCTTGCCTGCCGTTATTCTTCAATGTCGGCTACACTCTGGTCAAGCCTTACGTTAAGAACCTGCCACTTACGCCTATGTGGATGCCACGCTTGAGGTACATATCAATCGAACCACACTAGGCCACTGCCTACTTCCCGCCGGTCTGCCGCCAGACGTGATAGATGCGCTGCAGGGCGGTGAAATTAGAGAGCACCGCTATTATCCACAATATCACCAGCATCTGATTGAAAATCAAGCCAATGGCAAGCAGTACGACGCGCTCAGTTCTGGTGAAAATCCCCACCTCATCCTGAAGCCCCAGACTCTCAGCCCTAGCTCGGGCGTAGCTGGTCACCAATGAACCCGTCAGAGCAGCACCTACCAGCAATATATGGTGGTATGAGCCCTGGCTGGCATAATAGGCTAACAAACCCAAAAACAGCGCCGCGTCGGAGAAGCGATCGAGCGTAGAATCCAGGAAAGCACCGAATTTAGTGCTCCGTCCCGTAGCACGCGCCAGCGCTCCATCGAGAAAATCCAGCGAACCCGAGAGAAGCACCAGGAAACCGCCCAAAAAAAAGCGACCTGTGGACAATACCCAAGCTACAGCTAAAACCGCGCAGAAACCGAAAACTGTTAGAGCGTTAGGGCTTATCCCAGCCTTCGCCAGCAGGATTGCCGGGTATTTGCTAATACGTAACGCCAGGGTGTGACGAACCTTGGCTAGCACAAGAAAGCTCCTTACTAATTGCGCCGGTGCGCTCTTTCAGCAACTTCTCATAAAGGGACATTACCTTTCGGGAGACCGCCTCCCAGCTATAATCCCTGGCTTTAAGCTTGCCCCTCTCCCCCATTCCTTCGCGCATCGACTTATCTCGAAGCAGAGTAAGCAGAGCGCTGGCGAAAGTCTCCTTTTCGCTGGGCTTCACCAAAAAACCCTCGACACCGTGAGTGATAAGCCCTGCGTATCCCGGGATGTCCGAAGCAACTATAGGCTTACCTAAAGCCATCGCCTCCAGCAACACCATGCCGAAGCTCTCCCACCCCGTAGCTGGCGAGCAGAAGATATCAGCAGTCTTGTAATACCGAGGGAGTTCCTCATAAGATACACGGTCAGCGAAAACAACATCCTGAAGCTTGCGCCGCGAGGCAATCCCCTGATACTTTCTGGACAAACGCCCCGCAGGGGTAACCACTATGAGTCGGCTCTGAGGAAACTCCTTTTTCACAAGCTCATAAGCCCCCAGTAGATATTTGAACCCCTTCCTTTTCTCCAGCCTGCCCACGAACAAAATGTTCAGCTTGCCATCGCGGTACTGCTCGAGAGGAAGCGCCTTATCGGAAAAGTGATTCAGGTCAATGCCATTGGGGATAATCACATAATCACCAGGGAAATACCCGCTTATGAACTCCTTCGCTGCCTTTGAAACCACTATCTTCCCTCTGATCTTTGCCATCCACTTCTTGAGCAGCGGCTTCCAGAGGGTATAACCCCAACTATTGGTACGAGAGGCGTGAAAAGTGCCCACAACAACCTCATCCGAGCAATGGTGGAGCACAGATACTGCCAAAGCTGGCATGAAAGGCTCGTGGATATGTACGACATCGAACTTCTCTCGCGCCAGCATCTTTTTTATCCTGTCCGAGAAAAGTAACACCGGCGAGACAGGAGAACGAACTACTGAGCCGCTGGCACGTATAGGTACCGGTTTGCCAATGACGATAGCATTACCGCTTTCGCAGGTCTTCTTGGGGCGGGAGGAAGGGGCAATTATCTTAACCTCATGCCCCATGCGCTTAAAATGCCCCTCAAGTGAGGCGATATGGTTATTTACCCCGCCTGGGTATGCGTAGTCATAGGGTGAAACCAGGGCTATCTTCACGGGTCCTCTACTTCTGCTTACCTTGCTTCTTCGCTTTGCCGCCTGACTTCTTCGCCGTGCCCTCACCAGCGTTTTCGACGATAAAATCATCGGTCAACTTCCGAGCATGACTATCAGTAAACTGGACGGGGGGGGACTTCATGAAATAAGAAGAAGGACCAACAAGCGAACCGCTCATGCCTCTGTCGAGGGCAAGCTTACAACACCTGACAGCATCGATAACCACTCCCGCCGAGTTAGGACTGTCCCAAACCTCAAGCTTGAGTTCCAAGTTCAGAGGGACATCCCCAAAAGTGCGCCCCTCCATACGAATATAACACCACTTGCGGTCCAGCAGCCAGGGTACGTAATCGCTGGGACCGATGTGTATATCGTCAGAAGACATTGTGTAGTCCAGTTGAGAGGTCACCGCATCGGTCTTGGAAATCTTTTTTGACTCCAGCCTCTCGCGTTCCAACATGTTATAGAAATCGGTGTTCCCGCCGAAATTCAACTGGTATGTCCTCTCCAGCATAACCCCTCGCTCACGGAACAGCCTGGTTAACACGCGATGCGTGATAGTAGCGCCCACCTGAGACTTGATGTCATCGCCGATAATAGGCAACCCCGCATCTTCAAATCGCTTCTGCCAGTATTTCTCGCGCGCAATAAATACAGGTATGCAGTTAATAAAAGCGCATTTAGCGGTTAGTATCTGCTCCACATACCACTTGGTAGCCATCTCGCTGCCTACAGGCAGATAGCTGATTACAACATCAACCTTCCGCTCCTTAAGAATTCCTACTATATCTACTGTGGAGCCCGGAGCTTTAGTGATAACCTTGGAAAGGTATTTACCCAGCCCATCGTGGGTCATTCCGCGTTCTACTTTTACAGCTATAGAGGGCACATCGCAGAACTTATAGGTGTTGTTCGGCGCAGTGAAAATGGCTTCCGATAAATCTTTGCCCACTTTATTGCGGTCGATATCGAAAGCTGCCACGAAGTTGATATCTCTGATGTGATAGCCTCCCAGGTTTGCGTGCATCAATCCGGGGATGAAATCATCCTCAGAAGCATTTCGATAGTAATACACCCCCTGAACCAGAGAGGAGGCACAATTGCCCACACCGATTATAGCCACATTGATCTTGCCCAAGTATCAGTACTCCTTTCTCGTCATGCGATTAAGACCAACACCCACCCCGGACACACTTGCCCTGAAGCAAATCTTATGCTATCCTCGATAGCACAAAATGGTTTACGACTTTCACACGCACACTTCTATAAGCGATGGCGCCCTCTCGCCACTAGAACTAGTGCGAAGGGCGCTCATCAATGGCTACCATGCTATTGCGATAACTGACCATGTAGGAATCGGTTACCTGGAAAGACTGATTGCCGAGACCGCTGCAGATTGCCTTCTGGCTCAAAATCATTGGAATATAACTGCAATCCCTGGAGTAGAACTCACCCATCTGCCAGCAGCAGCCATCGCCGAGACTGCCAAAAAAGCTAAAGAGATGGGAGCTAAGGTGGTGGTAGTTCACGGCGAAACCACTGCCGAACCTGTCGAGCCAGGCACAAACTTGGCTGCACTTAAATCGCCACATGTCGATATCTTAGCGCACCCAGGGCTATTAACCCTGGAAGAAGCGAAGCTAGCTGCTTCCAATGGCATCTACTTGGAGCTCACAGCCAGAAAGCAACATTTCACCACCAACAAACATGTTGCCGAAATGGCTCGCCTCGCTGGAGCAAAGCTCATCGTCAACTCGGATGCTCACGATGAATTTGACCTGCTTACCTCTAAACTAGCCTATTCGATTGCCCAAAACGCCTCTCTCACCGAGACTGAGATTACCAATGCAATCAAAACCAATCCGCAAGCCCTGCTCAAGAAGCTGCTCTCAAGGTAGTACGCAGAACTGCCTCAGCCGCTCTACCCTTTGCCGATCCGGAATACCTTAGTTCCGCACTTACCGCACTTGCCACGCGTTGCCGGCTTGCCGTTCTTTAGCTTCACTTGGGTCGCGTTCTGAATCTCAACCTTTTTCCTGCACTTGAAGCAATATGCTTGCACCTTATCACCTCCTGTTTAGCTGTTTAGACTATACACGTTTGAGAGCAAAAGTCAAGCTTTACCACGCTTCCGGAAAACCTTCTCCGGCTTCCAGTAACCGCGCTCTTCATCAAAACGAGTTATAGCTATAAAGGAACCGTCGCTAGAATAAACTCGACGAAGTTTCACGGCAAGGTCTTCTCCAGGTGTCGAAGCCAGAGAGCGTCCGTTCACTATAGCCTTTTCACTTTCAGCATCTACAGTTATCGCAGGCAGATGTTCAACAGCCACATCTAAGGGAAGCACAAGCGCAGACCAGTCACCCTGCTTGAATGCCTCTTCAATCCTTACGATACTAACCGCCTCAGTGATATGAAAAGGACCGCTCTTCAAGCGGACCAAGTTTTTTAAATGAGCTCCACACCCCAATTTTTGACCTATGTCATGAGCCAGTGAGCGAATGTAAGTCCCTTTGCTGCACTCCACCTCGATAGCCAGCACTGGCGGCTGCCAATCTAACAACACAATACGATATAGCTCAACACGCCTTGCTTTTCTCGGCACCTCCAACCCAGCTCTAGCCAAGCGGTAAAGAGGCACCCCCTTAATCTTGACTGCGCTGTACATGGGAGGGGTCTGCTCAATGGAGCCTCTGAAAGAGGATACCGCAGCCTCAACCTGCTCTCTGGTCAACGAAGAGACATCTCCCCGCTGGGTTACCTTACCTGCCGCATCGAAAGTATCGGTAGCTACGCCCAGTTCGACCTCAGCCCGATAAGACTTTGTAGCTTCAGCGAGGTACTCAACTAAACGAGTCGCTTGCCCCAGACATATCGGCAACACGCCTGTAGCTTCAGGGTCCAGGGTGCCAGCATGCCCAACCCGTCGCTCCCCACTCAGCCTCCTGACAAGAGCCACCATGTCAAAAGAGGTCTTGCCTCTCGGCTTGTCCAGATTCAGGATTCCATCGATGGTCAACTCTTATCCGCTTTGTCTGTAGTATCATTCGGAGTCACCTCTTTGATAATTTGGAGCAGGCGACTCCCCCGTTCGATAGAATCATCACGGTGGAAGCTAAGCTCAGGTGTATAGCGCAATGAAAGGCGCTCGCCCAAATTTCTTCGAATGAACCCTGAAGCTGCAGCAAGCCCCTTCTCCACCTGCATCTTCTCCTCCTCCGTGCCCATGACACTGACATAAACCTGGGCATGCCTTAAGTCGGGGGATGTAACCACTTCAGTCACACTGATGACACCTGTGAGCCTGGGGTCCCTCACCTCACGCCTGATTAGCTCGCTTATCTCCTCCCGAATGAGCTCCCCAACACGTTCCTGACGACGCGAACCCATCTCGCCCCTATCTAGGGCACGAAAGCTATACCTTCTCTTTTCTATAGCTCTCTATGATATCGCCAACCTCGAAATCTGAGAATCCTTCTACGCCAACTCCACATTCGAGGCCAGTTGCCATCTCTTTCACATTTTCCTTGAAATGCTTCAAGCTCGATATGTGTGATTCCACCACAACAGCGCCCTTGCGAATAACCCTGGCAATAGCACCCCTGCTGACCTTGCCGTCCGTTACATATGCACCTGCTATCTTGCCCTGCTTGACACTGAAAACAGCCCTCACCTCAGCATGCCCCTCGACAGTTTCAACGTAGGTAGGCTCCAGCATACCAGCTAACGCCTTCTCGACATCCTCGACCAGAGTGTATATCACCTGATAGATGCGTATATCGATACCCTCCAGGTCAGCAAGACGCTTCGCCTCCGGCTCCGGCTTTGCGTTGAACCCTATGATAACTCCCTTGGAGGCAATAGCCAGCGAGACATCGTTCTTCGTGATGCTGCCGCTTCCCGTATGCACAATCCTCACCTTGACATCGCCACTTACCAATTTCTCCAAAGAATCCCTTATAGGCTCGATACTGCCCTGCACATCGGTCTTCAATATTATGTTAAGCTCTTTTACCTGCCCTGCCTGAATCTGAGCGAAAAGGCTGCTCAGCCTGGGTGCTCTGGGAATAGTGGTCAGCTCTTTCTCTTTCTGCCGCCGTTGTGCCTCAGCCCTCGCCTCCCTCTCACTGCTGACGGCAGTCAGGATATCGCCCGCCTGCGGTACAGTGCTCAGCCCCAGCACTCCCACAGGTGTGGAAGGACCCGCACTCTTCACCCTTCTGCCCTTGTCATCGAACATTGCTTTGACCTTGCCCCAGATGTCACCAACTACAATATAATCGCTGATTTCAAGAGTGCCGGTTTGCACCAGGACTGTTGCCAGAGAACCCCTGCTACTATCCAGCTTAGCCTCGATGACCACACCTCTAGCCGGCTGAGCTGGGTCGGCTTTCAGCTCCTGAATCTCAGCAACCAGCAGCAGGTTCTCCAGGAGGTCGGGGATACCATCCCCACGCTTGGCGGAAACAGGCACAGCTATAACATCACCGCCCCACTCTTCTATTACCACGCCGTTATCAGCGAGTTGTTGCTTGACCCTATCTACATTAGCAGTCGGTTTATCCACCTTATTGATAGCGACCACTATAGGCACATTCGCAGCTTTAGCATGGCTTATAGCCTCCAATGTCTGAGGCATCACCCCATCATCGGCAGCAACCACTAGAACAGCAATATCAGTAACCTGTGCCCCCCGGGCTCGCATCGCAGTAAACGCTTCATGCCCCGGAGTATCGAGGAAGGTAATTCTCTGACCGTGAATCTCAACCTGATAGGCACCTATATGCTGGGTGATGTTGCCAGCCTCAGTATCAACCACATTGGTCTGGCGTATCGCATCAAGGAGCTTGGTTTTGCCGTGGTCAACGTGCCCCATGATAGTAACCACAGGAGAACGCAGTTCAAGGGCTTTGCTTTCCTCAGCGGATTGAGGCTTCTTGACAGCCGCTGCCCCCACAGGTACCTGAGGCTCCCCCTTTGCTTCAAAGCCCAAATCAGCAGCAATGATAGCCGAAGTCTCATAGTCAATAGCCTGGTTAATGTTTGCCATAACACCATTTCGAATCAGATGCTTGATCGCCTCGATGCCGCTGATTCCCAGGATATCAGCCAGTTGCTTCACCGTTAGCATGCGTGGTATAACCACCGAAGGTTTAGCCTCCGGTTTCGCTGGAGCCTTAACCTCAGGCTTAGGCTCAAGTTTAGCCTCTGCTTTGACCTCGGACTTAACTTCGGGCTTGGCTTCGGTCTTAACCTCAGATTTAACCTCTGCTTGGGCTGGAGACTCAGCCTCAGGTTTAACCTCGGGCTTAGGCGCAGCTTTAGCCTCCACTTTGACCTTAGGCTTAGGCGCAGCTTTTACCTCTGGTTTGACTTCCGCATGGGCTGGAGACTTGGTCACAGGTTTAACCCCCGGTTTAACTTCTGGTTTCGCTGCAGCTTTAACCTCAGCCTTGACCTCTGCTTTCGCAGCAGCCTTAGCTGAGGGTTTAGTCGCGGCCTTAGTCTCAGGTTTAGCCCCGGGCTTAGCTGCAGCTTTGGACTCTGCTTTAGCCGCTGGCTTCCCTGCTACTGTAGGCTTGCTCTTCTCAACGTGTTCTTCGCTGCCAACTTTGCGCTTCATTCACAAGCTCCTTCGCGACGAAGCTCAGAACAGTAGGCGGTATCGCTACTAATACCGGAGAGTGTCTTGCCATATTCCAGAAGTGCAGCGCGCTGCTCTGAACTAAGCTCTGCCTTCAGATAGTGTTCCAGTCTCTTTTTCACCAACCCTGCCTCCCAACAGCTCCGCGACTTACAAAGATAGGCGCCTCGTCCAGCTTTCTTGCCTCTGCTATCTATCTCTATATTGCCCTGAGGAGTACGCACAATCCTCACCATCTCCCACTTCGGCTTCTTCTGGCGGCAAGCTATACAGGTACGCTCAGGAACATGTTTTGTACGCTTCTGAGGACCCGCCATCTACTATCTCACTCCTCAAGTTCATCCTCGAACTTATCGAGGGGCGACACTTTTTGCTTGCGAATCTTCCTCGACTTGCTTGCCTCGAGCCGCTCCTCTTTGACGGATTTCTTTTTCTTATCTTTCTTATCCTTCTCCTTGCCCTCACCCCTGAAATCCCGCCCCGCAAAAATATCCTCGGCAAAACGAATTAGCGGCTTCTCGGAAGGCACCGCGACCTCAGCAGGAGGTTCGTAGGGCACCAACTCCTCTTCCGCCTCCTCGCCCTTCTGAGGCAACACCGGCTCTTGCTCAACCAGCGTCAGCACATCGCTGACCGCTAACTTTTCCTTCTCCTCAGCCGCCACTATCTCCGCAGCCTCTTTCACCTCATCCTCAATCGGCTCTTCAACCGTGACCGCCTCAACTGCCGCCTTCGCAGTCACCGGCTTCCTCTCAGCCTCAGCAATACTTGCTGCCTTGATATCTATCTTCCAGCCGGTCAACCTAGCAGCAAGCCTGGCATTCTGACCTTCCTTACCGATAGCCAGCGAAAGTTGCCCGTCAGGAACCACTACTACCGCTGACTTCTCCGTCTCATTAACATCCACACCCACCACCTGAGCAGGACTCAAGGCATTAGCAATGAAGACCTTGGAATGAGGATGCCACTGAATTACATCTATCCTCTCGCCCCCGAGCTCATTCACCACACTTTGAATCCTCACACCTCTCAGCCCAACACAGGAGCCCACGGGGTCTATCCCCTCCTGCTGCGCTGCTACAGCCACCTTGCTGCGATAGCCAGCCTCACGAGCGACAGCCTTAATCTCAACAATCCCGTTGGAAATCTCGGGAACCTCTATTTCGAAAAGACGACGCACAAGATTGGGATGGGAACGGGACAGAATGAGCTTCGGACCTTTATTGGTGCGATTCACCTCCAGCAGGTATAACCTGAGCCTCTGACCCACACGGTAGCGTTCAGTCCGCATCTGCTCTACAGAAGGAAGCACCCCCTCTGCTTTGCCCAAGTCTACAATCACTTGCCTGGGGTCCACCCTCTGTACCACACCGCTGACAATATCACCTTCTCGATTAGCATACTCTCCAAATATAAACTCGCGCTCCGCCTCGCGAAGGCGCTGCAGCACCACCTGTTTGGCAGTCTGAGCAGCGATGCGACCAGGGTGAAACGCTACCGATTCCAGGGAAATCGTCTCGCCCACCTGTACATCTTTCTTTATCTTTTTTGCTTCCGCTAAAGACATCTCTCGATAAGGGTCGGTGGTTTTATCCACCACAGTCTTGAGAGTATAGACTTTAACATCGCCGCTGGCGGGGTTTATCTTCACCGAGATATTATGCTGTGCCCCGATTTCGTCCTTTTTAAAAGCAGAGACAAGTGCAGCCTCAACAGCAGAGAAAACCACCTCTTTAGGCAGATTTCTTTCTGCTGCCAACTGAGTAATAGCGAGTATGAAATCCGTCTTCATCCTGCCCTCGCCTCCTTATTCAACCACCAAAACCCCCAATCAATTAAAAAAGTGGGTCGAGCCCACTTAACAAAACTTCCTATCACGAGGAATATAGCACTTTTTGAGCCATAATGCAACCCCCTGTACTAGCTTCAACATTAGCACTCAGCCATCTGCCCCACCCTTCCGACATTCGATATGCAAATCGTAGGCACGGGTTTCAAACCCGCCCCAGCCATAAGAAAATACCCCCAAAGGAGCAAAAAAGCTATTTCAAGAGGACTTCGAGCCTCCCCGCTACCCGCCCCAGAGGCACAAGCTCGGTCTCCTTCGCCCTGCGCAACTTCACCTCAGCGCTGGAGGACTTCAGCGTCCGTCGGCTCACCGTCAACCTCACAGGCATGCCCAGAAGGTCGGCATCGTTGAACTTGACACCCGGCGACTCGTTGCGGTCATCGAAAAGCACCTCGTACACCTTCTGAGAAAGCTCGCCGTATAGCTTCTCCGCAGCCTCAGCCACCGCAGGCTCGTCTATGTTCAGACCACACAAATAGACCTGATAAGGCGCTATTTGAGTAGGCCAGATGATTCCCTTATCGTCGTGGTTCTGCTCTATGACCGCCGCCAGAAGCCGACCCACGCCGATGCCGTAGCAGCCCATAACCATCGGCTTCTGCACACCATCGCGGTCGAGATAGAAAGCCTCCTGCCTCTGACTGAACACAGTGCCCAGCTTGAACACATGCCCAATCTCAATGCCGCGCATTGATCTCAATTCGCCACTGCACTTCGCACAGCGATGCCCCGCCTTTGCCAGAGCTATATCCGCAACCAAATCGACCTTGAAGTCACGAGGGCAATTTGCATTTTTGAGATGGTAGCCATCTTTATTAGCGCCCACTACGAAGTTGTGCCCAAGAGCTATCGAGTCATCAGCCACTATCTTGATTCCCTTCAATCCAACAGCCGAAGCCGAGCCAGCCACCAGCCCCGCTGCCTTAACCTCATCATCGTTAGCCAGCCTCAACTCAGCGCACTTCAAAACGTTCCTGAGCTTGACCTCGTTTACCTCTAGGTCGCCCCTTATTATGACGAAGACCATCTCGGCATCCACAGAGTAAAAAACAGCCTTCAAGGTACAGCTCCTGGGCACACCCAGGAAGTTCGCTACCTCCTCGATAGTCTTGGCTCCAGGGGTAGCTACCTCTTCAAGCAGCTTAAGCGGCTCCTCATCCAGCTTCGCCTTTACGAAGCTCGCCCTCTCGGCGTTTGCCGCGCAGTCGCAGACGCTGCAATAGATAATCTCGTCCTCCCCGACCTCGGTTGCTACCATGAACTCGTGGGAGTCCTTGCCCCCGATAGCGCCGCTGTCAGCCTCGATGAGCACTGCATTGAGACCGCAGCGAGCATAGATATTCTTATATGCCTGAACCATCTTCTTATAGCTGACATCGAGGGTTTCGGCGTCGGTATCAAAGCTATAGCAATCCTTCATGGTGAACTCGCGCACCCTCACCAGACCGCCGCGGGGACGTGGCTCATCGCGGAACTTGGTCTGTATCTGGTAGAGCATCAGGGGAAGGTCGCGGTAGCTTTTCACATTGCGGCGCGCCAGGTCGGTAATCATCTCCTCGTGGGTGGGACCGAGTACAAGCCTGCGCTCCCTGCGGTCCTGGACAGTGAACAGCGACTTACCGAAGGCGAGGTCGCGTCCGCTCGCCTCCCATATCTCAAGCGGCTGGAGCACAGGCATGTGCAGCTCCTGCCCGCCGGCGACATCCATCTCCTCGCGAATTATCTGCTCAATCTTGCGCAGCGCCCGCCATCCCAGAGGCAGGTACGAGTAAATCCCAGCCGTCACCTGCTGCATCATCCCAGCCTTGAGCAGCAACTGGTGGCTGGCAGTCTCCGCCTCCGCCGGCACCTCGCGCAACGTTTTACCGAATAGCTTCGACAGACGCATACTTTACCTCATTAGCACACACAATTTATAGGCTCCCCACCTCCGCCATCAACGCTTCAAGGAAATCGGCTTCCTCGACAGTGCGAACCTTTTCGCCTTTCCTGAAGATGACGCCCCTGCCCTTGCCGCAGGCTATGCCCACGTCGGCATCCTTCGCCTCGCCGGGTCCGTTCACCACACACCCCATCACAGCCACCTTAATCGTTTTCTCGACCCCCTTCAGCCTCTCCTCGACTATCTGAGCCAACCTCACGATATCGGTCTCAGAGCGCCCGCATGAAGGGCAGCTTACCAGCGTAGGTCCCCGCTCCCTGAGCTTCAGCGACTTCAGTATCTCGTAGGCAGCCTCTACCTCTTTGCAGGCATCGACGGTGGTCAGCGACACCCTGATGGTATCTCCGATGCCCTCGTAGAGCAATATGCCCAAGCCCACCGCGCTGCGGATAGACCCGCTCCAGGGCAATCCCGCCTCGGTGATGCCCAGATGCAGCGGGTAGGGAATCTTCTTGGCAATAGCCTGATACGCCTCGATAGTAGTGGGCACATCGAAAGCCTTGACCGATACCTTTATTAGGTCGAAGTCCAGGCTCTCCAGAAGCCGAACTTCACCGAGAGCTGCATCTACCATGCGCTTCACTGCCGAACCTTTGCCCTTTGAAGCCCTGGGCAAGCTGCCGGCATTGACCCCCACCCGTATCGGCACTCCTCTTTCCTTGGCGGCACGCACCACTTTGGCAATATGCTCGGGGTCGCTGATATTGCCCGGGTTCAACCTCAAACCATCTGCGCCCGACCTCAGCGCCTCCAGTGCAAGGCGGTAATCGAAATGGATGTCCGCAATAAGCGGAATCGAAATCTTCTTCTTTATGCCGACAATAGCCTTTGCAGCCTCCATATCAGGCACCGCCACCCGCACAATCTCGCAGCCGCACTCCTCAAGCTGGCGAATCTGCCTCACGGTAGCCTTCACGTCTCGCGTGTCGGTCTTGGTCATGGACTGCACCACGACAGGCGCAGCACCACCTATCCTCACGCCACCGATTCTTACGACTTTCGAGGCACGGCGCTTCATCATGGGGTCAGGCTTTCTCCTCTGATCACGCGCAGGATGTCGTAATAGCTTATCACCAGTATCAAACCAATCAGGAGCGCAAACCCAGTGAGATGAACCAGAGCCTCAGTCTTAGGTGAGACGCGTTTACCACGCCTCACCACCTCCAAAAGCACGAACACAATCCTGCCTCCATCGAGCGCCGGCAGCGGCAGAATATTGATTATAGCCAGGTTTATGCTCAAGAAAGCGGCGAACTGTATTAAATATGAAGGTCCCGCCTCGCTCACCTCTCCAGTAAGCTGGAAGATGCCCACAGGTCCCGCAACCTCGGGAGCCCTCTTCTGCACGAACCAGCTTGTTATCTCGTTCCTCATCAGAACGAAGGTCTCCCCTATCGTTGAGATGCTCTGGGGCACAGCGTCCCAGAAGGGATACAACTGGCTCTCCTCGCGCGTATTCACCATCTCCATGCCGATGCCGACAGCCCCTTCGCCCTCTGGAGGATCCCATCTTGGCACCACAGCAGCTTTCTTGGTGTTACCATCCGTGTCCACAAGTTCGAATGTAATCTCCTCACCCATCTTCAGGTGAACTGCATATATGACATCGCCGATATTTTGAATAGAAGTGCCATTCACCTTGAGCACCGTGTCCCCAGGCTCGATACCCGCCTCCGTTGCCGGCGAGTTAGGTGCAACCTCCCCTATTTTGACCTCCCCCACAACCACCTGCCTGGGCACCATGAAGGCGATGGTCAGAAGCACGATAGGCAGCACTGCATTCATCAGCGGTCCCGCGAAGAGAACCCCCAATCTCACCGCAGGCTTCTTGCTGGCAAAGCTCCTGGGCTGGCTGGGGTCTTCCTCTCCCAGCAGCTTGCAGAAGCCGCCCAGGGGAATCCAGTTGAGTGAATAAATAGTCTCACCACGCTTGATGCCGAAAATCCTGGGCGGGAAGCCCATGCCGAACTCCTCGACCTTTATCCCTGCCATCTTAGCGGAGACGAAATGCCCCGCCTCATGGACAAAGATTAAAAGCCCGAGGATAAGCAGAAACGCTATCAGGGTCAGCGCAAACATTATTTACCTTCTACCTCTAATTCCAGCCCTGGCGACCTCCCTTGCCCACTTGTCAGCAGCTATGATTTCCTCCAGAGAAGGATGCCTTACCCCATTATGGCGCTCCAGAGTCCTCTCCACAAGCCTGGCTATGTCCAGAAAGCCAATTTTCTTCTTGAGGAAAAGCTCCACCGCCACCTCGTCAGCAGCGCTGAGCACCGCAGGATAGGTGCCTCCCCTCTCAGCAGCCTCTCTGGCTAGCCTCAGGCAAGGGAACCTGTCCAAATCCACAGACTCGAAGCTGAGCAAGCCGACTTTACTGAAATCCACATTCTGAGGAAAAGCCGCTTGCCAGCGCTCGGGATATGTCAAAGCGCACTGAATGGGCAATCTCATGTCAGGCAGGCTCAGTTGCGCCTTCACCGAGCCGTCAACGAACTCCACCATGGAATGAATTATACTCTGAGGGTGAATCACCACCTCTATCTTCGGAAAAGGCACCCCGAAAAGCCAGTGCGCCTCGATAATCTCCATGCCTTTATTCATCAGGGTGGCGCTATCTACAGTTACCTTCGTCCCCATCTGCCAGGTGGGATGCCTCAGCGCATCCTCCGGCGTAACCTCAGCAAGCTGTTTCTTCGTCTTGGCACGGAAGGGACCCCCTGAGGCTGTAAGGATAAGCCTCGCTATCTCTTTGTTAGACTCTCCCCGCAGGCACTGCCAGATGGCGCTGTGCTCGCTATCAATGGGCAGTATCTCAACTTTGTGGCGTCTCGCCTCTGCGGTCACAATCTCCCCAGCCATCACCAGCACCTCTTTGTTAGCAAGGGCAACCGTCTTGCCAGCGCGGATGGCAGCCAGGGTAGGACCGAGCCCAGCCTTGCCTGCTGTTGCCACGACCACAAGCTCCACATCAGGATGAGCAGCTATTTCATCAATAGAGAGATAGCTAGCCTTCAATACCCTTTCGCTCTCGGCACCCAGCTCCGTGCAGAAGAACCCCGGTTTGAATTCGCTAACCTGCTTCTTGAGCAGCGAGAGATTACTTCCCCCTGCCAGGGCAACCACCT
>Ga0315293_10002612_pt1 | contig 17297 bp, 24 predicted proteins | sample YL17G13_20_MG_FD_203071 | JGI IMG/M metagenome (GOLD analysis project Ga0315293, IMG submission 203071) | Sediment microbial communities from Yellowstone Lake, YNP, Wyoming, USA - YL17G13_20 | ecosystem: Environmental > Aquatic > Freshwater > Lake > Sediment | place: USA: Wyoming | collected...
AAGACGAGCCTAAAGTTAGACAAGGCCAATTAATAAGAGTAATAACGAGAATTATACCTATGATAGATGGCTTTGAAAGTAGGGGAGAGGCTATACAAACTTTAGAGGGCTTTAACCTAGAGCTATATAAAAAAGCAAAGAGTATTATTAAAAACTTTTGAGGTGGTATGATTGTTTAAGGCTTTTGCAAAAGATCCTAAAACGCTAAGAGATAGCATAGACATAATTTCTCAATTAATAGATGATGGTTTATTTAACTTGAAAAAAAGTGGCATAGAATTGGTAGCAGCTGATAGAACTATGGTATCATTTGTAGACTTTAAATTAAAAGCATCAGCTTTTGAAAAATATGAATGCGATAAGGACACGAGCATAGGCATAAATCTATTGAACTTCTTGACAGTTCTTAAGAGAACCAATCCTGATGATAAATTGACTCTTGAGTTGGACGAGAAAGATAATAAATTAGAGGTTATTTTAGAAGGAAGTTCTATTAGAAGATTTGCTATTCCTTTATTGCAACTTCCTAAATCAGAAACTCCTGATATAGAACAATTGTTAAAGAAATTTAGTGCAGATGCAGAGGTTAGCTCTAGTATACTTGAACAGGGAATAAATGATGCAGACATAGTTGCTGATTCCGTGATAATAGAATTGTCTCCTGACAAGCTGAGGATGTTTGCAGAGGGAAACAGTAGTAAGAGCGAGTTGAAATTATTCAAAGGAACTGACACGTTAACTAATTTAAACACAAAAGATACAATTAGCGCTAGATACTCTTTAGATTACCTGAAGAAAATGATAAAAGGATCTAGAATATCTGACAAAGTAAAGATAATGCTTGGTAAAGACTTTCCATTAAGAATGGTCTTTGAGAATGAAAATGCTATGCTAAGTCTAATACTAGCTCCTAGGGTTGCAGAAAGCGAATAATATTATGATAACCTTTTTTTAGCAGCTTCGTAGAGGTGCTTCTGATGCAGTTCATACCATCCATTTCCTATTTTTACGATATAATCTTCTTCAAGAGCTAGAGAAAGAGGATCTTTCACCAAAGTTTTGGACAATGTACCAAATTTATCTAACAAGTTCTCTTGGTTTATAATTTTTTTTCCAAGGTTAAAGTCAGTTGTTGAAATTATGCTTGTTGAAGCAAATTGATGATTCATTAAACTTCCTAAAGAAGGGTAATGTGAAAAAACGCAGATAGCATCAATGTCTTTTTGATAATCATACCTTCTTGAATAATTTGCAGGGCTAGCGCCTAAATATGCCAAACGCTTGCTACTGTCTTTGATTTCATCCAAGTTTTCAGCTTTAATGTTCGCATCTAGTGATCCTTTTGTCAAATGAATCCCAAAGCAATGAGATTTTTCAATGAAATTAAGATAGTCTACTAAAATTACATCTGTTACTTCATGAAAAAAGTCCGAATCTCTGCTATGTGATAAGACCGATCTTCTTAATTCTTCAAGACTCTTTCTCATAAATTTCTTTTTAGCAAGAAAGGATTTAAACTCATTTTAACTTCTCATAAATAGCAGCAAGAATTAGAGGCAGGATTATTGTAGCGTCACCATCTACTGTTACATACTTGGCATCTTCCTTTATCTTGCCCCAAGAAACAGAAAGTTCGGTGAAAAATTTGGAAAACGTGGCTTGGAGATTGCTTTGAATGAGGCGAGAGAATGGGTGTTATCTCCTAAAAAGCTGTTTAGAAACTATTCTGTAGATTACTTGAGAAATGTTTTTAAAATATAGCCACCTATTTTTATTGTGAAAACTATACTAATGAGTATCCACAATGAACCCTTTGAGGCTCTTTTGGATGGCAGAAAGAAACACGAATTCAGAAGAAAGTTTTATTTGGAAAATCCTTGCCAATCGGTTTTTTATGTTAGTTCTCCAGTCAAAGCCATATGCGGCGTTGGATTGTTTGAAAAACCAATTTACGACATTGTCGAAAACCTTGTTGAAATAATAAAGGGCCATTCTTTTAGCTCTCCGGAAAGTTTAAGGTCTTATTTTAAAGGTGTTAATTACGGACACGCCCTACCTTTAAAAGAAATTAAGGCTATAGACCCGCTTCGCTTAGGTGAAATAAGAACGGAGATTCCTGATTTTAGACCACCTCAGTCTTATTGTTATTTCGATTCAAAAAAATTAAGCCGTTTTTAAGGAGGTTGAATCTTTATGAGACATCAAATGAGATTGTTTAAAGAGCCTTTTTTCAGAATCAAGGAAGGGAAAAAAGTTATCGAGGTAAGGCTTTTTGATGAAAAGAGGCAGAAGGTTCAAATAGACGACGAGATTGAATTCTCTTTAATTGACAGGCCGGATGAAAAAATTGTTGTAAAGGTTGTTGGACTGTCTAGATTCAAGACTTTCAGAGACCTTTATTTTGCATTTGATCATAGAAAATTTGGGCATCCCGAAGGAACAACCTTAGAGGAACAGGTTAAAAGCATCAGAGAATGCTATGGTGAGCAGGAGGAAATGAAATACGGTGCTCTTGGAATTCATATAAAGCTTCTAAACTAATTCATTTTTCTTAGAATCATGTTTATGTCTCTTATTATAATTTTTTCTATGCCGACTAGACTTTTTACTTTAGAATTTATTATCATTGTGGGAGGAGGCCCTTTACAATATATTCTTGGAAGAAATATTTTCATGCTATTATCTGAATGAATATAGTAATAATTTTATTTATTCTTTTGCTACCTCTTTGAGTCTTTCATAAAGTCCACATAATATTATAGGTAACAATATCGTCGCGTCCCCATCGACTGTAACATATTTAGCTTGCTCTTTAACCTTCCCCCAGCTTACCGCTTCAGTTAAACGTGCTCCAGACAGTGACCCGTCGTATTGAGTGGCAGTTGTAATATATATAGCATAATCCAATCCGCCGGCAAATTGTGAATGCCATATCACGTGGTGCTTTGATATCCCGCCGCCAATCATCAATGCTCCAAGTTTCTTCTTTGTAAAGGCTATGTCTAAAAGCTCTTTTTCATCCTTTAGAATATCAAGTTTGAAACCATGTTCCTGCGAGAATAATACAAGGTTCGTTCCAAAAGCACCATCTGTTATGCCAGGAACATAGATCGGAACATTCTTCTTAGCAGCCTGATAGAGTATAGAATTTTTATCATTCAATCTCTTGCCAAACTCATATATTATTTCTCTTCCACTCCACTCATTTTTCTGTTTGACCAACTCTTCAAGGATCGGGTTCATTTTGTTTTCAAGTATAATTCCATAATTTTCATTAGGTATCAAAACATTTCCTAATCTGTTTATCCCCAATTTGTGCAACTTGGTATCATTCAATTCAAACGAGCCATGAAAATATTCTCCTCCATAAGCTCTTGCCAAATCATGATCTAAGGTTCCACAAGTCGTTACAATAATATCGAATAAACCTTTCTCTATAGCTTGAGCAATAGCACCCCTTAGGCCTGTTGCTACTATGCATGCAGGGAATGAAAAGAACTTTTTACAATCCTTATCCTTAATCATGTCCTCTAGAATAGAGACTGATGTAGCTAAATTCTTAGCAGAGAATCCACCAGAAGAACCCATTTGATCTATCAACCCAGAAAAATTTATCTTTTCTAGATTCATATCCTCTACTTTTTTGTCTAATAATTTATTCATGAGAAGATAATGTAATTAAACATTTATTAATTTACCTTCTTGGAACATATTGAGGCAGAACCATTTGTCTTGCAAAAAATGTTCTAAATCTGTCTCTAACAACATCAAGCACGTTCTGATCGTTAAAATAGATTATTGGTATCGTTAAACCACAGCATCGAAAAACTTCTTCTATTGTTGGAGTTGTTGGTGAAGAATCTCCAGTTCTATATGATATCATAGTTGGCCTTAATCTCGCGTCTTCATGAGAGAATAGAGAGACGGGTTTTCCAGTATAGTAAGCCATACCAACTTCTCCTCCCACGCCGCTACTTTCTTCGCTGAGATCAGCAACAAAATATTGAGACATTCTAATCATTCTAGCATCTCTTTGGTAAACGTTTATATTTGGGAACCTCTTTTTCCACCCTGTTTCGAATTCCTTTACGTCATCTAGAACAACATGTTTAGAAATGACTGTGGAGTGTTTTTCCATCTCAGAGAATATTACTCTAGAATTTTCCAATCTATTTCTACCTCCTCTTATAGCTCTTGCAAAATAAGAATAGGGTTTTTCAGGATTGGGGTTTGTGCCTCTAAAGATACGTGTTAGCTCTTCTAAAGCAGATTCTGCAGACAGCTCAGCCATAGTTTTTTAATGAATGCGTAAATATTAGTAATTAACGTTAGATTAAATCTTAAATAATCTTACGTTATATTCTTATTATGCACTATTTCAGAATTCTAAAACACTATATGAATCCTATTGTACAGAAGGAGATACTATCCGTTGCCAAGGATAGAGAAGTTGTTGGCTCTGTAGAAGATGGTTCCTTTCTGAAGAGACCTGACGTTTTACTATATCCTAAAGATGTTGAAGAAAAAATAAAAAACAATAAGGTAGTTGCTTTTCATTGCTCTGTAGAGAAATGGTTCAACCCAATGCAGTTGTCCGTGAATCTTAGGCAAGAGGAACTGAGTGATTTGAGGAAAGGTTTTGATTTCTTGATTGATATAGATGCTAAAGCAAAATTGGAGCATGCCGTTGCAGCAGCCAAAGTGGTTTATACATTCTTGAAAGATTCAGGAGTCAGACCGACTATAAAGTTTTCTGGATCAAGAGGATTTCACATAGGAATATCTGGTGAAGCCTTCCCTGGAAAGATTGATTTCAAAGAGACTAGAATAAGATATCCTGAAATACCACAAACGCTGGCAGAATATATAAATGAGAAAATCAAGGACCAGATCTTAGAAGAGTTGATATCTATAGAAGGTGGTGTTGCTTCTTTAGTTAACACGGTTAAGAATGTTTCAGAGTTGTCTCCATACCAATTCATAGACATTGAAAAAAACTGGGGTAACCGTCATTTGTTCAGAATGCCTTATTCATTACATCCAAAATATTGGTTAGTATCATTGCCGATAAAGTTTGAAGATTTGAAAAATTTCGATAAGGAGATGGCAAAACCAGAAAATGTTAAGAAAGAAGTTGATTTCCTTGTCAATAAAGAGGGAGAGGCTTCGGACTTGTTGATAAGGGCTTTAGATTGGAAGGCTAAGCAACCCAAGGAAGCAATAAAGCCGTTAAGGATAAGGAAAAAGTCGGAGACACCAATACCCGAGGAGTATTTCCCGCCCTGCATGAAACTGATCTTGAATGGTCTGTCAGATGGAAGAAAGAGATCTCTATTTACACTATCAACATTCTTGAGGTCGATGAACTGGAAACCAGAAGACATAGAAAAAAGGATAAGAGAGTGGAACTTGAAAAACTCTCAACCCTTAAGTGAAAGAACTATTAAGACTCAGTTGAAATGGCACTTGAGACAGAGTAGAGAATTGATGCCTGCCAATTGTCAATCCCATTTGTTCTACGTTTCAATGGGAGTATGCAAACCAGACCAATACTGTTCTAAGAATCCTGTGAATTATCCATTTAGATTAATGAAGAAAAAAGCAAATTATAAAAATTAAAATAATGTTTTATCATAACTTAAACGTTCTTCAAATGCACGCTCTAAAGGTTCTACGGTTTTTTCAAATGGTGGTTTTATAGATACTGATGTATTACCACGTCTCGCTGGTTTAACACCATAAGGTCCTATATCTGCTATTACTTCTTTTAAAGAATTATCAAATGGGTTTGGAGGTATCTCTCTTATCTGCGTTTCTTTTAGGTTAGCTAAAGTCATGCTAACCGTAGAATCTCTAGATAACAGGTCTGCAGCTGCTTGTTCAACCTCACTGAAACTTGGTTTTCTTTCAAGGATTGCTCTTACCACACCAAGTTTTTCTTCAAGTTCTTTAACATATGGTAATTCCTTAACGTATTCTTTTTCAATGCTTTCAGTAAAATCTAAATATGTAGGATTGGATATCATCATGTTTTGAATTTGTATTTTACCTTTTCTACCATTTATAATAAGATCATCAAAATTTCTAGCTACGCTTTTCGGAAGTCCTGTTAAACGAACAGAATCCAATGGTATTTCATAACTGAATTTACCTATCGTCTGCTCTGTTTCAGCAGCTTTTAATATTCTTTGAATATCATAATGTGTTAGTTTTCCTATTAGAGTTGCATTTATGGGTTGGTTGCCTAAATCAATAATAAAGGGTCTTACATCAGCCCTTAAACTATAGTCTCCTCCCATTACTTGAAACATTCTTAATTTTGAAGATCTTTCATCAGGCTCTATTACAATACTATTTTCTTTAAAACTAGTACGTGTTTGATGTTGGTATTCTGCAAGATTTTTTGCCTTTTCCCAGAATTGTTTTGTAGCCTCTTCTAATAATGTCATATTTTTATTATGATTAGAAAAACATTTAAACCCATTAGTCAATGCTTTTTAAATTTTAAAACAAAACTAGTATTGATTAAAATGGACCTAATAACTTACGAGACTATAAGGAATGCTCATAGAGCAGAGAAGGAAGAGGAACTGCAGAAACTACCAGAAGGTTTTTTTGAGTCTGTTAGAAACTGGTTCAAGCTTAAGGAAAACATGAGAGACACTACTTCACTGTTAGAAGTCGAGAACGCGAAAAAGCTTCTAGAGGATGTGTTAAACAGAAGACAAAAGAAAATAGTCCTGGCAGCCCTAAGCACTGTCAGGGGTCAGCTACCACCTTCAGGCTTAACTGATGAAGAGAGAAAATTCTTTGATGAAATTGTTAATTCTCTAAAATCTTTTAAAAACAATATGAATGAGAAGTTCAAAGGTTTTGATAACATTGTTGAGGAAAAGGTAAATGAGGCCAAAAAGAGCGTAGAGGAAATGAGGCCTGTAGAAGAAAAGATAGAAAGTATTTTTGTCAAACCAAACGGTAAGCTATTGGTCAAGGTAGTAAACGACCTTCCTAGATTCGTAGGAAGTGACATGCAACCCTATGGCCCTTTGAAAGCTGGGGATGTTATATCACTGCCATCTGAAATAGGAAAATTACTAATAACTAGAAGAGTAGCGGAAAACATTCTTGAATGATTAGTTAGAATGGATAATAGCTTTTCTTTGACAGCATAACAGATATCGTGAAAATTGAAAAAATTATAATTATTATTGCTACGTCTATACTTACTATCGATGGCATTATCATATGACCTGTCTGATTTCCTGAAGGTATAAGATTTATCAGAGCTAGTAATATAACAATTATGAAAAATATCAAGATTATGTTTTTCATATCCATAAAAATAATTAAATTTTTAAAGCTTTAAAAGTATATCTATCAAAACCTTTATTAATGGTATAGCATAATTTATGAGTGGTTGCATGAACATACCAAAAATTCAAAGAAGATATTGTCCTTTTTGTAAAAAACACACTGATCATGAGGTTAAGAACGTCAGTGCTTCAAAAGTAAGAGGGAGGTTATCACACGGCCAAAGAATATTCAAAAGGAAGATGAAGGGTTTTGGCAGCTATCCAAGAACAAATCCTAAAGGAAGAGCAAAACCTACAAAAAAGTTAGATTTAAGATACAAGTGTAAGGTATGTGGGAAACAACATATGGTAGGCAAAGGTTTTAGAATCAAAAAGTTTGAAATAAAAGGTAAGATGTAAATGAAAGAATTGTTCAACAAACATAAGAGTAAGTTTTTGAAAGTAGAGTGTCCTAAATGTAAGAATGAGCAGATAATATTTAACAAGGCTACTTCTGATGTTAAATGCTTGGTTTGTGGTTTTGATCTAACAGAAAAAACAGGTGGAAAAGCTAAGATAAAGTCAAAAGTTATTCAAGTTCTTTAACCATTAGTTTTAAAAATTCTAGTTCTATAAACTCATTATGACAAAGGAAGAAAAATGGCCAGAAAGGGGAGAATTAGTAATAGGAAACGTTATCAAGGTTAATCCATTCTCGGCTTTCATATCTCTAGAAGAATACGATAGGAAAGAGGGTATGATTCATATTTCTGAAATTGCTGGAAAGTGGATAAGGGACATAAGAAAATTTGTCAAGGTTGGAGACAAAGTAATCGCTCTTGTAATGTACGTAGATAGAGACAAGAGACAGATAAGCCTTAGTTTGAAGAGAGTAAAGAAATATGATGCCGAAGAGAAGATGAGAGAATACAAGAAAAAAATCAAATCTGAGAAGATGGTAAATATCTTGGCGAAAAAATTAAATATGAGCCCGATTGATATTAGAGAAAAGTTAATAAATGATGTAGAGAGAATTTTTGGAAATGTGTTTGATGTGTTTCAAATGTCCTTGACACCTCAAGGTTATGATGTGATAATTAGAAAGGGCATAGAATCAAAATGGGCTGATGCCATAAAAGCTGTTGCACAGGAGCAGATGGAAATAAAAGAAGCTATATTAAAAAGAACTGTAGAGTTGAGATGCAGCAAACCTGATGGAGTAGACATAATTAAAAAAATCTTATTAGATGCAAGGAAAGAGTATGAGATAGACATCAAATATATTTCAGCTCCCAGATACCTTCTAAACCTCAAAACAAAGAACGCAAAACTCGGAGAAAGAAAGATCAGTGAGGCTGCTGAAAGTATTATTAATAAGATACAGAGTCTCGGTGGCGAGGGAAAGGTTGGATAAATGTTCCTTATGAAATGTTCTAGATGTAAAATATATACTTTGGATGAGCATTGTCCTGTCTGCAAGGAAAAAACTACAAGTGCTCACCCCATTAAGTTCTCATTAGAGAAAGAGGAGAAATATGGTAAATATAGAAGGTTAATTAAGGCAAAGATTTAAAAACCCAGAAACCGAAAGTGTTTAACATGATTGAAACCAAGATAGTTGTTAGCAAAAATCCCAAGCTAAAAAACCCTTATTGCATTGTTGGCTTGCCTGGTATAGGGAACATAGGCAGGATAGCAGTAGGATACATGGTTCATCAGTTAAAGGCTAAAAAGTTTGCAGAACTTTATTCTCCTTACTTCTTTCCGTTTGTAATGATACACAATAACATGATACACACTTTGAGAAATGAGTTTTATTTTTGTAAGACAGGACAAAGAGATTTGATTCTTTTGATAGGCGACTGCCAGACATATGATCCCAAGGGCCATTATGAGGTGGTCGGTAAGATACTGGAGTTCTTACAGTTATTTAATTGTAAGGAAGTAATAACAGTTGGTGGTTTTGGGACTGGAAAGGTTTCAGAAGAACCCAAGATCTATGGGGCTGCAACAAACACTATTATGATCAAAGAGTACAAGAAATATGGGATTAATTTTGACATAAGCGATCAGATAGGAACTATAGTAGGAGCTTCTGGATTGTTGGTCGGCTTGGCAAAGATATATGGCATGGAAGGTTTAGTATTACTTGGGGAAACAACAGGTTTCCCGATAATAACAGACCCAACAGCTGCTGAGGCAGTTCTGAAAATAATGGAAAAAATATTAAAGGTAAAGATTGATCTAGCAAAGCTGGACGAAAAGGTTAAGGCAATGCATGAGTTCATCAAAAGGTTAGAGGACATACAAAAACAAGCTATAGAGCAGATGAAAAAAGAAAAGAAACCAGAGGAGCTAAAATATATAGGTTGATAATATGGAAAAAAAAGATTATACAAGATTTGAAAGAGCAAGAATGATAGGAGCAAGAGCTTTGCAAATAGCTAAGGGAGCTCCCATTATGATCAAAACAGATTCTAAAGATCCTATTGCGATAGCTAAGCTTGAATTCGAGAAGGGTGTTATACCACTCGATATTAAAAGAGAGAAAAACTAAATTTCTTGTATGATAAAAGACTTGAGGATATCTTTAGCATATAACGCTGTTAAAGAAAAGACTATAAAAATTACGATGAAGACTGAGAAAGGTATTTTTTCTGCATCCGCTGCTCATGGAAGTTCTGAAGGATGTTATGAAGCAAAGGAATTAGACATTAATACTATAATTAGGAATTTTCCTGAAACTAGAAAGAAATTTATTGGAAAGAATGAGAGAAATGTAGACAAAATAATTGAAAATATAGGCATAGAAAAGATAGGAGCTAATCTGTCCATAGTTTTATCCATTGCTGCTATCAAAGCTTTATCAAAAAATGATGTTTACAAATATCTAAACAAGAACGCTCGCATATTTCCATTTCCCTTAGGAAACACAATAGGTGGAGGTGCTCATAAGGGTTATACGTCGGAGCAGGAATTCCTAGTTCTACCTGTTAGGGCAAAGACTATGAAAGAAGCAGTAGAAACTAACATATCAATATGGAAGGATGTTGGAAAATTTGCTAAATCAAAAGGAGTTTTGATGGACAATAACTATGAAGGAGCATGGACGTGTAAATTAAATGACATAGAAACACTGGAAATGTTAAGTAAAATAACTGATAACTATGAGGCAAGAATAGGTATAGACTTTGCTTCTTCTGAAATCTACAAGAAAGATAAGTATGTTTACATAAATCCTGAAAGAGAGCTATCACCAGAAGAGCAGCTTGAATTTGTTCTTGACTTGATAAGAACTTATAATTTGATTTATGTCGAGGACCCATTTCATGAAAATGACTTTGAGCATTTCTCCGAATTGACAAAAAAAACTAAATGTTTGATAACAGGAGATGATATTTTTGCAACCCAACCAGAGAGATTGAGAATTGGAATAAAGAAGGGTGTAGGGAATTCTATAATAATAAAGCCTGACCAGGTAGGGCTTGTTTCAAAAACTCTAGAAACAATCAGGATAGCTAAGAAAGCAAATTACAAGACAGTAGTTTCTCATAGATCTAGAGATACAACAGATAGCTTCATTGCAGATTTGGCTGTAGGAACAGGTTCTACTATAATCAAGTGTGGAATACATGGGAAAGAGAGAGAAGCGAAGTTAAATAGACTTATAGAAATATGGAATATGGTTAAAAAACCTGAGATGGCAAAACTAAGTTAAGTCATGATTTTACAACATCAGATTGTTTGTTTCTTTTTTGAACCTTCATTCTGAATAATGCAATACCACTTACAATAGCTCCTATGCCTATAATTAACTGAGATCTTAAACCATCAGAATTATAATGCTCCCTCATTAAACTGTATAAAGAGGCTCCTATCAAAAATAAACCAAGAAGTATCCAAAATATAACACTTATTATATAGGCTTTTCTATCCATTTAATCAATTATGATTGTTCTATTTGAAATTTAAATCCTTTATCATAGGAAAATGACAGCAACGTTTTTATTCAGGTCAGATAGAATATAATTATGCCAAAAAAGATGTCAAAGTTAGAGATATACGAAGAACAGCAATTATTACTTTCAAAAGAGAGAACTATCCTATCTTTCATGAGAACTGGTTTGGCTTTTGTAACAGCTGGAATTGTTATTGCAGGTTTCTTTAGAGAATTTCAATCTGCTCAGATCGCAGGTTATTGCCTTGTGTTCATAGGCTTTATAGAAGTTTTTGAGTCCATTAGGAGACTTTTAGTAAAACAAAAAGAAGCAAACGATCTTAAGAAAAAATTGGATAAATATTCTATCAAATCCTTTTCCACCTAGAACCTTCTGGTGAGTCTTCCACCAAAACTCCTTTTTCAGCCAGCTCTCCCCTTATCTTGTCTGCTGCTGCAAAATCTCCTCTTTTCCTATAACCTTCTCTTTTAATTATAAGATCTATTATATCTTTGGGTAGTTTTTCTTTCTCATGTTCTAGAACACCTAAAACCTTATCGAATTCCATCATAACATTATAAACATCATGAAGATTTTTTTCAGATATATTTTTTTCATCTATTGCTTTGTTCACCTCGTTGACAAGTTCAAATATTGTTGCAAGTGCTAGAGGTGCATTAAGATCATCGTCCATACTTTCTTCAAACTTTTTCTTTGTTTCATTTATTTTCTCGCTTATTTTTTGGTTGTTTTCTCCTTTTACTTTTAATTCTCTCATCTTGTCTACAAAATCAATCAGACCATTGATAGTCTTTTCTGCATTTTTAAGACTCTCTTCTGTAAAGTTAAGACTTGTTCTATAGTTTGCCGAGAGCATAAGATATCTGAGAGCTTTTGCAGAGTAGCCTTTTCTTAACAAATCTTTTAGTGTGTAGAAGTTTCCTAATGATTTTGACATCTTTTCATTGTTGACTAACAAATGCCTAACATGCATCCAGTATCTTACAAAAGGTTTGCCGGTTGCACCTTCAGATTGGGCAATTTCAGATTCATGATGAGGAAATATGTTGTCCTCACCGCCAGTGTGTATGTCTATAGTCTCTCCTAAGTATTTTATTGACATCGCAGAACACTCGATGTGCCAACCAGGATATCCTTTTTCGCACCAAGGTGACTTCCAATTCATTATATGTTCTGGATCATTTATCCAGAGAGCAAAATCAAACTGGTTCCTCTTGTCAGGATTGAATTCTACCCTACCGCCTGCTCCAGTTTTTAATTTATCAATTGTATTACCAGACAATTTTCCATAATCCTTGAACCTGGAAACATCAAAATAAACAGAGCCATTAACAACGTATGCATAGCCATTTTCTATCAGTTTCTGAACCATATCAATCATTTCTTTTATGTGTTCAGTTGCTCTAGGTCTCACCATAGGTTCTTCAAAATTCATCAGCTTAGAATCTTCTAAAAATGCTTTTATGAAAAAATCTGCTATTAACCAAGGGTCCTTATTCTCCTTTTTAGCAGCCTCTTCCATCTTGTCTCTTCCTATATCAACATCTTGGAACATATGTCCGACATCTGTAAAATTCATGACCTGCTTTACAACAAATCCTTTGTATTCCAAATACCTTCGAAGGATGTCAGTAAAGGTATAAGTACGCAGATTTCCTATATGTGCATAATCATAAACAGTCAGACCGCAGTTGTATATCGTGACTATTCTATCATTTAATGGTTTGAATTCTTCTTTCTTTTTTGTTAAAGTGTTATAAAATTTTATCATCTAATCACCATGAAAGCGGGGACCGGGAGTTGCACCCAGCTGAATCGCTCTGCAGGCGATCGCATAACTGATCTGCCATCCCCGCATACTAACAAAATATCAACGGCCTTTTTTAAATCTTTATTTAAGATACCCATAAATACACCTTTTTTCTCATGTCTTTTAGAATTTTATACTCTATTATCAATTTATTTTGCTTTAGTATAGAAAGATTATACGCAACTTCTTTATCAGATAGTCCTGTTATCTTTATTAGTTCTTCTTTAGTCTTAGGTTTAGAAAGAGCTTTCTTAATTATAACTGAAGCATTGTCGTTCGCCGGTCATACCAACCCATTTAATAATTAGTTATAAAACTTTAAAAATCTTTTTATTGTGGCAATCCCAAAATTCTTCTATGGATTATAGGATGTATATAGACGGGGAATGGGTAGAGGCTAGCTCTAGCGGAACTTTTGCTAAAATCAATCCTGCTAATCTAGAAGAGATAGGTAATTTTCAAAAAGGAAATGAGAAAGACGTTGGTAAGGCTGTTGATGCAGCTGAAACTGCTTTTGACAAATGGAGCTCTTTGCCTGCACCAAAAAGAGGTGAAATACTGTTTAGAGTTGGTCAATTACTTGAAAAAAATAAGGAGAAACTGGCAAAGATAATCACTAAGGAGATGGGCAAGGTTCTCTTAGAAGCCAGAGGTGATGTCCAAGAAGCAATTGACATGACATTTTACATGGCAGGCGAGGGAAGAAGATTATTTGGAAGCACAACCAAGTCAGAATTGAAAGACAAGTTTGCAATGACTATTAGAAATCCTATAGGCATTGTAGGTTTGATAACTCCTTGGAACTTTCCATTGGCAATTCCTGCATGGAAAATGATGCCTGCATTGATATGTGGTAACACAATTGTTTTTAAACCGTCTTCAGACTCGCCATTATCTGCGATAAAGTTAATAGAAATTCTAGAGGAAGCAGGAATACCGAAAGGAGTTGTTAATCTAGTTACAGGTTCTGGAGAATCAGTTGGAATGTCTATTGTAAGGAACAAAAAAGTTAGAGCAATTTCTTTTACAGGTCATAGAGACACAGGTTCTACAATACTTAAAGAGGCAGGAATTAAGAGAGTTGGCTTGGAACTTGGCGGTAAAAACCCAATTATAATTATGGATGATGCTGATCTAGACTTGGCTTTAGATGGAGTTATCTGGGGTGGTTTTGGAACGACAGGACAGAGATGCACTGCCGCTTCTAGGATCATAGTTCATGAGAAAATAAAAGACAAATTTGAGAAAATGCTTGTTAGTAGAATCAGGAAACTAAGGCTCGGGAATGGTTTGAGTAAGGATGTGGACATAGGACCTTTGATCAATCAGGTTGCGCAAGAAAAATGTAGAAAATATACTGAGATTGGTATAAAGGAAGGGGGTAAACTCTTGATAGGCGGGAAAATACCTAAAATGAAAGGATGGTTCTTTGAGCCAACTCTATTCACTAATTGTTCAATTAGTATGAAGATTGCACAGGAGGAAATATTCGGACCTATAGTTTCTTTAATGTCTGCTAAAAACTTGAATGATGCAATAGAGATTGCTAATTCTGTCGAGTATGGTCTAAGCTCTGCTATTTACACAAAGAATTTAAGGAACGCGTTCATTGCTATAGAGAAACTGGAAGCAGGATTGACATATGTTAATGCAAGCACAACTGGTTCAGAAGCTCATCTACCTTTTGGTGGAATTAAAAAATCAGGAAACACACGAGAGGGTGGAATCAACGGCATAGACGAATTCTCAGAAGTAAAAACTGTTTACATAGAATATTCAGGCAAACTACAAAGAGCACAGATAGACGAATGATTTTTAAATATTTAAAACAGAAAGATTTTATCAATGGCTGTGATAGTCTAACGGCAGGATAGGGGCCTGTGGATTTTTAGCAGATAGCCCTTGGTCCGAGTTCGAATCTCGGTCACGGCCCATATACCCTAAGATTCGAACTGTAGGGTTCGTACCATTAGTGTGTAAAACTCACGAGTTTTACTATTACACACAGAAATTTAACAGCACTATGAAATCTATGGTCAGCAGTGGAATATCAGACAAGAACAAAGAGCTTATTCTGAAGTTCGTTAACAATTGTTTTGCAGAGGGACTGTCTAAGAATAGAGTGGTCAGATACGTCAATAACCTTAAACAGATGGCATTGATACTGAACAAGGACTATGACCAGTGCACTAAGGATGACATAAAGTCAGTGGTAGCCATCATTGAGATGAGGGAATGGTCTGAGCATACCAAAGTGTTCTACAAAGTCACACTCAAGAAGTTCTACTCTTGGTTATTCGATTGCGACAAGGCAGAGTATCCAGACTGTGTGAAATGGATTAGGACTACACTGAAGAGGAACAAGCTCAAGACACCAGAAGTGATGACAAGGGAAGAGGTAGAGAGGATGATAAGCTTCACTGACAATCTCAGAGACAATGCATTCCTATCAGTCCTATGGGAGAGTGGTTGTAGAATCGGAGAGTTGTTTGGTTTGAGGAAGAACAATGTAGAGTATGATGAGCATGGGGCAGTCCTCATGGTGAATGGTAAGACTGGCTATAGAAGAGTGCGAGTAATCAACTCTGCAAAGACACTGCAGGAGTGGACTGACAAACTGAATGACGAGTCATTCCTATGGATAAACAGGAATGGAAATCTATTGTGTCATGGATATGTGGAGAAACTGCTGAAGAGACTGAAGACAAAGGCAAACATATGCAAGAGAGTTTATCCACATGCATTCAGACATAGCAGAGCAACATATCTAGCATCCTATCTGTCAGAGGCACAGATGAAAGTGTTCTTTGGTTGGACTCAGAGCAGTAAGATGGCTTCTATATATGTACATCTCAGTGGTAAAGACCTTGACAAGAGTTTGATTGAGCTGTCACAATTGTGATAGCTCTCTTTATTCTTTTTATTCTGATTTTTCTATATGATTAATATGAATGATGACACTGCGATAAAAATAAAAAGGATATTATTAGGCGTTACTATTTTTAGCATTCTTTTGTTGGTAACCGGTATTGCTTTTAATCAATTACTGATAGGAGGAATTCTGACTCTCTTTGGAATGATTTTATTTCCTGTTTCAATGATTATTTATGCTCTTAGACCTGGAACTGCTACAGAAAGGGAAAGATGGGCTAAAGAAAGAGGAAAAAGAAAGGAAAATGAAGAACAAAGAAAGGAAAAAGAAAAATACTTGAAACAAATTGAAGAGGAAGAAGAAGCAAAAGAGAGAGGAAGAATACGAGCAAGGGAAGAAGATTAATATGAAACTCTTAATAGCTATATTGATTTTAGCAACAGTTTTGATAGCTGGATGCACACAATTAAATTCTGTTGTATCTTGTAGTCCAAATTGGAAGCTTATAACAGAATTTATACCAAATGAAGATTATTGCAATAGTATTTGTTATCAGAATTTTAAGAGTAATCACTTTAAATTAGAAGATAATGTTTTTCATAGTTGCATCTGTAAAATCTCCTATGTTTTTAATAATAAAACTTTTTACAATAATGTAACATTAGGAATAAGTCAAACAGGAAACTATACTCAGAGCTGTATAGATGTTTGTTATAAGATATACAATGATACAGAAATAGAAATAAAGGATGATGTGATAAGTAAAAAATGTTATTGCGATGTGAATAATTGTAATCCTTAAATCCCAGTTTTTACATAATCTTCAATATGAAATGGATAATGCCTATACTGGTTTTAGCTATAGTATTGATAGCTGGATGTACAGCAAATCAGTTAGCTCCAGGTCAACTAGCTAAAAGCAGTGCAGATGTCAAAGCATTCTTAGATGAATACCCTCATGCTACTGTTATCGCTTCACTATTCTCTAACATATCCATAAAAGATGAATGCAATAACCCACAATTGCCAATCAAAGACTATTACAAGGTCACGGTTAAAGATCCTGATACTAACATGACTTTGATTGCCTATATCGATGCAGACTCTCAAAAAACTGTTTGTGCAATCAAGACTGGTGGAGCTATTCAAAATCAGACTGAAAATGAAACAGAAACAAACTTAACAGGGAGTGCTAGAGGATTTGGACAAATATGGGTTACCAATTGGATTTATTATTCTAATGGAAACCTTTTATTGAATGTTTTAAACAAAGTTGGAGGTTCAATTAAAATAACTAACATATCTATTGCTAATGGAGGTTATTATGAAATACCAAGTGGAATTTTAGTGGACACAGGTAAAAA
>Ga0315293_10002613_pt1 | contig 17297 bp, 11 predicted proteins | sample YL17G13_20_MG_FD_203071 | JGI IMG/M metagenome (GOLD analysis project Ga0315293, IMG submission 203071) | Sediment microbial communities from Yellowstone Lake, YNP, Wyoming, USA - YL17G13_20 | ecosystem: Environmental > Aquatic > Freshwater > Lake > Sediment | place: USA: Wyoming | collected...
AGAGCAACTCCTGAACATGACCGACAAACCGGCCGGGTATGAGATATATGTGAAGGAACTGGAAGGATACCTTAGGAATATCAGCGCGAATAAATGCACTAACCCATAGACGGAGGAACCGAACGTATGAAGAGGGTCATTCAAGCTGTCGCCTTGATTGGCCTGCTGACACCGATCGGAAGACCTGTCAGCGGCCAGGAGGCCGAGATTGTTAATGTTCAACTCGTAGCGGATAACAAAGCGTTTTCCGGACAGATTACGAGGCCGCAACTATGTCCGACCGACAGCAACTGGATCGCCTTCGAAGTCAGGGAAAAGACTTCGTCGAGACTCTACATATATAATGTGGCGTCCAAAGACCTCAGGGAACTCCAGCCGGTCAGTTCCCAGTCTGAGGAATTGCAGGGACCGGGCATAGTCATCAACGATGACCTGTCCTGGCGGCCGACGTCCGGACCGGGGGGCGGACCATGGGCTGCCTTTGTCAGCAATGCGGAGTTCAACGCCGATCTGTATCTGTACAATGTAGCCAGTAATAAATACTTCCTCCTGCGAGGTGACAAAGATACGTCCGGTATCGCTCGAGAAGCCGACCCGCGCTGGTCGCCCGACGGCAAATGCCTAAGCTACACGAGTAATCTCAATGGAAATGATGATATCTTTGTAATTCGCGGCATGGACTGGGTTCTTAAGAACCCGGAGAACCCCGAAGTTTCGACCAGACACGAAGTGCTTGTGGTGGATGACGGTAATCAGTCTCATGGTGTCTGGTGCCCAGTGGCCGGCTCAGGGTATCTGGCCTATACGTCCACTGATACGGACGGCAAGAATTGGACGGTACGAGTCCGCGATCCCCGGGTCAGCGACAAGAGTTTCGATTTCGTTCTGCCGCCGTCAGGGCTGAGTTACTTTGCCCCAAGCTGGCGGCCCGACGGCCTAGAGCTGACCTACTATCTGATTCCCTCCAACGTCGATATCGATAAGGACGAGGTTGCCCCAATCGGCGACAAATATGGCCTTGGCGTCGCGTCCGTCAACGCCGAGACGGGGGACTCACTCTCGATCTACCCACGGCTGGGCGGTCTGACACTGAATCAATCAATCATTATCGATGTCTCGCCGAACTATGATCGCCACCGTCCGGCCGCCTGGTTGCCGGACCGTCGTCGTCTGTTGGTCTCCATCTATGATGAGCCTAAGAAGAATCCGCTGAATACGATCGATCCGCAGGAATGGGGGCTTGGCTCCGGACGATCCGACTGGTTGGCTCGGGTACAAGGAGATGGCGCCTGGGATTTCCCACGCGACGCCGCCGTTCTCGGCCGGAAGGTGACCTTCAGCTTCAATCAGGGCCAGGCCCGCATGCTTCTGGTTGGTGATCTGGCTGACAAGCCGGAGTACAACGAACCGATCACTTTTTTACCGGTCGCCAAAGACCGCGCCAGTTGGTGGAAGGATTACACCAACTACAGCCAGCCCGGGTTCATTACGAAAGTGACTCGCTGGGCTTGGCGCCCGCTGGTGGGACCGGATTTCGTGTTGAACAAGAAGATCATCCTGCTCCCGGGTGCGGCCGTGGCGGCCTATCTCATTTTCAAGCAGGAAAAGGCAGTGATCCCACCGCCTCGGGACTGGAATCCTCCCCTCATGCACCGACTGGGGGCCGGACCGCGGTTAACCTTTGGACTCACCTTTTAACGGTCGTCGAATCATAGAAGATGATTGAAGAAAGGAATGGATAAGAAAATGAAGACCAAAGTTAAAGATAACGCTGCAATCTCCTCCTTGTTCTTAGCAGCAGTTCTTGCAGTACTCATGGGTTTGGCATCCAGTGCGTCGGCCGTTGTTACGATTGACACATCGGACTTCGTGAACGAATGGACAGTGGGCAAGCTTTACACTTGCACTGTCACGGTCTCCAGTTCAATAAACCCGGGCGACAATTTTGACTGGTCCCTGGTCGAGGCGTTTCCCGGGGACAATATCCCGCCCGGACTGGGTATTACTGATAAGGGTAATAATGATCGCTTCGGCGAGTTATCGTACACTCCAGGACTCGCAGGGACATTCGACTTTAGGATTAAGGTAAAACAAAGGAATGCGCCGGAAGACAGTGGATTCATCGATGTCTCACTGGTCATCAACCCGACGCCGTCATATCCAACAGCCAACCTTCCGGACTGGTCCTATGGAGGCGATCCGTATTACTTCGAAATGCCGACCCCTGTTGGTGGAACGCCGGGATACAAATGGTCCATGAAAGACCAGCCGACCAGTCTGAGCATCGATTCGATGACAGGAATAATCTCGGGCACTATTCAAGCAGGGGAAGTACGTCCTCAAGCATATTTCGTGATAGTGACCCTGAAAGACACCACCGGGGCGCAATTCGAGGTCGGGGACTCCGTACACATTTATGCCCAGCCTGTGATTACAACCCCCTCCCCTCTTCCGCAATGGACAGCAACGCACCCGTACAACCTGCAGCTGGCTACCAACAGGCAGGACTCAGAAACGCTCATCTTCAGCTTGCCTTGGGGAGCTCTCCCCGGCGGACTGTCTTTGGGAAGCGACGGCCTGATAAGCGGAACGACGTCAAATACCGGTCAGTTTCAGTGCTCGGTTAAGGTCGAGGACCCGAAGCATTCGATGAGTACAAAGAGATTCACTCTGACCATCAACCCCATCCTGCAGATCACCACGACATCTCTGAAGAACTGGTCCAGGAGTACGCCCCTGAGTTTCGAGTATATCGACACGCTGTCCACCACCGGCGGAAGTCGCGGGGTCATGACATGGAATACCTCGGGCACACTTCCACCGGGACTGTCAATTGTAAAGGTGAACGCGAGTCAGGCCGTTCTCAGGGGCTATCCCAGCGTGGCAGGCACGTATAATTTCGGCTTGAGCGCAACAGATTCTGTCAACTTCACATCAGCGACTACGTTCTTCCCCGCGGTGACGATAAATCCGTCACTGGCGATCAGTACAGCCGGCACTTCTCTTCCTGAGGCCGTCGTTGGCGATGCCGGCTATTCCTTCACTGTTACAGCAAGCGGAGGAACCGGTCAGCGGACCTGGAAGGACAGCTTGAATACCCTGAGCGGTGTTGGCCTCCGGCTGAGCAGCACGACCGCCGAGATTACGGCCAATCCCAATGTGATAGGACCGGGGAGAACCGTATCAGTCATCATCCGAGTCATCGATGACGGCGGCGGCAAGGCTATCGATACCTTCTCGCTCAAAGTTGACTCGAAGCCGAGTCTGAGCATCGCCGATCGAAACATTTGTGAGGGGGCTACTATTGCGGCGGTACAAGGCACTGACGAGAATACGGACGATGTAGCGTCACTGAGTTACACGTTGCGTGCGGGATTCAATAATCTCCCGGGCGGCGTAGCCTTCCAGCCGAATGGTCAGTTCTCGGGCGTCGCTAATTACACATCAGCGGGGACCTACGGCGTTCAGGTGATTGTCTGCGATCCCGCCCCCAACGTTCAATGTGATACCGCTTCATTTGTGATTACTGTGCGAAACACGGACCGCGCTCCGGTCTTCAAGGACACGATCACCAACGATACCCAAATCGTGTACGAAGGCGAGTCACTGTATCGGCTTCGTGCGGATGACGCTGATAATGATCCGCTGACCTACACCTTGATCGGTGGATCTTTACCTTTAGGAGTCGGCTCAGTTGCCTCAAACGGTACGTTCCCAAATCCGACTTCTTATGTATTGGGGGATACTCTCGATCACGAGTACGGTGCAATCTTCAGAGTTTGCGATACAATTCAGCAACAATGTGTCGGGGGAAACACCAGTCTGTGCGACACGGATACTCTGCATTTCATTGTAAGAGCAGACCGGGTTCACCCGCATTTGTCCTGGGGCCCGACGTCGCTCTTGCCTCAGACAATTCGCGTCGGTATCGCTGATCAGGGGGCCGGCGTGGACTCGGCTCGGATACGATTCCGGAAGGGGAATACCAAGGGTGCGGATACCCTCGGGACGGAGACGCATCTGACCTCCGGCAATCTGGATTCTTTCAGCGTGGTGCTTCCGGCCGGTTCCGTGACCAGTGCCGGTCTTGAAGTCAAAATACGTATGTGGGATCTCAAGGGCAATTACGGCGATACCGGCTGGATCTCTGTGCCGGTGCAGTATGCGAGCGGGAGCGAGACGCGAACGCGCGACGAGTGGCTCGGAGGCAACGATTCGTTCTGGCACCTTGTCTCATTCCCCGGTGTCTTCTCGGGAAACGGCAAATCAGTGAGGACGATTCTGGAGACCCTTTCCGGACTCCCTCGGGCCAATGGCGCCAGAGAGGATGAATGGCGCTTGTATCGGTTCCTTGGCACTCAGAGTAATCAGGATTTGTGGGATACCCTCACATCGGAGGACCAGAGCAATGAGGTAAGAATAGGGGAAGGCTATTGGTTCCGCCATATGATGAAGGATTTCACGTTAACCCTGCCCGCTTTCGCCACCGCTTCCTCGGCTGCGCCTTTTCCGATTCCCTTGCAGTCGGGTTGGAACCTGATCGGCAACCCGTTCTTCTTCCCATTGACAATCCACCGCAATTCGCTGCAACAGGCCAACGCCAACAGCCTGAGTGATGCGCGCCCCGCCGATCCGGGAGACGCTATGGCGGAGTGGCAACGGCTGCTGTTGGATGACATGACTGCTGCCGACACGGCCGTCTTGGAACCGTTCAAGGGATATGCGATCTACTGCGAGAGGTTATCAGGAGACACTCTGTACCTTGACCCGCACTATCAGGCGCCAGCGCCCGTCCCCGCCGGTCCGGAGATCTGGTCAATGCCGATCACGGCCTTTGTCGATGATGCGCCGATTGGCCGCGTGGCTATTGGAGTCGTGGATGCTCCGGCGCAGATCGCGCAATCCTATGATTCCAGATCGCTCGGCATGTTCACCCGCACCTCAGCGATCCTCATAGCTGACCCGGTCAGAGGAAAGTTTGTGAGACAGGTGTTGCCGCGAAGCAGTGACGTGCAGAAATGGATTCTGGCGATGGCGCCATCAGAGACCGGCGGAATGTCGTTGGCCTGGGGGTCGCAACAGCCGCCCGAGCCGGGGCAGAAGGTGCTGTTGCGCGATGTTCTGTATGACCGCGTTGTCGATATGGCCGTCCAGCCTGCTTACAGCGTAACTAACGCCGCTCAAATGCCGGCCGGAAGATTAGTAATATATCTTGGCGATTCCGCTGCTGTGATGCGGGCAGTGTCTGAGCCGATGCGGGCAATCCCGAACGGCTATCGGCTATACCAGAACTACCCGAACCCGTTTAACCCGACCACAACTCTCGCCTTCGATCTGCCGGTTTCATCACATGTCGAACTGGTCATATTCAACATCCTCGGCGAGCGGGTCAGAACTCTGGTGAGTGAAATGCGTCCGGCGGGCAGCTATGTGATCCCGTGGAACAGTCGTGATGATCGCGGACAGTCGGTCGCCAGTGGCGTCTATTTCGCTCGCCTGCTGGCCGGCGCCCGAGCCGTGACAATCAAAATGGCGCTGGTGAAATAACCGTGGTCTGCCGCACGCTGAAAACGTTTCGCGCCTTTGCTACCGGTCTGTGTGTGACCTTGGTAGCTGCCGGGGCGGTTGCTCAGAAGGCTCGCTATCAGCCGTACGGTCAGGCTATTGCTGCTCTGGAAGCACTCGCGAATCCTGCCAATGCCGAACTTGAGCAATTGGCCATAAATCACATGTGTCTGGGTGACCTGTATGCATCGATGACCACCTGCGCCTCGTGCCTGACGATTCGCGCCGCCCAATGCTACTCTGACGATACCACTGTGGCCTGGGGAGCAGAGTATTTCGGCGCGCTTGCCTCACTGGAATTGGGTAATCGTCAAGGCGTGGAGGAGTTCGTCAGGAGGGGAAAAGCGCACGGCATTCCGCCCGCTGCCCTGGCGTCATTGCTACGCGTGGTTCAATCGCTGGCCAAGGTGGATGTGTCGGACGCTCGCGCTTTGACCAAAATGCTCACCGGCGCCGGGTACTGTGACAGCATGGAAGTCGCTTGCCGGGCGGTGGACGCTGTGACTTTTGACAGACTCGCCCCAAAGATCCGGGCCGTCAGCAGAGACGGAAACGTGGAGTTAGCGCCGTTGACGCTTCGGCTTCGTCTGACGTCGGCCCTGCTTCACAATCGCACGGATTCACTCAGACGTCTGCTGGCATCCATCGAACGGACCGGTCTGCCGCTATGGCGCATCGAAACCGAGCGGGGCGCACCGGAGTTCGGCGATCCGGCGCTGCTTGCGGTCTGCGGTCGCGCCCACTATCGGATGGCTCAGGACGCATTCTCGCGAGTTCAGGGCGGCGGGACGGCCGCTTCGGCTGATCTTCTTCTGAAGAAACGCGTCGAACTATGCTTCAGAACGGGGGATTTCCGTCAGGCCGACGCGCTGCTCGCTAAAGCTGATCCTGGCGGCAATCTTGCGCCGTTTGCGGGATGGGTGGCGTGGATGAAGGGGGACAAAGAACGCGCCGCTCAACTGTGGCGTCCCTGCGAGGAAATCAAGGATTACAGACGCGCGGCTGCGCTTCTTGCCGTGTGGGCAGGGATCGCCGAGTACAGGGGGAAGGCGGACCAATTGCGCACTTCACTGGTCTCACCGGCATGTCTTGGAAGTATGATGGATCGGGCAAAAGCCGCCCAGACTTCTACCGGAAGCACGAAGCTTTGGACGATCTACAGATCCGTAGGCGCTTCTTATATGGCGCGGGGCGTTTTTGACAGCGCTAATTTCGCATACCAGTCATCCCGTCCTTCCAGCTACGACCTGCAGGTCGCCGGAAGTCTGGATGACACTTATCGGGGAGAATATTTCATGGCCGGCGCGGTAAGCGGTGCGGTGGATTTCCGTCAGGAGGCTTACCTCGGCTGGAAAGGGATGATGGTTGACTATCCCGGCGCCTCCGGTGTTGTTGCGCCGCTGTCGATGGTCATCTCATGTGAATCAAGAAACCTGGCTCAATGAAAGCGAAGACCGAACATGTCTCACGGTGACTCTATCTGTTGGAAAAAGTGGTGGAACGCGTTTGCGGCGTGCTGGTTGCTGCTCGGGCTGGCGCAGCCCGGCCGATCGCAGACCGATGAACTCTTCGTAATTGAGTCAAGAGAACCTATCAATCTGGATGCCTACTCGGCGGTTGAGCCCGGCGATCGGCGAATCGTCTCTCTCTATTGCCGACCGCTCTTTGTCATGGTGTTCGGGCGCGGGGGAAGTTCAAGAACCTGCGAGGGTATTCTGGCCACGGATTCCGTCAGGAATTTCGAGAACCGGATAGAAGTCACGCTCCGACCTGATGCCTACTTTCGGAGGGCCTCTCATGACCCGCTGACCGGGAAGATCAAGATCGATTCTTTTCGGGTCCGGGCGACTGATGTAGTCGCCACTTACAAAAACCTTTTGAACTCCGAGCGCCAGGACTTTCCGGGCGTCCCTCGCTTGAAGAAATTCGTGCAGGATATGAGAGCCCAAGACTCGAGCACGGTGGTAGTGTATTTCAAGCCGGGCAGACGGCCGCGTCCTCCCCAATTAGTCCTTGGGTTCCCGATTGTTCCCGCAAGTGCGGTCGGTAATGTCAAGATTAAGGTGTATCCCGAAGCGAAGAGCGCGCAGGAGACCTATAGACAATCGCCTTGGGGGGCCGGACCATACGTCTACTATGGCGTCAACGACGACAAGGGGGAAAGGATTTGGGAATTCGGCAAAACCAGACCCGAGGATTCCCTCGGTTACTCACTTATACATCTGAAGTATCCGACCAACCCCAATATGTATATTCAGTACCTGAAAGACATTATTGGCATGAACTTCATCTTTCCTGAAGTGCCTCCCGGTCTCGGCATAAGCCCGGCCGCACAGCTCCGTACTCAGGAGCTCTTTAATCCCAGGATACATGAAATTGCGTTTAATCTCGATCGGGACTTCCTCAAGAGTCTGGCGGTGCGGGCGGCGCTATCCTGCTACTTGGATAGAAGAACGCTGGCGAAGAACCTGTTTGGCGATGTCAATCTCGTTAACGGACCGATTCCGTACGGCTACAATTCCTATTGTGATACTTGCGTCATACCGTTTCAGGACAGCGTGCCTAATGTGCGAATGGCCGATAGCCTCATGCAGGTTGCCGGATATCGCAAGGACCTGGTGTCCGGGCGCTGGCTAAAAGACGGCAAGACCCTGAAGATCAGACTCCTTGGATGGACCGGAGAAATGAGTTCCAACCTCTCAAGCCTCGTCGACAACATTGTGAACGGTTGGAAGCAGGCCGGTATCGACGCCTCCTTTGATGTAAAGAGCCAGTCGGAATATCGCGACTTAATCAGACATCGGAAGTTTGATGCTGCCTTTTACGATTTGCAGTACGATGTCGTCCCGGAACTGGACCGGTATTTCGGCAAAGGGGGCGACAAAAACTACATGGGATTTCAGGATGATTCGGTCAGTGTGCTCTGGGCGAAGTTTCTATCGTGCTCAGAGGCCGAAATTCTTCCTACCTGGATGACCCTGCACAAGAGAATCGCTGATCAGGTACCGTGTGCTTTTCTCTGGTCGCCCCGCATATATGCCGCCTTCCCCGGCTGGATGGGGGTTGGCCAGCAGTGGTATCCCAACAACTTTCTTGGTCGGGTTGAATACTGGAAGCATAATCAATAGACTGCTCTTGTTTGAGTACGTTCACATTGGTTGAGGAGGATAGCGCGTGAGCAAGAAATGGATCGTCGGATTACTGATGACGGCCCTCGCCTTGACAGCCATTGGAGGTCTCGGCTGCGGTTCGGCCCGCCTGGCCGGGATGGTTGCAGTACCCAAAGAAATCGCGGCGAAGGACTGTCCGGATGCAGTTACAATAACGCTGCTCTCCACGGACGGCGAGAGGTCCTGCCAACTACCCCTGACGTTTGTTGCGGAAACAAATGCAGCCGAATTCAAAGTCGGCGCTGCGGACCTCAGGGAGCTTTTGGGCGTAAAGTCTTTTCGCAACACCGATATTTTGCGCCTGCTGTGCCGGAAAAATGCCGGCGGAAAAGTGAAGGTGTATCGAGGGAGCGGCTCTACGGAGGAGGTTGTCGATAGTCTGGTTCTTTCAGGGGACGAAATAGACAATATCGATTGCGCGGCCGTGTTGCAGCGAGTGCACGTACCTGATTCCACCCTGACTTATCGATTGGCCAAGTCTGCGCTCATATTAGATGCTCCGGAGGTTCGCATTCCGGCCAACAAACTGAAGAACAAGCAGTACAGTAAGCTTCAGCTTCAATTGACGCACAACCCGGTCATGTACGATCTGCCGTGTGATACTGTTTCTGATTCGGGAGAGCGTCCTGAATGAGACGGGCCGGCCGGAATTGAGCGCCGGACCTTCAACCGCGGCACTTTAGCGGTGCGAAATGAGATGAGTCGGGATATTCTCAGGGCATTGGCGAGGATGATCCTCACTTTCGTACTGGGGGTCCTCCTGTTCCGTCTGGCCATTCTTGGCCTCGCGCGCTTCAGTGATGAAACCCAGTCGCTCGGCAGCCTGTTTTCCGGTGAGCTGTTCTATTCACTGCGAGGCGAAGATTGGCTCTCCAGTCTCCAACGCATCAGCGCCACGGCCCTCATGGTTCTGGTTGCATTCCTTTGGTCCGGCTTACTCTCGATCCTGATCGGCTACAAACTTTCCCAACGGCCGTTTCCCCGTCTCTGGGAGATACCGTCATTCCTGGCGGTGCTGCTCTCCGGCCTGCCGATTTTTGTCATGGGCCTGGCCCTATGGAGTCTTCTTCGGCCGGAATCGACGCTATCCGCTTCGTCTGCGACGGCCAATCTGAAACTCCTGCTGGGAGGCATAATTCTGGGGAGTTGTGAGGGAGCTTTGGGAGAATGGCCGCGCAGCATTCGGGCCCTCCTTAGCGGCCTTCAGAACGACACCTACTATCTGGCCACTCGGGCGCGAGGACAAAGCACCGCCGGCATAGTGTTCCGGGCTATTCGATCGTACCTGGCGCAGACTCTCCCCACCAGACTGTCGTACCTTTTCGGCGGCGTGATTATTGTCGAATATACCATTGGCTATGAAGCTTGCGGTTACGACCTAATGAATTGTATCGTCGGTGACCGCACCGCTGAACGTATTTATGGGTACCGTGACGCCATGTTGGCGGGTATGCTGATCATGCTTACTCCGCTGCTACTTCGTTTCGGCTTCGCGTGTATACGCGCTTTCGCACATCAATACCCGACCAGAGGTGCCGCGGGAGGTCAGCGTGCTTAGGACGCTGGTCAGACCGCTCGTGATGCGATCCTATGCTCCGCGTGGGCGGAGGCTTGGTTTGTCTTGTCAGATACGATTGGTCTACGGTCTACTCGGCTTTGCCTTCCTCTGTTTCACCGCATCATGGTCGGTACTCGACCGAAGCGGGAACGCCGAGTCCCTCGTGCCGCCGACCGCCTGGTACTGGAGGTGGATTCCCGGTAGTGAAACCGGTTCCTCAGATTCCAACTCCAGAATGTCGGCCAACTTGAAGACCGCTCCAACCATCGAGTCAGAAGAGTCTCAACTTCTGGGAAGGGGGAATTTACCACAAAGAGTCAATGAATCCCGGGCCGGCGCCCCTTGGGGCACGGATGGTCAAGGAAGATCGCTCAGGTGGATCATGGGCGAGGGCGCCGCCGATTATCTAGCCTTCGGCATCATCGCATCTCTGATCGGCGTTCTTGGCGGCGTCGGTTGGGGCCTTCTTGCTGAGTGGCCGACCCGGCAGCACATTCCGTTGCCGCACCGACCGTCCTGGTGGCGACACCTGTTTGTGGCGGCAGCCCGCGAGTTCCGCGCCGCCCTCGACAACGTGCCCAAGTATATACTCTTGCTTGCCCTGTTTGCGATCGGCAGAGTGTCTATGCCCAAACTGACAATCGCCTTCGCGGTGTTTCTGCTTTTCGGTGCGGCCGGCCTGTTTCAGTCGGTTACCAGAGCTTACTTGTCGAGCGAGCCGTACATCTATGCTTTGGAAATGGGGCTGACACGCCGACGTATCATCCTGGTTCATCTGATCAGACGGGAAATCGCGCCTTATCTGATCGTACAATTGCCGTTCATGCTCAGCTTGTTCATTCTGTATGAATCAACCTTGACCTGGTTGGGATGGTACGGCAGCGACGGCAGTTGGGGTGCGCTCATCAAAACGTATATGCCGCACCAGAACTGGTGCTTCTGGATACCGATTGTCTCGCTGCTGATTGTCGTGTCGGCGCTGTATGTGCTGGGAGATGCATTGCGAGAATTGCTTCTTGAAGGGAAGGCATAACGAGCGAACAGTTCGAGTTGCAGGACCTCAACATGCTGGAAGTTCACAATTTGTCCGTAGCGTACAGTACCTCAACCGGACTGGCGCGGGCCATCTCAGGGATTACCTTCTCTGTACCCCGAGGGACTGCTTTGGGGCTGTGGGGACATTCCGGGTGCGGGAAATCGACCATCATGCGGGCGCTCCTCGGTCTGCCCATGGACGAACCGGGCTGGATCACAGGCGAAGCCATTTTCGACAATGAGCCCGTGTCTCCGAACGTGCGGGACTATGTGCGGGAAAATGGCGCCGGTATCCGCAAGAACGTAGTTGGCTTTACCCGACGGCATCAGCAGTTGCTCAGGAATGTCCGAGGCAGGCGGTGGCGGGCCATCATGCAGGAGCCGATCTACAGCTTTGAACTGAAGCGGACGATGGGAACTCAGATAGAGCAGGCGATCGCTCATTTGGCCGGCCAGGCTCGGGAATCCGCAAAGGACTTCCTGGATCAATACTGTGCCATCGTCAGCGAACTCGACCTGCCGTACGATTCCTTCCGCCACAAGTACAATCTCACCATGAGCGGTGGTGAGTGTCAGCGCGCCGCCCTCGCGCTAAATCTCATTGGAAATCCGCGACTGCTGTTCGCGGACGAACCGACTACCGCAATGGATATCGGGACCAGATTCAAGGCTAATAAGTTGATTCGTGACCGTGTCGCCACTAATGGGCTGAGTCTGCTGGTGGCGTCACATAATCGCGAGGAGCTCACGTCTCTCGTTGACCACGTATACATTATGTGCCGAGGAGTTGGCGTTGAATTGTTCCCGAAATCGGCGCTGGACAAGGGGTCGACTGAGGAATTCCATCCGTACACTCGCGAACTGTGGTTTGCCCACCACGAAGCCGGAATAGTGGAAGGTATTGACGATAGTGCTGACTGTCGCTTGACAGCGCGAGGCTGCCCGTATTCTGCAAGATGTTCTTTCGCTCGACGGGATGACAAGCTTCGCAAACAATGTGAAGGCGAATCGCTGCCGAATTTCGATCTCGGTCGCGGGCATAGCGTGTCTTGCTGGCTGTTTTCTCCGACCGGCACAGCATTGACCGATTCGAATCCAAGCATGGGGCAGCGGTAAGAAACATGAGACTCTTTGGAAAAATCGATGTCGAACCGGGAGAGGACGATGTGTTGAGAGCGGATCAGATTACCATCAGCTATCGCTCGGGCTGCGACTCAACGCATGTTTACAGTCGACCGCCTATCTTGGAACGAATCGACTTTCAGCTGCCCCGAGGAAGAGTCATCGGTCTGGTCGGTCGAACCGGCGTTGGCAAGACCACGCTCGGGAAAATACTCGGAGGGCTGCTCAGACCGGACAGCGGATCCGTCACCATCGGCGACCTTGATCTGACCAGATGCGCGCCGTCGGTGGCAACACGGTTGCGGCGCTGGATTCGTTATGTTCCACAGAATCCTGACGCATCGCTGCCCCGAAGAGTGTCGGTCTCGGAGGCCTTACAGGAGGCGCGCGATCTTGCCCCGGATCGCGATACCGGAGAGCAGGACTGGTGGGCGCGCGCCATCCGAAGTCAACTGTATGACCAGAATTGGGCGGACCGGACCATCGGAGAACTGAGTCTGGGGGAAAGGCGTCGTGTCATGAATCTGAGAGCTTTCCTCACCCGCCCTCGTTTTCTGATCCTTGATGAACCGTTCAACGGATTGCACGGCGACGCGAAGATGGCCACGCTCGACATCCTCCGAATTCTGTCCGCCGGCCGGCGCTCGGCGATTCTCGTGATATCGCATGATGCGCACGCTCTGAAACAGTCCTGCGATGCCGTCTATGAACTCGATGCCAACTCCCTCAGGGAGAAAGATAGAACGACTTGATGATGTTTTTGCGCCCAAAGCTAAATAGGAGTCGCATATGATTATCCGAGACGCGAGAGAAGTGAAACTGCTGTTCGGGCGACTGAACAAACACATGACGGTGGCTCTTGAAGGAGCTGCCGGCAACGCCATGACCCGGTCCCATTACGAAGTCTTTCCGGAACATATCCTGCTCAGACTGCTCGACGACGGATCCGGAGACTTCCCTCTGGTTCTTGCCCACTTTAAGGTGGACCTCGCTCAAATTCGCAAAGACCTGAGCCACTCGCTGGATCGTCTGGAGCGCGGCAGTACCGGCGTTCCTCGCTTCTCTCGCGAATTGCTGGAACTGTTCGAGGCGGCGTGGGTCGTCTCCTCCATTCATTTCGGACAACAACGCATCCGGTCCGGAGCACTCCTCGATGTCATCATCAATGATACGCGATTGGCCGGCTCGTCGCTTGGCGACCAACTGGGCGCCATTGACCTCAAGACGTTGCGTGAGTCGTTTTTCCAAATCGTTGCCCAGTCGGCGGAGAGCACGCGCGAGGCCGTAGCTGACAGGGAAGAGGTCGGGTCGGGTGAAGCGAGAGGAGTGGATCAGGCCGCTTTGGATCAGTACACGATCAACGTGACCGGCAGGGCTAAGGCCGGCGAAATCGACCCCGTGTATGGCCGCGACCAGGAGATCAGACAGGTTGTCGACATCCTGAGTCGTCGGCGGAAAAACAACCCGATTCTCGTGGGAGAAGCCGGGGTCGGCAAGACGGCGGTGGTCGAGGGACTGGCGCTCCGCATTGTAGCCGGCGATGTCATTGACAGTCTCAAGAACACGGAGATTCGCGGCCTTGATCTCGGGCTGCTTCAGGCCGGAGCCGGCGTAAAGGGGGAGTTCGAAAACCGCATCAAGTCGGTCATCAAGCAAGTTGTTGAGTCACCTACCAAGATCATCCTCTTCATCGATGAAGCCCATACACTCATAGGGGCCGGCGGCGCCGCCGGATCGGGCGATGCTGCCAACCTGTTGAAACCGGCTCTGGCAAGAGGCCAGTTGCGCACGATCGGCGCCACGACCTGGTCCGAGTACAAAAAGTACATTGAGAAGGACCCGGCTTTGGAGAGGCGGTTCCAGATGGTCAAGATTGAGGAACCGGACGAAAAGACCGGCTTTGTGATGTTGCGTGGCGTCAAGAGCGTTTATGAGGCGCATCACGGGCTCACTATCACCGACTCCGCCGTGCGCGCGGCGGTGAGCCTGTCAAAGCGATACATATCGGGTCGACAATTGCCTGACAAGGCAGTGGACGTGCTGGATACAGCCTCGGCTCGAGTCCGCATGCTTTCCGGCGGCAAGCCCGAGCACCTGGAATTATTGGAGCGCAGGAAGCAGTACTTGGAACAGAAACTGGAGAGCATCAGGCGGGACCTCTCTCAGGGATATACCGAAGACCGAGTTCAGATCGAGGAAACCGAAGAGGAATTGCGGGTCGCCGGACAGCAGGCGGATGCCATCAGAGATGCCTTGAAGCAACAGCAGGCAATCGCCGACAAGATCACCGAGCTAAAGTCGCGGCTTCTTTCCACTCAGAAGGAAGCAGCCCCGGACGCCGAGGCCAATCGCGACAAGATCGTACAGGAACTCTCCAGCGCCCGTACCGAATTGGCTACGTTGCAGGGAGATGATCCTCTGGTCATGACCGATGTTGATACGTCGGTTATTGCCTCCGTGATTGCCGACTGGACCGGTATTCCGGTCGGGAGAATGGTCAAGGATCAGGCCAGTTCGCTGCTGGATTTTGAAGCCGCAGTCGGGGAGAAAATAATCGGCCAGGATTTCGCGCTCCGGGAAATCGCCGACAGTATTCGCGTCAACAAAGCCGGCATGGGCAAACCCGACAGCCCCATAGGCGTCTTTCTCTTTGTCGGACCCTCGGGCGTGGGCAAATCTGAGACCGCCCGGCTCATCGCCGATCAGTTGTTCGGAGGCGACAAATTCCTGACCGTCATCAACATGTCCGAGTACCAGGAGAAGCACACCGTCTCGCAGTTGAAGGGAGCGCCGCCCGGATACGTGGGATACGGAGAAGGCGGCGTGCTGACTGAAGCCGTGCGGCGGCGACCATACTGTGTTGTCCTGCTCGATGAAGTTGAGAAAGCTGATCGCGAAGTCATGAATCTATTCTACCAGGTGTTCGACAAAGGATTCATGCGGGACGGGGAAGGGCGCGAAATCGACTTCAAGAATACCGTGATTCTCCTGACTTCCAATCTCGGCTCGGATATCATGGTGCAGACCCTGTCAGACCCCAAACGCCCCTCGGCGGAAGAGATGGTGGAGTTGATTCGGCCGGTTCTGGTCAGGCATTTCCAGCCGGCCCTGCTGGCCCGCATCAAGATCATCCCATTCTTCCCGTTAGACACTGATGCGATCAAGCGGATCGTCAAACTCAAACTGAACGGGTTGGCGGGAAGGCTCAAACGCGCTCACCGCATGGGACTTGACTATGACGCGAGTCTGGTTGACATGATCGCATCGCGATGCACTGACGTTGAATCAGGCGCCCGCAATGTGGATCATGTCATTGAACGCGTTCTGTTGCCCGATATCTCGCGCTCGCTGGTTGAGAAGCTCGCCTCCGGAACGCTGCCGGAGAAACTCGTTCTGACAAGCGACGCGGCTGGCGCATTTACGTTTGATTTCCGGTGAGGCTTGGGCAGCAGGACGAAGTCGGCCGAAACCGTTGCCGCTTCGACATCTTGTTCGGAAACCGAGGTTGCGAGGTGGCGGGATTTATCCCCCACGCCGCCAATCTGAATTCTGCACGAGAGAAACCAACCGCATAGCGGTGGGCTACCAGACACTTAGGATAGTTTACTCATATCGAAAAGCAATTGCCCGTAGGCAAAGTGTGGTCTAGACTAAAGCACAATAACATCCGAATTGTCAGACGACACGCGGAGGCGCAGGCCAATATATGAAAAACAAGAGCAAATCAAGCAAAGCTGATTGGAGCAAAGGTCCACGGCGCAAAGCAATCGTCGAGCAACGCAAGTACCTTTGGTATCCTGAGGCGATCGAAAAATACGCATCTTGGATGGGCTTGAAGCAAGGTATGACGGCTATCGATGTCGGCTGCGGCCTTGGCTACCTCGGTTACGTCTATTGGCCATACTTTGGCAGAGGCGGCCGCTATATAGGCGTGGACAAGACCGACAAACTTCTCAAAGATGCTGCGACTGAAGCCAAAGCATGGGCCCGGGGCGGTAAGGCGGAGTTTAAGATTGGTGATGCCTATAACTTGCCACATGAAGGCGATTTTGCCGATTGGGTCATGTGCCAAACCCTGCTGATGCATCTGGAAAGACCCAAGGAAGCCATTGAAGAAATGATCAGAGTCCTGAAGCCCGGTGGATTGTTCATGTGTAAGGAGCCGGATAACGTGAGCGCGGCCCTATCAAGGCATTTCTTTTCTGCTTACCAGTTCAGCGATAAAGAGTGTATCCTTCAGGCCAAAATACAGCTGACCATTAATGAGGGGAGAAGAAAGCTCGGCCGGGGCGATCAGTCTATCGGAAATAGGGTTCCGCATATTCTGAGTGAACTGGGGATGAAGGAAATAGATATACGTATGAACGAACGGGTCCATTTCCTGGAACCTCCGTACGAGAGTGAAGAACAAAGGCATTTACTGCAGGTTATGAAGAGGCAGCTTGGCGATGAAAAGGAGACGAGATATTGGATTGAGCATGCCAGGGAGGAATTCAAAGCCGGTGGCGGCAAGCCAGTAGACTACGAACGCTGGATTGAAATAATGGATAAATTCCGTGCTGGGGCCAAGAAGCAGTTTGATCGTGAGGAATTTGCCTATTGCGCAGGCTTGTACTTCTACATTATCAAAGCCCGCAAACCCAAGTAGCATGGTGTCGTTCTTGTTACCGCCAAGTATCCGGTATTGTCTACTGTCTGGAAATCAGAGATGGCTCATAACCTGAGAGTGTCCGGAATTTTGTGTAAGCGACCGGTTCACGTTGTTTAGATCCTTCCCTCGAACATGATGCTGAAGTGGTTCAGCGCAGCCGCCCAATCCCTGATTGGTCGCTGCCATTTCAGCGAGA
>Ga0315293_10002614_pt1 | contig 17296 bp, 17 predicted proteins | sample YL17G13_20_MG_FD_203071 | JGI IMG/M metagenome (GOLD analysis project Ga0315293, IMG submission 203071) | Sediment microbial communities from Yellowstone Lake, YNP, Wyoming, USA - YL17G13_20 | ecosystem: Environmental > Aquatic > Freshwater > Lake > Sediment | place: USA: Wyoming | collected...
TAAAATCAAGTAATATAGAAACCACACGAGTGAAAAATAATTTTATACTTGTAGCAAGTTCACTATTAGCATCCAATTTATTATCAGATATAAATTTATCAACAATTTCATCACATTCTTTCATATATTTGTCAGGACTTAGGGGGGGTCCATATAACGTTTTTGGACCATATTTTTCTATGATTTCTCTTAAAGGAACTACAATTCGAGGTAAATCTGGCATATTTTTTAGTAAATCAAAAAACTCTTTCGTAATATCAATCAAAAATGAAGGAGAATCACTAAAATTATATCCTCGCGTCGAAGCTACGGGAGTAGATAATAGCCATATGAATCTTGTAAAAGATTCCTCTCCAAAATTTTCTTTAAAAAACTCAACAAACTCGGCAACATTATTTGCTCTTGCGCTTCTAATATTTCGATTATAATAATCCTTTTCAACGTTTGTCCTGGTGGGTCTCCGCGTCTTTTTGGACGGTGTTCTGTGTTTTGAAGTGGGCGTACGCGTCTTTTTGGACGGTGTCCTGTGTTTTGAAGTGGGCGTACGCGTCTTTTTGGACGGTGTCCTGTGTTTTGAAGTGGGCGTGGGTGTGGTGTGCGTCTTTTTTAACGGGGATAGAGCATCCCCCTCTTCTATATATTTTTCTTTACTCAAAACGTTATCAGAAGACATTTTCTGTACCTAAATATATATATATATATATATATATATATAATAAATAATAATTTATTTTATATATTTTTTGCGATTTTTAAGCAGCATTTTGCAGTTGTTGTTAATCCAGTTCTTCAATATTTGGTTCAGAGGACGACGATGATGATGGCGGCTCTTGTTGTTGTTGTTGTTGTTGTTGTTCATTAGAAGAAGCATACAACTTTGAAATAATCGGACTAACAATTTCCTCCAGTTTTTTTTGTTGAGCTTCATACTCGGTTGCCTCTGTTTCATTGTGACCCACAGATTCCATCCACTCAAGCGACGCCTTGCAAGCGTCCTCGATTGCGCTGCGGTCCGACTCGGACAACTTTTCCTGCATACCCGGGTCAGAAGCTGAACTCTTTACCGAATAAACGTAATTCTCAAAGCCATTTCGCGCATCAATTTTTTGTTTATGCTTTGAATCTTCCTCCTTGTATTTTTCCGCTTCAGCAACCATGCGCTCAATGTCATCCTTTGACAACCGTCCTTTATCATTCGTAATGGTGATTTTATTCGACTTGCCGCCGGCTTTGTCAACCGCATTCACATTGAGCACACCATTCGCATCCAAATCAAATGTCACCTCAATCTGCGGAGTTCCGCGCGGAGCCGGAGGAATGCCGTCCAGTTGAAACTTGCCAAGAATGTTATTGTCTTTAGTAAGCTGGCGCTCACCCTCAAACACTTGAATTAATACACCAGGCTGGTTATCCGCATAGGTTGAGAATGTTTGCCCCTTTTTGCACGGAATTGTGGAATTTCGCTCAATTAGTTTTGTCATGACACCGCCAGCCGTCTCAATTCCTAAAGACAACGGCGCAACATCCAGCAACAAAATATCCTGCGTAATCTTCGACTGGTCTCCCGTTAAAATGGCCGCCTGAACTGCCGCGCCATACGCCACCGCCTCGTCCGGATTAATGGAACGATTGAGCTCCTTTCCATTAAAATACTCGGTTAGCAAACTGCACACTTTCGGAATGCGCGTTGAGCCGCCAACAAGCACGATTTCGTCAACGCTGCTCTTTGACATTTTTGAATCTCTGAGAACGCGGTCAACGGGGTCAATAGTAGAACGAAACAAATCCATGCACAGCTCTTCAAATTTGGCTCGTGTAATCTTGGTCATAAAGTCGGTTCCATCAAACAATGAATCCACCTCAATCGTGGTTTCTGCAGACGCTGAAAGAGTTCGCTTGGCACGCTCGCACGCAGTGCGCAATCTACGCAAAGCCCGGTTATTGCCGGTTGGGTCTTTCTTGGTCTTACGCTTAAATTCTTGAACACACCAATTTACAAGCCGGTTATCGAAATCTTCACCACCCAAATGCGTGTCTCCTGCAGTTGCCTTTACCTCAAAAATTCCGTCGTCAATTGTTAAAAGCGACACGTCAAATGTGCCTCCGCCTAAATCAAAAATTAAAATATTGCTCTCGCCTTTTCCCTTTTTATCAAGCCCGTACGCAATTGCCGCAGCAGTTGGCTCGTTGATAATGCGCAACACATTTAGCCCCGCAATCGCACCCGCATCCTTGGTGGCTTGGCGCTGCCCATCATTAAAATAAGCCGGAACCGTAATGACAGCTTCTGTAACAGTAGAGCCCAAATAGCTCTCCGCAATTTCCTTCATCTTGATTAAAACCATTGCGGAGATTTCCTCTGGAGAAAACGTCTTTTGTTCTCCCTTGAATTCCACCTGAATGTGCGGCTTACCTCCATCCTTGGCAACCACCTTGAATGACCAATGCTTCATATCACTCTGAATGCTGGCATCGTCAATTTTTCTACCGATGAGACGCTTTGCGTCAAAAATAGTATTTTCTGGATTCATGGATACCTGATTTTTCGCAGCGTCTCCAATGAGGCGTTCACTGTCTGTGAATGCGACATATGACGGCGTTGTCCTATTTCCCTGGTCATTTGCAATAATCTCCACGCGTTCATTCTGCCAAACGCCCACGCACGAATATGTTGTTCCCAAATCAATTCCGATTGCTTTTGTCATTTTGTATTCTATCTGTCTAGATGATGATTATATATATTCACATATCTTTATATTCTTTACTATAAATAAATAATTAAATTCAAAATTTCATAATTTAATTATTATTTTTTATTGGTCAAATCCAAATCTCAGCCTTTATTCATCGAGACCAATGTCATCATCGTTAAGAGCCTGATTTTCAGTAAGACGCGACAACCCGTGGTCAGTATTCTTGTCAATGACCACATTCTCCGTATCAAACATTTGTTTGCGGATGTCATCGAGTGTTACATTTTCCGACTCTTCTTCGTCTTCGCCTGCATTTGCGTCGTCATCAGCCGACAGATTTTTCACGCTTACGAGTTCACCTTTGGAATTAATGGTTTGAGTAAGTTTATTTCCAGACTTTTCCGCATTCTTTTTATTTTCCTCGATTGCCTTTTCTTTAGCCTCTTTTACGCGCTTGTCAAATTCCTTTTTGGCATTATCCTCATTCTTTTTCTTTTCCGACATGAGTTGGTTGAGCGTCTCTTCCATGTATTCGACGCGCCCGGTCTTATACGCATCCGGATGAAACGGAACCCACATTCCCACTGGACCCACATACACATCATGATTGGGGTCAACTTCACGAAGCAGCTTGCAGCGCATTTCAGCTTCCTTTTGTGAAGCAAAAACACCACGAACTTTAATTCCTCGAATAGATGTCTGAAATTCATGTTGTTCGCTGAATTCAACATCTAATCTCTCTTCATTGTTATCAATAAATGTTTTAAAATCATCATTCACGTTATATTTCATGACGGATTCATGCTCTGTCTTTAGAAAATCCTGGAAATCCTCATTTACCTTTTCAAACGTCAAATTATACTTGTAAGAAAGAAAACTGATGAAATGAAGCATTACATCAACCGATTTTTTATAGTTCCACTGCTTTAGAAACTCTTCAAAGAAAAAATGTTCTCTCTGTTTTATAATTTCTTCTGGACTTACAAATGATAAACAGGCAAATTTTTGACCGGAGATGGGTTTATCCTCTTCCAATAAATCAACATAATTCATATTGTTTGTTCCATCATCATTTTGTTTGTATTCAACACCGCGCGGTTTATTTGTTTTAGGCATTTTTATTAATTGATAATTAAATTATATATTATATTATAATTCATTTTTAAGTATTTTAGATAATAATATAATTAATTTGTAATTATATTATAATTTTAAAATATTTTTATTTTTTTTTCTGTTCATTTAATATAATACAAAATGTATAACAACGTTCTTGATTTAGGCGAGCTTGTAAAACGCGCAATTAAATACTTGGTTGAAGGTATAATGGTCGCAATTGTTGCCTACTCCATTCCCAAACAACGTCTGAAGTTGGAAGAAGTTGGCATGATTGCACTGTCTGCGGCAGCAACGTTTGCAATTTTAGATGTGTATGTTCCCAGCCTTGCAGTTTCTGCTCGGTCCGGTGCCGGTTTCGGAATCGGTGCCAACCTTGTTGGATTCCCTAGGTGAACGAAGACTTTTTAGGGTATATATTGGCTCTGACTGTTTAATTTTATGTTTTAATAAACAATTTAAACATAAAATTAAAGGAATACAAGTAACAATAGCACGCTCATAAAACATCATTATAGGTCTCACTCACATATGTCCAATTTCAATCATGAGTACGAGTATTTAAGTAATAAAAAAAAACAAGTCAATGTTGTTGAATATACAGTTGAAATTGCAGATGGATTTTTTGCAGGATTTAAAAGAACAATAGAAATGGATACTGGAATATTCAATTGTATTTTAGATTCGAAAGAAGTATTCAAAACATTGAATAATTATATATGCAATCACATGTATTTCAAAATGCTATTTTTTGTAAGTAAAGAAAAATTAAGTTATCAGTTGTCTGAATTGAACAACATACAAAACAAAATGTCAATTGATGAATCTATTTGTAATGATATTACAGGTGACTTTATTCATAATAAAAACTTCTTAATTTATATAAAAAAATAATTTTTTATTCTTTGTTTTATATTTTATATTTTTTTTTGGTTTATGTGTTTAGGTTAGGTTAAGTTGTTAGGTGTGGCGGAAATTCGCGGCAATGTTTTCTTCTTGCATGACTTCGTGTGTAATGTCGGCAAACACGCGTCTTGCTCCAATGCGCGTAACATGCACACGTGGGCGAGGTTGTTCTTCTTCTTGTTGAGCTCGAGCACGTTGAATCGTTTCGAGAAATGCGATAATGCGACGAGCAAACATGTCGGATGGCTCTACGATGCTTATATATTGTTGTGCAAACTCGAGAAATTCGCCTAGGTCTTGACTTTCACGAAAGGTCCTTGGAGTTGGGTTGACGTTTTCCATTCGTCCAATCAGTATGTTTTCAACGGATGCTGCTGCATGGGAAGAAACGGTGGCAGGCATATTTGATAATCCAGGTCAGAGCACTACATTTTATCAATATAATATTTAAGTTTTCAATTTATGTTTTTTATAATGAAAAACTTGCACATAATTTGAAATAGTTTGTTTAAAACAAATTGAAATAAAAAAGTTTTTTGTTTTGTTTTTATTTTTATTTTTATTTGTTTTTGATTTCAGGGCTTATACTTGTTAATAAGCGGACTGGGCGCTGCTGGTGTCGTAGTCGTAGAAGCGGAAGTTTTCTTCCATGTTGTTCCAGGATGATGAGGCGCTGCTTTCATCGGGTGTCGTCGTCGTGGGTTTCCAAATTGAATCTGTAAAATTATTGTAAAGGATTTGAGAAGAACAATCAAGTTCCCAACCACCGCAGCCGCAAATGCAATTCTGGTTTCTTTTTGTTGGTGCAGGTGCAAACGGTGGGGGCGCAAATGTGTAGGATGAAATCGGGGTTGGCGGCGTGCTGTAGGTGGTTTCGAGACTTGCTTCAGCGCGAATCGTTTTCTTTTGAACAGTTTGTTTTTGCGTGTAAGGAAGAACAACCCAGTAAGAAGGGTCTGAATACACGATGCGCGCTTCGCGCTGGGATTGAATCCTTTCGCGAAAGTGCTTTGAAATGACGCCTGGAATCCAGAAGTGAATGTGGACAACTGCAAAACAGAAGTTTGCATCCGGATGCTCGAATTCCACAAAATCGACACGCAAAACAACTGCAATCTGTTGGCACTCAAAAACGCGCTTCACATATGCATCGTGCATTTGATTGCGGTGGACTCGGGGAATGTAAAGAGTAGTAAGCGAGTAAGGAGATGCGGATGAGGATGCCAACTTTGATTGTCCGGTCATATTGAAACTTGTCTTGTCTGATGTGTGAAACTGATAAATGTAATACAAGTAAAAAAGTTTTCAATTTATATTTTTTTTCAATGAAAAATATAAAAAATATAAATGGTTTTATATGGATTTTAAATGTTTTTGATTTGATTTGTTTTTATGTTATTTTTAAACATTTGTTACTTATATGGTGTAAGAGTAAATCACAACCTCCCAGTCATAATCTTCATAATCCCCCCTGTGATACATTGATGGCCGTGTCCATTTTGTATTCAAATCTTCAATATTTTTTAGTCTATATCGATGCACGTCATAAGTCACCGTGTTTTCATTGACAGTCATGTCAACTTGCATAAGGTCATCTTCAACCGAAGGCCAAGCCCCCTCAGCCAACATGCTTTTCCTGTTTGGCAAACGACTGAAATTGGACAATCTGTATCGCATTCTATACTCATCACCGCCACCAAAACGCACGAGAGAGAAACTAACCATTTTTCGATAAATGAAGTTCTCCAAAAATTTATACTTATCTAAATCAATGAGTTTGATGAGTTTGCCTTTATAAAACCGATATCTCTTGAGAATTTTTGTGTAAATATATAACATGATATCATCCGGCAACTTTTCAATTATTTCCATTAAATACAAAATAAACTATTAAATAAACTTCTATTTTGTATTTAATACTAAATCGCGATGATTGTTCAAGCGCCGCCTCTAAATAAAATGGGATTATAATATGGAAGAAAATCGAAACAGTTATTTCCGCTCGCATCTTTTCTATATGTGAATCCGTCAGCACAACATCCGTATTGAGACGCATCGCATCCATAACGCGCTTGACGAAAGTTATACATTTGATTTGGAGTCATTTGTCCAGGTTTCATTAATTCGTTCATATAATCGTCCATATCAGCATCATAATAGTTGTTACTACTGTTATTTCCTTTTCCAATAGAATCTGTGTCAATGTTACCTGGATTTTTTACAACACAATCTTTTTTATTCCAATTTACGCCCTTGGTGCACGGATATTCTTGGCAATTTGCTGTATCTATAATTTTCCCATCTTTATTTCGTTTGCAAACAGTATTACAATTTAATTTCTTTGTTGTACAGCTTTCAGTTGTATTACACCCAAACATAAATTTCATGCCATCTTTAGCAGTATAATCAATTCCGCAGAACCCATCATCTTCATCATAGTTTGGATTATGCGGGTCGTTGGGATGATATGGGTCAAATTGGTTGAACTGGTCATTTGTTCCTGCAAGCGGTTGAGCATAACATTTGGCTTGAGAGCAATCGGGTTTGTCATCGCCTCCATTGTCGTCACCGACACCCTTACCCTTACCACCATTACCACCCTTACCCTTACCACCCTTACCACCTTCTTTAGACGTAGAAGGTGGAGGTGTTGGTTTGGGTCCGGGGTCAGGACAAACGCCTTTTGGACAGTTTACTGTAGCACACGCTTTACAATCTTTATCATATTGACAATAATCTTTATCTTTTGTAATCCCACCTTCATACCCACCCCAAGCGCATATTTTCGGACAATTTGACGTTGGTACTAATGATGATGGAAAATACGGATTCGTTAAATTAAGCCCATTTTTAGTATATTGAGGCGTGTTACCTTTGAGAACAATCTTATTTGTCTTAAATAAACTTCCCAATGAAGTTTTATCTGGATATGGTTTTTTGTCAATAACAAATGAAATAGTAACAGATGTATTGTCACTTGCATCGTTATTTAAATTAAATTCCATTTGATTTATATATGGGTCTTTTGTTACGAGGCCAGGGTTATGATACGTGCATGTAAATTTTTTTGTAGATTGGTTAGAAATATTTCTAATTAACTCTTGCATTTTTTTTCCGAGTAAAACACCCGTATACACATTCGCTGGTATGGTTATGTTAAGTTTGCTGGTGGAACCAATGGTAACATAAAAAGTGTTATATCCGTCTTCTACATTATATCTTTTGCAATTCCCATCAACACTTTTGCCTTGTGGCGGCCCCCAACACCCACTTGGACATGTTCCTGGTTCAAACCCCTCTCTAAATCCGAATAAACTGTAATAAGACCCGTATAAAATAACAATAATGAGAATGCTAAATAATGCCCACTTTCCTAGTTTGATATTAAAATCTAATTTCATATTGGCTTTAAAGAATATTATTTATTATTTATAGTATGGTGATATAAAAACTATAGATAATAAATAAAATAAAAATTATTATGAAATACAATTAAAATGTTTAAATATTTAAGGAAAAACATAACTGTGCAGACTTTGCGTGTATGGATTCTTCCGGAATGCATCTAAAATGTCGGGTTGGATGCGCGCACAGTTCACGGATTCTTGGTACGACTGTGGATATTTCTCGAGTTTGCCATACGTTTGAACACCTGGTGGGTTCGAAATTCTAAAAACAGGATTGGGCACCCATGGGTCACAGTTATCGTCTTGTCGTTTTGTGCATATATTCTCAGTCGGATTGAATAAACTCATATTTCCACCAGGCGTAAAGCTTGTTGATATTTTATTTACATTGTTGTGTTGATTGTACTGCGCCTCGTAAACTCCGACACCCTGATTTGTCGCACCTCCGCTTGCACCCACATATTGCACATTTGTCGTATCGCGCTGGTTGAATGTGGCTTGTTGCGGGTTAACTAAATAACCGCTACCTGCTGTTTGCGCATCCACATTCAAGTGGTCGAATCCGAGAAGTCCTTCCGTTGTTTCTTTGATTGTTGTGGGTGCGCGGTTTGCGGGATTATACACAACACCAGAAGAGCCAAACGCCGGTTTTACATCACCATATAAACGAATGTTTCCAATCGAATTTTCTTTGCGAGATGGTCGCAGAATGTCCAGAACGGGTGCAACGACGGCGCGCAACGCACCATAGATGATTCCGCCTTCATGATTCCTTGTGGTGTTGCGATTATTTGATAAAAGCTTGTATCCGTCGCGACCGTAGTCGTTTTCACCAGGAGTAAAATTTTTACCACCATTATGAGCATTCGTGATAGGTTTTGCGCTGTATTCTGGTCGTTTCGCCGGTTCATAATTTTCAGGCGCGTACGTGTTTGTGCCCATAACATTTGAATCCGCGCCAAAATATTCGGTGGTTGTGCAGACGCGCGATTGCGGCTTGTAAACTTCTTTTGCGCGAGCCGTTTGAGCCTTTTCAATACCGGTGGTGGTTAACCAGCGGTCCGATGTATTCAAGTAGAATTTATCCGGTAAGTATTTCTCCACCTTTCCATACGTTTCCGGAGTTGGCGCGCTCAAATTATTCCAATTATAAGCTGGACCTTCGTGTGATTCAAGACCAAAAGTTATTTTAGGGTTATTTACAGTACGAAGCTGGTCAACATTGCGGTCAACCCATTTATCGCGCGCTTCCATGCCCGAATTAAACCCGTCGCTGCCTTTTGCAGTGTATCCCTGGTCCAAACCCGGACCCACATGAATTTCTTCCCACGGTTTGACATTTGCCATTTTACTTCCCGGCATGACTCGAGACTGCAGAAAATCGCTGACGCTGGGCATTCCGTTTACATAATTAATGTCATTTTGAGGGGCAAATAGGGGAGCACGTTCTTCCTTGCGTATTTTTTGCGAACCAGCACCCGAAAACGTGTCAAGAACTGACTCAGTCGCATTCGCGTCAACAGTTCTTCCTCTAATTTTTGCACCGAAGAACGGAACCATATTGTTATGCTCGAATTTATTCTGGTTAATGGGTTCTCCTGTGAGCGAATACACCGTGTTTGGACTGGTAAACCCCGGATTTTTTGTTGGATTGGTATTTGGGTTATATGAATTTCCAAATTGGGTTGGATTTTTTAGGACTTGTTTGCCTACGCTTGCATTAAAAAATTTATCAGTCACTGCATTCGGACGAGGGTATGCATTTACATTTGAGCCGGTATCTGGCAACATGACCGGATAATTTGTCGTGGGAATATTTGTGTTTGGAAGCACATTCGGGTTATTTGCGCGGTTATTCGGATTATTAGAAGTGATAAATGACTCCTTCAAACTTTTTATCGAACCTGCGTCATTTTTTTTGTTTTGATTTGATACTAAATACATTCCTCCTAATGCAACAATCGGGATTGCTAATTCCATTTTTATTATATATTTTTATATTATATATATTTACTATATATATGTAATATAATTTTACTCTATTATTTTATTTCTTATTTATATTTCAAATAAAATAAATAAATATAAATAGTTGATAATAGTTTTTTTTATTTATCTGTAACATAAGTGTCATTTCCAACAAAATTCAAATACTTTAAACATCTATATGTTGTCAATTCTACATCATTATACTTGACCACTTCTCCTCTTCGTTGAAATGAATAGCTTTCCAACTCTGTATATGTTGCGTTACTTTCATAATGAGTTGCATCATTTGCATCAGCTCCTGTTAAATTATAACAAAATAAAGAAATTCGAAAATTCGTTTTATTTGGTTGAAAATTCATTACTTCTTCTAAATAATCTACCAATTCATGAATATTATAAAATTTTGAATTAAATATTGTCTGCGGATTTATTTGTTGTTTCCCAAAAACTCTGAAACTGCGTTCATGGTGTCCAATAAAAAATGACCAGTTATCATATTCTTCGATGTGGAAAATAAGTCGCGGCATAATGTTGTCGGTATTTGGTACTTGTAATTATTAAGCATTAATCATTTAATATGTTTTATTAAATAATTTTATCGAGTGTCAATTATTTGAGAAATGGTAAACATGGAATCTTCGTTACATAATTATTTTTTTCCAGTATGCGCGTGCTAAGATTATTTTGAAATGGAAAACACACATTTTCTTGAGGATTGAGCTGAGGATAATACCAGTTGGTTTGTTCTAAATCGCGATATGTCCATGCGGGATGAGTGACGCGTGACTGTTCAACAAACGACGGACAGCATGATGGATATGATATTGGGCTGCTACTAACAGCCGTCTTTAAATAATTGTTTTGCAGACAATCTCTCGAGAGAGGCTGATTTAATCCCTTCAAATTACTTTCTAAATTAATTGTATTTGTTCTTAAATTTGCACCCCATCCTTGAATTCGAATGTACGGGTCTTCGATATAATACGGTTTATCTCCGTTCCCCGGCACATTCAACATGTATCGTCCAGGGTCAGTCGATTCTTGAAGCTGTTTGTTTATTCTACAAGGGTCATCATGGAAACGAGTAAATGACATTTTATTATTTTCAATATTTTAATAGTTATTGATATTATAATATTATATTATTAATTTTATTATATTATTAATTTGAAATATATTAAACACATCATGTTAAATTAAATAAACCATTATAAAATGAACCACGAACGACAACAAAGAAATATCCAAATTAAAATGAATTCTATATGGATTCCGGTGTCAGATGAAACTTTAAAAATGGTATACACGCAATATAAAAATAAACCGACATATCATCAAGAATTACCGCATAATGAAGGTGGTGTGAAAATATATAGAGATGATAATAATCATTATAATCCAACGTATGCCTTGCACAGTCGTCGTGAAAGTGTTCCAGTTCCTATTATAGATATGGATGATGTCAAGGTTTTTTTAACAGACCTTCCAAATGCAAACTGGGTAAAAGCAAGAGACTATCAAGCCTGGGCATATCGCGACTTCATATACGACCCAAATCGTGTGCAAATCAAATACTACGCTTCTCGGTATTCATCTCATTTGGTTTTTCAAACGAGCAACTACAGACATGTTACCACAATCGAGCTCGACGGACTACCTCCAAATATTGTATTCAAAATTTCAAGAAATGAAAATGGAAGCGTGTATTACGAAAGAAATGACAGTCGAGCTACACGAGTGAGAATTTGTGACAACGACTCTGCTCGGTCCGGTTACTTGGGTTATTATCGACGAATGACGGATGTTGGTGATTTTATTATATCGTCACCGCCGCCGACTGTGGTACCACCAGTGTCATCTGACCCATACGGACCAGATTATCAAGATTTTGCAGCATTTTTACATCAGCCACACTCACACGGCAACGCGCACATAAATAACAAGTTACCACTTCCTTTTGGAGCAAGAAGCATTGAGACAAACGTTGAAGAAGAACAATGCATCTTGTGTTTTAAAAACAAGTCAAGTTTGAAACTAAATCCGTGCGGACATAAAATAATATGTCCTGAATGTTACACAAAGTTGGAAAAGCCAGAATGTCCAATGTGCAGAGCAGAAATACAATCATTAATTTGCGACAATAATTAATTTCAATAAAAATATATAAATAAAAATTGATTTGGTCTTTAGAAACAGAATAAATACCAAGATGGAAACCACGATGGAAGAGACCGCCGCCACTTCTGATAATAATGGGTGGGAAACAATCGAAACAACCAACTCGGAAAATCAGCCACTGACGACATCCTTGACATCAGAAATTTCAAAAAAAAAAAGGATGATAAAGATTAAAATAGTAAAAACAAAAACAATGAATAAAGGAACTGGTGCTGGTGGTTCGAATACAAATAAAAATGGACTTCAATTTGAAGAACTTACCAATTTTAAAGATAGGTATGAAAGTATTCAAACTAGCCAAATCGGTATCGGAAGTGAAGTGACATTCAAAGGGCATTCGCGCACATTTATAAAAGTAAGTAAATCTGCATTACATAAATATATGAATAAAATAGGTGAAAAAAATCTGACTTTGAAACCAGCCGCAGGTTGTAAAGAGCCTGATGAAGCATATATCGACCTTGAGAAAAATATCGTTTTTGTAATTGAGAAAAAATTTCAACAAGAAAGTGGTTCTGTAGATGAAAAACTGCAAACAGGATGTTTCAAACAATCACATTACAAGGAATTGTTTCCAAATTTCAAAATATATTACATGTACTGTCTCTCCGATTGGTTTAAAAGGAACGAATATGAGAGTGTTTTGAATTATTTAACAAATGGCGGCATTCCTGTGTTTTGGGGAAATTCTCAAACATGTAAAGAAAATATGATAGATTTCATTATGAATTCATTTTAATTATTTATATTTCATTTTATATAAAGATAAATTATAAATAAAGGTATAACAAAATATGGAACTTTCATTACACTATTCCAATTTGGAATCTTCTTTATTAAAAGTAATTCAGGCGATTAGTAATTCAAGTATTGAGATTGAAGAGTGTGTTCGTTATTCTGCTCTCACAGGTTTACATGGTGAACATTCAAGTGAACAAAATCAAAATACTTCTGGAGATATACAGAAAAAATTAGATATCATTTCTAATGATATTATGATACGTTATCTTATAGAAACAAAATGTTGTAGTGCTCTATTATCAGAAGAAAACGATGCTCCTATTTATATTCAGAAAGATAATTCGTCACAAACCTACGTGGTTGCTTTTGACCCTCTGGACGGTTCCTCTAATATAGACTGTAATGCTCCGATTGGAACTATTTTTTCGGTATCGTTATCATCGTTAGCCAATAAACAAGAACAAGAAACCGATGTTAATGTTAATCCTCTTGAAATAGAAAGCATGAAAGGAAATCAAATCCTTGTCGCCGGATATATACTATATGGTCCTAGTACAGAACTAGTTATTTCCGTAAATAATAAAGTAGAACGTTTTGTACTTACTCCTAACAAACGATACGTCCACATTGGAAAAGTTGTTTTAGATGGCACAAAAAAAATTTACTCTATTAATGAATCTAACAGTAGTGCATGGTATAGTGATATGAAAACATATATTGATAAATATAAAATAAATGGTACCAAGTATACGTCTAGATATATTGGGTCCATGGTAGGAGACGTACATCGCACCCTCTTGTATGGCGGTATGTTTTGTTATCCAGCTGACACAAAAAACCCAAATGGTAAATTGCGATTGTTGTATGAAGCATATCCAATGGCAAAAATAATAGAAGATGCTGGAGGTAAATCCATTGTAGGAAACAATAGTAAACAACGTATTTTAGATGTTATTCCGAGTGAAATTCATCAACGCACGCCAGTTCTTTTGGGGTCAGTTGAAGAAGTAAACAAATACGAAGAGGTTTTACAAAGTATTACAAATTTGTAAATGGTGGCCAACCGAGTGTTCAATACTTTGCAATAATCCCTTCCGATAATTTGCAATATTCTTCGCTTATCTCAATGCCAATGTATCTTCTGTTATTTTTTTTTGCCATTTTACATGTAGTTCCTGAACCGGAGAACAGGTCCAACACAATGTCTCCTTCGTTGCTCCAAGTTAGAATGTGGTCTTCTGCCAATTTTTCGGGGAATATTGCCGGGTGCTCGTGGCTTTCTTTGTCGCTTGAATTAAATCCCTTTCCGACATTGTAGTGCCAAATATTATTTCTTGGTGAAAAATCCGGCACGGGTTTAATGTCAGATGTTTCTTGTAAATCGCCATTTCTCAATCGGGTTGTATTTTTTCCCCAATTCGTGTGACCGGCCCACTTGTTTGGTTTGTCGCATATAAGATTTGTCGTGGATATTTTTCCTTTACAAAACACAAACATGTATTCGAATATTTGCGTGTAGCGAGTCCCCGTTCTTTTCGACGGAAATGATGACGTATTTTTTTCATAAATCATTGTGTCGTGCAGCTTGAATCCATTCTCCATAAACATTAGAGCTTGTCGAAATGACGTGCCCGATTCACTGCCGTTTGTTGTAGAGTCTCCAACAATCCAAACAACAACTCCGCCTGCTTTTGTGACTCGAAATAATTCTTTTACAATAGTAAGACAATCAAAGTTATAGCCTTTGTATTCTCTTATGTCATCATAAGGCGGACTAGTCACCGTCAAATCAACACTGTTTGGTGGAAGTTTTGAAAGTGCGTTTGCGGCATCTTCGTTTATAATTCTATTAATGAAAGGTTCCATTTGTGTGTGGGTGTGATGCGGTTGCGTATGTTTGAACTATATAATTCTACATGTAAATCAGTATTAATTTTTTATTTCAATTTTTATTAATATAAATAAAAAATACAATAAATGTAATAACAAAAAACGACTCTAATTCATTTTTTGTTATAAATAAATGGAAACCTAGAAAATCTAATAGTTGAATTTATTGACGACCGCGACCACGACGAGAACCGCGACCGCGACGAGAACCGCGACCACGACGAGAACCGCGACCACGACGAGAACCGCGACCACGACGTTGAGTTACTGCTACTACCATTTTATCTTGTTATATATACACTAAAGAAAAAAATATTTTATATTTTAAAAAATAAAATATTATTTATTTAATTTAATTTTATATTTTAAAATTAGTTGCGACCACGACCGCGACGTTGAGTGCGACCACGACCACGACGAGAACCGCGACCACGACGAGAACCACGACCACGACGACGAGAACCGCCGCCCATACCAGTACCACTACATTTTGACATTTTACTAATTGTTATATATAATATAAAGAAAAAAATATTAAATATTAAATATTGTAATAATGTTAGACTGGTCCTATTTTCCTAAATAAACCCGTCATCACCAAATTGTGTCACTATGCCAATACATTCCGTCTCCTTTTTTAATATGATAAATACTTTTAAATAATCGCAAACGCGAAAGGGGACAATTCGCTCTATATTTGTCTAAAGGATGCGGATTCATTTTTAATTCTATAGGAATCGATTTTTTTGAAATATAAGACCGCCACTGATATGCAATATACATGAAGAGCGTTTCAAAAGAAAGTTTTTTAATTGGAATAATATAGTCATCCTTTACTTGATAATCTCTCAAATATTCCTCTATTATTGCTAAACCGCTGATGTCCGCTAAATTCTCTCCAACAGATAAAGACCCGTCCATTTTTATTCCATCGCGCGCAGCAAATGTTTCATACTGTCGAATGACATCCTTCACTTTAGAATTGAATACTTTACGGTCATGCGGAGTCCACCAGTTGAATAAGTTGCCCTTGTAATCATACATACTTCCTAAATCATCAAGCGAGTGCGACAATTCGTGTCCAATTGTATATCCAATGTACGCTAAATTATATTCAATACCTCTTTCATCTCCATCTAGAAACGGTTTTTGAAGGTAAGCGAGAGGTAAATAAATATTATTCTTTGTTGGGTCATAAAATGCATTGACAATGTAGGCTTGATTGCCTGATAAAGTAAATCCACTCCAGTCTACTAAAGGCAAATCAATGTAGTGTTTCCCCTCTGTTTCAATAAGAACTTTTAATCGCCACGCGTTACATGCGCATATATTACCCCACGCATCTTTTGCTGTATATTCAATGTCGGGGTCAGGCACTAAATATGGTGGGTGTGCCATATCAACGCGTATGTGTTTTAATTTAAGAATTGCATATTTTTTTGTTTTTGGACTCAACCATTTATTTCTCTCTATTTTTCGCATAAACACAGTTTTTAAATCGTATGCCAAATTACTTGCCCACTTGATGTATGCCCCATTTGCATATTTGGAAATATACTGTTCTGTTAAAAAGGTATTGAAACAATATGATAGACCGAAGATGGGATATATTTCTTGCGGCCAAATGACCTCTTGACCTTTAACTGTTTTTCCAAAATAATTAAAAAATATTACTCTCCATGAATTATGAAAGCGCATCAGCTGTTTGAAATAACAATAATATATGTACGTTTTCCATTTTTTTGAATTCCAGTTTTCATGAATAATGCCTATAATTTTCGACAAGTAATTCAAATTGTCTGTTATGAAAAAGGAAGGAGTTGATTTAAAACCAAGTCCTTTTGTTATTTCTGCCCAGTGAAGTTTATATTTATTGATTGCTTCACTTGCAGTTACAATATTGTACCCGTCATCAGCTTCTTTTATTTTTGAATCGTATGAATTAATGGCATCCAGTATTTGTTTTTCAACATCAATCACGTCTTGAGAATGGTATTCATTATCTTTTCCAAATGCAAGTGTGAAGATGTGAGTTACAAATTCATTAAATTTTTTATTGAATTCTCTTTTATACTCGTCGTCGTTATCATACAGTTCATCGTTGTAATAAGACAATTGTGGCGAATTTATATGACACCTATTTATTTGTGAATCTTTTTCATCTGTTATAATTGAAAATGACAACGGACAAAATGACGACACAATTTCATTCTTATTCATATATACCAATAAATCAACACATGTCCCTTTTTCGAAAATCTTATCCAGTTCCTTTTTTATATTTATCCAATGGGTTTCACAAGTTGACTCATCCAAGTGTAAAAATGATTCATAAACATTGCGTATCATCTTGGATTTATGGTCTGAATGTTCAGA
>Ga0315293_10002619_pt1 | contig 17280 bp, 13 predicted proteins | sample YL17G13_20_MG_FD_203071 | JGI IMG/M metagenome (GOLD analysis project Ga0315293, IMG submission 203071) | Sediment microbial communities from Yellowstone Lake, YNP, Wyoming, USA - YL17G13_20 | ecosystem: Environmental > Aquatic > Freshwater > Lake > Sediment | place: USA: Wyoming | collected...
GATTCCCGGAGCGGAGAGGAGATCATGGACATCCTGACCGAGCTCTGGAAGGGGGGCCGGACCATCGTCATGGTCACCCATAACGACCACATCTCCGCCCGCTCACAGAGGATCGTCCGTCTGTTCGATGGCCTGGTGCTGCCTTAATTTGACATTCCCCTTCGGCCTGTTTAACCTCATTATCCTGCACTGGTTTTCGTTCGAGGAGGAGCTATGAGAAAAAAGATTTTCGCCCTTGGCCGCATCCTGCTATTAGCCGCCCTCGGCCTTCAGGCCGCCAGCGGCCCGGCCCTGGCCCAACCCCTGGCCACAAACAAGGACAAGCTCTTGACCATCGCCGTTCAAGGGCAGATTGCGGCCGCCCAGCCTGCACGGTCGTACGCCACAACCTGGGATGGAAAACCCAAAATGACGATCGGGACGGGCGGCATCAACTATAACCTTAAGATGGGGGCCAAGGTTTTCGGCTGGGCCAACGGCGACCGGGCCACAATGGGGGTGGCCACGGAGGGTATTGGAGAAGACCGGTTCAAGGAAGCCTGGCCCATCTACGCCGCCATCGGGAACGAAGCCAAACTCCTGAGCGGAGCCGCCCAGGGCGAAAAAGGCGTCGTCATCGGGAAGTTCGGAAATACCGTGCTGGTTCACTTCCCTGACGATGTCCTGGAGAAGCTGGCCGTGGGCGACACCATGCAGGCCAAAGCCTGCGGCCTCGGGCTCGAAATCGAGGGTTTCCAGGAGGTTATGGTGCACGGCCTGGCGCCCGAGGTCCTGGAAAAGCTCGGCCTCAAAAACGTCAATAATAGACTCGAAGTGCCCGTCGTCAAGGAAATTCCGGCGGAAATCATCGGACAGGGCGCGGGCGGGTCGAGCCTTTCCGGCAACTGGCACATCCAAACCTGCTATCCGCCCGATATCAAAGCCTATGGATTAGACGAGTTGCGCTTCGGCGACCTCGTTCTCCTGAAGGATACCGAAACCGACTACGGCAAGGGCTTCTACAAAGGTGGAGCGACGGTCGGGATCGTCTGCAGCGGGCCGAGTGACATCTCCGGCTTGGGCATCGGCGTAACCCCGATCCTCTCTACCAGATTTGGAAAATTGACGGCCCGGATCGACCCGACGGCCAACCTGGGCAAATATATCGGCCTGCCGCTAATGGAAAACCCGCCCCGTTCCGCTTCGGGCCTCTTGAAAACAAACAGGGACAGGCTCATCACCACCGCCGTACAAGGCGTCGTCCAGCCGGCCAGGGCTGGGACCTACCAAACAACCTATGACGGTAAGCCCAAACTGGACATCGGGATGGCCTCCATCAATTATTCAGTCTCGCTCGGCGATCCCGCCTATGGCTGGGCGGAGGGCGATCACGTCGAACCTGATGTCACCATCCAGGGCCGCGACCGGCCTTCGGCCATGGAATGCGCCATCGCCATTCTGGCCTGCATTGGCAATGAAGCGGAAATCATCTCCGGCGAGGCGAAGGGAACCAAGGGGATATACATCGGAAGGCACGCCGGCGCGGATGATCTCGTCTGGTTCCCCAAGAGCGCCCTTGAGAATCTGGCCGTCAACGACAGGGTCCAGGTCAAGGCCCAGGGCGTAGGCTTGAAGATCGAAGGCTTTGAGGACGTAAGAGTGAACAAGCTGTCCCCCGACCTGCTGGAAAAGCTGGGGATCGTCATCGAGAAGGGACAACTCATCGTCCCCGTGGTGCTGGAAATCCCGGGGCACATCATGGGCTCCGGCCTGGGAGGAGGATTCCTAGAGTCCGTGGATTACGACATCCAGACGACCTGCCCCCAAGTCGTGGAGGAATTCGGGCTGAAGAAATTAAGGCTGGGCGATCTGGTCGCCATCCGGGACCATTACGACTACTACGGCCGGGGGCGATACAAAGGGGCTGTGACGATCGGCGTCGTCATCCATGGATTCAGCGACTACAGCGGACACGGCCCGGGAGTGAACCCCATTCTCAGCGCCCTGCCGGGCCGCATCAAAACCAGGATCGACCCTAAGGCCAACACGGCCACCTACTTGGGAATCAAGCCTCCGGCCCGGTAAGCTAGTTTCCCCTCTTTCCTTTCTTTTGAAACGGCTCCTGGCGGCAGAGAATCCAGAAGTCCGGGTCGAAACGGACGGCGGTGGGGACCCGGCTCAGGCTGAAATCGAAACGGTGCCTGGCCTGGTCGACCACGACGGTCTCCCGCTGTGTCGAACCGTCGCCGAAAACGAACTCAAGCTCGACCGGCATACGGAACAGGGGGCTGTCCTGTTGGACCTGGTTGATGACCACCTGCACGGTGTTGCTGCCCGGAACGCGGCCCCAGCCGAATTCATAGGCCGGGATTCCCGATCCGTAGATCCACTGGGAGAAGAACCAATCCAGGCTCTGGCCGCTGACCTCCTCGCAGACCGCCATGAAATCCGAGGTGAGGGCATTGCCGGCGCCGAAGCGCTGACGATAGGCGGCCAGGATGTTCCAGAAGTTTTGATCACCCACCACGAAACGGAGCATGTGCAGGACCCAGGCCGCTTTTTGATAGATGATCCGGCAGAAAAGATGTCCCTCGGGGGGGTCATAGATGGGGTGGTCCGGCGGCTGATGGGTTAGGTAGGTGTCCTTGTGTTGCTGCATCCGGGCCTTCAGCCCGGCCTTCCCCCCGATTTCTTCGTGCCATAAGGCATCGGAGTAAGTAGCAAAGCCCTCGTTGAGCCAGATGTCCTTCCAGTCTCCGCAGGTCACGAAATCGCCCCACCAGGAATGGGCCAGCTCGTGGGCAACCAGCCAGTCATAAGCGTGCGTCCCCAGCACGCTGCGGGCGGGGTAGGAAGTGCAAGTTTGGTGTTCCATGGCCGTCCCGCCGGGGATCAGGGCATGGCCGTATTTTTCCTGGAAGAAGGGGTATTCGCCGAACATCCGGCTGAAAAAGGCGATCATCGACACCGTCCGGTTGAAATCCTCCTGCGCCTGGTTGACGAGCTCGGGATAGACATAGTGGACGACGTCCATGGTCCCCGAGGCCGAGGCGTAAGTGTCCCGGAGAAGGGTGTAGTTGGTGGCCGCCACGAAAAGGAGATAGGTGGAGATGGGAGTATCCTCCTCCCAGGCGTAAGTCCGCGTCCCGTCGGCGTTGGCGGCCGTCTCCGTCAGCCGCCCGTTGGAGGCGGCGATCATATCGCCGGGGACGGTGATCCGGATTTCGGCCGTGGCCTTGTCGTCGGGGATGTCATGACAGGGGAACCACTGCCGCGCGCCTATGGGCTCATCCAGGCTGTAGATGATCGGCTGGCCCGAGTGCTGGGTGAAAGTCAAATTCTGGCTGGGCACTCCTTCATAGCCGATCTCCACCTCGAACTCCTGGCCGGAGGCGTAGGCCCGGTCCAGAGTGATGTTCAACGAACCGTTGGCCTGGCTGAAGGTCAGCGGCTGGCAGTTCTGTATCACCCGGCTCACGACCATGGCGCCGGCCAAGTCCAGTTTCAGAACGGTCAGCGCTGAAGCCGTGCTCTTGGCCAGCACCCGGGCCCAGCCGTTCACTGAGCTCGAGCCCGGGTTGAAGATCCAGTCGAAGTTGTAGTGCTGGACGTCGTAGCCGCGGTTGTCGGCCGCGGCGGCCAGGATGCGGAAGTCATAGGTAAGGTTTGACTTCAGGGGGTCAAGTTCCTGGCCGAAGAGGGGAAGGACGGCCAGGACCGGGATCAAAAGCGAAATAATAATGAAACGTTTTTTCATCTAAATCCAACCCTCGGCGAGATGCACATTTTTGCGCTGGTTAGCGCTGCGGGTTCCTAAGGCAGCCGCTCACGGACAAGGCGGGCCGCCAAGTCCAGGGCCGCTTCGAGCTTTCCCCTCTGGTCAACGACGATCTCCATAAGAGAGGGGCCGCCTCCACCCCGGCCGGCGACCAGTGAGGAAACCGGCCGGCCGACTTCCCTGAGGTCGATGGCCAGGCTGTCGGAACGGGCCAGAATGATATGGTCTCGCTCGGGGCCGGACGCTCCGAAAAGGACAACGAAACAGCCTTGCTTGATGAGGCTCAGGGCCAGGAGCTTCGCCTCCTCGGGAGTTCGCTCCTTGGAGATATCCTGAATGATGGGACCGGTTGCCCGGCCGGCCAAGTCCTTGGCCTCATAGTCCACCAGCTTGGATTGAAGGGCTTTCAGGCCTTTGCGGAGGGACTTCCCTTCCTGAACAAGCTTTTCCAGGCTTCCCGCCAGGTCTTTCTCCTGAAGACTCATCTGGCCGGCCATCTGCCGGACCATCCGGCCTTTTCGGATGGAGTCGGCCACGGCCCGGCCGCCGCACAGGAATTCGAAGCGGAGGTTGCCGCGGATGCGCTCCCAACGGGTGATTTTGATAAGCCCGATCTCGCCCGTTCGACGGCAATGGGTGCCGCCGCAGGCGGAATAATCGAAGCCTTCAACCTCGACGACGCGGACCAGGCCTTCCTTCTTAGGCGGGCGGCGGAAGGGCACCTCGCTGATCTTTTCCGGAGCGACGAAATACGTTTTGATCTCCTTGTCCTGTTGGACGACCGCATTGGCCAGGAGCTCGATTTTTTCCAGGCCCTCCTCGTCGAGCTCGGCCAAGCCGATTTCCAGCGTCGCAAAATCGGCGCCCAGGTGGAAGGACTTTGTCTCGCCGTTTAAAACTTCGATAAAGGCCTGGGACATGATGTGCTGGCCCGAGTGCTGCTGCATGTGGTCGAAGCGCCTTGGCCAATCGATGCGGCCGGCGACAGAGCCGCCCGCCTGGACGGTAGGATCAGGTTCTCTCTCAAGGACATGCAGGATGGTATCCCCTTCTTCTAAAACTCTAATAACGGGAATGCCGTTGATCGTGCCCATATCCCAGGGCTGGCCGCCGGACTCGGGGTAAAAGCAGGTTTTATCGAGGGCCAGGGCCGGCCGGCCTTCCCTTGTCGAGCGCGAAACAATCGACGCCTCAAACTCCGTCCGGTAGACGTCTTCAAAATAGAGGCGAGTGGTCGGCGGTAACATCGATCAAAATTCTATCACGATCGAATAAGCGGTGCCAAACACCGACGGCTGCCGGTAAGCATCTCCATTTGTGTAATCCTAGCTTCAAGAAGAGGAGGGGTCCTGTCACGGCTCCTCCCCACATATCACAGGGTTGGAGATGCATCCCGCCGTTTCCTACAAAATAACCCGGAAAACGATCAGGGCCAGGAGCGCCGCGGCCCAGACCAGGGCCGCCGGCGCCAGCATGATTTTGTATACGTCGCGTAGCGAAGCCTTGAAATACTGCAGGGTAGTGGCCAAACAGAGATGGACCGGGGAAAGCAGGATGCCGACGAACCCGCTAACATAGGCAAACATGACCAGGACCATGTCCGGATGGTCCGCGCCGAAAATGGGCAGGAGCATGGGGAACGAAATTCCGACGAAGGCCTGGTTGACGTCGGTCAGCCAACCCATGATGAACGGCGCGGCGAAGAGCAAGATATAGGTTTGGTTTAAGAAATTGGTAATGTGTCCCCTGCATCTAGCGGGGAATGAATCCATAGCGAACGGAAAGCTCCGTACTGGCAGCAACCAGCTTTCTGAACAGAGATCTGGAATAGATGTCGTCTTGCCCGGCGGTCATCTTCAATTGTCTGGCTGCTTTCATGAGCTGCTTCCACATTCGGTAAACATCGGGCACGGCCGGATCCGTGGCTCCAGTGCCAAGGCTGTCGAGGACGCACAAAATGGCGCGGCGAGGGCTGTTCGAGTGAATGGCAGGATCAAAACCCGCCATGTCGCTGAGGGTTCTTGTGAGCCTATGGCAGACAGACTCCAGAAGCACGATGGAATGTTTCCTGGCTGACCGGAGGTATCTCTTTTGGGCATAAGCCAGGCCGAGCTCAAAGGGCATGTTGAAACGTGGAGGAGAGCTTACCCGGGAAAGGTCGTGAAGCGACACCTGGCAGGCTTTGATGTGGTCAAGTATTCGGATAAGCCTACCTTGGCCGTGTTCGGGAAGCTCCAGGACGCACCAGGGTTTCCTGCCAATTGAGGTTAGGGCCGCAATCAGGGCGATGAAAAGGGGCTCATACTGATCGTCGAAAGGCACGTTTAGAAAGACAGCTGTTGGATCGGCCCGTCCGGTGGCAAAACGCGACAAAGCTGGGGCCATCCGGGAGTCAGGAGGTTATGCGTCTATGGCCTTGAGAGCCGCACGGACTTCCGAGGGCGATATGCCTAAGGAATCCAATATCTCGCGAGCCGTTGATGGACGAGCCACATGCACGCGGCGGTGGCGGACGAAGGCTGTCCCCTGGCAACGGGCAAAGCCGCGTTTCAGGCTGCGCTTTGCCGCTTTCTTGATGAGATGATGGACCACATTGGTCTTTCGCATCGGTTTGCCTCAAATTTAGTTTAGCATAGCTAGTCAATATGTCAACGCTTGACCAAGCGGGCACCAAACCGCTTAAACCAACATCATAAAGCATTCTACATTATATGTGACGGTTGTCAGGCAAATTTAGTGTCAAATAAATCGTTCTGCATTATAGCAGGCCAAGCTACAAGATGACCCGAAAGATCACGAGCACTAGCAGCGCCGCAGCCCACCTCCCTTCGCTGGCGGAATTTCTGACAGACCGCTTCCAAATCATAACTAATTTCAGGAATGAGGATGACATCCGCGCCGCCGGCCAGGCCTGCGTCCAGGGCCAGCCGGCCGGCATAACGGCCCATGACCTCGACGATCATGACCCGAGGCTCCTCCGGAAAAGGCGTCCGGAAGCGCCAGTACAGTATGCCCAGCCTTATGGCGCAAACGGCTTGAATTCAAGATTTCTCGGAGAAATTGCGCTGATTTCCTTGACGAGCGTGAAATCCGGGAAACTGTAGACCAATACCTTGTCGTTGGCTGCGACGGCGACGTAAGCCGCATCGGATGATATCGCCACACTCTTTCCGTTGTTGATGATCGGCCCCTCGAACACATTGGGGACCTGGTTCTCATCAAGAGGACTGACCCCATAAACTCGTGACTGGCTGAGCGGCGCCAAAGTGAACTTGAAGATATAGGCCGCCGCCTTGCCGTTAGGCGTCAAGTCAATATCTGAATTGGGCGCAACCCAAATGAGAACCATTTGTTCGATTCCGGCGCGTTTGATGGAGCGGGTAATCGCTGCGTTCGTGGCCAGTATCCTCCAATCCCCATCCTGGTACACCATCTCCCGGATATTTTCTCTGTTTTGGAGGTTTGGGCGCATCTCATACATGCCATTGGGCGGCAGGACGAGCTGGTCCCCGACCACGTTCCATTCACTCACCCACAGCCCGTATTGATTCACGGCTGGTGCCGGATCTGTAAACGTTGTGGAAATCCTCGCTCCGTCTGACGACCAGGCGATCAAAGGCCTCGATATTCGAAGAGTGGGCGGGAATAACGGCATATCAAACCTCGAAAGTTGAGTACTGCCCCTAAAGATGAAGATGGCGTGCTGGTCGGGGTTGGAGACTGCGCTGCCGACAATGGCGTACTCAGTCACATCGAGCGGATGAAAATCAATGTCGTACAGTTTATAGCCTGCCGGAACTGGAAAGATATTCAGCATAAGGTTGGTCTCGGTATCAAAGATTCTCACTGTGCCGGCATCGGGTGGAATGACCGCCATTCGGCTGCCGTCTCTGCTGTACTGGAAATGACAGGAGAGTGGATGGGAGTATATGATTGAGTCAAGGGAGTCATCCAGAAAGGTCCGTTTCTTAATAACCTGCTCTCCCGTCAACGTGTCGTTGCTAATGAAGGAGATAATCCGTTCAGAAGGCGCGACGGTCACAATGGTCTTACAGGTAATATCTTCATGTCCTTGAATCCAGAATTTCACTGTCCTCTGGCCAATTTCAAATACGTCAGGTATATCATCCAGTATTGTCACGGGAAGGCCACAGCCGCCGGATACGGTAGTATTTAAGTGATCAGAAATCCTTGGATCGCTCTTAAAAACACTGGTTTCTTCAGGCAAAAGGTTAACAGTAAAGTCTGCGGGGCAGTGAAGTGTTAAAGGCTGCGATTGCACATGAAAAGTGTATATCCTGCGGGTTCTGCATCCGTTAGCAGCAATGGCAATGATTTTTAGAGCATGAGGGCCTAATGTTAGGGAAGAGAGGCTGATCCCATAAGAAGGGCTAGGCCCGCAATTCGAAGGACAGACGATGACGGCATTCGGATCATTCAGGTCCGCTGTTTCAATATTTTGTGGATCGAGCACGTATCCGACTTGGGCCACATCGCTGCCATCGCTCAAATTGACGGAAAAATCCAGCTCAAGATTGTCGCCGGTCAGGCAGTAATCCGTATCGTTGGGATAGCTTATGCTTAAAAGGCTATAGTTGCCCTGTTCGTCCATAAGAGTTACGCAAACATCGATTTCTTCCCCGCAACCGAGAAATCCGGTTTCGGGTAAGAGGAACGAGTCAAAATACATGAACGTTCCAGGTCCTGAGGATTGACCGGCGGGACGGAAATACAAACGGGGGGAGATGTTGTAGCGAAGACCTTCCGGCAGCGTCGCGGTCACCGTGGCCGTCGAGCCGCTTTCGTAGGAAGTGCGCGGCGTTCCATAGGCATAGCCGGATCCCAGGGAATAGTTCGTGCCGAACTCATTTGAGCCCGTATCCACGCCGTCTTGATTAATATAGAGAGAAGGATCATAAATGGTCCCCAGGTTCGGGTTCACATAATAATCCAGCCTGATCTTCCCAAAACAGATTTTTTGATCAGGGAACTGGATGGGCTCGGCATTGACATCGGCCAGAAGCGGAAAGTATTGGCCGAGTTTTAACAAAAAAGAACAATATCCCATATTCGACGCTCCGGTCACTGTCGTCATATAGGTGGACAGGCCGGCCATATTCCAGGGCGACGGGCAGGCTTCTGTTCCGTTTGTTGAGCCGTCTTCAGCACTGAGTCCGGTCAAAAGAAGCTCATAGTTCATACCCGCTATGTGCTGGGCCGAATCGTATGATCCGACCAGCCGCCCCTGCGATCGCCCTTTATAGCCGCTGCTCCGGTTGCAGCACTGGGGAGCGGTCGATGCGACCTGATTCACTCCCTCGGCCATCATGAAGGACCTGTCATAGCCATAATAATCAGCCAGAGGACTTGTCTGGATACCCTTGAGATCCGTGAGGCCCCCGGGATCAGCCAGGATCACTTTGCCCCTGACAAGTGTCGGTTTGGCTACAAATGTTGAGCCTATATCCGTTGTCTGCTGTTTGACGATATGAACTCTTTGATTGAAGCTGTCTCTATGGGGAAACTCCAGCATAAAATTTCCGCCATCCAGAACAGCCCTGGCGATAATTTCATGGTCTCCTTCCGGCACCCCTTTAAATCTCCAGGGGACAGTGGGAAGACTGCCTGCTGGAACTGGTTGGGCGGTCGTTCGATAGTACCATGACAAATCATTAATTCTTATCTCCGTCGTTGTTTCATTATGCCCGCTGACATCGAACAGCCCTTGCAGGGGTCCGGCTGTCCTTGAAGTTGGCACGTCCACATCAATGGGAGCCGGCGGTTGGGCACCGCAAGCATAGGGCCCTATCTCTATCTCCGTGCCAAGGGGCGTCTTTCCAGATGTAGGGATAATGGGATAACCTGTTTCGCCGTCTTTAATTTTGACTTCACATTCCACTCGGATCCGCATGACGGAGTCGGAGGCTCTCACCAGAATCGGAAGAACTTGGCCATCGATTGTCTTCAAGGAATCAACAGAAAACACCTTGGTTGCTGATTGAGCCTGCGGGGTAAGATCTTCAGATCCCGGTTTTTCTTTCACATAGGCTGTTACCGAACATATTGCCGGATAATTGGTGTCAATGGCATTCTTATCTTCATCACTTCCACCGAACCGGAGGCGAAGGGGCAGCAGCACGGCACATTCGCTGATGTCGCATTGCGTCCCATTGGGGTTGTCTGTCAAGGGCAGAACATCCTGGCAGAGGTGGTACGCTGATGATGACGATTCAACAGAGCCAAATATGTATTTGGCGCCATTGGACAAAATGATCGGGTTGATTTCGAGGATAAAATCTCTCCGTCCAGGCCCAACATTCGGGTAAATATCAAAGCTCGCGGCCCTGTATGTTTGGCCATCCGGTGTAGTATTGACAGCCGTGTAGGGAGCTGTGGCACTGCGAGCAACATTGAGAATGTGGTAGAGTCGGACGGGGAAAGTGTAAGGATCTGTCGAGGTCCAATTGGCAACCGGATTTGAGGCGAGATAGCCGGACACTTCAGGGGAAACACTCGTAAAAGATATATTTCCAACCACGCGGCCCGGAGTGACGGTTGTCTGAGTGCCCAGATGACCGGCGAAACAATAAAAATAAAACACGGCAAAAAGAATGAACGGACCGGCCTTAAAAGGCTGGTGGTTTTTTCCCCTCTTGGGCATCTTAAGGAGAATCATTGTTTCCCCCCATAACGGGCAGAGTTAACATTCACGTGCCCGTTTTGCTTTATTCCGTTGTTAAGAATAATAAATCTTAATAAGATGGTATGTCAATCAGAGCCTTGAAGTAGACCGGCAGATGCGTCAACGGATGTTGCCAGGTTGGCAGGCCTAGCTACAAGATAACCCGAAAAATCACGAGCGCCAGCAGCGCGGCGACCCAGACTGCGGCCGCCGGCGCCAGCATGATTTTATAGACGTCGCGCAACGATGCCTTGAAATACTGCAACGTAGTGGCCAGACAAAGATGCACGGGCGAGAGCAGGATGCCCACGAACCCGCTGACGTAGGCGAACATGACCAGGACCATATCAGGATTGCCCACGCCGAAGATGGGCAGGAGCATGGGGAATGAGATCCCGACGAAGGCCTGGTTAACGCCGGTCAGCCAGCCCATGATGAACGGCGCGGCGAAGAGCAGTATATAGGCCCCGGCGCTGTGGGCCGGGATGGCCTGGGTCACGGACTCGAGCGCGCCGGAGACCTCAAGGATCTTCTTGAAGACCATGACCGAGACGATGAGCAACGCGGACTTCCAGTCCAGGCTCTTGAGGATGAGGCCGGCCCGGTCCCTGAGCGACAGCCGGGACACGATCTGAGTCATCAAGGCTGTTGCGCCCAAGGCCAGAACCATGCTCAGCCGCAAGCCGAAGATAAGCACGATAGCCAACAAAATTGGCCACAGGCTGAACAACAGCCGGCCGACTGCATCGAGCGCCCGGCCGTCGTGCTTTTCCCTGGGCAAAGCGGGCACCAGCCGAAACAGCACCACTACACCCACCCCAGCCGCCAGCACGGTGAACGGAAACTGGTGGAGAGAAAGCCGTGAAATAGGAATCTTGAGAACGGCCGCGGCGATGATGAGGTTGGCATACAGAGGCCAGCTATACTCCCAGATATGGCGGAACCAATAGTTGAAGAAGGTTTTCTTGGCCGGCGTCAGCCCCCAGCGGCTACCCGCCTCCTCGACCATGGGCGCCGAGAGCATGGCCCCGGCGAACATGGGCAGCAGGCCGATGAAGGCCGGGGGCAGGGCCAGGATGAGCCGCTCCTCTGGGACGAGCCGCTTCAAGGCGTCAATCATGATCCGAAAATATTCCTTCTTCTTAAGGAAATGGCCAAGGTAGATGACCAACCAGAAGATGCCCACCAGGTTGAGTGTTTCCAGGCTCACCGCTCCTTGGAAAACGCCCTGACCCAAACCCTTGAAGTTGAGGCCGAAAAGAAGCGCGGTCAGGCCGGCCCCCAAAAGCAGGACCAGGCCCAGGTCCCATTTCATTCTAATAAGAAAAAGAAGAACACCAATGAGGAGGACGACCTTGAGAAGGCTGATCATCCCGCCCCCTTGTCGGCGGCCTCCAAGATGCGGGCGGTCATTTTGAAATGCACTTTAGCCGTTCGCCCCAGGACCTCCGGGCCATACCGGCGGATAAGCTTGACCGCCGCTTCCTCGACCAGGGTTGAGGCGCCCTTGGGCAGCTCTATTCCCACCTCTTGAGATAAAAAATGGAGCCGCTTCAGGAATTCGGCCCGGGCCAGGAGGGAGGCGGCGGCCACAGCCGTGTCTTCCTCGGCTCTGGGTTTTTGAATGAGCTCGATCTTCTGGCCCTTGCTCATCAAGGCCTCCAGGACGAAGGCCTTGTCTCCGAACTGGTCGGTGACGGCCAGCCGGCAGTTCTTCTCCAGCAGGATGTTCTCGATGGCCCGGGCGTGGCCCCAGGCCAGCAGCCGGTTGAGGTTCCTCAGCCGCTCGTAGAGTTGATTGTATTTTTCGGGACCGATGGCCACCACGGAGTGGGTGTAGCCCCGGCGCAGGAGGCCGGCCACTTCCCTGGCCCGGTTGTCCGAGGTCTTTTTGCTGTCCTTGACGCCCAGCTCGCGGAGGATTTTCTCCTGTCCTTCGGGCAGGAAAAAGCCGGCCACCACCAGCGGGCCGAAATAATCCCCCTTGCCCGATTCGTCGGTGCCGATGCGCCCCGCCTCCGGGGGGAAGAGGTCTGGCTGCTCCATCGGGCTCCGCGCTGGCCGGCTCAGCGGATGAGGTGCCGGGCCTTGGCTTCCCGGACCAGCTCCGGCCGGAACTTGGGATGGGCGATGTTGATCAGGGCCTGGGTGCGTTCGTGCAGGTTCTTGCCGTGCAGGTAGGCCACGCCGAATTCAGTGACGACGTAGCGGACATCGCCTCGGGTGGTGACCACTCCCGCCCCCTGCTTCAGGTAGGGCACGATGCGCGACATCTCGCCGTCCTTGGCCGTGGACGGCAGGGCGATGATGGGTTTGCCGCCCTTGGAGTGGGCCGCCCCGCGGATGAAGTCCACCTGGCCGCCGAAGCCGCTGTAGATGTAGGTTCCGATCGAGTCGGAGCAGACCTGGCCGGTGATGTCCAGCTCGATGGCCGAGTTGATGGCGATCATGTTGTCGTTGCGGGCCACGTTGAAGGGGTGGTTGACGTAGTCGGTGGGATGGGCCTCGATGACGGGGTTGTTGTCGACAAAATCGTACAGCCGCTGGGAGCCCAGGGCGAAGGTGATGATCACCTTGCCGGGGTGGAAGGTCTTCTGCGTTCCGGTAATGATGCCCGCCTCAATGGCCTCCATGACACCGTCGGAGACCATCTCGGTGTGGATGCCCAGGTCGCGCCGTCCTTTGAGGGAGGCCAGCACGGCGTCGGGAATGCCCCCGATGCCCAGCTGCAGGGTGTTGCCGTCCTCGATCAGGTCGGCGATGAACTTGCCGATCTTCATTTCCACCTCGGAGAAGGGGCTTTTCTCCAGTTGGGGCAGCGCTTCCGAAACCTCCACGACTTTATGGACCCGTGAGACATGAACGAAGGAGTCGCCCAGGACGCGGGGCATCTTGTCGTTGACCTGGGCGATGACCAGCTTGGCTTTCTCCGCGGCGGCTTTGGAAGCCAGGATTTCTACGCCAAAGCTCATGAATCCATGCTCGTCCGGCGGGGAGAAGTGCAGGACGGCAATATCCAAGGGCATCTGTCCCGACAGGAACAGCCCGGGGATCTGGTGCAGGAAAATGGGCACGTAGTCCGCCCGGCCCTCGTTGATGGCCTTGCGGTCGGCCGGGCCGACGAACAGCGAATTGTGCCGGAAGTGGCCTTCCATGTCCGGCGTGGACAGGGGGTCCTCGCCCAGCAGGAGCACATGGACCAGCTCCACGTTGTGCAGTTCGTCCTTCCGCTGGGCCAGGGCCTTCATCAGGACATAGGGCGTGGCCGCGTTACCGCTGATATAAACGCGGTCCCCGCTCTTGACTACCGACGTAGCTTCTTCGGGCGTACACAGCTTTTTCTTATAATCGTCGACCCAACTCATATAAATCCTCCGATTCGGTCATCTCTTTTGTTTCAAATAGCGGTCCATCTCCATGGCCGCCACCCGTCCGTCGCCCATGGCCAGGATGACCGTAGCCCCGCCGCGGATGATGTCCCCGCCGGCGTAAACGCCCTCCATGCTGGTGGCCATAGTCTTGAAGTCGGCTTCGATGTTGCCCCATTTGCCCACCTTCAAGCCGGGCGTGGTCTGGGGGATGAGGGGATTGGGGCTTTGGCCGATGGCCACCACCACCAGGTCCACCTCGGTGACGGTCTCCGATCCGGGGACGGGCACCGGCCGGCGTCGGCCCGAGGCGTCGGGCTCGCCCAGCTCCATGCGCAGGCACTCCATGGCCTTGACCCGGCCCCGCTCATCGCCTAAGTAGCGGATGGGCGTGGTCAGGAAATGGAACTCGATGCCCTCCTCCTCGGCGTGCTTGATCTCCTCCTCGCGGGCCGGCATCTCCTGGCGCGAGCGGCGGTAGATGATCTGAGCCGTGTCCGCGCCCAGCCTCTTGGCCGTGCGGACCGAGTCCATGGCCACGTTCCCCCCGCCGATGATTGCCGCCCGCTTGGCCCGGAAGATGGGCGTGTCGTATCTGGGAAAATCAAAAGCCCGCATCAGGTTGTTCCGGGTCAGGTACTCGTTGGCCGAATAGACGTTCACCAGGTTTTCGCCCGAAATCTTCATGAAGCTCGGCAGGCCGGCCCCGCTGCCGATGAAGAAGACCTCGAACCCCAGGCCCCGCAGGTCGTCCAGGGTGGCCGTCTTGCCTACCACGAAGCTCGTCCGGATCTCCACGCCCAATTTTTTCAGGTAATCCACTTCGGCGGCCAGGATGGCCTTGGGCAGCCGGAACTCGGGGATGCCGTAAACCAGGACGCCGCCCGAAGTGTGCAGGGCTTCGAAGATGGTCACCCGGTGGCCCATCTTGGCCAGGTCGCCGGCCACGGTCAAGCCGGCCGGGCCGGCGCCGATAACGGCCACTCGATGGCCCGTGTCGGCGGGCGGGGGCGGGATGTAGACCTCCCCCTCCCGCCGCTCGCAATCGGCGGCGAACCTTTCCAGGTTGCCGATGGCCACCGAGATGCCCGTGGCCTTGCGCAGGGTGCAAACCTCTTCGCACTGCGTCTCCTGGGGGCAGACCCGTCCGCAGATGGCCGGCAGGGAGTTCGTCTCCTTGAGCTTCCGGATGCTGGCCGTGAAATCACCCTTCTCGATCAGCTTGATGAAGGAGGGGATGTCGATAGCCACCGGGCAGCCGGACACGCATTGGGGGTTGGCGCAGTCCAGGCAGCGGCGCGCTTCCGCCCTGGCCGCCTCATCCGACAAGCCGCGGTTGACTTCGTTGAAGTCTTTGTTCCGCACCCCCGGTTCCCGCTCGGGCATTTTCTGGCGCGCGACCTTCATCCGGTCCTTGACCGGGACCGCCTGGCGGAGCTCCTTCCGCCACTCCTGGTTGTAGCCGGCCTTGAGACATTCCTTGAGTTCGGCGGGCAATTCAGATCTTTTTTCCGGCATGGTCGTTCAGCACAGCCTCAAAAATTTCGGGCCTGACTCTATCCCCTCTCGCACCCCCTGGGCCTAGCCGCATACCTCCAGCTTTTGGCTGGGGAGGCCGAATCGTTCGGCGATGTTCTGGCGGACCAGGCCGCCCCGGTAAATATACAGTCCGCGGCACAGGGGCTCGTTCATCTTCAGGGCTTTGTCCAGCCCTTGCTCACCCAGCAGGGTCAGGTAGTAGATGGCGTGGTTGGATAGGACCTTGGTGGAAGTCCGGCTGACCGAAGCGGTCAGGTTGGGCACGCAGTAGTGGAGGACGCCCTCCTCGGTGTATACGGGATGGTCCAGAGTGCAGGGCCGGCTGGTCTCGATACAGCCGCCCTGGTCGATGGCCAAGTCGATGATGACCGCGCCCTTCTTCATGGTCTTGACCATGTCGCGGCTGATCATGATCGGAGCCCGCTCGCCCGGCCGGAGGACGGCGCCGATGAGCACGTCGGCGATACGGGTCAGGCGGGCCAGGTTGTACTTGCTGGCCATGATGGTGACGATCTTGCCGGCTAAAAGTCCCTCCAGCTCGTGCATGCGGTCCATGTGCAGCCCGGCCACGATGGTGTGGGCCCCGGCATTGAGCATGGCCTTGGCCGCGCTCTTGGCCAGGACGCTGGTGCCGACAATGAAGGCCGTGGCCGGCGGGACGCTGACCACGCCGCCCAGGATGGTTCCCAGTCCGCCGTTCTGGGTCTGGAGATAGTGGCCGGCGATGTTGGAGCACAGCTGCCCGGCCACCTCGCCCATGCTCTCCAGGAAGGGTAGGCCGTCGTGTTCGTCCATGACGATTTCGTAGCCGATCATGGTTACTTTTTTGCGCAGGAACTCCTCGACGATGGATTTCTTGGCCACGGCCAGATGATGGAAACCGAACAGGATCTGTTCTTCCTTGACCAGCCTGCTCTCCTCCTCGTTGAGGGGCGAGATATTGAGGACGATGTCCGAGCGGCCGAAGACCTCTTCCTTGGTGAAAACGACCTTGGCCCCCTGGTTGGCATAGTCCTCGTTGGAATAGCCGGCCCGCAGCCCGGCTCCGGCCTGGACATAGACGGTGTGCCCACGCTCGACGACGAAGGACACGCCGCTGGGTGTAAGCCCCGCCCTGTTCTCTATCTTCTGACTTTCATTGATGACGCCGATATTCATATGTCCTCCTTTTATGAAGACAGGGAAAAAATGAGGCCGTATCATAGCAAAAAAGGCGACGCGTCACAACTTCGCTCGGCACAAAGATGGCCTTCTCTATCTGTGCAATCATTATCGGTGCCGGAATCGCCCTCGGCCCCCCGGGGAACCAGTCCCGTCGGTTCCCCCCATCGAAACGACGGGCCCCCCCTCCGCTATGGGGGCCTTGAGGGCGAATCCGGCACCTCTCTAATAGTGCAAGTTTTAAGCTGCCTCAGTCATTTTATAGAGAGCGGAATTCTCTGCAGGTCCTCGGGGATGATGAGCCGGCCGCGGTAGTGGCGCCGGATCTCCTCTTCGACCTCGGCCGGGCTGAAGGCCGCTTCGCCGAAGAAATGGCAGGGAATAAGGCAGGGCACGGCCGCCTCCTGGGCCAGCCGGCCTAGGTCCAGGGCGCTGGTGTGCATGGCCCGCAACTCGGGATAAAGGTCGAAGAAACGCGACGGCGCGCCGCAGTCATGGACGAGGCCCGAGGCCGCGCCCGCCCGCCGGAAAAGCGAGGGCACAGCAGGGGTATCGCCGGAGAAAATCCACTCCCCGCCCTCCTCCCTAAAGAACAAATGAAAGGCCAGAGAGGCCGGCGTGTGGGGAACGCGGACTCCTTCCGCTTCCAGCCACTCGTTGACCCGGAATCGTCGGCCCGGCCGGACCGGCAGGAGCTCGGTCCGCATCCGGATGCCGCTTTCTCGAAGACGAAACAAATCGAGATACTCGGCGCAGAAGGCCAGGCTCTCCTC
>Ga0315293_10002620_pt1 | contig 17279 bp, 16 predicted proteins | sample YL17G13_20_MG_FD_203071 | JGI IMG/M metagenome (GOLD analysis project Ga0315293, IMG submission 203071) | Sediment microbial communities from Yellowstone Lake, YNP, Wyoming, USA - YL17G13_20 | ecosystem: Environmental > Aquatic > Freshwater > Lake > Sediment | place: USA: Wyoming | collected...
CGTTGGTGCCCAAAGCCTTAATGATGGCCTCTGCCTCCAGGGCGTGCCATTTCAGTTTGTCCATGACCATCCTTTCCTGTCCTCAGGATTTTCCCGCCGATGGCTTAGCTTCCGGCGGTCGGGGCCAGGCAAGACCTGCTGGGCGATACACCCCATCCGCCGGGCGAACCAGAAGATGGCAATTATACCAGAATAATCCATATGACGGGCCGGCCGCATTTAGGACAGTAGTTCAAGCCCTTCCCGGGTCTATGGCCCGCCTCCGATAATTTTGCCGGCAGGCAAAAAAATAACACTATTTTTTTGCTTATAGGCAAAATATCTTGACATCGATAAAGTCGCTCGAGAATCCCCCGCCTCCGATTTCGAGGCGCTCTTCGAATTCGGCGGTTTCCCCGAGCCCCTTTTCCGGCAGAATGCGAGATTCCTCCGCCGTCCACAGGCTCGACCGCGGCGTGCATGTTGTTTCTGCCGGCCGTTTCCTGGCCGGTCTTGTATAACAGCGGCCGTATCTGCATTTCCACAGCATGAATTCTCGCCTCTACACTAGAAGAATCAATACGGCGGGCCGGCCAGCTTGGTTCTCCAGGCGCGGTACTGGTCCCAAGTTATCCTCAAGTATTCGTCGCCGTAGAACCGGCTGGGCTCGATGTGGGTGTTCTCCCACCACTCGTTCCAGGTGGTGATGAAAATCCAGTCGGGCCGGCTGGCCAGGACCGCCTGCCAGGTGGCCTGATAGAGGCCGCCGCTGTCGCGGGGCAAGACGGGCGTCTGCCGGCCGGGAAGAAGCGTGTCGTCGAAGCCGGGCTGGACCGTTGCCGTCCAGATTTTTGGGGAAAAGGAGTCGGCCAGAAGGGGATAATAATGGACGGCCCGGCCGGTCTCTTCGTAGGTGCTGGCCAGGATATCCGGGACCTCCTCATTGCGGTTGACGATGCCCAGGATGTTGTAGTTGTGCAGGCCGTCGAAGACATCCAGAAGGTCGAGGTCCGGCTCCGGGGAATCGTACGCGCCGATATAGACCGCGTCGAGTCCTTCAGAGCGGAGCTGGCGAAAAATCCGGTTCCATACTTCGAGCTTCACGGTGAAGGAGACCCGCACCACAATGACCGGCTTGCCGCTGACTCTCAAAAAAGCAGGATGGCCTCCATAGCGGCTGAGGGCATAGCGCAGCCAGCTGAGGATGGTCGCCTCGTCGCGCGGCCCGTCGGCCTCCATGGTCTCGAAGTAGAGGGCGATCCTGAAATTTTTATCTCGGGCAGTGTCGAGCAACGTCTGGAAGTTCCGGTCGATGGAATTGTCCGGCCCCCACCAGGAGGCGAGGAAGCCCTGGATGCCGGCGCTCTTGGCCTGGTCGATGTGCCGGGCCAGGGCGGCCGGGTCGCTCGATGCATCCGGGTTCAATGGGAGGTCCCGAAGGTAAGGACTGATCCAGTCCCCCAGCCCGTACCAAAGGTAATAAAAGGCCAGCATCATTTTTTGGGGAGAGATGGCCTCTATTTTCCCGGGGAGGGGAATGAGTAAGACGGGTATGGCGGTCTGAACGGCCGGGTTCTGGCCGAGGTCCAGCGAATCATCCAAGCGTGTTGAGCCGGGAGAATGCAGGCATTCTTGCACAAGATGGGCGCTCCCAAATTTATCGATCATTGAAATCCGGAGAAAAGTCTGCCCCTCCTCGGCCTTCTCCAGGTAAAAAGGCAGGGGTCCGGATAGGGCCTCGAAGGACAGGGCATAGAGCGCCCTGGCCGAGACCGTCGCGCCCGCCTGAGCCGAGCGGAGCCAGACCCTGCGCAGCGACCAGCCCCTGGAATTGAGCGGCCCCTGGGCCGCCGCAAGCCGCGAGGTCAATATCCTATCCGCGGTCTCAAAAACGAAGGCCGCCCTCTTAGCCGTGGTTTGGAGTTCGACTTGGAGGCGGAGGTAGAGGAGGTTGGGCGCAGGAAAGATGGGTGTTTGAGCCAGAATCAACAGAAACCATAACAACAATTTCGGCAGGAAGGCTGTCGTCCGCGACCTTTTCTTCATTTGAGTGCTGTCTGCTATTCAAACATAGGGCTCGAAGGAGTTCATTACGGTTGATGTTTTATGATATCCTAGTTCGAGAAATTGTGAAATGAAAAACCTGCGTGACATCTTATACCAGCCCTTTAGGGATAGCGCCCGGATTAATCGAAAGGTCGTAATCAGCTATCTCCTCGAATTGAAAGGGATATTTCTTGAGGTGGGGCCGGGAGAGGAACCGTTATTGAATTCGCTGAATATGGAAAACAGGCAAAAGATATTTATCGATTTGCCCGGCGTCTTTCCACGAAAGAAGGAGCCCGGCATCCTCTATCTTGAACAAGATGCCGGCAGCGAGAAATGGAAGTTGAAAAACGGATCGGTGGACGTGGTCGTCAGTTCCCAATGCCTGGAGCATATCCCCCATACCGATCATTTTATTAGTGAATCCTACAGGGTTCTGAGAAAAGGGGGCGCTTTTATTGTTTCCGTCCCCAACCAGGGCGCCCTGGTGTTCATTCTCATGATGTTGATGACGCTGAATCCAACCATGAATGAGGTCTCGGATCATTACACCGGCTTAGGGAATCCCCTTTCGACGAACCGATTTAATAAAAGAGAAGGTTATTTAGGACATACTCATTTGAGATTATTTACCCTGCGGGCCATGATGGATCTTTTAACTGTCTATAGGTTTAGAGTGATCAAAAAACACGGCGGAACGTGGGGGATTCCCGGGATCGGCGAGTTCTTGGCAAAAATCTTTCCCTATTACGGCTTATTCACGATCGTCGTAGCAAAAAAAAGATAAAAGCAAATACTCCATATGCTTATCTCATTTAAGCCCGTAGGTCTTGGTCTATTTATTCCCTGGAATACACAATAATTGATTGCCTTGTTTAATGATTTCATAATGGTGACGGTTAAGGAGATTAACAATCTCTGCTTCGTTGGTTTGGCCGAGAGCGTGGATATTATGGATTTCGATATAGAGTATCGGCCTCCCCGTTTTCAATGTATTTGATGCCCCATGAAGGATGTGGCTTTCGAAGCCTTCGGTATCGATCTTAATATGTTGAGGAATTGGTACTTGTTGAGTGCTCACGAGATGGTCGATTGTTTCCACCGGGACATTTATTTGGTCACAGATGTTCAAGCCGGCAGAGGCGGAGTGATGAGAATGAAACGAGCTGGCTGAATCGGCCAATGAAATAAACAATTCCCGTTTTCCCTGGTGATCTCCCAAGGCGCAGCAAACAGCGATTCCCCTATCTTCCCATCCATTCAGATGAATATTCATATTGAGCAATTTATATATATATGGATTGGGCTCAAAGCAATAAGTTTTAGCTTTTGGGAAACGAGAGAGTAGGGCAAGCGTGAAATATCCCCTATTTGCCCCGATATCATAAATGACATCCTGAGCTGCTATTCTATCGAGCATCCATGACAGAGGAGGTTCATCTTTAAGATGCCAGGTCTTTTTATGCCAAGAATAAATCCAATATTCTACTTTTCGGATTAAGACTTTTCTTTTAATTAGCCGGTGTTGAAAAGAGAGTCGCTCGAGATATGCTCTGAGGCGATTATTTATAATAAGAAATTGAGCATACAGTTTCTTCATTTTGTATTTTCATAGCTCAGGCCCTTACCTGAAGACATTAGCCCGACTACAATTGATCGACTTTCTCCTACAAAATCGAGAGGCATTGAACTCGAAATATGAGTATGATTTAATACTTGTATTGAACCAAATTCAAGGCCATGATTCATATGATTTAAATATTTTATGATAATACAATCCAAGTGAGCATGAGTCAAATTTCTACCCTGAGCCATAATTCAAATAAGGACAAGCTTTTATCTCCCAAGCCGACCGTGGCCATCATCCATCCTTCTCTTTGGTGGGGCGGATCTGAACCGTGCGCCCTGTGGGCTGTTGAAGCGCTGAAGGACCAGTTTGAGGTCACTCTCATCACAAGCTCCGAAGTCGACCTCAGTCAACTGAATGGGTATTATGGAACGCATCTTCAACCCCATGAGCTGAAAGTCATCAGAATTCCTGTTCCGGTTCCATTGAAATGGATCAAGGGTTTTTTTATGCTCCGCTATTTTCGCCTGGCAAGGTATTGTCGAAAGAACTCTTCTCGATTCCAGGTCATGTTTTCGAGCTACAATCCTATGGATTTCGGCAAGAGGGGAATCCAGTACATTCTTGATCCTCATTTCAACCAAGAACTCCTCAGCCAAATGGCGGGCCGTCCGGGAGGGATAAGAGGGTTCTTTTATAAGGATTCTCCCTGGAGAAGGTTTTATCAATTTATCTATAAAAAACTTTCCGGCGTCACCGTGGAGGGATTTAATAAGAACTTGACCTTGGTCGATTCCGACTGGACAGGTCGATTAACTCAGCAATTCATGTGTATTGAGACCACGACAGTCTATCCCCCCGTCGTGGCCAGTTTCAAGCCCAAGCCTTGGGAGGATAGGGAACAAGGATTTATTTGTATCGGCCGAATAAATCCTGAGAAGGAAATTGAGAAGATCATAGATATCTTAAGCCGACTCAGGGCCAGGGGATTTGAACTTCATCTTCACATCGTGGGGACAATCGGGAGCGCCGCGTATTTCCAATATTTGAAGAAATTATCCTCCCTTAAGGCCTGGGTATTTTATGAAATTGGCGTTCCCTTTTCCAGAAAGAAAGAACTCCTGGAAACTCACCGCTACGGCATCCATGGTCGGCAGAACGAACCATTTGGCATCGCCGTCGCCGAAATGGCAAAGGCCGGATGTTTGGTTTGGGTGCCGCAGGGAGGGGGGCAGGTCGAGATTGTTGACCAAATAGAATTGACCTATATGAGCAGTGATGATGCTGGGGCCAAAATCTCATCGGTCCTGGCCAGCCCAGCGAGCCAGGGCCGTCTTCGTCGCCATCTCAGTCAAAGGGCGACGCTTTTTTCTACTGATGTGTACATGCAGAATATTAGGAAAACCGTCGATTCGTTTTTGTCGAGCTTGAGCTTTGGAAGATCGCCTGGCTGCAATCACGATCCCAAGCCAGTTCTGTAATCATGACGACAGAAGATAAGGATGCACCTCACCGGGCGGCCAAGTTTGATATCCGCGGACATTCTATTGCCCGAAATACTTTTTTGAATTTGATAAGTCTGGCTATTCCCGTCCTGATCGGCTTTGCTACGATCCCCATCACTATTCGATTGCTAGGGCTGGACCGATTCGCTGTTCTGTCGCTGGCTTGGGTGGTGGTCGGCTATTTCAATTTTTTTGACCTGGGATTGGGAAGGTCGGTTACGAAATTTGTCGCTGAAGCCTTGGGCCAGGGCCATCCGGATAGAATCCCAGGGCTGTTTTGGACGGCTGTCAGCTCTCAATTTTTATTGGGAATAGCGAGCACCATTCTAATAGCCTTGGCCAACCCCTTGTTGATCAAAAAATTTCTTCATGTCCCAGCCGAATTTCAGGGCGAGATGATGGCAACCTTCTATATCTTATCCCTGTCTATGCCGGTTGTCTTCGTTTCCTCCTCATTTCGAGGGGTACTGGAAGCGGCCCAAAAATTCGGCCTGGTGAACGTAGTTAGAGTTCCAGCCAGCGCTTTGAATTTCCTATTACCGGTCTTGGGGGGGCTGCTGGGGATGCGGCTTCCCGGGATTATGATTCTCATCGTTATCTCTAGGGCCGGGGCTGCCGCGATCTGGCTGCTTCTCGCTTTAAGGCACTTCCCCGTTCTCAGAACACAGATGGGCTTATCCAGAAAGTGGATGAAGCCCCTTTTCTCTTTTGGGGGATGGGTGACAATTTCTAGCTTAGTCGGGCCTTTGATCAGCTCCTCAGACCGATTTTTGATCGGATCCATCCTCAGCCTCAAGATGGTCAGTTTTTATACTCCTCCTTTTGAGATGCTCGTACGGCTGGGGATCATTCCCGGGAGTCTGGTCATGACCCTCTTTCCCGCTTTCAGCTACCTGGGCCTAGCGGAAGATAAGGAGAGAACGGTTCTTTTCTTTTATCGGGCCTTAAAATATCTTCTTATTTCTTTAGGGTTGATTATGGGACTGATCCTTTTCTTTTCCAAAGACATCATCTCTCTGTGGCTCGGCCGCGATTTTGTTGCTCTGAGTGCCCCTGTTCTGCAGATCCTAGCTGTGGGATTCTTAATGAACGCCTTAGCCCAGGTCCCATTCGCCTTTCTTCAAGGTATGGGCCGGGCGGATATCACGGCCAAATTCCATGTGATTGAAGTGTTGGGTTATCTGCCTCTGTTATGGGTGTTGATTTCCAAATGGGGAATCAAGGGGGCGGCCTTAGGGTGTTCCATCCGAGCCACCCTGGATCTGGTTTTATTGTTGTGGGCTTCCTTGAAGTTGGGGAGAATCCGATTCGTATCATCCCAAGAGCATCGGCTGATCCGCAGCGCGGTCCTTTCGTTTATTTTCCTTATTTTGGCCATTATTCCTCTGAGAAGCTTGTTTTCTCTATGCCTATTTGCTCTTATTTCAGTGGCATATGTTATTAGCCAATGGCTATTCTCTATGAATAAGGAAGAAAGATTGTGGTTTGGGCAGAGGGCAAGGATTCTGATTCGATTCGGAAGAAACCAAGAATAGGAATACCCATGAGTGATCCCCGTGTAGCGATCATAGTCCTGAATTGGAACAATTGGGGGGACACGCTGGAATGCCTTGCCTCGCTGGACAGGCTGGAATATCAAAATCATTATATTTGGATCCTCGACAATGGCTCCCGTAATGATTCTTGCCGGCAAATCGTCCAATGGCTGGAACAAATGGGCCATCGGGCTATGGTTTTGAACGAGGAAGAGGCCTGGAATCCAAAATCCTTAACCGCCCTGAGGCCCTCGACCGATATTTCCATCAGGCCATATGTGTTGATCCGCCTTGAGGAGAATTATGGCTATGCGGGAGGGAACAACAGGGCTTTGGAATTGGCCGGCCGCTCCGGGTATGATTATGTTTGGCTTTTGAATAATGACACCAGGGTTTCTGCTGACGCCCTGCGTGAGCTGGTTAACAGCGCTGAAAGAGACGAACGAGTGAGCATGGTGGTTTCCAATTTAGTGAACATAATTGAGAATAGGGCCGTTCAAGATCAATGTCATTACCTCAAAGATCTGCAAGTAGAAGTTGAATCGCTGGCCGGGGGGAGCATTTTGGTCAGGACCGATTGTCTTGCCGATATTGGCCTCATAGATGAAAAATATTTTTGCTATGGAGAAGAGCTTGATTGGAGCTTAAGGGCCAGGCGCAGAGGCTGGAAACTTATCCGAAACTACCGGAGCATCGTTTTCCATAAATGGGGAAGTTCCACCAAATCCAAGAGAATCGAAAAAAAATTCCTGGGGAGGAAGATTGTTCGGATTTCCTGGCAGGGTTTTTTGACCCCTGGCTACTATGAATCCAGAAATGGTATCTATTTTATGAAAAAAAATCAGCATTCTCTGTGGATTCCGTACAGCATTTTCAGAACACTCCATCTGATTCTCCAGCTTGTTTTATACGATGATCATAAATGGGGGCGGATGCAAATTGTCCTGAAAGGCGCCTGGGATGGCGTCCGGGGAAGAATGGGAAAAGCTGAAATCTCTTTATGAACAATACGCCGAGAAACTTTTCGAGTGCCAGAAAGGTTCCAAAACCAAAAGTTTCTGGGCGTTCCTTGATCTCCGTCATCCTCCCTGTTTATAATGGGGAAAAGTATATCCCTTTTGCCCTTGAATCCATTCTTGGACAGAGCTATACGAATTTGGAGCTCATTGTTGTTGACGACGCTTCAACGGATAGAACAGCCGAGGTCGTGACCGGCTTTAAAGATCGAAGAGTCCGATTGGTGAGGCTCAAAAACAACCGGGGCCCAGCTTTTGCCCGAAATGCAGGACTTGTTCGGGCGAAGGGAGAGTGGGTGGGTTTTATTGATGCTGACGATTGTTGGGCGGAGGAAAGACTGGAAAGGCTGATGCACTTGGCCCACCTCCAGCAAGGGAAGGTGTGTCTGGCCAGTGATGTTCTGGTCTGTCTTTCCGGGAAAAATGAACAGCTCATTCCAATCCATTCAATATGCCGCGCCCGAGAATGCAGGGAGAAGGTCATTTTTTTCCGTTCGATGCTGGAATTTGCCCTATCCGGGTTCGACCTCAAACCCCTCTGCCCCAAATCCATGCTGGACAAGCATAAGATACGTTTCAATAATGAGACTCGTGGAACTGAATGGCGAGAGTTCATCTTCCGCCTGTTCCAGGCGGGGTCAATCATGGTCGTGCTCAATGAGCCTCTTTATAAATACCGCGTCACAACACGCTCTCTGAGTTCTGGCTATAGAACGGTGAAGCAAGAAATAGCCACAACAGATCATTTGATGAAGCTGCCCTGGATCGACGAGGAAACCAAGGCGGTGATTCTCCGGAGCCGGAAGGCTATGTCAAAAAGGCTCTTGACGACGGCCCTCCGAGAAAGAAAATGGAAAGAAGCGCTGGTCCAAGCGGCGGTATCACCCGCGAGTCTTCTATACTTGGCTCGTCGGGGCCCGAAATATCTTCAAGAGAGGCTGACAGCTCTGATTCGATGAAACCTGTGGGAATGGTCAAACGTGAGGGGTCGAGGAACAAGGCGGGCCGACCATGACGTCTCTTTTTGTGGCTTTTTATAGGGCCTATCCGCCGGATTCCGGGGCGGCCGCTGTCAGCTACTATACGGCCAAATATTTCCCCGGGGAAAAAATTTTTAAGTTTATTGACAAGACAAGCTATGAACTTCAGTTGGATGGGCAGCTCAAAGTGGCGACCTTCGCCTGTTCGATGAAAAGCCCGATTCGAAAGGCCTGGGGCATCTTCCGGTCACTGCCTTATCTTGTCCGCACCATCCGTATTATGAAACCCACCTGGATTTTTCTTGAAGGCGCATCCTGGACGGGCTATTTTGTTCCGCTTCTGTTTTTATTAAGAATGTACAAAATTCCCTCGCGGATCATTTATCATGCCCATAATGTCGAAGTGATACTAAGAAAAGAGAAAAACGATTCTCTCCTGGCTTGGATCACCGGATTTACCGAAAAATATGTAGTCCGCCATTCGCAAATCGTCACCGCCGTATCCAACGTGGATATCAGGAATTTCCAGTCTCTTTATGGCATAAGCCCTTTCCCTCTTCCCAATGGCGTCGATCTCCAACAGTACCGGGTAAGCCCCTCAGAGACCGGGAAGGTCAAAAGAAAGTACGGGCTGGGAGGGGAACTGATCCTCTTCATGGGACTTCCCGAATACAAACCGAATAAAGAGGCCATACGTTTTCTTTTGGAGGAAGTTTTTCCGAAATTGTTGAGGATTAGGCCCAAAGTGAAATTAGCCTTGATAGGCGGGAAAATTGGCATATCGTATCCTTGGTTGATCAACCCCGGTAGTATTCCTTTTTCCGAAGTTGCTGCTTTTGTTTTGAATTGCACGGTCTGTGTGGCGCCTATTTTTTCTGGTTCCGGCACCCGTCTTAAAATTCTTGAATATATGGCCGCCCGGAAGCCGGTCGTGGCCACCGCCAAGGGTGCGGAAGGCCTCCGAGTGGAAAACGGCCGAAGTATCCTCTTGGCCGAGAGCGCAGTCGATTTCTCAAGCCAGATCGTGACCCTTCTCCGGGATACCCCACTCAGAACCAGATTGGGCGAACAGGGATATCGTGTTGTTAAAGCCTTTTACTCTTGGCCGAGCATCCTCCAGCAGTTCGGCCAAAAGCTCCCCCCCATCGCCGATAAGAATCGCGGGCAAAGGACGGGCTAATTTTTGCCTATTATCGATACGATGAATAGACTAGAATTCAGGGAATAGACATGAAAAGGTTGCGTGTTTTGGTATCGGCCTACGCCTGCAATCCTTTGGCCACCGAGCGATCCTATCCGGGCGAAGCCCATTTGGGATGGAATCTGGTTCAACAACTGTCGTGCGCCCATGATCTGCATGTTCTAACTGAAAGTTACAATCGACCCGCCCTCGAAAACATGATTCGAAGAAAAAAAATTGCTAACACCCGTTTTCATTATGTGACCCTTCCTTCCTATTTCAACTTTTTTCTAAATAACTTCTTGGGCATCCGTTTGTACTATTTATTTTGGCAGGTGGCGGCTTTCTTTTATGCTCGACGCCTTTGTCAAAACAATTCATTTGATATTTTTCATCAAATCACCTTCAACAACGATTGGATGCCGAGTTTTATCGGTGCTTTTATGGATGTCCCCTTCGTCTGGGGGCCGGTGGGAGGTGGGCAGAAAATCCCCAGGCATTTGTATGCGGAATTGAGCCTCAAGCACCGTTGGCTGGAAAGAATAAGGAATTTCGGGCAATGGTTTTGGCGGAGCGCCTATTTTCGAAATCGTTGCGCTCGGAGAGCATCCGCCATTCTTGTGTGCAACTCGGAAACTAAAAGTTTGTTCGTTAAGTATAATACCCACATCTATTTTTTCCCGGTAAACGGAATCAGTCGTGAGGAAGTCAGCCGGGAAACCCAAAAAGCTGAAAAAGGGGGAAGTTTCACCGTGCTGTATGCGGGCCGACTCGATGGAATCAAAGCGATGACCATAGGCCTGAAAGCTTTTAAAAAGTTTTCGGCTGATTTCAGCCGCAGCCGATTGTTGATCATCGGGGATGGCCCCGAGGAAAAACGTTTAAGGAAACTGGCCAAGGACTTGAATGTGGATTTGGCAACCCATTTTTATCATTGGATGGACAGGAAGGGATTGCTGAATAAGATGAGAAAAGCCGATGTTTTCCTTTTCCCCAGCCTTCGAGACGGAGGGGGACAAGTCGTCGTAGAAGCGATGGCTTCCGGCCTCCCTGTGATCTGCATGGAGTTGGGAGGGCCGGCTTTTCATATCCAGGAAGGATGGGGTTTTAAAATCAAACCGGGTCCTATCGAACAGATTATTGGAGAAATGACCGAGGCCCTTCGTAGGCTCTATCTGTCGCCTCGGTTGAAACAGCGATTGGGTCGAAAAGCTCGTCAAAGATCCGAGTTTTATTTTTGGGATAAATTGGGGCGAAGGCTTCTCCAAATCTATGACCAGGTTGTCGGCTAAAACATGGCAAGACCCAAGTCGTTTTCCTTATTTTTCCTAAAAATCATCCATTTCTTCCGGCTTCAATATTTGCTCCGGGCCGTCTATTTTTTCATATTTCGCCTAAAAAACCGCTCCAAGTGTTTTCAATACAAGTTCGGCAACTATGAATTTTTGCTCTATGCCCGTCGGGCCAGCGAATTTCCGTTTTTTCTGGCCCGACGATTCGGGTTTGTGGGAGAGAAGAATGTCATCCGACAAATGCTGCTCCATCTGAGGGAAGGCGATTGTGTTTACGACATCGGGGCCAGCATCGGTTCACACAGTATTATCATGGCCAAGAGAGTCGGGCCCCAGGGCTTGGTCGTTTCTTTTGAGCCGGAACCCAACAGTTTTCAAGTCCTGGAAAAGAACGTTGCCCTGAATCATCTCCTTAACGTCAAGACATTTCCTGTGGCTCTCGGAAATATTTCTGAAAAAAGAGAACTGTTTTCCCCTGACTCCGGATTGGGATCATTCAATTTTTTATCGAGGGGAAAGAGCCTTGGCCGATCTGTTTCCATCGTCCAGGGCGACACCTGGGTTCGCCAGAATCGGCTCCGCCTTCCCCATGCCGTAAAAATCGATGTGGAAGGCTACGAACACTTCGTTCTCCAGGGGCTCAGTCAGACTTTATCGTCCGCTCAATGCCTAATGCTGTGCTGTGAAATCCACCCTCATATGCTCCCCTCCGGCATTTCGGCCGAGGATGTGATGGGGCTCATTCAATCATTCGGTTTCAATCGAATTGACACTCAGTTGTTGGCGAAAACCTATCATGTTTTTTGCTACAAAGAGTGTTGACCTTCAGGCAGCGGCCGGACTGTCTGTTTCTTTGGGATGATTGGCGACCCAGAGATAGAGGTAGGTGACTACCGGAACCAAAAGCAGAAGGTCAACCCCGTAGAAAGCGGCCGTGGATTCAAAGAAGCTCCTTTCCGTCATAAAACCCAGCAGCATCACGCTCTCCATAAGCAAGGGTTGATCAGGTCCCCGAATGTAACGGATCCTTTTTAATAATCTGTTCTTAATGATCAATGCCCAAGCGCTGAGGATGGCCATTAAGAAGAACAAGGTGCCCAGGATTCCGCCATGAATCATGGCGTGGAGGTAGGAATTATGCACGTGTTCAGAATCCAGCAGAAGACGGTCGGCGTGGAATCCCCAGCCTAAGTAATGCGATTTTTTGACTTGGTCGATTGTCCTATTCCAAATGCTTTGCCGGTTGGCTATATATAGAAGCTCATCGATGCTTCCTTGGGCCCGCCATTGAAAACCCGATAGATAAATCAAGTAAGCGGCCAATGGGCTTATTAATAAAAAGCTGAGTTTCATTCCTCGCAGAGTGAACATGAGAATTCCGGCTACGGCTAGTCCAAGCAGGGCTGTGCGTGATTGAGTTTGAGCCAAAACAAAAACGGAAGGAACGAGCAATAGCAGCCACCTCAATCTTTGGCTGAGATTTTTTGTCAGATAAAACCGTGTAAATGAAAGGATGATGGCCACCAGGGCGAACCGTCCGACGCCGTTGCTCCTCATTTCGCCCAAGCCAAAGGGCAGCTGATAAAAGTAATTGTGAGAGACTTTCCCAAAACCAAATTTGAATGCTTCCGGCAGAAGAAAAATAAGGATGGCAATAAAAATGAAGTAATTCAAATTGAGCAGCCGACTGATGTTTGATAGGCTGTCGGGCGAATCCATCTCAATCCACATGACCAAAAGAGGGGACAGGTAAAGGATGGCCCAATAAAGGGAGGTTGTCGTATCGGGCGAGAACAGGAAGGAATTCACAATACCCAACACGCAGTAATAAAAAAAATATCCTGTGGGAACCCGGCTCAACGGAAATTTTGCCCTTTTTCCCATAATCCAGAGCAAGCTGATGAATGCCGCCACAATTGGCAGAAGACAACGAAGAGCATTAAAGTAGGCAAAAATTGATGAATTCATATAGGAAGGCTGTAGATTATAGATTCCCGAAAACATCCCCCCCCAGATCATAAGCCACAGGAAAGTGACTAGCGTCATATCTACCTATTCATTTTCAATTTGCATGAGATTTTCATACTAACAAATATCGCCAGGCAGTTCTAGCTTTCCAGCTCTACAATTCTTGAACATACTTTTTTCTGGCTGATTGGTTTAGATTAAATCCCCTGGCTATTGAGGCCGCTTTGTCTTTTTTGTACGAACGTTTATTGCCCCGACAGTCTTAACGCATAGAATTTGATATGCCTTTTTGGGAAAGAAGCAGGTATAAAACTGAGTTAATTCAGAGATAAAGAACCAAAACCAGCGCGGCGAATGTTTATATCCGGCCCGTTCCTCCCTTAAACTTCGAAGCCCATTCACGCCATAGATACGAAATCCCCTTTTTCTCATTTCGAAATAGGAGTACCCCGACTTATGTTCTTGAAGAGTATTTTCGTCGATTGTCTTCTGAGGAAGAAATCCGTTTGGTGTAAAAACAATAATTTTTTTTGAAGCCAAAGCTTCCATTTGTATCAAGAGTTGCCAACCTTCTTTTTTTCCTAAATGCTCTATAACATCAAGAGCAATCGCACATTCAAATGATTTTGCGGGCAACTTGAGTTTTAATATATCTGATTCTATGTACTTGTCATGTATTCTTTGCTTTTTGCTTTTTTCTATGGATGGGCCGAATCCATCCACTCCCACCCAATATTGTTTTTTTGACCTGACATATTTTGCGGGCGATTTTGTTCCGCATCCGAGATCAATCACAGTCTGGCAATCTTTGATCTCCCTTTTCAGCAGGAAAAGATAATTCGGAACTATGTTTGAATAAACCTTATAATAGAGCCATGATAATATGTTCATGAAAATAACATTCCTCTTTATTTATATTATTTTCACAACACATCCGCAATCCTTTTTTGGAAAATGCCATCCACAGCGCAAGCGCATGTCCAGTTCAGGACTGATATCAAGAGTGGTGGATGAGGGGATAAGTTCAATTCGATGTCTTGACTCTCAATAACCGCTTAGATAATATCCCTTCGGAATAATGAAGATTGTATCCGGCCTTCTGGGGGGGGAAAGTGGATGCAAGAAAAATCAGATGCATGCCTTGAACATTAATGCTTGCCTATTTTGTTGATAAAGGAGAAAAAACGTTGAATCTTCTCAAAATATGCAGTCAGAAGCTCTATGGCTATTTCGCGCCATTCTTCCTTGCCGATGACAAAAGGTATAAAGGATATCAAATAGGAGAAGGTACGTATGGGAAACCGGCGGTTATATCATGGGGCGGGCAAGGATCTTATTTAAAAATTGGAAAATATTGTTCAATAGCGCCTGATGTTGTTATTATGCTTGGTGGAGAACATCGATGGAACTGGATATCAACTTATCCCTTTAACAGAGTATTTAAAGAAGCTGCGCATCTTAAAGGTCATCCTCATACAAAGGGCGATGTGGTGATCGGCCATGATGTCTGGATTGGCATGGGGGCTATTATTTTCTCTGGCGTAAAAATTGGCAATGGAGCAATCATTGGAGCAAGAAGTGTAGTGAGAAAGAATGTCCCCGCCTACGGTGTCGTGGCCGGGAATCCGGCTGAGTTTTTATTTTCGAGGTTTCCGAGGGAAACAATTGATAAGATAGAAAAAATTGCATGGTGGGATTGGCCTGAAGAGAAAGTTAAGGCTACGGCCGCCATGCTTATGTCTGATAAGGTTGCTGAATTCATCGAGATGTATTTTCCTAAGTCAATATGAAAATTTTCATCCACACTATGTACTTCCTGCCCGAGTTCGGGAGCGCGCCTATTCTGATGAACGAGCTGGCTGACTACCTCTCCGGCCGCGGCCATGAAGTGGAAGTTGTCACCACCATCCCCCGTCCGCCCCTCAACCGCGGCTATCAGGGCCGTTTTCTGGTCCGGGAGAAGCGTGACGGCTTCCGGGTCAAACGTTTCCTGACGAATTCCACCCAGCATCCTATCGGCCGGCTGGTGGCCTGGACCATCTACACGGCCGCCACCCTGGCCAACCTGCTCTGCGTCCATCGTGGGGACATTCTCTTCCTGCGGCTGCCGCCGCTCCAGCTCGGGGTTACCGGCATTGTCGCCCGCAGGCTGAAAGGCGTCCGCTTTATTCTGAACGTCCAGGACATCCATCCCGACCTGTCCATCGAATCGGGCCTGCTCCGCAACCCGTTTTTCATCCGATTGGCCCAGGCCTTTGAGAAATGGATCTACCGCCAGTCAGAAACCATCGTCGTGATCAGCGAGGGGTTTCGCCGCAATCTTCTGGACAAGGGCGTCCCGCCAAGCAAGGTCCACATCCTGCCCAACTGGGTGGACACGGACTTTCTCCGGCCGCTGGCTAAGGATAATCCGGTGGCCCGCCGCTACGGCCTGGCCGGAACATTCACGGCCATGTACTCGGGCACGATCAGCATCAGCAGCAACGTGGCTCTGGAAAAAGTGCTGGATGCGGCCGCACTTCTCAAAGACCGAAAAGACGTGAAGATCGCCATTGTCGGTGAGGGGCTGAAGAAAAAAAGCCTTGTGGACAAAGCGGCCGGCCTGAACCTGGCTAATGTGGTCTTTATTCCTTTTCAGCCCTATGCCGACCTGCCGGCTTTGCTTAGCGCCGCCGACGTGCTGCTTGTCCCACTGGATGTGGAGAAATCCCAGCTGTCGGTTCCCTCCAAGCTCTATAATTTCATGGCCGCCGGCCGGCCCATACTCGGCTTGGCTTCGAGCTCCTCGGAAGTGGCTGGACTCATCGCTTTGGCTGGCTGCGGAAGGTGTGTTTCACCTGAGGCGCCGGAGCAAATCGCCCAAGCCCTACTTCAGATAAAGGATTCTCCGTCCGAGGCGCGAAAAATGGCCGCTCGGGGCCGGAGTTTTGCGGAGGACCATTTTTCCAAAAATAAGATCCTGGCCGGATATGAAAAACTATTGACGTGAAAAAGTTCCTGGTCTATTGGCTGCCGCCCATTATTTGGGCGGCGCTTTTCTTCCCGCTGGGGAACCATTACCTGAGCCAGCCCTGGATTTATAGAATCGTCATGAATGTCCTTCATTTCTTCTGGCCCCATATCGCCGAGAATACGGCCGGCCTGATCTATATCCTGGTCCGCAAATCCTTCCATTTCATCGAATATGCCGTCCTGTTTTTCCTGCTTTACCGGGCCATGAGGCAGCGGCGCGAGCCGCGATGGAAGCTATCCTGGGCGGCCTGGGCCGCTGCCGTTTCGGTGGCCTATGGGCTGCTCGACGAATCGCTCCAGCGGCTGGTACCGGGACGGAACGGCTCTCTCATAGACTGGGGCGTGGATACGGGGGGCGTATTGGCCATGCTGTTAATAGTAGTCGCCTCAGGCAAGAAGACACGGGATCTTCCGCACGGAAGTCGTCCTCATTGGACAAGGGCCCTTTTTTTTAAGCGGCCCTTTGACATCATTCTTTCGTCCCTCGGGCTCATTCTTTCCTCGCCCCTGTGGCTCGTCTTCAGCTTTCTCATCTGGGTCCAGGACAGAGGGCCGGTGTTCTATTTGCAGGACAGGGTCGGCCGGGGCGGCCGCATTTTCAAGGCCATCAAGTTCCGTTCCATGGTCAAGGATGCGGAAAAGGGACGCGGGGCGGTGCAGGCCGTGGAGCACGACCCCCGTGTCACCAGGATGGGGAGGATCTTGCGGGGCACGGCCATGGACGAGCTTCCCCAACTGGTCAATATCTTCAAGGGAGACATGAGTTTTGTCGGGCCTCGGGCGCTGCGGCCCGAGGAGAAAGAAGCCCGCGGCGACGGGCAGCTGGTCAGCATGGAGGCCATCCCCGGCTATCGGGAGAGGCTGGCCGTCCGTCCCGGCCTGACCGGGCTGGCCCAGGTTTATCTGCCCACCGACGCGCCGCGCCGCCTCAAATTTCGCTACGACCGCCTCTACATCCGGCGCCGGAGCTTCTGGCGCGACCTGGCCATCATAGCCCTCTCCTTCTGGATCACCTTCCGCGGCCGGTGGGAATCGCGGCAGAAAAAAATCTAGCCGCGCCGCGGCCGACAGTCCTCCGGCGAATAGTGTTTGACAAGGTTTTCTCGGTTAAAGATAATACAGCTAAAAATACCGGATTAAAATGAAGGCGAAGTACGATGTGGTGATCGCCGGAGCCGGCCCCAGCGGCCTCTTCGCCG
>Ga0315293_10002621_pt1 | contig 17273 bp, 12 predicted proteins | sample YL17G13_20_MG_FD_203071 | JGI IMG/M metagenome (GOLD analysis project Ga0315293, IMG submission 203071) | Sediment microbial communities from Yellowstone Lake, YNP, Wyoming, USA - YL17G13_20 | ecosystem: Environmental > Aquatic > Freshwater > Lake > Sediment | place: USA: Wyoming | collected...
GTTGCCGCATATATGGTAGCTGTACGTAGGGTAAACAGGCCAAATCCACAGACCGTTGCCGCGTGTCTCCTCATCGCTGTATTTCTCAGCCTGTACTTCGATACTCGTGCTGATTGACCAATTATTGGTGAATTCCACATAGTTGTTGAAATTGCCGCCGAGCTGGTTATTCACACCGTCATAGTTCCATCGCGACCAGATGTTGAAGTTATTTTGAGAATTCTGGATGATCCACCAGGGTTCGATAGTTCGATACTGAACCCAGCCGTACACGTTCTTCACGTCGGCTCGGTCGAGATAGCCCAGGCGATTCAATTTCAGGTCCGGGCTGTTGAACTGGGTCGATAGCTCGGCAAAGAAGTGTCTGCCGGCTTTTCTTCGCAATGTCGCTGAGAAACCGTACCCGGCCTTGCCGGTATCGACGCGACTGAACACGCTCTGACCTCTGAATACCCAGTTTCGATCGTTGCTGACAAAGCGCCAATCGACTGCCCCGGTAGTAGCCGGACGTATCTTGTCTTGCGAGGCAACGGTCAGCATGCCGCCAACGTACGAATTCCTCAGGACATTCTGTTTCACCCGAATGATTGAATAGTTGGCTAAGGGCTCGACAACTCCCTGCCGATAGGTAGTATCACCTGCTTCAGGGACAGTTGCATATTCTGCCCTTTCTTTAGCAGTCATAGCGGTGAGAACGGCGACAGTCGTTCGGTTTGAGAGTTTGCCGGTCAACTTAGCTGCTCCGAGGATAGTAGTGGCATTGGGACGATCCGACTCGAATTCAAAGTCATCATCGTGATATGCATACGAGCGATCCCAAAGATTGTATCGTGGCTGGCGGCCGATGCGTCGGGAGTAGAAGAGGGTGTAATCAGTACTGAACAGGTCGGCTCCTTCCTGGAAAAAGGGGCGTTTCTCTTCGTAGAAGGTCTCGTACGTAGAGAGGTTCAGCACCGGTTGGTCCAGTTCAACCTGCCCGAAGTCCGGGTTGATCGTTGCATCGAGAATGAGATCAGACGATATCCCGTACTTGACGTCCACACCGGCATTGCCGGCGTAATCTTTGCCATCCGGATTGCGGTCCGAGCCCGGCTTACTCTCCATGCTCGTTACGCCGTAAGGCAGCACCTCAAGATGTCGAGCCGGTTTAACGCCTTCAAGACCGGTGAGATGCCCCAACCGGGAAGTGAAACCGGCCTGCGACTGAGGCGAGAAACTCCACCGACTCTCTTCCTTTTTGCGGCCGATGTATCGGTAGAAGTTGATTCCCCAGGTCTGAGCATCAGCGGACGTGAAGCGCAGGCAATGATAGGGAATGCGCATTTCAACACTGTATCCCCACGGCTGCAAACTGGCATGACCTTCCCATACCCCATCCCATGACAGGTCTGAATTCTCATCGTTGAACAGTCTCGTATCCTGAAGAGCGCCTGAAGCGTTGACGACAAACTCATTGCCGGACTGGTGATCATGAAACGGATCAATCGCGGCCTCGACGTAATCCGCCTCCGAGTATCGGTCTCTCCGCACTAACTGCCGAATGATTCCATCCGGCTGCGAGTCATAACACCAGAAAGCGATGTAGATTGCGCCATCGTCGTACAATACAGCGACGGCGGTCGATTCTGTGGCGGGCTGACCTTCGTTTGGCATCTTCTGGGTGAAGCCACGTGCCAGCGGGACGGCGCAAGTATCCCAGGCCGGCTCGCTCAGGTTTCCGTCAATGGCAGGGGTGTGTCCGTTCACCCGGCACGCCTTCAATTCTCTGACTGGAGATTCAACCGTTGATACGGTTTGCGCGGAAGGGGACAGCGCCAAAAAAAGCAGCGACCAGGCGACGGCGCCGCATAGGCTGAACCAACGATACATACAGCAACTCCATGGTGTCGTTCCCAACCACATTCAGGAGGTATTCGCTGTTATCTGACGATTGGTACGCGAAGATTGGAAGAAAGTTTCGCGAAAAAAGAGAATACTTGGCCGCTATCGACTTTGGAGAATACTGATCAGTCTGCAGAACCTGTACAGACATCATCCCCGGCGGCCCGGCGCCAAACCGCAGGCAGGCAAGTCGATCGGTATCGAACTGCTTTGAAGTCGTTGTCGGAAGCCGGCTATCAGGTCACACGCGATATGTGTCTGCACGCCAATTCTTAACTGCCTTCTTGATCTCCTCTTCCGACAGGTTCTCTTCCGCAGCCCGTTTGGCCAGCGCGACAAACTCCTCGTCCGATGCAAAACGAAGCCCGATGATTTGACGGACGGTGAGACGCGAGTCGAGCAGTTTGCCCGTAAGGACGTAATGACGGATGTTTTCCTCGGCCCGGATGGCGCGGTCCTGTGCTTTCAGGGCGAATATCCGCGCGAAGAAGAAGAGAAGCAGTATGCAGATGACAAGTACGAAAATCAGTGAGGCGCTGTAGAGCCGCTGGTGGTCGTCGAGTGATTTGAAGAGGTTGACGCCCGCACCCACGAGAGTCAGTACAAGAACCCCGAACAGCACTACATGGTACATGAACACGTACCGCCGGTGGTTGACATAAGATTGAGCGGCCATAGCTGATTCTCCTTGATTTGAGTTGATAGATTATTACGGAGAAATCTCGTTAATGCGAACCTCCGATGTCAACGTTTATCTGGTGTCAGTGCAGCGCTTCTGCGAGAACGGGGGAGTGGCATGGCCACACAACCGAGTAGTAACGGGCTAAGCAGGTTGAAAGGGCAGACCTTGTTCTGCGGGCTGTGCCTGCTTGGGAGATTGCCTATCAAGCTGCTCTCTGATGGCGCGGGCCATTGTATCGACCGTGTACGGCTTCCGCACATAGGTGCCTACACCCAGCCGCTGCATCTCTTGCACTCGCTCGGTTGCAGAGAAGCCGCTTACAACGATCGCTTTTTGATCGGGTTTTCTCTTGAGAATCTCGCGATAGGTGTCAAGGCCGTCAAAACCCGACTCCATTATCATGTCAAGCACAATGAGGTCCGCGGCGTGATCCTGCAGATAGGCCGACGCGACATGACCGTTTTCGACAGTCTCGACACAATAGCCAAGACTCGCAATGATCTCCCGAGCCAGCTCACGCTGCACCGGGGAATCGTCGACCACAAGAATTTGCTCATTGCCGCCGACGGTTGCGGACTTTTCGATCGCCGATTGTACTTCGGACTGACAGACCGGGAACAAGAGCAGGAACTCTGTACCGGTTCCGATTTCCGACAGCACATCATAGTAGCCGTGATGGTCCTTTACGACTCCGTAGACCACAGAGAGTCCCAGCCCACTGCCGCTCTGGCCCATTTTCTTTCTGGAATAGTACGGTTCAAATATCTTGGGCAAATCGTCAGGGCTGATGCCGGTGCCGGTGTCTTTAACGCTCAGCAGGACGTATTCGCCGTGTTCGAACCTCGCAAAACCGCTGGGGAGCGCGTCAACCTGTCGCTGCTCGGTCTGGATTCTCAGCGTCCCTCCAGTCGGCATTGCTTCACTGGCATTTGACACCAGGTTCATGACAACTTTGGTCAGATGCACTGAGGAGCCGGATATGGGTTTCAGACCATCGGCAAGATTGAGTTCAATCCGGACGTCGGGATGACGGTCTTTCAGCCCCGCAAAGGCCGCCGATTGCAGATACGTGGCGACGACTTCATTCAAGGACAGCGGCATCATTTCGTACCGGCCCCGTCTGGCCAGCGTAAGTAGGTCCTGAATGATGGTTGACGCATCCTGTGCCGACGTCATGATCTTCTGCGCCCGCGCGGCAGGCCTTGAACCAGCTTCGAGTTCTCGTAGCAACAATTCGGAATAACCGACCACCGGACCGAGCATGTTGTTGAGGTCGTGAGCAACACCGCCGGCAAGTACACCCAAAGACTCCATCCGTTCAGCCCGTTCCAATTTTTCCTGGAGATCGCGTCGCTGTTCCTCGGCACGCTTGCGCTCCGTAATGTCGCGGACAATTGCCAGGAGTGCCACTTCGCCTCGTATGTCCAGACGATTCAGGCAAATCTCGGCCTCAAATGGCGTTCCGTCCAACCGGCAGTGCCGCCACTCAAAGAACTGCGGTTGAAAATCATATGCGGCCCTTATCTTCTCCAATGCTTTCTCTTTGGAACTCCGGCCGTCTGGTTGCGTCTCCGGCGAGAACCGATAGGGTGGCTGGCCGATAATCTGCTCGCGCGTACAACCAAACATTACTTGCGTAGGCACATTGCAGTCGGCAAACAGGTCATCTTTCATCACGAGGATGGCATCATTAGCCGCTTCGAATACGGCGCGATACCATTGTTCGGACGCGACCAGTTCCCGCTCTGCCGCTTTCTTCGCCGTGATGTCTCGGGACACGATCAGCATTGCCTCTTGCCCGCTCAGGTCAAATGTGGTTACGCTGATGTCCGCCGGGTAGAGTTCGCCGCCCTTTTTTCGGAGAGAAGCTTGGTAGGAGAGGTGGCCATTGTCCTTGATGTCTTTAAGGAGAGCTTCCAGTTCCTGCGGCGGACGAGTCGAAAACGTGCTCAGGGGCAATCCCATGATTTCGGCACGAGAATACCCGGTCTGACGGCAGGCAGCCGAATTGGCTTCAATTATACGTCCGTCGTTGCCGACTATGCAAATGGCGTCGGTGACGGTGTCAAAGAGGCTTCGATACTTGGCCTCGCTTTCCCTGATGACCCGCTCTGCCAGCTTGCGCTCAGTGATATCATTCATCGTGCCAAGCATCCGGTACGGCTCGCCGTTCTCCCGGCGAAGGAACACGCCCGTGTTCTCTACGACCACATAGAATCCATCCTTGCGCTTGAGCCGATACTCGACACAGTGCTTTCCGCTCCCTTTCGCCGCTTGGTCCAAGAGACGAGTGGCGTTTTCACGATCCTCGGGGTGAATCATTGCTTCCCAGGCTGGGGTATCAACGTCTTCGTACTCAACCGGCGCATAGCCGGTAACCTGTTCGATGGCTCCCGCCCAATGAATAGCGCCGGACGCAACATCCCAGTCATACACGACCTGACCCGTCTGTTCGGATGTAATTCTGTAGCGTTGCTCGCTCTGGGAAAGAGCGGACTCGGTCTGCTTGTGACGCTCAATTTCGACTTCAAGTCGTTCCCGCTGATCCTGAAAAGTACCAATCAATTCACCGATTCGACCGAATTCCGACTTATACTGAAGCAGACGATTCAGAGACAGTTGGTTCTTTTCGACAAGGCCGGCAGAGACCAACTGCAACGGCCGATTTATCCAGTAGTACATGGATAAGCCGAGAACCGTCAATAGGACGACAGCAAATCCCAGGAGGTATCTCAGTTCTTTGCGGTGATATCTCTGGAGTCCTACGTGCATTGCAGATACCGCTTTGCAGTGGAGATAGCCAACCAGCTGACCGTCAAGACCCAGCAAAGGGAACACAAAGCAATATTCTCCTTTTGTCCCTTGCTTCAATTGGGTCGTGTCCTCATCTGCAAAATCCGGCCCTTTCAGTTCCGGCGACACTTCCGCCAGACTTCCGATCTCCTTGATATAGCCGTCGGACCAAATTCGTCCAGCAGCGAAGTACCCTTGGGCGGGCGTTGTCCGCTCCTGATCAGAACTTGGTTGAATTGGCGCAGTGCGGATTTCCAGAATCCCGGAGCCGGTGCGAACGAAGAAGTGGTTAAACAACTGCTGGTTGAATGCCGACTGCACTGCCCGGTCAAGAGTTGAGTCGTTGCAAAGCGCTGCGAGACCTTCAGAAGCAATGGCGTACACTCGCCGGCCCGGGGTGGTATACACAAGCGAAACATCTGCGTCATAAGTGGAAAGGCTGGCCTCAATATTCTCGGCGGCCCAGACGCTGTCATGGCTCGCCACGAACGACACCATATCATCCCAGTATGAATAATCAAAAGCGAGCGTCTTGAGGGATTCACCTCGCAATGCAATCAGCTTTTCAGTCTGCGAAGCCTTCTCGCTTTTCTTGTCCAGCAAGAGGATTTCGGCCTTGGCATTTTCTGACTGTTGCCATAAGTATGCACCGATGATGACCACAGCTACCATGGCAGTAAACAAGAGAATGAATCGAGTCTGCGTTTTCGCAAACATCATCGGTATTGGCCTTTCAGAGAAACGATGTAAACCCCAAGGGCGGAATCTTAATCGCGCCAATCCGCTGTCAGCCACAGTCGTTCCGATGCACTCTATCGCTGGCGAACAGCGAAGACCTTCACAGACCGAGTTCCTTGCTTGAGCTTACCAGTCCATTGTATTATCGTCATGTTTGAATTTGGCTTTAGTGGCTGTGGGATAAGAGGTTATTAGATCTGAATTGGCTCGCCTGAGGTGTGCTGGACCAAATCGGGTTTGAGCTGATGCGACAGTTGGTTTGGAGCGCTACATGAAAATAGGATTTCTACAGTATTCACCTGCGTTTGGCGATGTTCAAAAGACTATCGCAACAATTGAAGGCCTTAGAAGCCGGTTTTCGGGTGCTGAACTATTAGTACTTCCCGAACTCTGCAACTCCGGGTATAACTTTCTGTCAAGGACGCAAGCACGGGACTTCTCTGAGTCCGTTGAAAACAGCAGTTTTCTGACATACTTGATAGACGTCTGCTCTCAGGGCTGTTTCCACATAGTAACCGGGTTCAACGAGCGGGATCATGACCGGCTCTACAACACTGCCGCATTGGTAGGACCGTCCGGGTTGGTCGGCCTTTATCGAAAACTCCACCTCTTTCAGAATGAAAAGGCATTCTTCACGCCCGGCGACCTTGGACTTCCGGTCTTCGATATTGGCAAAGCAAGAATCGGCATGCTTATCTGTTTCGATTGGATATTCCCGGAGGCCTGGCGGATCCTGTCGCTCAAAGGGGCGGATGTCATCTGCCATCCATCCAATCTGGTACTCCCGGATTTGGCCCAGCGCGGCGTGCCGGCTCACGCACTTATGAATCGGGTATTCACAATCACCGCCAATCGGACTGGAACCGAGCGTGACCTTACCTTCACCGGACGGTCAATCATCTGCGATACTTCGGGCGTTGTGATTGCCTCCGCGACCAAGGACGAAGAATGTGTACGGATGGTTGACGTCGACATCGCCACCGCACGTACCAAGAGCATTACGGCAAGAAACGATATTTTTGCCGATCGCCGTCCGGAGGAATACAGCTTGCTTTGCGAACCGGTGAATATCGGCGACCGTTGAGAACTACTGATCTGGGTCCGTCTTAAGTTGTGCCATGCTCGGTACGACGGATGATCTCATCTTGAAGGCTCGTTCCTAAGTCCACAAAGTAATCGCTATAGCCGGCGACCCGGACTATCAGGTCACGGTGTCTTTCCGGCTCTTGCTGCGCCTTTCGCAGAGTCTCTGCGGTCACGACATTGAACTGAATGTGATGGCCGTCCATCGCAAAATAAGTCCGCACAAGGTGAGCTACTTTCGACAGTCCCTCGTCATCTTCAAGCAACTGTGGCGTGAACTTCTGGTTCAGCAGAGTGCCGCCAGTGCGCAAGTGATCTATTTTGGCCGCCGATCGCAAGACTGCCGTCGGACCCTTTCGATCAGTTCCCTGAACGGGAGAAACACCTTCCGAGAGCGGTTCGCCGCAATGTCGCCCGTCCGGCATAGCCCCGATCACACTTCCGAAATAGATATGACACGTGGTCGGCAGCAGGTTGACCCGAAAATGCCCTCCCTTACTGTTGGGGCGGCCATCGATTGCCTGAAAGTAGCTGTCGAAAACTCGGCGCATTATGTCGTCGGCGTAATCGTCGTCGTTGCCGAATTTGGGCGTCTGCTCAACTAACCGATTACGAAACAGATCATGCCCCGCAAAATCAGATTTGAGAGCCTCAAGAAGCTCTTCCATCGAGACTGATCGCTTGTCATACACATGGTATTTGATGGCGGCAAGGCAATCGGTGATCGATCCCAACCCGACGCCTTGTATATAGGACGAGTTATATCGTGCTCCGCCATCGTTGTAGTCGTTCCCCTTTTCAATGCAATCATCGATGAGTAATGACAAAAACGGCGCGGGCAGATACCGTGCCCAAAGCCTCTCGATAATCAAATTCCCCTTGATCTTGACATCGATGAAATACTGAAGTTGCCGCGAAAAGGCATCGTACAACCCATCAAAGCTGCGAAAATCGCGGGGATCCCCCGTCTTGATACCGATATTCTTGCCGGTTCTCGGGTCTACACCGTTATGCAGTGTAATTTCGAGAACCTTGACGAGATTGAAATAACCGGTAAGTATGTAGCTCTCCTTGCCGAAAGCGCCGCTCTCGACGCAACCGCTGGCGCCGCCATTGCGGGCATCGGCAACCGATTTCCCCTGCCGCAGCAATTCCGCAATGATCGCGTCGGTGTTGAACAGCGACGGCTGGCCGTAGCCGGTGCGAATGATCTTGAGGGCACGATGCAATAGCCGATCCGGACTCCTCTTACTGACCTGCACCATTGAACTCGGCTGTAACAGCCGCATCTCTTCAATGACGTCGAGAAGGAGAAACGTCAGTTCGTTTGAGGCATCCTCCCCGGATCCCGTGACACCCCCCAGATTGATCAAGCAGAAGTCGGTGTAGGTGTTGCTCTCCTGTGCCGTGACGCCGACTTTCGGCGGCGCCGGCTGATTATTGAACTTCACCCAGAATGCTTCAAGCAATTCGACAGCGCGAGCCTGATCCATCGTGCCGTTCGCCATGTCCCGACGATAGAACGGAAGTAAATGCTGATCGAGCCGCCCCGGATTGAACGAGTCCCAGGTATTCAACTCAATGATAACGCCAAGATGTACGAACCAGTAACATTGCAGCGCCTCCCAGAACGTGCGGGCGGGATTGGCCGGTACATGGCGGCAGATTGCTGCCATCTGGCGCAATTCCGCTTGCCGCGAGAAATCAGCTTCGGTATTAGCCAGCTCGGTCAGCTTCTCCGCATACCGCTCGGCCAGAGCCATGATGGCATCGGCGGCAATGGACATCCCCCTGAGTTGTTCTCGCTTTGCCAGCGCCTCAGCGTCTTCGTAGAAATTCAGCTTGTCAATGCTGCACTGAATGGTCTCCTTGAAATCACGGAATCCCCGTCTGTATATCTTGTCGTCCAGCACAGTGTGTCCGGGCGCTCGTTGCTCCAGGAATTCAGTAAAAATACCGGCTTGGTATGCTTCTTTCCACTCCGGGCCCACTTCCCGAAAAATCCGATCTCGCATCGCTCGTCCCGACCAAAAGGGGATGATCGTCTCCTGCTGTATTCGCCGGGCCCCGTCATCGACTTTGAACGAGACCTTTTCGCGGTTATGCAGGATCTCAAAATCCCGCAACGAGTGAGTACAAATCTCCGGATAGGTCGGCGCTGCCTTTGGCGCCGGACCACGCTCACCGACAATCAGTTCGCCATCATTCACGCAGATAGTCATTCGCTCCAGTAGATACTTGAACGCCAGAGCTCGCGCCACCGGCACTGATTCACGCTCGGCAACACCGCTCGTGTAGAAGTCGGTCAATAGTTGTGCCCGCTCCAGAGAGATGATCGGAACGGCCGCCAGACTATGCTCCCTGAGTCGTCTTATCCTGTCATTCATGGGCGTTCAGCCTCCAATCTTCACCTCAAAACCAAGTGCTGAGAATCGCGCCGCTTTCTGTATCAATGCAGCGCCCGTCTGCGTCATCTGATTGAGATTCTTGCGAGCCAATTGATAGCGAGCAATCTTGTCCTCCCCGAGTTTGTTGTACGGCAGAAGATTGATGCGGCGAATCGACGGCAGTGGCACGAGGAATTCTGCGATCGCGCTCAGATTCTCTTCTGAATCCGTAATCTCCGGCACCAGCGGTACACGAATCCAAATGTTGGCGCCCATTTGGGCCAACCGATTGAGATTGGCCAGAATTAGGTCATTCGCCATTCCGGTATGCTCACGATGAGATCGGTTGTCCATCAATTTCAGGTCGAAAAGAAACAGATCGGTAAGATCGCCGATTCGTTCAAAGACTCCAAACGGCGCATGTCCGCACGTATCGACTGTTGTGTGCAACCCGCGCTCCTTACAGGCTCGAAGCGCGGCTTCGAGAAATTCCGGCTGGGCGGTCGGCTCACCGCCTGAAAACGTGACCCCGCCGCCGGATTGGTCATAGAATGGTACGTCGCGAAGTGATTCTCTGAGAACCGCTTCGACATCAGTTGCATATCCAACAAGTGCTTCGTGTTTCTCTCTTCCGACACCGTCATTGGCAGGATGCAGATTGAACCTCTCCGGATACGGCGCGCGCGCTTCCGGATTGTGGCACCAGCGGCAGTCAAGCGGACACCCCTTGAAGAAAACAGTGGTGCGGATTCCGGGACCATCGTGAAGACAGAACCTCCTGATATCGAATATAACTCCGGAAATACTCATGAACTACCTGCACACCGGGTACATCTGAATCCGACGTCAATATACCATTTATCTCTCTCTGAACAAGACCAGATCAATTCTTCAGGAGGAGCTTAGGCTACAAATGACTCTGCCGCGGCGGCAGGTTTCTAGCAGCGAACGATGCTGGTTTTGCACATGTGAACTTTCTGCCTCATGCCGACCACTAAGAAATTGCAGGCTGACCGCAACGTCCTTCGCCGCATGGAACTAATCTTACGGCGAGAATCTAGCCCGCTGACGGCAAGCTGTTACACACCGGAAACTGAGTGGACTGTGCTCAATAACTTGCTATCAGGTCTCGACACTGCCTTGCCGAACGCCATCCACTTTACTATCATTGTGTTTGCAAACCTTCGCGAGGTACTCAAATGACTCACGCTGACGATAACCTGTCACATCACGGCGTCGATGATCCATCCGGCGGTGGCTACCCGAACGAAACGATTCGACTGCTGATCGAGCGGTCAAGCTGCAGGAGCTTTTTCGACCGTAAGATTCCTGATACTGTAATGAACCTGATTATAGAGTCCGGCTGCCGCGCCGCCACCGGCGGTAATCTGCAACCGTATTCGATCATCAAGATTGAAAATCCGGCCACCAAGAAGAAGCTGGCGGAGTTGTGCGGCGACCAGCCGTTCATTGAAACCGCACCGGTTGATCTGATCTTCTGTCTCGATTTCCACCGCCTGAAACGATGGGCAGAGCTTGAATGGGCGCCATTCTCAGCCACCAAATCATTCCGGCATTTCTGGATTTCGTTTCAGGATACTATTATAGCCGCTCAGAATATCTGCACTGCCGCCGATGCGCTCGGACTCGGTTCCGTCTATGTCGGGACAGTCCTGGAGTGCCTCCGCGAATTGAAGAGGCTCCTCCAACTACCCGATGGCGTCTTTCCGGTAGTATTGCTCGCGCTTGGCTATCCGAAAGTCCGCCCATCCTCGAAGAAGAAACTGGGCATTGACACGATAGTTCACAACGAGACATATCAGGACCTGCCCGACAATGAGCTTCACGCCGCGTTTACTGACAAATATCCTGACTGGAAGAAGGAAATCACCGATGAGCGACTGGAGACAATAGCCCAGGTCTGCCGCGAAGTTCACGGCCAAGAATTCGCTGACAAGTGCCTAACAAGTATCAAGAAGAACGGCTACATAAACGTAGTGCAGAACTATTTCGGGCTGCATTACCGCGCCGACTTGATGCCGCACCACAACAGCGACTTCCTTCAGATCATGCGGGAGTACGGGTTTGAGTGGTTGGAGAGGGAGTAGAGTAGACGAAGGAGTTACAGACGGCACATGTGTCCCACAATCGCGCTCTTACTCAATACACTCAAATCACCGGCATAGCAGCACAATTGCTAGTTAACTGTATGCGATGCAAGTCCGCGAATTCTTCCCAAAGAAGCGATATAGTACGCGAGCTACGTTTCTCGCAATTGCCACATAGGAATAGCCGCCCTCGATTAGTTCTTCCTCATATTCACTTGCCAGGTTGAAATCCAGCACCTTCGACAATTGCCGCAATGCATCAAGCGCCATTGGAAGGCTTCCCACAAAGGCCTCCTCAAATTCAAGAGGAGAGTCGAAGGGAATAGGGAGGAATATCGTGTCTGTATCACCGGTGCGTGTAAAATGCTCTGAGTGCCTAATGAGGCTCGTGCCTTTTGGAAACGCACGTTTGAACTGCTCTAGAGCAGCAGTTTCTATGTCTTCATCCTGTGAAAATGATGTATCGCAATTGGGAATTGTCAAATACTCTAGCAGAATGTAGAAGATACCGTAGCAGGTGTAACTTCCAACTCTCTCAGATCTTTCCGTCCTAGAGGCAAACTGGCTTGCACTAATCGGCTGACCCACGTGCGCCGAAAGACGTTTCAAGAAGCGATTGCGTTTCTCACTACTCTTGAACTGACTTTTCAGCCATCTATTAAAATCAGTAGTGGACAAGTCTAATCCCATTAGCGATCCCCAAGAATCTTCTGACTCAATACAAGTACGTGGATGCGGTCTGGTTGTAGTCGATGCTTGCCGCGGCGATTCTTCACAAGGAATGCACCGCGGTCCTTGAGAAAATCTGGCCATTCCTTTGGAGGTAGGTTGCTTATGAAACAGAAATCATAGCTGTCGATTTCGGAGCGGGAACAAGTCTCAGAAGATGCAACCACATGGTCTACAAATTCTGTGAAGAGACCATTGGTATGACCATCGCGCTCACTTCTATACTTGCACTCAACAAACAACACCCTGTCAGTGTCCTTTGCAGATGACAACCCAAACGAAAGGTCGAAGGAATTCTCGCCTAGTTTAACAGCATATTGGGACGCATCATACGCATTGCCAATGAGCCGTGGACTCTTACCAAGGATGGTGCAATTGGTAATCCACTTCTCCACTAGTCTAGTGTAGTTTCGTCCCCTGCTATGAGAAATCTCACGCATAGACTCCCCAACGTAACCCAGTAGTGCCTTTACCTGCCATGTGTTAACCAAAGATAAAAGCTGCCACCGCATTTATGCAAGAGCCAATACCTCACTGATGGGCTTAGCCAATGGCGGAAAAGCAGCATGTGAGCCTCACCCCTCCCCTACCCCTCAAACCCCTTTCCCCGGAAATCTTCACGGGCCGGGTGGAAGACATCAATGACGTAAACTTCTGTTAGAGCACGCGCCGAATGCGGCACATTGGGGGGCAGCACCAGTGCTTTCCCTCGCTCCAGCACCGTCTTCTTGCCGTTTACCGTTAGTTCCAGTTGGCCGTCAACCACATTCACGATCTGCTCGTGATAATGCGAATGTTCGGGCACAACCGCCCCTTTGACGATACGCACATGCGTGACCGACATCGTGGCCGTGTTGACAACCCGTGCCATGACCCCTTCGGCGAGTATCAGTTCCGGAATCGATGCGAAATCGACAAGGTTCATTTGTTTTCTCCGTACGGATTTTCCCTATATCAGTACCACACCTGAAAGGTGTGCTTCGTGCCCTTTCAATCCACACCCGTTGGGTGTGGTACAGAAAATTGTCACATCCCGTGTTTCTTCATCAACAGCGCGCGGGTGTACGGAATCAGCCCGCCGGCGTCGATTATCGCCTGCCGCGCTTTCGGCAATGGCACGGTCTTGAACGATTTGCCAGAGGTCTTATTCTTGAGCATGTCACCTTCCAGAGACAGCTCGTCCCCTTCGTTCGCCTCGATATCCGGGCAAATCACGGTCCGCATACCCAAGTTGATTGAGTTCTGAAGGAATATCCGCGAGAAATGTTTCGCGACCACCGTTAGATCATATCCTTTCAGGCATGATGCCGCCTGCTCGCGCGATGATCCACAGCCGAAATTCTGACCCGCGACGATAAAGCTCCCTTTGGGAACCTCGCCCGCTTTCAGCTTCTTGTTAAAATCGAGCGCATCGGCGAACGCAAACTGCGGCGTCTCGGTCGGCAGCACGGTGGCCATGAATCGACCTGGGTAGATGATATCGGTTGAGATATCGTTACCAACTTTGTAAACAACTTTTCCCATGTTAGCGACCTCCTGCGGTTGGATCAGAAATCGTGCCGGTGATGGCGCTGGCAGCGGCAACTTCCGGCGAACAGAGATACACTTCGGAATTCGGGTTCCCCATTCGCCCCTTGAAATTCCGGTTGGTGGTCGCCAGCGCTACCTCCTGGTCACCGAGCGCTCCCTGATGCACCCCCAAACACGGTCCGCAGCCGGGGTTGCAGATGATCGCGCCGGCATCGGCGAGATCGGCCAGATAGCCAAGACGCATCGCCTCGCGGTATATCCGCCACGACGCCGGGAACACGAGCATACGAGTGCTTCTGGAGACTTTTTTCCCTCTGAGTATTTTCGCAGCAGCAGCGAGATCATCGAGCCGCCCGTTGGTGCATGACCCGATCACGATCTGGTTCACTTTCTTGCCGGCAACCTCGCCGACCGTTTTGATATTGTCCACCGTGTGCGGGCAGGCAATTTGAGGGGCCAGTCTGGCCACATTAATATCGACCACTTGCTCATATTCAGAATCCGGATCGGGACCGAATGTCTCGATTCTCTCTGTTACACCTGCGGTGGTCTTGAGATAATTCAGCGTCTCGTCATCGGGCGGCACAATACCACTCGTGGCACCGGCTTCGACCGACATGTTGCAGATTGTCAAGCGTCCGGACGTCGGCATCCGACGGATCATTTCGCCGTGGAACTCGAGTACCTTGAAATTGGCGCCTTCGGCGGTCAGTTTGCCAATCAAATGCAGGATCAAATCCTTTGCACCGACAAACGGCGGGAATTCGCCGGTTACATTCACCTTGATCGTGCCCGGAACCTCGACATTCAGGACGGCCCCGAGTGTCCAGACTGACGCCATCTCGGTCGCACCGATACCGAACGCAAACGCGCCGAGCGCGCCGTGCGATGTGGTATGACTATCAGTGCCGACCACAACATAGCCGGGGCGGACATAACCGAATTCCGGCAGAATCTGATGGCAGATACCCCCTTCGTCGCCGCGAATATCATGAAACTTGGTGATCCCCTGTTTGGCAATGAACTCGCGAACCTTTTTCTGATTGGTCGCGGTCTTGGAACTCTCGGCCGGGACGCGATGATCGAAAATGATGGCGATCCGACTCGGGTCCCAGATTTTTGGTTCGAGTCCGGTCCCCAGGTAAATCTCGCTAAACTGATTCACCACCAGCGCGCCGTTCTCGTGGGACATCGCCAGATGAACTTCCGGCTCCACCACTTCTCCGATGGCGACCGATGACCGGTGGCAGGCTTTGGCCAGCAGTTTTTGCACGTAGGTCATACCCATTGTCTATGCTCCTGAGTGAATCCACTACTCATAATCTTCCGTTCACTGTTATTCCCGCGCAGGCGGGAATCCAAACCAGACCCTAAATCACTGCCTTTTCTCTAAGCGCACTGATTTCCACTTTAGTATACCCAAGTCCGGTTAGTATTTCTTCCGTATGCTGTGACAATCGCGGGGGAGGTGTATCAACACTCGCCGGTGTCTTCGAGAACTTCGCCGATAAATTGAACAGTTTGATCTCCCCGATCTGCGGTTCCTTGATCGAGGCAATCGTCTGGCGGTGTTTGATCTGCTCGCTACTCAGCGCCTTCTCGAGGCTGACGATATCCCCTGACGGAATGCCCTTTTCATTTAAGATGCTCACCCAGTGTTCGGTACTGTTCTGAGTTAATTTCTCCTCGAGAATCGGCGTCAGCAGTTTGCGGTTCGCCTTGCGGGTATCCCGCTCCTGAAATCGGGGATCGGTTTTCAGTTCCGGAAGCCCGACTATGTCTGCCAGGTCTTCCCATTGCTTCTGCTGGTTGGCGGCGATATTGATGAACCCATCCTTGGTGCGGAATACCCCCGATGGCGCGGCAGTGAAATTGTCATTCCCCATCGGAATGGGGTGCTGTCCACCGATCAAGAGATTGGCCGCGACCCATCCCATCAATGGCATGATGGAATCAAGCAAGGCGATATCGATAAACTGTCCCTGCCCGGTTCTTTCCCGATAGTACAGCGCGGCCATGATGGCGAACGCGGCATTCACACCGCCCACCGTATCGCACACCGGAAATCCGGCGCGCAACGGATGCAGCCGCTCATCGCCGTTGACATCCATTTCGCCGGATAATCCCTGAATTATCTGGTCATACGCCGGCTTGTGAGCGTCCGGTCCCGTCTGGCCAAATCCGGAAATCGCGCAATAAACAATCTTAGGGTTAATCTTGCACATCTCCTCGTACGAGAATCCCAACCTCGGAAGGACACCCGGGCGAAAATTTTCGACCACCACATCCGCCGACACGAGTAGTTTCCGAAAGATCGCTTTCCCTTCGTCCCGCTTCATATTGAGCGTAAGCGATTTCTTGTTGGCGTTCTGAGCCAGAAACGATGTTCCCATCAGTTCTTTGTTGAGCTTGGGCACATTGCCCAGTTTACGCGCCAGATCGCCGCCGTCGGGTACCTCGATCTTGATCACTTCAGCCCCAAGAAGCGAAAGGTGCAGCGAGGCGAATGGTCCCGACAGCACATTGGTCATGTCGATTACGCGGATAGCTTCGAGTAATTTCATATCATTTCCTCAGCATCACTTTCCTTTGAAGTCTACAATCGAACCGGACTTGAGAACGAGACCCGGAAGCTCGCGACCAAGAAACGTTCCCACTTGCCTTGATACATCCAATAGCCCGGAAAGATTGATATCGCGACGATACCCCATCCGTTGTAGCGAGTGGACCAGGTCTTCGGTTGCAACATTGCCGGCCGGAAGTTTCGTAAACGGACACCCACCCAGACCGCCGAATGCCGATTCAAACGAAGTCACCCCGGATTTCAGCGCCGCATAGCAGTTGGCCAGTCCAAGCCCATACGTGTTATGAAAGTGACAGGCAAGTTCAACCGAGGAATCAAGCGTTCGGATGCCGCCGAAAAGCTCTTCTACCTGAGTTGGATTAGCGTGTCCGGCAGTGTCAGCAAGACTGACATTCTTAATTCCGGCATTGAGATACTCTTTGATGATACCAAGCACTTTCTCTGCAGCAATCGAACCTTCAAAGCCGCATCCAAATGCCGATTGCACCGACACCTGTACTTTCTTACCTGCTGCCATCGCATTTTTGGCCATCGGGATGATCCGACGAAGAGCCTCTGAGGTACTCATGCCGGTATTCTTCATGCTGTGTGTCTCGCTGGCGGATACCCCCATGCAGAACATCTCCACGCCGCAGGCCAGACCCCGCTCAAGTCCTTTTTCGTTCAAGACCAGCCCGGAGAGTACAACCTTAGTGGATCTCTTCCCCGGCGAGCTGTAGTGCGTAAACAACCTGTCGGTATCCGCCATCTGCGGCACT
>Ga0315293_10002623_pt1 | contig 17270 bp, 41 predicted proteins | sample YL17G13_20_MG_FD_203071 | JGI IMG/M metagenome (GOLD analysis project Ga0315293, IMG submission 203071) | Sediment microbial communities from Yellowstone Lake, YNP, Wyoming, USA - YL17G13_20 | ecosystem: Environmental > Aquatic > Freshwater > Lake > Sediment | place: USA: Wyoming | collected...
AGACCCTGCTAGCAAAGGACGTCCTGCATCCCCATACGATCTCAGGACAAAATGGCTCCCCTAACCTGTTGAACACAAAGAGCTTTTAGGCACCTATACGGATCAAGCAATGTTGGGGTGACTGTTCTTGGTTTTGATGGGACGCAATGGATACAAAAGGAGTGCTATAAGTACTTTGATCGCACACACGAAAAGGAGCCAGCAATGATCCGAAGAAAGAACGCCTCCCCATCCAAGCTTATCCGACGTGAACTCTTGGCACGTGCTATCAGAGACCTACGCCTTTCGGGTGCAAAGAAGTACTCCACGAAGGCTCTCCTCCGTCTTCTTGCCCGCGTGCCTATGAAGCTCGAGCCGGTAACGCTCACCCGAGAGGAGGGCAGCATATTTCGTGAGATTATGCTTTGTGCCATGGAGCAGGGGACTCAACATCCACGTGGAGGTATAGCATGAAGATCGTACAGAGCAGCACGAACAGGACTGTGTTGGAATCCGAGAAGGACTTCTTCTTGGACGGCAAGCACATCAGGGATTCAGATCTTCACATCCAGCACACGGCAAAGGGGGTCACCTACCTCATCTACCTGGACAGTATGGGGGTCGACATCCAGAGCGAGAGTAAGCACGAGTGCAAGATGACTCTGGAGCCCCACGCCACCTGCAACCATCCCGGAGTACGAGTCTCAATCAAGAAGCTGAAGGAGTAGTCATGAGGTGCTACCTGACGTACGAAGGAGCGAAGGAGCTCGGAGCCTGTGAAGGGGCTCTAGAGCTGTGGAAGAAGAAGGGGTGGGGTCCAATAGAGGCTTCTGACATCTTCGTTCTCTTCACTGACTTCTGCCCGGCGTGTTGGCTCTTCACCGTGGTGAGGGACAAGGCACCGGGTGGCTTCATGAAGAAGGACCAGTTCGAGCTGTTCGATCTCTCCACGTCCGGATGCTGTACGTGCCCTAACCATATGGGCCAGTTGGGAGATCGCTATGACAGGGAACTCATGGTCGACACTCTTCGCCTGCTCATCAAGGCGTTGGCAAAACGCAGGAAGAGCAAAACATGAAGAGACCCAAAGACCCCTGCTGCAAATCTTGTGGTGCTTGTTGTGTGAGCATCCAGTACCAGGACGCCTACTGTGATGTCACGGAGGAAGACGAGAAGAAACTGGGGAGACTGAAGCGTCATGTTCTTCATCCCCGCCCTATTGACTCACTCTTGGCAGCGATCGATAGGAACAGGAGCTTACCTGATGGAGCCATCAAGACGAAGACGAGGGAGATGAAGAAGGGGCCGCTCAAGAACTACGAGGTCTGTGCTTGCCACTTCCTGGTGGGGGACATCATGGCTGGAGCTCACTGTTCGATCTATGCCCTCCGCCCAGGAGTGTGCAAGAAAGCAGTGCTACCTGGCGACAAGGCATGCCTGTTCGTACGCCAGGAGTTCAGGGACCTAGAAATGGAGGGAGCATGAAGCACCTAGGCATCTCAGCAGAGAAGCTAGACGAGATCACTGTCTATCTACGTTGGGGGACGGCTAAGAAACTCTCCGCTTGTTGGGAGGCGCTTGAATACTGGGAGGAGAGATACAAGAAGAAGCCGCTGGAGGTATGTGATGCAAACATTGCCGAGTTCGAGACGTCCTTTCTTGGGTGCGCGGCCTGGAACGAGCGACTCAATCGCTGGCGTGGCTTTGGCGTCCACCTCTGGGTGACTGAGCTCTCAGGTGGTTCTCCGTGGCGCCCCTCCCGTGGCAACACCGCTGTGACGAGAGAACTGAAGGCAGTTCTGCTTCGTAACTTCCAGCCAGAGATCTTCAAGAGCCTTGGAGGCAAGGAATGGCACGCACCTACGAAGGAATCAAGGGCCCCAAGATCGATCTGATATCCATATCCCTTCGCTGGGATACAGCCCAGGGACTTGGTGCCTGTTCGAATGCGCTCACCTACTGGAAGCGGGTATACAGGAAGCGAGCACTCCTGCTCACCTCAGATCTCATCAAGGAATTCACCGCCAATGTAGTGGGGGTTGATGTAGTGGGGTGGGTAGATGAGCTGACCTACGAGCATGTTTTTGTGCCCAGGTCCTCTCCCCTCCGTCTCGTGCGGTTCATCAAGGTTGCCCTTCTCCGGAAGTTCAGTCCGAAAACGCATGAAGGGCTCGGTGGGAGAACCAGTCGGTAAGGAGACCACAATGTTAGATCGTAGCTTGAAGAGGTTCATCGGTCCTCATGCGCTTGAACAGCTCAGAAACAGAGCCAACATACATATCCAATTCGACAACGATCGCCTCTCCAAGATGCTCGAGGACGCTGTGGACCAGGCCGAGGAACAAGGTCTACTACGTCAGTGCATGCATGAGGGGAAGCAGCAAATCATGGTGGACATCACAGATACTCTTTCCCCGCTCTTTGGGGCTGGCGAGCTCGTGGCCATCTTGAAGAGTGACGACAAGAACCCAGAGAGGGAGGCTGTTGTGACGGTGAGACCGAAGAGGCCGGGAGAGTTTTCGAACCCAGTCCTCACCTCAGCGCAAGCCAAAGAGATCAAAGAAGTAGTACAAGCACCACCCACCCAGACGAAGGAGGTGCGTTCCTCGAAGAGCGGGTACTACTTCTGGGCCCACTTCAACACCCGGGAAAGCGGTGATGTAACCCTGACGAGCCAAGATCATGGAACGAAGGCGGAGATGCTTGCGGCCTGGCAGCCGAGGATGAGGGTGTTCAAGGAGATCGAGGTCGAGATGAAGCTCGAGGTGAAGGAATGATCGAGATAAAGGTTGTAACCATAGACCCAGAACAACACCCACACAGGGGATTAGCCAAGGTTGTGGAGGAGTATGCGCAAGAGAGGGCCAGGAACTCCTGGACGCTTCGATCTACCTTCGTTCATGCTGGCCTCATCTACTTGATCTTCGCCAAGAAGGTGAAAGGATAGACCATGACGTGGAGAATGCAGGAGTTGGCCAAGCTGGACAAGAGCACGCTCCTAGCTCGTGCCTCGGAGATTGAAGAGCTAGCGAACAGACTCCAGGAGAAGGGGAATCCCTTCATCTCTGAAGTGCCAGATGACGTGAGAGCATGGATCTTGTACCAGGGGATGTTGAGGTCGCTTCAGCTCCTGATGGGCCAGCCATGAGCAAGAGCCCGGAGGAGCTGGAGGAGTTCTTCAAGAGCCTTCCGATCAAAGTCGACACGGACTGGGTGGTGCAACCCACCAGCCGTCCCAGGCGAGGCATCATCGACAATGCACGGGATATCACCTTCGAGCGTGAGCTCTCCAATGAGGAACTCGTCAATCTCCGGCAGTACCTTGCAGGGGATGCCCTGGCGAGGGAAAAGGGATGGACAGGAGTCTCAGGGTACAAGCTGAAGCAAACACCAGACCTGCCAGAGGGAATGACGTACCACTTCTCCACCACGTGGGATAGCTCAGATTAGGAGGACCTCAGACATGAGTGAACAGGGCATGGAAACAGGAATGTGCTCCTGTGACGATAACGGTGAGCGGCTAGATCCCTGCACCATCCGTGAGGTCACAGCACGCAAAGAGTACTTCTGCATAGAGTGTGGTGAGGTGATCAAGGTTGGGGAGAAGTATCAGAAGATCAAAGGGAGATGCTGTGATTCATGGGGGACCTACCACACTTGCCTTCCCTGCTCTCGCATCGTCAAGGACTACTGTGCTCCCATCGGGGCACTGAGGGAGATTCTCTGGGATGCCCTCAAGTTCGACTACGTGACGGGGGAAGAGAACACCAACGAGTGGAAGTTCACCTTCGACTACGGAAAGAAGACGGACGTGCTGATGGAGAAGCCATGAGGACCTGTCTTTGTCCAATCTGTGATGGTCCGCCAATGGTACTGGGGCAGCTGGGCAACCTGTTCTGGATGCGCTGTCGCAACTGCGGGATGGACTACTGCAAGACGCAGCCACGGAGGAAGAAACGTGCGGGCAAAGTTCGAGATACAGATCTTGGAGGTGATGGTGCCGGAGTGGGGGATGGTGAGGCACCTGAAGGTGTGGAGGTATAGCGGTAAGGACAAGATCACATGGGACCAGCTCCAGGCTGTGAAGAACGAATACCTTGGTCCTGATGTGGTTGCGATTGAGGTCTATCCCCGCCAAGACGATCTTGTGAACTCCACGAACATGCGACATCTGTGGGAAGTTCCGAAACACATCGCGGTACCCAATCTAGCACTGAGAGACTGGAGATGAGCCGATCAATCAACAATCAAGACACCGACTGGAAGCGTGAGTGGGAAGAGGAGCAGATCCTCACGCCAGAGGAGAAGAGGAAGGCTGCGGCAGACAAGCGAGAAGAGGACCGCATCTACGACGACCTACAGGCGATGCTGGCTGAGGTCAGGCAGATCCGAGAGGATGAAGATCACGCAGAGCGCATGCTCGAGATGAGCCGCCGGCGCTGGAAGCGCAACACGATGCGCAAACTGAATGGAGCTCACTGATGCCCTACTGGAACTACCACAAGGTGCACGCAGCCCTAGATCCCAGCGCCACGCGATACTACTTCTACAAGTGCGATCAACGGCTAGTCGCTGATATTGCCAAGCTCGTCTCTCACACGGATATCACACTTGGCATAGATGACCTGGGGGTGAGATCGCAAATTGTAGATGGCCTGATGGCGGCCATCTTGGGGGGGCAACCGACGCCCAAGCCGAGCGTTGTACAGAGCCTGCGTAACCTCACCTGGGACGTGTGCAGGGGGGTTTACTGCCAGAAGCTGGTCTCGGGTATCCTGTCGCACAAGTCGAATCTCCGCTTCTTCCTGGAGCCCACCATCACCGAGGCACTGTCCACTACCTCGGTGAAGGGACTGACGACCCTCGATCTACCTGACATCCCCGTCCCATTCTCCGTCTTTCTCCCGGAAGGCACCCCACAGTACCTCAACGCCGATGAGTTCCACTCGACCATCACAGTGGACGCCATTCACATCGCAGCCCCCGTGGCGGGGATAGACTCAAATGGGTGTGACGCCCTCCTGTACCCACTGATCGTAAATAACCAAGCGCGTATCGCGGACGACGATCCTGTCCGTAGTAGAGGATTCGCCATGGGGATGTTGTCTCTATGGCCGGGCCGGGCCCTCCCTCTGGAAGATTTCATGGACGGGGGATTCAAGCACATCGATCCCAACTCGAATGGGGATGTTGTGCTGAGCAGAGATGACACCACTGGATCTCAGATCATTGTTCAGCGACTTGTCCTAAACCTGCTGCTGTACTGGAAGTCGGAAGACCCCGACATCTTGAAGCAGCTGAATCCCGAGTGGGAGAAGATTCAGGCCAAGGTCCAGCGGCATGTGGGCGGCAAGAAGGAACGCGCCCAAGCAGCTCTGAAGAAGACACCCAGGCACGAGCACTACATTGTGGGCCAGTACCTTGAGGTACTGCAGCGGAGAGAGCCGGAAGGGGCAGACGATAAGTCAGAGTCCACGCCCACCGGACGGAAGCTGCGTCGTCACAAGAGGCGTGGTCACTGGAAGTGGCAGCCCTGTGGTGAGCAACGCAGCAAGAGGAAGTTGATCTTCGTGGAGACGTATACGACCAGGGGACAGGGAGAGGAGATCGTGGAGAAGATCGGCTTCAGCGTGAGGAGCTAACAATGAGTGAGAAAGAAGACTTCCTGCTCGGCCTCAAGCAGGCCGGGCTGATCGAGGACTACAAGTGGGTGCGTGGGGAGGCAGTGGTGATCGTGAAACGCCCCATCAGCTACCTCCGCATCGAGGTGGTGCAGCAGAAGTGCGAGTGTGGGTGCTGTGACTCTCCAGACCACGGGCCTTGCAGCTCATATGCGGAGGGAGGCAACAGCAGGTGCGCCCACTGCGACCACGCCAAGCCCTGCCATAAGCCATGAACACCTGGATGCGCTGCTCGCCGAGTACCTGGACATGGGCGAGCACATCTTCGAGAAGCCCGAGGGCTACGGCGAGTTCGACACCAAGTGCCCACACGGCGGGAGCCCGGGGGACTGCAAGTACTGCGATGTGGAGAGCGACATCGCCTACGATGCCTGGAGAGAGAACCAGAGAAAGGACTTCTGATGAAGACCGCGATCGTACCCGGCTCGGCCCTCGAGTTCGGTTGGGAGGCAGACGTGCACCTGTTTGCCTCCGAGCACAAGCTCAAGATCGAGAGCACACAGGACTACCAGGACGTGCGCGAGTTGATGTCCCTGCTCGAGGAGATCGACAAGCTGACCACCAGAATAGATGCCTTAACGCACGCACGTGACGTAAACAGGAAGGCACGAGATCAACTCAAGCTCAAGCTGGGATGGGGGAAGAACCGAATGGAGATCAAAGATGGCGTGCCAGAATTGTAAGAGTGAACGTGTTGCCAGCGTCAATGCCAAGTGCTCCGACCTGTTCGACATGGACATCGGGGAGAAGGAGTACGAGGGGTACGTTCCAGGAGATGTGGTCTTCGGGGAGGGTTGCTACGGGGACTACGTGCGGTTCAAGGTCTGCCTCGACTGCGGGCAGATGCAGGGGAAGTGGCCGAACCCGCCGATGGCGGTGGAAACAGGAGAGGAAGAGGAATGAACATCACGAGACTACCCTGGGATCGCTACTGGATGCTGATGGCTCACCTGACTGCGACACGTAGTACATGCGATCGAGGCCCTGAGCTGCTCTTCGACTTCCCCCGGCACGGTGTGGGAGCGGTGCTGGTCAAGGACAAGCGCATGATCGCCGGGGGTTACAATGGCTCTGCTCCTGGCCAACCCCACTGCGATCAGTACGAGTGTGTATGCGGAGCCACAGGACCCAAGCCACTGGAGCTTCAACACTCCGATGTCTTTCACCAAGGTAATCCAGCCACGGCAGGGCATATCACTGGTGGCCACCTCATGAGAGATGGGCACTGCGTTAGAACCATTCATTCCGAAATGAACGCCATCATCCAGTGTGCGTTGGATGGTACGAGTCCCCAAGGTGCAACGCTCTACACGACTGCCTCTCCATGCTTCGACTGCGCAAAGGTCATCATCCGCGCCGGCATCATCAGAGTTGTATACGGCCAGGATTACGACAGTCGATATGCCCTGAGTCGTGATGTCGGCGACATGCTTCTCATGTCCGGCGTGCTTGTTCAGAAGCTGGTCATGGTAAGAGAAGAACTCGCAGGCTGATCGAGGTATAAGATCAGCGGACCTTCACCTACCTTTATAGGCCACCCAATGGATTGTCCTTGTGCTGAGTGCTCAAGAAGGCGAGCCTTCACCGAAAAGATCAAACAACTGAGGGAGGAGTTTAGGAGGACCATCCCCGGATGGGGGGAGTTCGACTGGGAAGATCTGGAGAAGCAATGCCGGGCCTATGAAGAGTGGAAACGGTGTCAAAGGAGATCAAATGGCTGAAGAGGACGGGCTTGTCCTCTTGGACTGTCACGGCCCCTGCAAACGTACTGGCCTGTCCCCGAGTGAGTTCTCTAAGAGGAACAACCCTCGTGGACGTCAGTACGAGTGCAAGGTCTGTAGAGCAGTCGCAGACAAGAAGAGGAAGAAGACCTTGGCAAAAAGAACCAACAAAGTGAAGCATAGGAGGGGGCTTCGCTTCGAAGCAGTACAACGCATCATCGACCACAAGCCCATAGCTGACACAGTCCGCACCTTCAACTTCGTGCTTCGCCTACTTCTGGAAGAGCAGCTCTTGTCCTTCCACGGACAGGGACTGAAGACGCTTCCAGGAAAGGTGCGTCTCTCAAAGCTGGTGGAAACTTCCCTCTATGCCATCCAGCTTGAGCTTCAGCGAATCAACAGCAACGCCACCAGCATCTTGAAGGATGAGCAAGAAAGACTGAAGGCAGACCCAGGACTCGAGTTGGTTGAGAAGGTGGCCGCGTTCCATCTTCTTGGTGTCTCACCTAGCGCTTCCAAGGAAGAGGTGAAGGGAGCCTACAAGGAACTAGCGCTTCAGCGACACCCCGACAAGGGTGGGTCTACGGATAGCATGCAGATACTGAATGCGGCGTTCACTCTCATCATGGGAGGTTTCGGTAATGGCAATCACGCAGAAGAGTCTATCGGAGATCAATCGAGCCAAGATCTTGAGCCAGAGGAGGAAGAAGCTCAAGGTTGACGAGTTCAAGCCCACCAGTCGCTCGGTAAGCGGCAAGCTAGCCGAGTTCCTCTGGTGGGTATGCGACCGATACCCGAGGAGCTTCGTGACGTACGAGGAGATGGCCCAGGCTGTCTTCAGCCTGGCATCAGTTGCGAAGGGCGGATCGAAGCAGGTTGAGTCCCTCCGTGGCGCGATGTCCCGTGCCCGCAAGCTCATGCAGGAGAAGTACAAGAAGGACATCGTAACCATGAAGGGCGTTGGAGCAAGAGCCACAGTGGACTCAGCCGATGCGCTCTCCACGAGTGTGATGAGGGAGGTGGGGAATCACGAGAGGAGCTGCAAGAGACTTCAGGACACAGTCTCGCTCATCAACCAGAAAGAGCTGGACGATCTCATCCAGCAGGCCCCACCGGAGCTTCGCGAAGATCTGCGCGTCTCCAGGGACTGGTTCGTGGAGCACCTCGTGAAGTACACCAAGACGCTCCAGAAGAGCACCACCGCTATCGCTCTTCTCCCGCCCACTCCCGGCATGACGGAGAACTAGATGGCCAGAAGCAAGCTTTACGGCTATGCAAAGGCGCTACGAGATCTATCGCAGGGGCACGTATTAGGGCTCTTCTCCGAAGAAGAATTGCTGAATGGCGTGCATTGCCCAACATGCTCAGAGTTCCTCAAAATCTACCCACGCAAACTGAACTCCGGAATGGCCAATACATTGACTTGGCTTGTTGGTCGTTTCGCTCAAGTAAATCGTTGGATAGACATCCCCGAAGAGGCCCCGAGGAGTGTACTGAAATCCAGGGAGGAGGGGAAACTGCTCCATTGGGGTCTGGTAGAGACTCGACAGGCAGATACCAAGAAACACTCATCTGGCCTCTGGCGCCCTACAGAGCACGGCATCGCTTTTGTTCATAGGCGCTGTCGGGTTCCCTCCCACGCATACCTGTACAAGAATCGGTTGATCCGATTCTCGAAAACGCTCACTACCATCGACGAAGCGGGAGGGAAGGACTTCGATCGAGAAGAGCTCTTGAAAGGTAGGCCACGATGAGTGAGCACAAACTGATCGGAGGTTCTGATGGAGAAATGGGTAGTTCATCAAAGTGATCCAAACAAGGCATCGATCAAGCTCACCGAGTTCCACGAGCTGACGATCATCCACGACGATGGCCAGGGCGTAACGCTGGAGACCACCGACCAGAGAACCGGTGACACGGTGGATGTCCGGCAGCTGGACCTCGAGGACCTCAATTGCTGCATGGACCCTGACGAGGTGTGACGTGGCCAAAAAGAAGTCCGCATTCAAGAAGGGGCAGTTCTACGCTGCCAAGCACAAGGGCAACAACGGAGATCTGATCGTTGGTGAGGTCAAAAGCGTCCGTAAGAACGGTGATGTGATCTTGACCAACCTCCTCACTGGGAACCGCTCGGTCAAGGGGGCCGACATCCTGAGGAAACGAAACAAGCGCATCAGCAAGTCCCAGGCGGATGAGTTGCTAGCGATCTACGAGCAGACTGACGACAAGCAACATGTGAGGGAGATGGCTGTAGACCTCCCAGCCTATGATGAGGCGCAGCAGGAGATCTCTTTCGAACCACCGAAGGAACCTGACCCCGCCGAATCCTACGACGAACACTACGACATCAACATCCACGTCTTCATCAGACGCACGGGAGACCGAACCCCGACCAAACACGCGGTCGAGGACACCATCACCAGGCTGCTCTTGGCTATGCCTCGGTTGAATGAGGGGGCAGCCTGGGATGTCAGTGCCGTACTCATCCCAGGAGGCAAAGCGTGAAACCGATCTGCTTCTATCATGTGGCGGACCTAGACGGTAAGTGCTCTGCCGCCATCGTGCACCACGCACTCAAGGGCGAGGTCGAGCTCATCGGAATCGACTACGGCTGGAAGTTCCCGTGGGACAAGGTACAGGGCCGTGAGGTGATCGTGGTCGACTTCTCTCTCCAGCCGTTCTCTGACATGATCCGACTCAAGTCCGAGGCCAAAAGCCTGACTTGGATTGACCATCACAAGTCGGCCATCCTAGAGTATGAGCAGTGGGCTGACGGACTGGCCAAAGCCCTTGGGGCCAACCCCAAGATCGAAGGTGTGAGGGAGATTGGCATTGCTGGCTGTGAGCTCACCTGGATGTGGTTCGAGAGCCACGGGCTGGTGAAGGGTCCTCCTCCCTTGGCGGTGAAGCTGCTCGGCAGATATGACGTGTGGGATGAGGAGTGCAAGGAGTTCAGCTGGGCAACCCAGATTCTCCCCTTCCAGTACGGCATGAGAAACCGAGATCACGATCCGAACGCCGACGTCTGGGATGTCCTACTGGCCCCTGGTGGGAAGGACCTCGTGAATATCATCACAGCCATCGGTATCACCATCTTGCTGTACGAAGATCGACAGAACGCGCTCTACGTCAAGGTCTGCGCTTTCCCATCCTATCTGGACGGCAGACCAGTTCTCGCTTGCAACAAGGCCCTCGCCAACAGCCGGCTCTTCGACAGCGTCTGGGATCCAGAGAAGTACCACATGATGGCAGCTTTCTATCTCCAGAAGAGGGGCACCTGGAAGGTCAGCCTCTACACCACCCGCGAGGATGTGGATGTCTCGGAGGTTGCCAAAGCCCATGGAGGGGGCGGGCACAAGAAGGCAGCTGGATTCATCTACCCTACCTGCCCCTTTCAATGCGTCCAGGAGCCCAGTAAGGAACCAGACGGTGCCTGACAAGCCCCTCATCCCAAACGTCGGTCCTGAGGCCCTACAGCTCCTTCTACAAGCCTCCAAAGCCGACCCCCAAGCCCGCTGGGCCTGCTACGTGAACATGGCCATGGACAGCCAGCTCTTTGGTCACCATCAGTTCCTAGCAGTTGGACCTACCAACACCTACAAAGACCCACCAAAGATGTACCCAGCTGACACGAAGGCTGGCTGCGGCTGGAGGTACAGGTTTGTTGGGTACGTCGATCTCTCCACCGGGGAGGTGAGCACATGACAAACCCATTGTTGAAGAGGAAGAAGACAACGAATGTCCTTGAACCTCCACCCGATCGAGTGGCAAAGATCAGTTGCGTGTTGATCTTGAATCGTGAGCAGGCCCATGACCTGACCGATCTCCTACAGAAGGCACGTACCAGCTCGTTGGAACCTCGCCGCTTTGATGACACATCACTCGGCAAGATACTGACCACTCTCACGAACTGTGGGAGAGTCGGCTGATGTTCCTCAAGAGCAAGAGATGGTACACGAGTGATGGGGAACAAAGATCGAAGGGACCATTCCTGATGGTCTTCGCTCTCTCACCCTACGCGCACAAAGGAGAGGACACACACGAGCTTCGAGCGTGTGTTCGCACGGTCAGCCTGCATCAGTGCGGACACTGGATGATGGGGAATGCAGTCGTGGGTCCTCACAAGATCACGTTGTCCGGGTGCTACGGTCAAGATGGACTGCCAGACGATCCCGATCCATATCCTGGCCTGTGGGAGAAGCTCATGCCCTTGCCCAAGGAGCTTGAGGAGGTCTTCTGGAAAGGTGGGGGGCACAACACATGTGGAAGTGAAGGCCCCGCTGTGCATGAGTGGGCTGTAGCCAATGAGAGGGCACTACGAAAGGTTTGGAGATGAAGATCGAAAGGGTAAGGGTGTTTGGGTTTGAACCAAGTTTTCGAGGCATGCGCAACCCGAAAGAGAGCTGGGACAGAAGCGACAGCAATTTCTACCGGGACTCAAAGTACTATCCCTCTTGGAATGGCGAGCTGATACAAGACCAACCAATGATCGTATCAGCTGCTGTTCCATGGGAGCCAACCGTCCTAGCCCCCGAGTACCCGGACATCGGTCCCAAGGACATGGAGCTCGCCTGCAAGCTCATCAAGGGCGGGAGTGAGCACCGAAAGTTCTTGCGGCAGATAGTGATGTGGATGGACATCACTATCCCCCGGTACTGCTGGCAGGAGCTCGACACCTACAAGGTTGCGACTGTCCGCAACTCCTGCTCCACCATGCATAAGCTCGGACACCGCCTCCTCACCCAGGAGGACTTCGAGCAGCCTCTCACACCCAAAACCTTATCAGACCTCAACGATCTGGTGATACTATTCCAGTTCCACCAGCATGAGGAGACATCAAAGCTACGAGACGTTCGACGGCGTCTGAAGAACGACCTGCCAGAGGGCTATCTCCAGATGGCCACCTACATGATGAGCTACGAGACCGTGCTCTCAATCTTGAGGCAACGCAGCGATCACCGGCTGGATGAATGGAACTGGAAGAAGCTGGGATCGATCTGCAACTTCCTTCTCACTCTCCCCTACGTCAAGCAGTTCGCTGTGGCATTACTGGGGGGAGAGTCATTCGCGCAAGGTACACCATCAGACAACGGTGATACCTAGCAGCACAGTGATTCCCGAGTTTGATCTTACAAATCGGGCAGACAGACCTACGAGGAAGGGCTCGGAATTCAGCAGCCTTCTCAGCTAATCTCTGCTTCTCCGCATCGGTCAATTCGGCCATGCGTCATCATACCGATCGAGGTATAAGGAACACAAGAAAGGAGAACGAGATGCCAAACAACTCGGCACTCATCATGAAGCTCATGGAGTGTAACGTCCCTCTCACCAAGGAGGGCAAAGACCTGCATCGAGTCCATGCAGAGGGTAGAGCCGTGGATATCTGGCTGGAGACACACGGCCAGGACAAGCCTCTCGCCTTGGTCTGTTCCACCATCGAGGGCAGGAAGAAGCTGGACGCCCTCATCTACCAGTAGGAGACCCAGATGGAAATCGTCTGCAAGGACTGCAAACAGCCGTTCGAGTTCACGGAGGGTGAGGAGGAATTCCTCCGGAAGCAGTTCCCCGCTGACTACAAGGCCCCGGTGCGGTGCAAGCCATGCCGGGAGAAGAACAAGGCCCGGAAGTCGAAGGATCGGAAGTAGCAGCACGGGGGGACTGTCCCCCCTTTAGCCCTCATCCTCTTCCGTATCGTCCACGTCGTCTTCGGGAGGTGCCTCAAGCACTGGGTGTGACTGTCTGCAAATCTCCAGGTCTGGGCAGGGTGGATACGACATGAACCCAAGACACAGCATCCCACGCTTCTTGGGGGACTGATTATAGAGGCGACAGTAGGTCGTGAGCCTCTTCAGCTCGACCTTCTTCTCGCTGTTCACTACCTCAATCTCGGAGACAGAGCCCCCCGCATTGACCGAGAGACATGAACTCCGCTTGATCATTTCTTGTTGTAGAAGAGGACGATGGTGAGGCAGTGGAATTCATTGTCAGAGCTCTGCAACATCTTCGTGTCTGCAATCTCTGGGTGTGTCTCTTCAATCCAACGACTCACCCTCTCTCCTAGCTCCTCCCGCTCCTTCGCCTTCGTCGCCGAGAACACCTTCACCGATGTGTACATGCGCCACCTGTCGTTGAACTAATATCCAGAAACAATGAAACTCCTAGGAAGTCAACAAGAAAACAGGGCATAAGGGAAATACGAACGTAATGCAACAAAACAGCTCTCCTACGAGGTGTGGATGGATCCGAACGCGACACTGATCAGATGCCGCAGGCTAGCGGCGCAGATTCTCTCCCGAGCTCAAGAGCGGGCATCATCACACGAGCAAACCACGAGGGACACGCAAGGAGAAGAGCTGGCTGAGCTCTTCCAGGCTCTCGACGAATGGATTGCCAATAAGCAGGGATTCCTGCCAAGGGATTGGGACAATCTTTCACAACCTCTCTAGGAGCCATTCATGCTCTTACTGGACAACACCAGTATTATTCAGATCAAGAAGTTGATGAGTGCGCACACATTTCCTCCCTTCGCCACGGAACTCAATAAGCGAGAGGACAAAGACATCCTAGTAACTAACGGTGCCCTTCTCTTCGTATGGCCTCGGGATCGAGTTGACTTCTCCAGCAAGCGTCTCGCCAAGCTTTTTGACGAGCAGAAGAACCCAAAGGCTGTGGCTGCGGTGAGCCGAATCAAGCAAGATGGTTGGTATGAAACCATCTTCAAGGGGAGGGGCAAGTTCATTCCTGTCGAGGAGATGGAGCCAGACGAGAAAGAGATACAGAAGATGCGGATGGAGGAGGCCCACTCAGGAGGCCGTGACGACAACAACTTCACCGTCTTCTCCCCAAGCCGGTCGTACTCGGAGAGGATCCGCATCAACCACAAGTACGTCACGCTGGTGGAAGAAATCTTGGACTCACCCACCTACCGACTCTTCCGGGACAAAACAGACTTAGGTCCCCTACGCCTTCTAGGCATCTACGAGAAGAAGTACCTTGCGGGAGCAGTCGCCAACCAACTGGAGTAACCATGCCAGCACCCAAGATCTTCCGAACAAGGATCGTAAAGTACGATGGTGGAACGGACGAAGAGCTAGACTCTTGGGAGGGGAAGGTTGGGGCCGAGATGAGGGGCATCCTCACCGGGTGGTTCAAGGCGAAGGGAGACATGTACGCCTACTTGGTTGTGCACCATCTCCCTTCCGGCCGTATCAAGCGTGTGCGAATCATCAAGGACGGGAGGGCATTCCGGGTCTGTCGTCTAGACCGTCGAGGGCACCACAGTACGCTTGATAGTGGAGAGACGGCCATTCAGAGTAATCTACAGGAGGAGTGGAACAAGATAGTCGCGGGGAGGAGGGTAGGATGAGCAAGACCACGGTCCCAACCACCGAGGAACAGTGGGCCAACGAGAAAGCGTTCTTACGGGCGATCGAGACGAGGATAGCAGAGCACGTCCTCGGAGTAGACTTCGAGTACCCAGACCACACGGGGATCGAGCTGCGGGACAAAACGATGAAGCTGACCTTCGGAATCGTCTACGGCCACAAGCCGGGTCAGCCCAAGGAGAACCCATTCATCAGCCACGAAGCCATCGCGGAGATGTATCGGGAGGGAAAGATCAGCAGGCAGAGCTTCATCCGGGAGTACATGGGGTATTGGCCGCCTGAGGATGAAATGCCCCGGCCCTTCCCAGAGGAGACAGAAGGGGCGTTCGATCGAAGGATGCGGGAGTGGAGGCGACGGGAAAAGATGCGGGACCAGATCAACTACAAGGCCGAGCCCATCCCGGCCAGAAAGGAGGATGACTTGCCAAGCGTAATGGCCATGGGCATGAGAGAGGTCGAGAAGTACCGCAAGCATCAGGAAGCAATCACGCCGAAGCCGGGGGACACCGAGCGTGGCGTGGAAGAGATGATGAAGACGATGCAGGCTGGTCGCGAGACGCCGCTCTCTGAGCTCCAGAAGAAACAGGACGACTTCAACAAGTGGTCCCCGGGCTGTGGCCCGGGGACCGAGATGTTCATCGAGGCCCAGCGGAAGGCCAGACCGAAGCAGCTCGTGGAGCAGGCGGTCAAGCAGAACGAGGAGGCACTGGCCACCAAGGAGCTGGAGAAGGCAATGCGTGTAGAAGCCATGGGCAAGAAGGAGGTAAAGCAATGGATCGAGTCCAACGACAAGGCGAGGGAGCACTTTGACCTTCTGCACCAAGAGCACCTCAAGGGTAAGCTACGAGAGTTGGAGAAGGCCCAGGTGCAGGAGCTCAAGGCCAAGCCTCTCCCCGATCTCTACAGCCCACACTACTGCAAGAAGTGTGGGCATGCTCGAGGTTGCATGTGTCCCCGAGCGGAAGAACCGATCGTGGCGAAGGCATGCACCCACCCGTTCATCACCTTCGTCAGGCCAGAGATGTGGGACGAGATGAAGATCGACAAGCGGTTGATGGGCGCCAAGATCTATGCCTGCCGTTCCTGCCTGAAGCTCTTCACGATCATGTCTCTCGACGGGAAGTAACATGCCCCGGAGGTCCCATACGATCAAGAGCGAGGAGGAGGCCCAGGAGGATATGCGGCGCATCCATCAACTGCGTCTTCCTCCCGAACTCTCCGACTTCCTGGATGTAGAGGCCAAGCGGGAGACAGACCGGAAAAAGAAGCGTGTACGTCCAGCGGATATCATTCGAGCACTGATCGTAGCATACTACGAGAAGCGACTGGCTGGACTACTGGTGAGCCCTGATGACTAGCTGCCTCCTTTGCAATGGCACTCATAGCTTCAAAGAGTGCCCCCTCTTCGCCGACCACAAGACCTACCTCGGTCATGTTCTTCCCCACGCCTTCCCAGAGGAAGCCAGGAAGCTCCTTGGAGACAAGGAGACCTTCCTACGCCATGCCCTCGCCCCAGGAGAGAAGCCCTCTCCTTCCTTAGCCCCCACACTCTTCGAGCAGACCTACGGCAAGCATGCGGAGGAGCAGCTCCAGGAGGTCCTCGACCACCCGGACCTCTACTCGCATGATGAGTTCAGCCTCGCCTATGAGATCTTAGGCGGGACAAAGAGGCTCAAGAAGCTCTCGGAGGAAGAGCGGGTTCTACTAGACAACATCACCCACCAACTCATTTCCGCCCCTCGTGTGGTGGAAGCTCCGAAGCCTGAACGGCGGATTGAGGATGATGAGGGACCGCCCAAGGATATGGATCATGAGGCCCTGATCACTGGCCACTACGATCCCTCAGAGGGCTGATAAAGAAAACCCCGGCCGGGGGCCGACCAGGCCGGGATGTGAACTGTAGCTAGTGCACGAGGTTTCCCTCATGTGGCTGAGACGTGGAGGATCTAGCTACAGAAGTTAGCCACCGTAGTTCATCTGCCCTACAGCCTGCTGACCGTAAGGATTGGACCCGTATCCATATGGGGTCGGACTCCAGCCAAGGTTGGGAGCCATGGCCTGCCCACTCGATTGCTCGAGCTGACGACCTGCCCACGGAATAGCCTTGGACGCGCCGTAGACGCCGAGCCCTGCCGTCCCTAGAAGAGCTGCCTTGCCCCAGCCGAAGCCCTTCTTCTTGCCAGCCGGCGCCGTAGGTGCCGTCTCTGCCGTCGCTGGTGAGGCAGGAACTACACGACCAGGTGTTCCTTTGCCAGCAGCGGCCAGGCCAGAAGTGGAGCGGATCCCTTCCTGTGTAGGAACTGCACGCTGTTGTACTGGAGCACTTCGGAAGGACTCGACGTCTACCTTCGGGGCCTGCTTGACGGTGCCAAGAGAAGCACCGCCAACAGTCACCGGCTTCGCCTGAACCAGATTGCCCCACCCTTCTCCTTGAGGAGTTCTCTTGATGTGAGAGTCTGCAATGTGACTGACCGTTTCCGCTGGACTAGCCGGAGTACGGTAGG
>Ga0315293_10002625_pt1 | contig 17263 bp, 29 predicted proteins | sample YL17G13_20_MG_FD_203071 | JGI IMG/M metagenome (GOLD analysis project Ga0315293, IMG submission 203071) | Sediment microbial communities from Yellowstone Lake, YNP, Wyoming, USA - YL17G13_20 | ecosystem: Environmental > Aquatic > Freshwater > Lake > Sediment | place: USA: Wyoming | collected...
GGGAAGCGTTCTCTATTCGTAGAGTAATTAAAAAATAGTACAAAGAAAGGGAAAACGTGGAAGATTTAATAAAAGAATACAAGTCTCCAAGGGAATTAGTATTGCCTACATTGCCAAACTTTGCAGAAATTATAAAACTTAGTGTAAAAACTTATGGAGTTGAAAAGACAATAAAAAAGAAGAAGTTTCTTGTGAACCAATTCTATGATTCCATATTCAACTTTAGCAAATCTGATATTATTAAATTCTTTGAAGCCATCCCCGCATTATTGTCTGTAAATATATATAACGAGTTGGATCAAATAGATAACGGAGTATTGACCCCATTTATTATCTGTACTATGGTGATAGCAAGAGAGATTAAGGGAATATTAAATGTGCATTTTGATGACATAGTATCAATTTGCTGGCAAACATCTGAGATCTATCAGATTGATCATGTGTCTTATGTGTTGGGAACAGATTAGAGTGTTATCTACTATTGACATTCTGGGGAAAGTGTGCTATAAAGACGATACGGGGGGAAAGGCTATCTTTTAAAAGTAGCAAAGCAAACCGCTTAGGTAAACCCCCCCATTTTTCTTTTTAATGGAGGAAAGGTGCAAACAATATTTATGGAAGGAGAGGGGATGAAAGTAGGTGGACTGGAGTTTGACGAAAAGGAGTTGCGACAACTTGCAGTAGAGTTGAGAAAAACTATACCGTGGTACATTCGAATATTTGGAACCTCTTTTGTTAATACAATACTATTTGAGTTATATTATTTGCTTAGGAAGAATAGTTTCCATTCATTTAGTCATAACAATAATTACGATATTATGGCTGAAATCATTAATATCGACCGTGAACTATTAGATATAATCTTTGGAAAAGGTAAAAAAATCAATGGCTAAAGAGACAAAAGTTTATTTGAATCTTACGGATGGATTGAATGAATTCAGTAAAATATTAAAATCTTTGCATGACACAGGTGATCCAATCGGAGTATACAAACAATATAAGAATTATTCCTTTATAAGAATCCAGTCTAATTTCTGCAAACAAAATAAATGGGAAGACATATTAAATGATTTAGACGCTGATTTTTTATTTAATCTGGCCATTGGCAACTGTTGTATTGTATTGGATTATGGGAAAGGTGGTAACAGTAGAGCGATTTATCAAGGGGTCGAATGGATAAGATATTGTATAGAACGTATTTGGTTTGAGAGATTGGTGTCTGTTCATTTCAAGAAGATGAATGTTACTTTACAAATGGAAGAAGAGTTCAGGCTGTTATCTGATAAAATTATAAACAAATTGAAATATTATAAGAAATTTTTGTGTTATGATGAGATAGAGTTATTTGGAGTATGCGAAGAAAAGATGGAAAAACATAATTATGGTGATTTGAGTGATATGATAAAAACAATTCGTTCATTGGAGGAATAGGTATTGTAATGATAATCAGTTGTGAAAATTGTAGACATTGTAGAATAAAGAATTTCTTTAGAACTGGAAATCGTGTAACAGTTTATGGGATAAGAAATGCAATTGGCCAAAGGGTAGCGTTTGTAAACTATAGAGTTTCAGTAGATCCAAATCCCAAAACTGAAAAGCCAGCCAGAGTGAGATGCGTAAAACAACAATGGGTGGATAGAGTTGGCAGAGGACAACAAACATATAAAAATATATCTCATTTTATGCTTTCACACAAGAGATTTCTTTGGGCACTTAGATGCAAACATTACGATGAAATGAGAGACGAGGAGGATATAGAAAATGGCATTAAGTGATAATCCACTATACGAACTAGCAACTAAGAGACGGGATTCTGATGTAACCTTTAATGCATTCATGGGTTGTTGTAGGGAGTGTGGTTCTTCAAATCTTTATATGTCGGAGGGGTGTATGATTTGTCAAGATTGTGGTTGGAGTGAATGTGGATAATATTATACAATTAGCTATGCAATGGGGAGAGGAGAAAATAAACCATAGTAATTGGGTATTGAGTTTAAGATTCGACGAAGAAAGAATTTTAAGAGATATATGTAATCTGTATTTAAATGGAAAAGTACCAAACGCTGATGTTACTTATTCTACAGGGAATATGTGGAAAAATTTTGATAAACCAATATTAAAATTTGATATAGATCCACAATTGCCAGGTGTTTTTTATGCTGACTGTAGGGATCTTCCGTTGGAAAACAATGAAGTTGAAAGTATAATGTTTGATCCTCCATTTGTATTTCGAGAGTGCTTAACAAATACTGGTATAACGGTTATAAGATTCGGAAGTTTTTATAGTGAATCTGATTTATTGAGTTTTTATAGAGAGTCTATGTGGGAATTTTATAGGGTATTGGTAGATGAAGGAATTTTAATATTCAAATGTCAAGATATGTGTTCTAGCGGTAAACAATATTGGACCCATAATAATATATACAATATATCCAAGGATATTGGTTATATAATGGAAGACTTATTTGTGTTGGGAAGAAATTCTATTTTATGGGGAAAACAATGGAAGAGACAAAATCACGCAAGGAAAAATCATTGTTATTATCTTGTACTGAGAAAGATCAAAAAGTAGAGAGAGAATGCAGTTGGTGTGGTCTACCGTTAGATTCTAAAAATACAAAAGTAAAGGAAATGGATGATTTAGATTTAGAAAAAACATTTTATTATTTTCACGATGGTGTAGATAGTCCAAACTGTTTTGATAATTTCTCGAGGTGGATCATAAAAGGAAAGGAGTTGTTCCCGGCTTTCTTATGTATGGAGGAAGAAAATAATGGAGGAGAAAATTCAAAATGAAAAATGTGTAATTTGCTTAAATGATAAAATGGAGTTAAGACAGATGGAAGGGATGGAGGGAAAAATTTGCCTACAGTGTTTCTTGGAAATAATATATATTAGGGAAAGGAGAAACCGTAATATTGGGGATGAAATTAAAAAAACGAAATATTACAAAAAACTACAGAAACAAAATGTGGAGGTATAGCAGTGAAGATGGTACTCGAAGAAAAGGGTGGGTTAAGAAAGTGGTGGATATGTTTTTTTTCTTTATTTTTAGGTGGGACTTTTCATGTCTTACAAGGAGTAAACACGAGTTGGTTTAAATTACCACCGAGTGATGCACTTGTGTATGGGTTGATTGGAAGTGGACTTTCGTATATTGGAATAAATCTCTGGCAGGGAAGGACGAATGGCAAAAACAAAGAAGTCCAATGAACCGTCCCAAAATGTAGATTCTGAAATAGCAGTGTTGGGTTCTATTATACAAGATAAGAATTCGTTGTTTTATGCTGTTGAAAAATTGTCAATAGATGATTTTATTTTTTCTTCACATCAAATAATTTTTAAAGCATGTTTTGATATGTTTAGTAAAAATGTACCGATTGATATATTAACTCTATCGGAAGAACTAGAAAGGACTGGAGTATTACAAGATGTAGGTGGAAGGACATACATTGTTCAACTTGTAGATGACGTTTCTTCGACTACTAATGTAGAACATTATGTAAAAATTGTAAAAGACAAATCAATATTAAGATCACTAGTGGTAATTTCAGAAGGTATCAAAAAATCAGCAACTGAAGATATGTTAGAGATAGATGAGATTCTCGATGGTGCCGTAAAAGGATTATTCAATATATCTCAAGATAGATTTGCATACAGATTATTTCCAATAAATGATATATTGCAGAGTAGTATAAAAATTATAGAAGAAGGATGCAAGAAGTCGAAGAGTGGAATTTCTGGTATATCAACAGGATATAAAGATCTAGATAAGATAACTTGTGGTTTGCATCCCAACGATTTAATTATCCTTGCTGGTAGACCTTCTTCTGGTAAAAGTAGTTTAGCATTAAATTTAGCAGATCATGCAGCTACGTTGCACAATAAAACTGTAGCGATATTCAGTCTTGAAATGTCCAAAGAACAATTAGTCCAAAGGATGATGTGTAGCAAGAGCAAGATAAATCTTCTACGACTAAGATCAGGAGATTTGAATGATTATGATTGGAAGGGATTAATTGAAGCAGCGGAACAAATAAGCCTACTCCCAATTTTCATAGATGACACACCAGATATTACCATGCACGAGATAAGAGCAAAAACAAGAAAACTCAAGATGGAAAAAAATCTGGATATGGTTATTGTCGATTATCTTCAACTAGTGCGTAGTTCTAGACGGTATGAAAGTAGGCAGACAGAAGTAAGCGAAATATCTAGAACGATGAAAGCTTTAGCAAAAGAATTGAATGTACCTGTAATATCCTTATCTCAATTATCAAGGAAGATTGAAGAAAGGATAGATCCTAAACCTAAACTGTCAGACCTAAGAGAAAGTGGTGCCTTAGAACAAGATGCGGATTTAGTTTTATTCATATATAGACAACAGGCATACGTTCCTGGAGTAACAGGACAAGACGATAACGTTGAGATTATAGTGGCTAAACAAAGAAGTGGACCTACTGGTATGGCAAGATTAGTATTCTATCCAGAATATACATTGTTCGAGGACAATGCTATTTCTTATAAAATAACACAAAAAGCAAAGGATGTGTTTTAATGTTAAACGAACTAGCAAGGGATATTACGAAATGGAGAAAGGAAAAGAAATTTTTTACTCCCGCTAACATACTAAACTCTTCTGTCGTTGCTTCATCATACGCTGAATTGACGTTAGGGAAATTGATGTTAGTAGTTTCAGAACTTTCCGAAGCTGCTGAGGCAGTAAGGGATCAAAACCTCGATAATTTCAAAGAGGAAATCGCAGATACTTTTATAAGATTACTAGATATTTGTGGAACGATGGATATAAATATAGAATATGAAATAAAGAAAAAAATGATAGTGAATAAAGAAAGAGAAGTCCTGCATGGTCGGAAAGTATTTCTTTAAGGAGATGATATGGAATTATTATTAGAGAGAATTTTGTTAACTGAAAAAAGAACCGTAGGACAAATATTTGTAATGGATAAAAATTATCCAACGGGACAGTTTTGGTTTTGTTATACAATGGAAGATACGGTGAGGGAACCTTTTGTGAAAATTCCCAAAGAGACTGCAATCCAATCTGGTAGATATGAAGTAGTGGTTAGTTTTTCTGAAAGGTTTAAAAAGTATTTACCATTATTGTTAGATGTTCCTCATTTTACTGGCATTAGAATTCATGGAGGTAACACTGAAAAAGACACTGAGGGGTGTATAATTGTAGGAGATACATATAGTGGTAGTGCTATACACGGAGGAAGGGACATCGTAGTACCTATACTTGTCAATAAAATTAATGAAGTAAATAAATACGAAAAGACATGGATTAGAATTACACGTGGGATTGGAAAATCCTTATATACTCCAAAACCTATAGGTTAAAAAGGGGGTGAATAAAATGAACAGTTGGGTAATGATCCTTTTAAATGCTGTTGTGATTCCCATTCTTGATCAGGTAGCAACAACTCTCGAGGCGGCAGCAAAGAAAACTCCAGATGTCTATGATGATATTTTGGCAGGTGCGTTTAGGGCTGTAGTAGAAGCATTGAAAACTGCGAAGATACAGGATATTCTTAAAAAATAACACAATGGCAAGCCGGTATAGTTTAGTTGGCAGAACGGTTGACTTGTAATCAACAGGTCGAGGTTCGATTCCTCGTACCGGCTCCATATCATTTAAAGGAGAGATATGGCAGAAGTAACGCAAATAAATTTGTTGTGTAATCTGTTGAATAACTTTAACATTGAATATGAGATAAAACAAGATTCGGAAAATAATGAACAGATCGTTAGAATAGGAGCAAGTGTTGCGTTTTTGGCTTTCATGTTTGATGTAGAAGGAAATTTTCTTTATTTTGGACTTCGGTGTAATATGGTTTTTAAAAAATTATCAAGGATGAAGAATGAAACCCCTTCGTAAATTGGGGAAATATGCTCAAAAATTTGGCAAAGTTATTTGGTCTCCAAAATTACAGGAGTTCATATGGATAACTGAAAATGTTTTAACTAAAAATAAATTAATAAATGATGGAGTAGATGATGTAATATATTTTCAGGAAGAAGTTGATTTGATGGGTGACTTGCGTCAAGAGATATTGCATATGATAAATGAAACAAAGAAAGTTTTTAACGGAACACTAGTAGAGGTTATAAAAAACAGGAGAAAAGATGGAACATATGTGTGAAGTTTGTGGAGGGTATCCGTTTCCCTTGGGTGATGGTTTGAGGGGTTTCAGATTATGCGCACCTTGCACTCGTAAACTCAGGAGATTTATGTGGGCCAATGATGAACATAAATTATACAATATTAAATTAGCAAAAAAAGAGGCTTTTGTATCAAGTTGTCAGGGATTGGGAGAATATGACGAACAACCTTTAGAGGAATTGATCATAGATTTGAGTCAACTAGAAGTAAAATTGCAAGATACATTGGAAGTGGAACTTGCAAGAATGAGGCAGGAGCATGGACCAAGAGAATAAAGAATGGAACGACAGTAAAACATTTAAAAAAGAAACTGGATGCGGGTCCATGTTCCTTACAATAGTATTGGATAATGATCAAGGAAAAAACGTAGAAGGGATATTTTTTAAATTAGGAAAAAGCGGTGGATGCCCTTCTTCATGGGGAGAAGCATTGTGCAAAATTATTGCACTCTCTTTACAGAAGGGAGTAGATGTAGATGAAATAATTAAAGTTTTGATAGGTAACTCTTGTTATAATTCCATAGGATATGGAAAGGGCAGAATATCATCTTGTTCTGATGCAATCGGTAAAATTTTAAGATCATTCCATAAGAAAGAAGAAAAACGTGAGGAAGATAGAAGGGAGAAGAATGACGGTATCGAAGATTTTGCAAAAGATACAATCGACTCTTAATTGTTTTTCTTTGGTTGGAAAAGATAATTATAAGAAAAATGCGAATCCTACAGAATTTTTCCCTGAAATATTTTGGGATATATTTGAAGGAAGAAAAAAGGAAGAAAAGCAAAATACGACTATTGAAATTAACTTGGAAGATTTTTTAAAATTACTTTATTTTTTAAGTTATGGTATTTACTTTACAAATGACAATAAGTATATATGGTCTTCTTGCTTCATAACTAAAAATATCCTTATTGATATAAATTGGTTTAACGAAAAAAACTATGGAGCATATACAGGTATGAGGCATAAGGATGGAGGGAATTTTGCCGGTATTCTTTATTATGATGATAAATATAGTAAAAGTTTAAATCCAAGATTTATGATATTCGATCCAAGGGAAATAAATAATGAGAACGGAATCTTTTCATTACATGTAACTGGATTGATATATGAACCAGGTTTTAGTTATTTAAACAAATTTTCATCAAAGAGATATGAATTATATAAAAATAAGAAAGTCAATACATATCCCATTCCATCATCTCTTGTTGGTAGTAGTGAATATACACAAACATATACTACAGGTGATATAACGATGAACTCTTTTTCTACCTCTCCCCCCATACTTCCACCTTACATATCTGAAGTTGATCATTACCCTACATACACCAATGTTACGGGAACTGACTATTTGTCTACCATCCAAATAATAACTTAATATATTAGGACGTGATTATGCACAACTCCATTATTTTAGATTATATTATAAATTGTCATAATGTTTTGTTGGAAGAAAGTATTGCTAACACTTTACCATACAAAGGAGGTATGATGGAAAAAATTAAAATTCCATTATCTGTACCAATAGCAGGCAAAACATATTCAGTGAAAAGTCATAGATCAAAATCATATGGGATGGGACGATTAGATCTTCAGGAAATTAAAATAGGAAATCTTGGAAGCGATGAACAGACACTAGATAATTATTTGCATGAGGTTATCGAAATATATTTGATGGAAAAACTTTTCAGGTATAGTGCTAGTAACAATAATTTCCTATATATTATGACTCACGATCAATTGCAGGGGTTTATTGCAGACCTAGGACCAATAGTGATACAGTTAATGAAATTAAACAAATCTGGCACAGGAGACATTAGTGATAAGAAATGTAATAGTCATAAGTGATACCCACTGTGGAAGTAGATTTGGTATCTGTCCAACTAAATTTAGAATGGATGGTGGCTCAACATATGAATGTTCTGTGCCACAACAAAAATTACTTAAAATGTGGACAAATTTCTGGGAGGATTGGGTTCCTAAGGTTACTAAGGGAGAACCATATATAGTAGTACATAATGGAGACGCACTAGAAGGAATGCATCACGACGAAGTGATGCTTGTTTCTTCTAGTCTATCGGATCAAATGAATATAGCAGTACAAATGTTAAGACCGATAGTTGACAAATGCGAAGGAAGATATTACCAGGTTAGGGGAACAATGGCTCACTCGGGTCCCTCTTGTCAAGAAGAAGAAAAACTGGCGAATATATTAGGATCAGTAAAAGATAAGAATGGAGATAGCGCCAGATGGCAATTGTTATTAGAAATAGGAGGGGATGTCTTAATACATGCTGCTCATCATATAGGGATATCTCAATCCATAAGACATGAATCTACTGCGGTTGCTTCAGAACTAGTTGAGTTATACTCTCATTGTGGTAGGTGGCACGATAAGATTGTGGATGTTGTAGTTAGGTCTCATAGGCATAGGCAATGTGAAGTAAGAATAGCGACTGAAAAGGGTTATGGAATATCGCTGGTGACTCCTGGTTGGCAAATGATGACTCCGTTCTCTCATAAGACTATGGGTAGAATTACTGGAGCGCAGGTAGGGGGATACCTTATCCGCAATGGAGATGAGGATAATATATATACCAGATTCAAAGTTTGGCAGATAGGCGGTTCTACACCAGAAATAAGCAAAGGAGGAGATATTGTCATACCACAAAGATCATCTTGAGTATGAACAGATAACACTAGAAGAGTTATTGGATGAAATTAATAGGGAAAGAGCAATTGTAAAAAGTAAATTCATGAGAAGTTTTACTGATGAACAAGACAGTTTTATTATTTTCGCCGGAGATAAAAAAACCCCTTGGGCTATAATGAAAAGAGTTTGGGAAAAACACTGGGGGATCATAGGTTGGAAGACCATAAAAACAAGATATGAAATATTGAAAGGGGGTGGGCATGTCGGTAAAAAAGAAAATAATCGTTGAACTTTATCCAAAGATAAATATTACATTCTTCAGAGATAAAAAATCATTTGTTAGAATGCATGATTCTCTTTGTATGAATAGTAATTTTTATGATACGTATGATTTTGAAAAGAATCACTATGCAGGTTTCAGTTATATTGGAAATAATGGGGGTAAAGATATATGCGTATGGTTTAGCAAGGATTGTATCAAACGGGAAAAAATAAATACCATTTTGCATGAGTGTTTTCATTGTCTTTTTTATCAAGATAAACCTATGGATTTTTGTTATCCACACGAATCAGAATATAGGTATGAAGAATTGTCGGCACATACGGCTGCAAAATTGGCTATTGATATGCCTAACATACTATGTAATATTGAAAAACATATAGAATTATAATATCTTACATAAAGAGACAATAGACGTGTTGTCCTGTCGAAGTGGTGGGTGCAACTGATCAACGCCTCCCGCCACTTCGTCACGCATTGTATGGAGAGAACATGGGTAAAATTACATCGTTGAAAACATATGGGAAAAACGTTCCGTATTCTGTAAGACGTGAAGAAATGAAACGTCTTGTAGCTAGTGGTGAAGCAAAATCATTGAGGGAAGCTGCAAAGTTGGCAGGTTGCTCTCATTCTATGGCTCATTCATATGTATATAAAGACAAGGAACTCAGGGAAGATGTAAAGAAGATTTTTGAAAAGATGGGGATGAGTGATTATCAACTAGCGAAAAAAGCCAACACTCTTCTTGAATCAGTTAAACCTCTCTGGAATATATCAGAAAAGAAATGGGATATGTTCCCAGACAATGAAACTCAACGTAATATGTTAATGATGATTTTCAAGTTGAAAGGTTCTTTCCCGAAGGAAACAATAGACATAAATCAACAGGCGACTTTCCAGGTAATTATTAAAAACAAAGAAGATGTGATTGGAGAAATTGTAGATGTCACAACAGATGTTTAGTGCTGGCAGGATAAGAACGTATGATTATTCTGATGTTCCCACTATAAGAAAATTTGCTAATGATGATCACTTCGTTCGTGTAATTATGGGTCCAGTGGGTTGTTGTTCGTCTGATACCATGTATTTATCAAGAGATGGTTGGCATGAAATAAGTGAATATTCAGGTGAAGAAATAGCACAATGGGAAAACGGAAGAATGAATTTTGTCTATCCTATTAATTATATCAAATCTACGGCGGAAGAAATGATTGTTTTTAATAACAAGAGATTTTCTATGTGTCTTTCGAAAGAACATAGAGTTCCACATTACGATTGGAACGGAAAGTTTTCGGTAAAGTATGCTGAAGAAATATTTGAACATCCATCAAAAATAGAAATTCCAACAACATTTCGTGGCACAGTAGAAGATACATTGAATATGTCTGATGCCTTGATCAGATTTGCTGTTATGATGCATGCTGATGGACATTATCCTAAACAGGGTAGACAGGCTACTGTGGCATTGAGAAGAGATAGAAAGAAGATTAGATTACGTGAAATTTTAAAAGAATTAGATGTTGAATGGAATGAAAATGTTTATTCCCAAAGACCCACGGAAACTGTATTCAGTTTTATTCCACCATATATTGGAAAACATTATCACGGAAAGTGGTGGAATACTTCATGGCGAGAATTATCAGTGGTTGTGGATGAAGTGTTAAATTGGGATGGGATGGAAAACGAAGAAAAGAGATTTTATTCCACCAACAAGGAAGATGCTGATTTTATACAATATGCCTTCCATGCCACTGGGACTCGAGCAACAATCTCTTCTTATAAAGACCCAAGGAACACTGATTGGAATGAATTATTTACTGTTTATGTAAGGACTGGAGATAACCCTAAAAATAAAGTTTTCATTAGAGAGGGAACAGAAATAAAAAAGATTCCTGCTCCCGGGGGAATGAAATATTGTTTCACTGTTCCCTCTGGATTTTTTATTGCTAAACACAATGATTCGATATTTGTAACTGGCAACTCGGGGAAATCTAGTGGTTGCGTATTGGAAATAGGACAACGTGGCACAATGCAAAAACCCAATGAAGAAGGTATCCGAAGGAGCCGATGGGCGTGCATAAGAGCTACATATAGTCAACTACAGGATACTACCATCAAAACGTTTTTGGAATGGTTCCCAGATAAGGTATGTGGTACTTATACTGAAGACGATCATACGTTTTTAATGCATAAAACACTTCCAGATGGGACTAAACTCGAACTTGACATACTCTTCAGATCGTTAGATAAACCAGAACATATAGAAAAATTGAAATCAATGGATTTAACTGGAGCATGGATCAATGAACTAGTGGAGATACCTAAAGAAATTTTTGATATATTGCAAACAAGGGTGGGCAGATTTCCTCCTCCGTGGGATGGTGGTGCTACATGGGATGGTGTCATATGTGATACGAATCCACCACACGAAAAACATTGGGTATATGAATTATTTGAGAAGAAGATATATGAAGATGTAGAAATAGAAAAACTAATGAAAATGTTTAAACAACCGTCTGGTCTTGCAATCGAAGCAGAAAATACAAAAAACTTACGACCAAATTATTATCAAAGACTTTGCGTCGATAAAACTCCAGAGTGGATTAGGGTATTTGTTGAAGGGAAATATGGTTACATAAGAGCAGGTAAAGTAATATATCCTAATTATAGTGACGATTTTCATGTGGCCAAAGAAAGAATCAAACCATATGCCGGAGCAGTAACAATTGTAGGATTCGATTTCGGCAACACTCCATCCTGTGCGATATGTCAAATCACACCAGATACTGGTGCCTTCCATGTGATATATGAATTTCCGACGACTAGAAGTTACATCGAGGAATTAGTAGGAGAACAAGTCAGACCAATTCTTCTCGAGGAATTTAGAGGTTGCCCAATTATAATCACTGGAGATATATCAAAAAATTCAGAGGTCGATGGAAGATCTACTTATGACGCCATATGGGAAAAACTGCATATAAAAGTTATCCCTCCTTCTACTAACTCTCGCCTTCCCAGAATAGAATCTATTGACAAGTTGCTAAGATCGAAAGTTTCTGGAAATCAACCTAGTTTCCTGTTGTCTCCTGTATGTTCTGTGGCTAGGGCTGGATTTAATTATGGCTATAGATATAAGAAGATCCAGATTGTTGGAGATGATAGATATGCAGATATACCAGAGAAAACATTTGAATCACATACCATAGAGGCTATCCAATATGCTGCCTTGAAGTACGATGAAGCAGTGTCTTTGGTAACTCATAGTGGAGAAAATTCATATGTATTAGATCATGTATCTAAGGATTTTTTCGCATGGACATAGGAGATAAATATGCCGCCTAAGTTGATAACCAATAAAGAATTGGATATTCTGGAACAAGAAGTAGCGAAGGATATTAGTTCCGAAAAAAGAAGTCTACAATTGGGACTTGGTTCCTTTATACAAAGTGCGTGGGAAAAGGCAAAAACTTCCAAAAGACCGATAGAAGATCAGATATTAAAGAACATGAGGCAAAGGGCAGGGCAATATGAAAGTGATAAATTGGCTGCTATTTCTGTCCATAGAGGTTCTGAAATCTATTTGATGCTAACTGATTGTAAGTGTTGGGCGGCAGAACAATGGATTAACGATTTGGTATTACCAACTACTAATGAATTACCATTCTCCATCGAAATATCCCCAGAACCTATTGTGTCGGAAGAAGAGGTTGGCCAAATAGAGACAGAAGTTAGAGCAGAGATGGTACAGTATATGTTGAATATGACTGCGCAGACAGGTAAAATGCCCAATATGGAATTAGCCAAACAAGATTTTGAGAAAAATATGATTGACGTAAGAACAAGAATACTAAAAATGAAGAAGGAATTGAAACAGAAAAAGGCAGATATCATAGAAAATAAAGTTGCCGATGCACTCGTGGAAGGAAACTGGGACAAAGCATTGTCTGAAGTGATAACAGATGTTATTCTAAAAACTGGTATTATGAGGGGTCCAATTTTTAAGAAAGTTAAACATGAGGTATTAAAACCAAATGCTAAAAATGGCACTAAGGTAAGTGTTGAAGAAGAATTGATTCCCTTTTTTGAACGTAGGAATCCTCTTTTCATATATCCAGAACCTGGATCAATTGACGTTAATGACGGTTTTCTGATTGATAGAATATCAATTGATGCCACTAAATTGCAGGACTTTATAGGTGTAGACGGATGGAATGAAAATGTATTAAAAGAAATAATAGAAGACGCCAGGGTTGGCGCTTCTAGTCTAAGGGAATGGTTGGGAATTGATACTGATATTTTAGAAATTACTGGACAGAATGCTTCCGACAATACTGCTTCCAACAAAGTGGATATCTTAAATTATTGGGGGCCAGCATATGGTGAAGATTTATTAGAATATGGCGTAAAGCCAAGTTTGATACCAGATCCTAAAAAATATTATGATATCGAAGCGTACTACTGCGATGGTAAAATCTTGGCTGCTGTATTGAATCCATCGCCAATAGGCAAGAAACCATATTACAAATGTTCTTTTGAGGAGAGGAAAGATTCTTGGTTTGGACTTGGACTTCCAGAAAAGATTGCAGATTTACAAACAGTATGCAATGCTGTTGGTAGGGCAATACACAACAATGTAGCTTTAGCTTCAGGTCCACAGGTAGAAATCAATGTCGATAGGACAGAACCTGGACAAAACTTTACGTTGATACCGTGGAAAGTATATTTTTCCAATGAGGGTAAGATGGGTGGGTCTAATCAACCAGCTATTAATTTTTATCAACCGGAATTGAAGACTGGCGAGTTGACCATGACATTGGAGTATTTTGTCAAGAAGGCTGATGAGTGGAGTGGTATCCCTGGATTCTCACACGGAGATCCAAATGTATCAGGGGCTGGAAATACAAGTAGTGGGTTTGCCATGTTATATGCTTCTTCTGCTCGAGGAGTAAAGGGTGTTGTGAAAAATATAGACCGTTATATAATCGAACCATCTGTTCAGTCACAACATATGCTTACTTTATTAAAACTAAACGATCCCACTATGGTAGATGATTATCACGTTATAGCCAAAGGTTCTTCTTCAATTATAGCAAAAGAACAACAACAGAGAGCTAATATAGATTTTCTTAATCTTACTAATAATCCAACAGATTTTTCACTTATGACTGGTATAGGTAGAAAATATTTGCTTGAGGAAGCAGCTAGATCATTAAGTCTAGACCCGGACAAACTATTTCCAGAGGGGGCTGATAAGGTAGGTTTTAACGAGGGAATAAATAGAATAATGCAGCAAGCAGGTGGAGGAGCACCTACTACTCCAGATCAAACGGCAATTCCCCCAGGAGCAGCACAGACTACAATGCCAGGACCACCGGCACTTTTACCTGGAGCGCAAGGTGAACAGGGCGGAGCGGAAGCGGGACAATTTACTAATATGAGTGGAAGATAAGGAGATAATATGTTTTCTGTACCTATACAATTACAAAAGGAATTCTACGTTTCTTTAAAAAATATTATGAATAATAGTAACTTTGTAAGGATATTAAATGTAATAGATTACGGAAAACAAGAACTCATAGAAGAATTAATTAATAGGGAAGACGATAGAATCCGTGGTGCTATAATGTATTCTAAGGCACTTCTGTCTATTCTTGGAGATAGAGCAAAAATAGACAGTACGGTTGCAGCTTATGACAGGAGCGAACGAGATGCTGAAACAAAAGGTGAATTCTAATAGTGGCAAAAAAGAATGGTGTCTAGTTTCCGTTAGTAGTCCTGGAAAAATTCTCAAATGGTTTGGTACTGTTAAACCAAGCAAAGAATCAGTAGCGAAAGAAGAACGAAGAGTAGAATATTTTAAACACAAGGGTAAATAGGGGAGGGTAATATGGGAAAGGTGACTGGACTTGGAATGATGGGTGGCAGCGTAACAGACTTAGTGGCAGAATTTAAAATTAAAAATAAGGAATATGGTATAATTCTTTTTGTTAAATATGAAAAAGGTAACGAATCTTCAGTTGACTTCACTGTAGGATATGATGGTTCCCCATTAGATCCAGATGTTATTTATTACGAAACCTTAGCAGATGCCGAGGGGGAGTTAACTAATAGTACATATTTTTCTGAGAGTTCTGGGAATTTCCGAATTCCTTTGGATATGTGCCAAGACGAAACTATTGCAAATATAACATTCTCCTTTACTGGTACTGCTATTACTGCTATGTCTAGGGCGGCTGATTGTATTGTAACGTATGCTACTCATGGATTAGAGACGGGAGATTTTGTTTCCATAGAGGATATAGAATCAGCAGAATGGTTAGATTTGAATGGTAAAGTGTATGAAATAGAAAAACATGATGCAAATTCCTTCCATATTGGTGTTGACACTTCTGGGTTCGCTGCCGGTTATGTTGATACAGATCCAGGCACTATATCCACTGGGAAAATTACAGCGTTCATTAGAAATAAGTAGGTGTGATATGGCACAGATACCAGTTATAACAATTAAACAGGGGATAAGTTATAGAATAGATTTTACATATGAAGTAGATGGTTCACCATATGATTTGGATACTGCTACGATAACTAGTCAAATAAGGAAAGATGTAAAATCCGAAGATATTGCTGCTACTTTTACAGTAGTAGATGTAGATTTGACAACTGGACTTTTTGCACTTACGTTGACAGCAACAGAAACAAGTGCAATAGATTGTGGTGAAACTGAAGAGAGTCCAGAGTCCCAATATGTGTGGGATTGTATTATACAAGAAGACGGTGAAACAGATATTAGGTTATTCGACCCAAGTATTGTAAAGATTTCTCCTGGTTGCACTAGAATAATATAGGTGTAAAATGCCAGATATAGAACTAAACCCAGATGTTGAAGTTACTATTTCCATATCCCAACAAGATTCCACCTTAATGGTTGTCGAACCAGATGCAGAGGTAGGCATTTCTGTTGTTGGCCAACGATCTATTGTGATAGAACCAGAATCTATAGTGCAAGTTACCATGTTAGATAGGTCTGGTTTGTTGAAAGGGGTCAAGGGAGATAAGGGAGATACGGGAGATGGTGCAGTAACTTTAGGGCCGGAGTGCGACCATGCTTTAGTATTGGAAGGACAGGAATTAACTCTTACCCTACCAGATTACCATGATCCAATAACAATAGCAGCTGGAAGTGATGCTGCATTAACATTAGATGCCCAAGAACTTACTTTGGCTAATGTGCTTACTCCAACGGAACATACTAATATAGGAGATGCAAGTCCACATCATGCAAGTGTTACTATTTCTACCACATTAGGTTCCAACCTTCTCGGTCTTTCGACTCAACAATTAACTTTAGACGTTCAGGACCCCAATCTAATATTTGCTGGACCCGCAGTACCTGGTTCATCGGCAGCAGCGCCTTCCTTCCGTTCTATAGTAGATGACGACATTCCTTCATCAATAGCGAGAGACAACGAACTACATTCTGCTGTTACCCTTGGCGCAGAGAGTGATGAAGCATTAGGATTGGAAGGTCAAGTTCTCACCCTAATCTTACCTGAAATTACTCCAGGTCATGACCCCGTTACCCTCGGCGCTGAGAGCGATGCCGCCTTGGAATTGGATGGGCAAGAATTAACTCTTACTCTTCCTCCGCCAGAACCATGTCATGATGAAGTATCTTTAGGAGCAGAAAGTGATGCCGCCCTAGTTTTAGAAGGACAAGTATTAACTTTGACCTTACCTCCTCCAGAACCTTGCCATGATGAAGTGTCTCTGGGTGCTGAAAGTGATGGGTCACTTGTTTTAGAAGGTCAAGTATTAACATTAACTGTTGCTCCTCCACCACCTTGCCATGATGAAGTTTCATTAGGGGCCGAGAGCGATGGATCACTTGTTTTAGAAGGCCAAGTGCTAACGTTGACTGTATCTCCCCCACCACCTTGTCACGATGAAGTTTCATTGGGTGCTGAGAGCGACGAGGCTCTTGCTTTAGAAGGGCAAGTACTGACTCTTACTCTTCCACCACCCGAACCCTGCCATGATCCAGTAACAGTCGCAGATATGCTTGTTGATATTCTTGATATATCTGGTCAGGAATTGACTTATTATGTACAAGATCCCCATACTGTATTTTCTGGTCCTACCGGGG
>Ga0315293_10002627_pt1 | contig 17253 bp, 18 predicted proteins | sample YL17G13_20_MG_FD_203071 | JGI IMG/M metagenome (GOLD analysis project Ga0315293, IMG submission 203071) | Sediment microbial communities from Yellowstone Lake, YNP, Wyoming, USA - YL17G13_20 | ecosystem: Environmental > Aquatic > Freshwater > Lake > Sediment | place: USA: Wyoming | collected...
TCCTGACCATCGTCGGGTTCTCCATCAACGACACGATCGTCATCTTCGACCGGGTCCGGGAGAACTCGAAGCTCTACCGCAAGGAGTCCCTCGAGGAGATCATGAACCTCTCCCTCAACCAGTGCCTGGGCCGGACGATCATCACCTCGGGCACGGTCTTCCTGACCCTGCTGGCCCTCTACATCTTCGGCGGCAAGGTCATCAACGATTTCGCGTTCATCATGCTCATCGGAACGATCGAGGGCGTCTACTCGACCGTCTATCTATCGTGTCCGGTGGTCATTTTCTGGCAGAAACTTTTTAAAACAAAAAAAGGCTTCCGAAGGTAAATTTCTCTTGTCAAATACTATTTTTTAATCTATACTGTTTGCACCGGAAAAATTTTGGAGCGTGAGGTATTAAAATGGCGGAAGCAACGAAGCCAAAACCTAAAGAAGAGATCCCTGAGATCTTCAAGGACTCTTTCTTCAGGAGCGAAACCGGCTCCAAGAGAAAGGCCCTGGCGTTTCCCATCGCGCTATTCATCCACGCCGCGTTCATCATCTCCATTATCGTGATCCCCCTGCTCTCCACGGGGACCCTGCCCAAGGTGGAAGTTTACAGCGCGTTCCTGGCCCCTCCGCCGCCTCCTCCCCCGCCCCCGCCGCCTCCGGCCAAGAAGCGTGGCTCCTCAAAAGCCAAGACCCGCATCAAGCCCGTCCAAGCGTCCGCCACCATCGAACCCGGCCGGCTCGTGGCCCCCGTCGACATCCCGGAAGAGATCGCTGAAGAGCAGCTCTCCGACATCGGGATCGAGGGCGGTGTCGAGGGCGGTGTCGAAGGCGGAGTCGTCGGCGGAGTCCTCGGCGGTGTCGTCGGCGGAGTCCTCGGCGGTGTCGTCGGCGAGGTCGAAGCCCCGGTCCGGGCCATCGGGCAGATCAAGCCCCCCAGGCTGATCAAGCAAGTGGACCCCACATACCCGGAGATCGCCCGGCAGGCGAGAGTCGAAGGCGTCGTGATCGTCGAAGCGACGACCGACATCTATGGGCGCGTGCAGAGCATCAAGGTCCTGCGTTCCATCCCTCTTCTTGACCAGGCGGCCATCGACGCGGTGCGCCAGTGGGTCTACGAACCGATGATCATCAACGGCCGCCCCAGGGGCGTCATTTTCACCGTCACCGTGAGATTCCAACTCAAGTAAGTAAAGCTTTCAATGGCTTTAGAGATTTAAAAGGAGGTACTTAACATGCAATTCGGTTTGATTGAAATGTGGCAGGCCATGGGAACCGTGGCCAAGGCAGTTTCCCTTCTCCTGATCTCTCTCTCGATCATTTCCCTTTACCTATTCATCGAGCGCCAGCTCACGTTCAACCGGGCAAAGACAAGATCCCAGCTCATCGCTCCCAAGCTCGCGGAGATGCTCAAGAACGGGCAGATCAAGGAAGCCCTGGCCCTCGCGTCCAAGAAGGAGAACAAGGGAAGCCACCTGGCCCGCGTGACGGCCGCCGGCATCCAGGAGTTCTTGTCGGGCAAAGAAGCCCACCTGAACCATGAAGAGCAGATCAACACCGCCCAGCGGGGTTGCGATAGGGCCGCGAACCTGTTCAACCAGAACCTGAAGAGAGGCCTGAACATCCTGGCCACGATTGCCACCTCCGCCCCCTTCATCGGCCTGTTCGGCACGATCTCGGGCATCATCAACGCGTTCCGCAGCATGTCCCTGACCGGGTCCGGAGGGATCGGCGCCGTCGCCGGCGGTATCTCGGAAGCCCTTGTCACAACGGCTTTCGGTATCGGTGTCGCCATCATCGCCCTCTGGTGCTACAATCTACTGAACACCAAGATCGAGATCTACGACGCCGAGATGGACAACACCACGTCCCAGGTTATCGACTTCTTCATCAGAGCATCCGAATCCAAGTGACACGAGGAATCGAAATATCGATCATGTCTTGAAAAGAGAGGCGCACAATGGGCTTGTCAATATCCAGGAGCCGTAAGGAAGAAATCCCTTCCGAACCCAATGTCGTTCCCTTGTGTGATGTCTTGCTCGTTCTCCTGATCATCTTCATGGTCGTGACTCCTCTCGTTCAGAAGGGTGTTGACGTCAAGCTGCCGTCCGCTCTGAACACGTCCAGCATGCCTGACAGCCCGGACGTCGTTCTTGCCGTCAAGAAGGACGGCACGATCTACGTGAACGAGGACAAGGTCACGATGGAAAACCTCCAGAACGCGCTGGAAGAGGCATTCCTGACGGTCTCCGAAAAGAAGCTCTACATCAGGGCGGACCAGGATATCGAATACGGCAAGATCGTCGACCTCATCGACGTCATGCGGGAGGCCGGGATCGAGATCATAGGCATCATTACAGAGAAGAAAACGGAAAAGGCTCTTTGATCGGACGCGTCCGGGCCCGGCCAGCGCACCGATAACCGCACGAAACCCCTGGGGGAAGGAAGGCTGAGATCTTCCTTCTCCCTCTTTTTTTATTTTCTCCCCCCGTTCAGGCCGGTTTCCTAGAGGACCCGGATCAAAAAAATGCACCGGTCGCCGCCGCGGGGCCTTTCATGAACGGATTTTTCATCATTTCGACTTCCCTTTCGCCGGCAGCGACTTTCTTTTCAGGGTCTCGTTCATGCTTCCCGTCCGATAACCTTCAAGGTCCAGGGAGACATAACTGTAGCCCAACTCCCTGAGGCGGGCGGAAATTTTCGCTGCCAATCCCTTTTCCAGCAGGCGGGGGAACTCCCCCGCTTCGACCTCGATGCGGGCGACCGGTCCGTGGTGGCGGACCCTGACCTGGCGGAAGCCCGCCTCCCTGAGGAAATCCTCGGCCGCGCCGATTCTCCTGAGGCTCTTCCCATCGATCCGCGTGTGATAAGGAAAGCGTGAAGCGAGGCAGGCCAGGGAGGGCTTGTCCCAAGTGGGCAGCCGGAACCGCCGCGACAGCTCCCGGACCTCCGCTTTGGTCAGGCCGGCTTCCCGGAGCGGGGAACGGACCCCGAGCTCCCTGGCCGCCTTGGCGCCGGGGCGGAAATCCAGCCGGTCATCGTGGTTCGACCCGTCCAGGACGAAGGCGATCCCCTCTTCCCGCGCGATCGAGGCCAATCGTCCGAAGAGCTCCTTCTTGCAATGGTAGCATCTCTCCGGAGGATTGTTCAGGAAATCGGGGTTGTCAAGCTCATGGGTCGAAATGACTTTGTGCCGGACCTTGAGGCGCCGGGCGAGTGTTCGCGCGCCCGCCGTCTCCTTCCCCGGATAGGTCTCCGAAGCGGCGATGACCGCCAGGACGTTCTTGCCAAGGACATCCGAGGCGGCCTTGAGGAGCAGGGTGCTGTCCACGCCCCCCGAAAACGCGACCAGGACCTTTCCCATCCTCTCAAGCTCCCTCTTAAGTTTCTCGTATTTCCGGGAGACCTTCCGCTGGTGTCCGCCGGCCTTGATAACGGTCACGGCTCCTGGTTTCGATCTCATGTCGATCCGCGTTTCGTTCGTTCCGTTTTTCCCCGCCCCGCCCGTACGACTTCTTTCACGAGCTCGGGGACGATACGGTCCTCTTTGACTTTCCGGAGGACCCTCCCTTTCTTGATGATGACCCCGCTTCTCCTGCCGCAAGCGACGCCGATGTCGGCCTCCCTGGCCTCTCCCGGGCCGTTGACCATGCATCCCATGACGGCCACGGTCATGGGCGTTTCGAGTGAGGACAGGCGCTTCTCGACCTCCGAAGCGATCCTCATCAGATCGACCTCCACCCGGCCGCAGGTCGGGCAGGATATGATGTCGACCCCTCTCGACCTGAGTCCCAGGCTCCGGAGGAGTGTCCAGGCGGCGGCGACCTCCTTCTCGGGCGGCGCCGTCAGGGAGATCCTGATCGTATCGGCCAGGCCTTCATTCAAAAGAAGAGCCAGGCCCGCCGCCGATCTTATGCTTCCCGTGAAGAGGCCCCCGGCTTCGGTGATCCCTGCGTGGAAGGGATAATCGACCTTGGGAGCCAGGAGGCGGTAGGCCTCGAGGGTCCGGGGGATATCTGATGCCTTGAGGGAGACCTTGATGTCGAAGAAATCCAGGTCCTCGAACATCCGGATGTGCCGTAAGGCGCTCGCGACCATGGCATCTGCGGTCACGGCCCCGTATTTAGCCAGGAGGTCCTTTTCGAGCGACCCGGAATTGACCCCGATCCGGATCGGGATGCGGTGCTCCCGGGCGGCCCGGACGACTTCCCCCACCTTCTTCGGGGAGCCGATATTGCCGGGATTGATCCGCAAGGCGTCCACCCCCGCTTCGATCGAGGCCAGGGCCAGCCTGTGGTCGAAATGGATGTCGGCGACAAGCGGGACTCTGACCTTTCTCCGGATCTCGCCCAAGGCCGCGACGGCCTCCCTATCGGGAACGGCCAGGCGGACGATCTCGCAGCCCGCCTTTTCCAGCCGCTTGATCTGGGCGACCGTGGCCCTGATGTCTCGCGTGTCCGTCTTGGTCATCGACTGGACGGATACCGGTGCGCCCCCTCCGATGAGGACATGGCCGATCCGGATTTGCCGGGTGTTTCGTCTTGGGAACGGGCTGACGTTTCTGGTGTCCACAGCTCCTATCTTAACGGATTTGGATTTTTTCGTCCATTTTCGACCGGGATGTGTAAGCATCTCTTTTCGTGTGAGAAGGAATTCAGGCTCGGGGCGCGCCCTCCGTCGGCCGCGGCCTGTCCCGGCGAGCCAGGCCGCTTCGGCTCCGGGCTCCGCTCTCCTCTCCCTCCGGTCAAGGACCCGTGCCCGCTCCGCCCTTCAACGACCTCCTCCGGGCATCGCCCCTGCGCCATTGTCTATATCACACAAAAAGAGATGCTTCCCCGGGATGTCCGGGGCCTGGACGATCGAACCGCTAGAACGGGAGTAGGCTCCCCCAGCCGTGCGGCAGGCGCTTGACGATGTCGTTCAGGATGACGAAGGCGACGAGAAAGACGAAGATGACGAAGCCGACCTGCATCCAGATCTGGCGGACCTTGGGGCCGAAGTCCTTCCGGAAGACGCTCTCCAGAAGGAGGACGAAGATCTGGCCTCCGTCGAAAACCGGGATGGGAAACAGGTTGAGGACACCCAGCTGGAGGCTGATGATGGCGATCCAGCTCATCATGGCCAGCCAGCCCATGCGGAGGGCGGCATAGGAGAAGTTCGCGATCTCCAGGGGGCCCCCCAGCTGACGGGTGGAGGCCTGGCCCGTGAACAGGTCCTTCAAGAAACGGATGACCAGGAAGAAGTTCTTGAGGTTGGACCTGAAGCTTTCGGAGATGGCCGCGAAGAAGCCGTATTTCCTTGTGATGGACTTGGCCTCCTGAAGGATCCCGATCTTGCCGACGTTCCCTTCGCTCCGCGGGGTAACCGGGACATCCAGGACCTGACCGCCGCGGTCGACTCCCAGGACGATCTCCTTTCCCGCGTTCTTCTCGATGATTGGGATGAACGTGTAGAAGAAGACCGGCGCCCCGTCCACGGTCAGGATGACGTCTCCGGGCTTGAGGCCGGCCTTCTCGGCCGGCGAGCCCGCCGTGACCAAGCGGATCTGGGTCAGGATCTTGCCGCGGAAACCGGCGTAACCCATCTCGTACCGGCTGACGGATTCTGTCTTGAGCTCGACCGGCATGATCGCGCCGTTCCGAAGGACCTCCAGCATGATGACCTTGTCGGGCTTGGTCCCGACCGCGATCTCGACGTCGCTCCAGGTCCCGACCTTCCGCCCGTTGATGCTTAGGATCTCGTCGTCGATCTTGAGGTCGGCCTTTTCCGCGGGGGACCCGGGATCGATGTGGCCGACGACGGGCTTCTGGTCCTGGTATTCGGGAGCCGGCACGCCGATACCATTGATGACAGCCACCAGACCGATCGCCAGCAGGATGTTCATGATCGAGCCCATGACCATGACCAGGAGGCGCTGGGCGCGGTTCTTGGACATCATATCGTCGGGCGCGAGGGCGCGGTCCGGTTCGAACATCCCTTCGCCCAGCATTTTGACGTATCCGCCCATGGGGACGAGGCTGATCCGGTAGTCCGTGTCCCCCTTCTTAAAGCCCAGGAGGCGTTTGCCGTAGCCGAAGGAGAACACTTCGACCCGGATGCCCATCAGCTTGGCCGTGAAAAAGTGGCCGAACTCGTGGATGAAGACGAGGATGCCGAAGACGATCAGGAAAGCGAGTATCGTTCCCAGTATGGTGCCCATTTCAGGTCCTTTGCATGAGGATTTTTTTTGCGGTTTCGCGGATCTCACGGTCGATATCAAAGACCTCGGAGATGTCCCGGACGGGCCTCTTCACGTGGGCCGCGAGGCAGCGCTCCACCAGGCCCGCCAGCGCGCCGAACCGGACGCCGCCGGCGAGGAAGGCCTCCACGACGGCTTCGTTGGCCGCGTTGAGGGCCACCGGAAGGCTCTCCCCCTCCTCGAGAACGGTCCGGGCGAGGGCAAAGAGGGGGAATTTCCTTTCGTCCACGCGGTGGAACTCGAGGGGCCCGATGCGGCTCAAGTCGAGGGCCGGGAGCGGCGAAGCTTCCCGTTCCGGGTAGGTCAGGGCGTATTGGATCGGGACCTTCATGTCGGTCCGGGAGAGCTGGGCCAGGACCGACCCGTCCCGCATCTCCACCAGGGAGTGGACGATGCTTTGGGGATGGATCAGGACGTCCAGGCGGGCAGGATCGAGGTCGAACAGCCAGCGGGCCTCGATGAGCTCGAGTCCCTTGTTCATGAGGGTCGCCGAGTCCACGGTCACTTTCTTCCCCATCCTCCAGCGCGGATGGCGGAGGGCATCGTCGAGGGTCTTCCTCCCGATCTCACCGAGCGGGGTCCGGAAGAATGGCCCTCCGGAAGCGGTCAGGATGACCCGCCTCACGGACTCCATTTTTTGGCCGGCCAGGCACTGGAATACGCCGCTGTGCTCGCTGTCCACGGGAATGATCCGGGCCTTGGAGCGGGCCGCTTCCCGCTTCAGAAATCCCCCGGCGACCACCATGGACTCCTTATTGGCCAAAGCGACCTTCTTCCCGGCCTTCACGGCGGCCAGCGTCGGCCCGAGACCGTCGATGCCGGTGATGGCCGAGACGACGATGTCGTTGCCGGGCCGGCCGGCCACCTCGACGGCGCCCTCGGGCCCGAATGTCACCCGGACCCTCCCCCCCTTGTGCCTCCGGCGGAACTCGGCGGCATCCCGCTCCGTCCTCAGGGAGACGATCTCCGGCTTGAACTCCGCGGTCTGCTTGAGGAGGAGAGTGACGTTGGAGCCGGCCGCCAAGCCGGTGACCCGGAACCTATCTTTGAGCCGGGCCGCGATCTCCAGGGTGCTCCGGCCGATCGACCCGGTCGAGCCGAGGACGGCGATTGTCTCGCGGCGATGTTCCATGGTTCCCAAGGGCCTATTTCCAGAGGGCTTCGACGAAATAATAGAAGAGCGGGGAGGCCAGGATCAGGCTGTCGATCCTATCCAGGAAACCCCCGTGGCCGGGGAGGACGTTGGACGAATCCTTGATCCCGACCGCCCTCTTGAAAAGCGATTCGAGAGGATCGCTGATCTGGGCGGCCGCGTGCACAAGGACCCCGCAGAGAACCGCCTTCCAGAGGACGATGTCCGGGAGCAGGAGCTTCCGGGCCGCCAGGGCGCCCAGGCAGGCGAAAAGGATACCCCCCACGCTCCCCTCCCAGGTCTTGTTGGGGCTGGCGATGGGCGTCATCTTCTTCCGGCCGAAAGGCCTGCCGATGAAGTAGGCCCCCGAGTCGCCGAGGAAGATCACCGCGAAGAGGAAGTAAAGTGAGAAGACACCGTTCTCCAGCCGGATCCTGTAGAGGTAGTTCAATGGAAAGCTGAGGTACAGAGCCCCGAAGAAGGTGATGGACATGGACTGGGGGAAACCCGCCAGCCTCTCCAGGGTGCTGATGCGGACGACAAAGTACACGCAGGCCGCGAGAAGGCAGATGAAAAGCCCTCTCTCGAACCCCAGCCGCGGGAAGTAGAAGGAGGCGCTGATGATCAGGGCGCAAGCCGCCCCCAGGGCCCGCTGAGGGGAAAGCTTCTTCCGGTCGGCCAGGTTGTAGAACTCCACCAAAGCGGCCAGGATGAAAACCTGCAGGAGGAGGAAGAAAACGATCAGGGAGGCGTATTGGATGACGAGGAAAAGGATGCCGAGAAGGAAGAAGGCCGTCAGGCTCCGCTTGCGCAAGTTCATGAGATGTCTGCGGCGATCGAAGGTTCAGGCCGGGTCAACGGGGCCGGATATCGCCGAACCTCCTTTCTCTTTGTTGGTATTCGACGAGGGCCTGAAGAAGGTGCTTCTTCCGGAAATCCGGCCATAGGACGGGCGTCACCCACATCTCCGCATAGGCGATCTGCCAGAGAAGGAAGTTCGAGACCCGAAGCTCTCCGCTCGTCCTGATGAGGAGGTCCGGGTCGGGAAGGGAAGCGGTATAGAGCCGGCCCGAGAACGACTCCTCGGTCAGGGCATCCGGGTCCGCGCCCCTCTCCCGGAGGATCCTTTTGACGGCGTCAACGATCTCGGAACGGCCGCCGTAGTTCAGGGCAAGGACGACGGTCATCCGTCCGTTCGCCGCGGTCTCCCGTTCCACGCGCTCAAGCTCCTTCAGGACGATCTTGGGAATGCCGTCTTTTTGGCCGATCACGAGCAGCCGGAGATCGTTCTCCATGAGCACGTGGGCGTCCTTTTTCAGGTAATTGCGGAGAAGCGACCAGAGCTCCGAGACCTCCCGGCGGGGACGCCTCCAATTCTCCTTTGAAAAGGCGTACAGGGTCAGGACCTTGACGCCCAGGCGGGCCGAAGCCTCGACGATCTCCCGGACCGAATCGGACCCCGCCCGGTGGCCTTCGATGCGGGAAAGCCCCCTCTGCTTCGCCCATCGGCCGTTGCCGTCCATGATGACGGCGACGTGCCGGGGAAGCCTCGTAAGATCGAGCCGGCGGACGAGAACGTCTTCTTCCGATCCGGGCTTGATATACCCTTCCAAGCTTTCAAACATAAGGGGTCATTATATGTCACCCTGTCCGGCTTGTCTAGGGTAACTGGCAGGGCGCCTCACCCAAAAACTGATCCAGCTAAAAGTGTAGTTTTTTGGCTTTGGGAGACCTTCACCATCCGCTGAGGAAGTCGGTCGCCCTCGACGACATGCTTTGCATCAAGCGCGTGCGGACGGTCAACGTACGCTATCTGATCAGGTTGAGAGGTCGAATGTTCGTGCTCGATAAGCGCTCCTTGACGCTCCGAAGGCAGAAGGTGACGGTGCCGGACAGGTTTGATGGCCGGCTGTCGCTCCGGTTCAAGGGGCGAGAGCTGAAGTACAAGGATGTTTGGGAACCAAGATCGCACGAGCCCAAGCCCGTGTTGGCTAAGCCAAGACATAAGCCGCCCCACAAGTACAAACCTCTCCCACCCACCCCTGGCGGCGTATGGTCTTTGGGAACAGTCCCGATTGAGAGAATCGGACATTTTCATATTGCTAAGGACAGGACACTTTCACGTTGCCTTGACAGCGGAAACGTTAGCCTTGACAAAACCCGACCTCGTACCGGATTATAAAGATTCAGGGCGAGATCATGAAGAAGCGGTTCGAATGCGCGCTCTTTGCCGCCGTGGCGGCCGTACTCTCCGCCGTCCCGTGCTCTCCGCGGACGCCGGAGATCTCAGGTACGCTCTCGGCCCGGGCTTCGGCCCACGTCTCGGGGCCTGCGGATCCGATCCTCGGCTTCCGCTACCTGCCCGCCGTCGCGTTCGAGAAGGCCCTCTCGGGCGGGGCAGCGCTCCGGTTCGAAGCGTCGTTGAACGTCTTCGGGACGGTGTCCTTCCCGCCCGGCGGCGACGTCAGGACCGACGGCCGGGCCCGGCTCTATCGCGGTTGGGCCCGGTACGCCACGCCCCACTTCGAAGCGCGCCTCGGACTCCAGAGGCTCGACTTCGGGAGCGCCTCGATCCTTCGGCCGCTGATGTGGTTTGACCGGATAGACCCCCGCGACCCCCTCCAGATCACCGACGGCGTCACGGGCCTCCTCCTCAAGTACACGTTCCGGAGCAACGCGAACGCCTGGGTGTGGGGGCTCTATGGGAACGACGATCCCAAGGGCTGGGAGCTCTTTCCCACGGCGCGGCGGCGGCCCGAGTTCGGAGGCCGGGTCCAGCTCCCGGTACCGAAAGGAGAGGTCGCCCTGACCTATCATCATCGCCGGGTGGAAACGTCCCCCGGCGTCCCGAACGTTCCCGGAGCCTTTCCGGAAGACCGCATCGGCGTCGACGGAAAATGGGATGTCGGCGTCGGCCTGTGGTTCGAGGGGACGCTGGTCAGGGCGGACAGGTCAGGCCTGCCGCTCCCCTTCCAAAGGGCCTTGACCGTCGGCGCCGATTATACCCTCGCCGTCGGGAACGGCCTGTACGTCCTTAGCGAGCAATTCCTCTTTCAGGATTCCGCGACGGCGCTCGGCGCTGGGCGGGGGATGAAAGTCTCCGCCGTCTCGCTGAGCTACCCCGTGTCCATCCTTGACGCCTTGTCGGGCATCTTCTATTATGACTGGGAGAATCGGCGCTTCTATCATTTCCTGAACTGGCGGAGGACCTACGACCGCTGGAGCTTTCACCTGATCGGCTTCTGGAATCCCAAGACGTTTGACATCTATCGGCCGGGGACGACCGGCACCTCCTTCGGCGGGAAGGGGATCCAGGTTATGGCCGTATTCAATCACTAGCATGGGTACGGGAGGCCGCATGGACGACGCGATGCTCATCAAGACCGAGGGTTTGGTCAAGGACTATCCTATGGGCGCGGAGAAGCTCCGGGCCCTGGACCATGTCGACCTGATCTTCCGGAAGGGGGAGTTCGCCGGGCTCGTCGGGCCGAGCGGCTCCGGGAAGACGACGCTCCTCAACATCCTCGGCTCCCTTGACGTGCCGACCGAAGGCAGTGCGGAGGTCCTGGGGCTGAGGATCGAGACCCTGACCCATGCCCGGGCGGCCGAGCTCCGGAACCGTTCCATCGGATTCATCTTCCAGACCTTCAACCTCCTGCCCGTCTACACCGTCTTCGAGAACGTGGAGTTTCCCCTCCTCCTGCTCCGCACGCCCCCGTCCGAGCGGAAGAAGGCGGTCATGGAGGCGCTCGAGCGCGTCGGCCTGGCGGACAGGGCCGGTTCGCGTCCCGCCCAGCTCTCCGGCGGCCAGAGCCAGCGGGTGGCCATCGCCCGGGCCATCGTCAAGAAGCCGGAGCTCGTCCTGGCTGACGAGCCGACGGCCAACCTCGACGCGGCCAACTCGCACAAGGTCCTGGACATTATGGAGGGGTTGAACCGCGACCTGGGCTCGACCTTCATTTTCGCGACCCACGACGAAAAGGTCATCCAGCACATCCGGCGCAAGATCGTCCTCGTGGACGGGAAGGTCGCCGCGGACGAGGCGATGCTGTGATCATCCCGCGCCTTGCCTTGCGGAACATCCTGGGAGGCCGCCTCCGGACCTGGCTCAACGTCCTCGTCTTATCGTTCTCCTACGTCGCCATCGTCCTCTTCCAGGGGCTATACCGCGGGATGGACGAGCAGGTTTCGAGATTCAAGATCGAGAGCGAATACGGGGGCGGGCAGTACTGGCAGGAGGGCTACGACGCCCTCGACCCGTTGAGCATAGAGGACGGGCATGCCGCCCTTCCGCCGGCGCTCGGCCGCCTCGTCGAGGAGGGGCGGGCGACCGCGGTGCTCATCGCCCAGGGGACGCTCTATCCGGGCGGACGTGTCATGCCCGTCCAGATCAAGGGGATCGACCCCGGCCAGAAGATCGTCGTGCTCCCCGCGGCGGTGCTGGCCGGGCCCGATGCGGACGGAGGAATCCCGGCGCTCGTCGGCGAGCGGATGGCGAAGAGCGCGGGGCTCAAGGTCGGGGACACGGTCACCCTGCGTTGGCGGGAGGCCGGCGGCTCCTTCAATGCCCTGGACATCGGCATCGCCGAGATTGTGAGCTCGCCCAACCCTGCCATCGACGTGGGCCAGGTCTGGCTGGCTCTGGACACGCTCAGGAGCTTGACCCGCATGGACGGTCAAGCGACCCTGGTCATCCTGGCGCGGGACGTCGCGGAGCGGCCGGAAGCCCTCGGCTGGGCCTTCAAAAGCCTAGACGTCCTGCTGTCCGACATCAAGGCCGTGGTCAAGAGCAAGACGGCCGGGAGCATGATCTTCTATACCCTGCTCCTGCTCCTTGCGATGCTGGCCATCTTCGACACGCAGGTCCTGTCGATCTTCCGGAGACGGAGGGAGATCGGGATGCTCATGGCGATGGGGATGACCCGGAAGGCGGTGATCGAGCTCTTCACCCTGGAGGGCGCTCTTCACGGCGTCCTCGCGGCCCTGCTCGCCGCGCTCTACGGCACTCCGCTGGCCCTCCTCTTCGTCAGGAAAGGCTGGGCGCTCCCCAAGGGGGTCGACAACTACGGGATGGCCCTCGGGGATAAGCTTTTCCCCGTCTACGGGACGGGCCTGGTCCTGGGGACAGCCCTCCTGGTCCTGACCGTCACCACCGTCGTCAGCTACCTGCCGACCCGCCGCATCTCGAAGCTCAAGCCGACCGATGCCCTTCGCGGGAGGATGTCGTGATCCGATTTCTTCTGAAGGGCCTGGCCCGCGACCACTCGCGGAGCCTGTTCCCGGTTATCACCGTCATGAGCGGCGTGTCCCTGACGGTCCTGGCGTATAGCTGGGTCATGGGCGTGATGGGATCGATGGCGCGCAACGCGGCCGTCCATGACGCGGGGCACCTCAGGATCATGACCTCGGCCTACGCCGCCGAGGCCTCCCAGGTCCCGAACGACATGGCCCTGACCGGTGCCGACGAGCTGGTGGCGGAGATGAGGCGGGAACATCCGGACATGCTCTGGACCGCGCGCATCCGCTTCGGCGGCCTCCTCGACGTTCCCGACGCCGCCGGAGAGACGAAGGCCCAGGGGCCGGTCTCCGGCCTGGGCGTGGACATCTTCACGCCGGACAGCCCCGAGCCCCGCCTGCTCAACCTGGCGCGTTCGGTGGCCCGGGGCCGGATGCCCTCGCGGCCCGGCGAGGTCCTGGTCAGCGATGACTTCGCCTTGCGGCTCGGCGTCGGGGCGGGGGACACGGTCACCCTCATCGGGGCCACCATGGACGGCGCCATGGCCGCGGCGAATTTCACGGTGGCCGGGACGGTGCGGTTCGGGATCGCGGCCCTCGACCGGGGGGCGATGATCGCGGACCTCGGGGACGTCCGCCGGGCGCTCGACATGGACGATGCCGCGGGGGAGGTCCTGGGCTTCTTCGGGGACCTCGAATTCCGCCGGAGGGCGGCCGAGGACATCAAGGCCCGGTTCAACGCCGGACGCGCGGATCCCGGCGATCCGTTTGCCCCCGAGATGTTCACGCTCCGGGACGCGCCGGGCGTCGGCTCCCAGATGGATTATTTCGAGTACTTCTCCTCTCTCCTCGTGCTCGTCTTCCTCGTGCCCATGTCCATCGTGCTCTGGAACGCGGGCCTCATGGGAGGCCTGCGGCGCTACGGCGAGATCGGCCTCCGGTTGGCCATCGGTGAGAGCCACCGGCGCATCTATGGGTCGATGCTGGCCGAGTCCGTACTGATAGGCCTCGCCGGCTCCATCCTCGGGACGGCCCTGGGGCTGGCGGTTTCCTATTATCTGCAGGTCCGGGGCGTGAGCCTGGGGAACATGCTCCAAGGCACCTCGATCATGATCGAGGAGACGGTCCGGGCCCGCGTGACGCCGATGAGCTGGGTGCTCGGGTTCGTCCCGGGCCTCACTGCTACCCTGCTCGGCACGGGCATCTCGGGCATAGGCATCTTCCGGCGGCAGACGGCGCAACTGGCCAAGGAGCTGGGATCATGAGAAAGCGCGGCACCGGCGCGGCATGGCTCACGGGAGCCATCCTCGTCTATTCGTTCGCGGCGGCGCGGGCCTCCGGCGTTCCGGACGGGCTTCAGGCGACTTCGGGGACGGAGATCCTGAAGCGGGTCGATGCCAACCTCGGCTCGGACGCTAAGGTCGTCGTGAGCGAGATGATCATCCACGGCCGTCGCGCCAGCCGCTCGATCCGGTCCAAGTCCTGGATCTTGGGCGTTACGCAGTCCTTCACCGAGTACCTCGAGCCTGCCCGGGAGAAGGGGACCAAGATGCTCAAGCTCGGCGATGAGCTCTGGACCTACACGCCCGCGACCGACCGCATCATCAAGATCTCCGGCCACCTGCTGAGGCAGTCGGTCATGGGCTCGGACCTGTCCTACGAGGACATGATGGAGGACCCGGTCCTCGGCAACATCTACGAGGCCGCGGTCGCCGGCGAGGAGACGGCCCTGGAAAGGCCTTGCTGGGTCCTGGAGCTCACCGCGAAGAAAGAGGACACGGCGTATTTCAAGCGCAAGGCCTGGGTGGACAAGGAGCGCTTCGTCATCCTGCGGGAAGAGATGTTCGCCCGGAGCGGCAAGCTCCTGAAAACCCTGGAGGCGAAGAGCGTCAGGCGTTTCGGGAACCGATGGGTTCAGGACCGCATGGTCTTCAAGGACGCGATGAAAACCGGCGACGGGACCGAGTTCATCATCGAATCGATGGAGTTCGACGCCGCCATCCCGGACCACGTCTTCTCCAAGGCCTCGCTCCGGCGGTAGAACGGCTAACGCGAAGCCCGGCGGCCCGTCTCGATGTCGAGGGGGATTCGAGGCCGGCGCCCAGACAGTCCGAGGACGGATCCTTGAGCGTGCGCAGTTCTTCCGGCAGGGGCCGGAAGGCAAGCTCAGGATCTTCCGGACAAAACTCGGCTCACCCAACGACCAGAGCCCTCACCAAACAATGGGAGGTCTTGCGGCCCTCCCCTTCGACTTTCCCACCCATCTAAGCGCTAGGGGGTTTCCGTAAGCACATCGATATGTAAAACACCGTAAGGACATCGATATGTGAACTGATCATCGCTTAGACTCCCTCCCATATCACTGGGAAGGAGCTAAAGGCGATGAGCGACAGCGAATATGAGATCCGGTGCAGGGCCATTCAGCTTTACGAAGACGGGGTCGGCTACTGCGAAGTCCTCCGGAGGATCGGTCGGAGTTGCTACTGGCTTACCAAATGGCTTGGCCGCTTTCGAAAGTATGGGATGGAGGGCCTTCGGGATCAAAGCCGGGCCCCGAGACATGTCCGGAACAAGACACCGGAGCCGCTGGCCCGAAGGGTCCTGGCCGTAGCCACGGCCGCATCGAGTTCAACGGCGCCGAATACTTCATCCGCCGGAAACTGGAATGGCAGTACGTCGTGGCGACGCTCTCCACGCATCATAAACGGGTCTTCATCAAGCACGAAGGAAAGCTTATCAAGTCGGTCCCATTCCCTTATGTGGGAAAGCCCATCGACCCCCTCTGCTGAGACTTTACATATCGATGTGCTTACGGTTCCGATCATTAGAAATCACATATCGATGTGCTTACGGTTACCAATATTAGGCGGTTCCGGGGAGAGAAAATGATGCTGTTGAAGGAACCTGTGGGTATGATGATAGATCGAAGCTCCGGGCACCTCCCGGATCCCGTCCAGGAGCTCGCGGACCGTGGTCGCCCTCCTCCCGAGCAGCTCGACGAGGTTGAGCCTCGTCTGGAATTGGAACGGTTCGCTCAAGCGCGCCTCCTCACAGCAGTTTCTTCATCTCGCTCACGACCTTCCCCGCCCACCGGTAGACATTGTTCTCCCTCACGGTCTCCCGCATCTTCCGCATGCGCTCCCCCTTCTCGGCCTCGCTCATCTCGAAGCCCTGTCTGATGGCGTCGGCGAAACGGTCGACGGCCAGGAAGCGCCCCTTGAACCGGAAGTCCCCGCGGATGGCCCTGACCCGCTCCGAGACCACCGCGGAATTTGCAAGCCTCTCGATCCTGTCGAAATCGACGCTGATGGGGAACGGGCGGACCAGCGTCTCCAGGCCCCCCTTGAACACCGACAACCTCTCCCGGTCGACGCGGACCTCGAGGAACCGGTCCACGGAGTCCAGGAAGTTCAGGCAGTGGTAGCGGACGTGGAACCCCAGAATGTCGTTGCCGAGGAGGCCGTCCAGGATCTCGGCGGCGTTCGGGCATACCCTGAAAGCTTCGGGATTGGGCCATGGGATGTGCCAGAACTGGGCGACGATGATGTCGGGGCGTCTCTCCTTGATCATCGCCGAAAGCAGGGCGAAATGATAATCCTGGATGAAGACGAAAGCCCTGTCGTCCCCGATCTCTTCGAGGACGGCGTCGGCGAACCTCCTGTTCACGGCCGTGTAGATCTGCCAGTCTTTTTCCCTGAAGATCGGGCGGACGTGCACGATGTGGCAGAGCGGCCACAGCCCCTCGTTGGAATAGGAGTAGTAGAAGCCGTTCGCCTCCTCGCGGCTGAGCCAGACCCTCCGCAGCGTATAGGAGGGAGCTTCGGGGGGGACCTGAACCCTGTCCTTGCCGTCGACGACCTCCCTGTCCGCCTCCCCCATGCCGGCCGCTACCCAGGTTCCACCGCTGGCTGTCATGACGGGGTCGAGGGCGGTCGTCATGCCGCTGGCAGGAATGATGACCTTGATCCCGCCAGCCGAATATAAGTGGATATAGGGTTCCCGGTTGGAGACGACGACGAACTTGTGCTCGCCGATCTTCTCCCTGATCACGGACTTCAGTCCTTCTCGGTCCCAGATCATGACTCCCCTCCTTCCTCGTCCCGAAGCACGCCGACGGTCCGTGCGGGGATCTGCCACCACGTGGAACCGGCCGCGATCAGACCGGCGGAGAGCAGCAGGGCAGCGATCAGTCGGGTGCTGATTCGCATCGCTCTTTAATTGAAGACTCTGAATCGTTTGAGCAGCAGAAGCACCATAAAGAAAACACTGGATGAAGCCAAAAGCAGGGCAGCGTGTCTTACCCAATGTTTCATGGTAGCGGGTTTCCCATCGTAGGTTTCGCCTCGGAAAAAACGGATATCGAAGAGACGGGCTACGATAATGGCAACTACTGTCAGCCAATAGAGAACAATCGAAAGCACTCGATAGCTCTTTAAGACGATGTCGATCCCAACGAGGATCAGGATTGCGACCCCCCCCAACATCCAGAACAATCTAAACAGAATCCCCAGACAGCCTGGAGATTCGTCAGTGTTTTGAATTCGCTCGGTCGGTTGTGCCATTTTGTCTCCATATTGTTGCCACACAGGCAAAATATGGATGGCGGCCCGACCACCCATTACTCCTGCAGCTCCACTCGATCGCTGCACCCTTTCAAA
>Ga0315293_10002628_pt1 | contig 17253 bp, 11 predicted proteins | sample YL17G13_20_MG_FD_203071 | JGI IMG/M metagenome (GOLD analysis project Ga0315293, IMG submission 203071) | Sediment microbial communities from Yellowstone Lake, YNP, Wyoming, USA - YL17G13_20 | ecosystem: Environmental > Aquatic > Freshwater > Lake > Sediment | place: USA: Wyoming | collected...
AAATCCAGGTTGCGAGCGTTGATGCCGAGCACATTATCGCCGAGGTGCATAACTCTGGAAAAGAATTTGAACATGGTTATCGTTCCTTCCTGAATATTAACTCTCGGAAACGCATATACTCACCAAATCTCATACCAGTCCACCTGCCGACAATCACAAATGCAGCAACAACCAGCAGCAGTGTCTCCGGAAAAGTAACCACAATAATCTGAAGCGATTGCCAATTCATGACCACAAATGCGCCTGCAATCACGAACACGGTTCCGACAACAACCTTGGTAGCTTTTCCTAAACCCTCTTCCTCCCAAATGATGGCGAAACGCTCCACAGTCAGAGTCAGTATCATCAGAGGAAAAGTGCTTGCCCTTGTGGGCAGGACCTGGCCCGTTGCAACACCTAAGAGGATAGCAGCCATTATGAACGTCACAGTGGCCGTCATAAGGATCGCAAGCTTGGGCGTATGCAATAACTGAAACCACTGCAGAGCACACCGAATAATCCCACCAAACAATAGGATAGCCAGAAAAAGAATCAAACCCCAGGCAAGCCCGGTATCCCTGAACGCCACCGCCATCAGCGCGGGCATGAACGTTCCGAATGTCTCTATTCCAATTACGTTCCGCGCCAATACAACAACCAACGCTCCAAACGGAACCATCAGTATAATCTTCAGCAGATTAAGCGGTATTCGAACCTGCTCGAATGCCCACCACAAGCTCAGTGTTCCGGCTGGAAACTTTTTAGCTGCTTGCATTGCCTCTGCCGGCGGGGCCAGCACCTTCTTCCCGTGGAAGGAGTAGTTGAAGTTAATGTCCGCACTGTGGGTTAATAGAGGTTGGTCTCCATAATAGAGGATGAGATAGTGTGAAGGAATCTCGGCAAAATATCCATTTAATGGACAGAAAGGAACCCATCTTCCGGCAATCCACACCTCCACCCAAATATGGCTCGACCGCCAGGTCCCCTCTTTCAGAATCAAACCACCTACAAGTCGCGATGGTATGCCTCCCGCTCTGCAAAGGGCTGTGAAAAGCCTGGACTTTCCACCACACGATGCTTCGCCCAGACGCAGTGTTGTTATCGCATCGGTTGTGCCTTTAAGCTCAACGGTTCGGATTCTCTTCGAAGTATAGTCAAAGGCAGCGCGGACTACGGCGGCTGCGTTCCCACGGTCCGAAGCGGGCACCAATTGTTCGAAAAGCTGCTTGACCTCGGCTGAATCTGACTGAATGTATTCTGAAGGAAGAAGATAGGATTCCACCTCTGCTGGAACCCGCCTGGGCAGGTCTATTTGCGGTGGTAATTTATACTTCCTTGCTTCTGCACGTACTGTTCCAGAATAAACCAAGGCATAATAGCCCGTTGCATTGCTTTTCTCCCAAATCCCCCACCGATTAGCCCCCTCACGGTTGATATGAAACGCGAACTCCGGCGACCCGAAAAACTCCTCTCTGACTATCTGGCGGTCTATCTGCGGTGGAAGTGCAATACGTAATTGAATGTCATCATTATGTGCAGTGAAGCTCATATTTAACAAGATTTCATAATGTCTTTGCGGCAAAGCCCGGGAAATGGCACCCCCAAAATTGTGAATCTTGTAAAACAATAAAAAGAAACAGATGCCGACCAACAGTAATACCGCAATCTTATCCCTGGTACGCATAGTTTTCGTCTTTATTCACCCGGAATTTCCCATATACGTCGCTTAGTAACACTGCTAATTCTTCTGATATATCATATTACCGGATCGAACCCAAAGCCTTTACCGTTTGCCCCATTTCGTGCAACTATTGCAGCCATAACCGGCCACAATCGTTAGGCAGCTCTGTGTGCCACGATACATCTCTACACACGCTTCGCAAGGCTACATGCTACCAAGCCAAAAGATGAGAAAACGGTGAGAACGAAGACTTTCTTACATTTTCTATATCGGAGCTGGATTGAAACCTGTTCGGACAGACAGACCGCGTAGGTCTGTCTGCCCGTTGTCCAGCACAGGTCTATGGGTTGGCCTTCTTGGTGTTTGAGTCTTTGATGCCGGCCTTGTCCTTGTTGGGATCGGCTCTTTCCGGTCAAGGACTCTGCGGGCGGATCCCCCGAACCCGGAGGTCGTCAAACGCCGCCGCAGCATCGCCTCTGGTGCACAGCCCTATCGTCCCAGCATTAGCCAAGGTGGTGTCATTGACGTCGATGAGCTTTTTACCATCCAGAGACGCCACGATTTTGTCGCCCTGATGGTTGACCTTGATTGTGTGCCAAGCATTGGGATCGACCTTGACATTCGCGGTGGCCAGTCGCTTGGGTTTGCCGTCCTTGATGCAATAGACGCGGATATTTTTCGAGAGCGGGGTCCAGCGGGCCAGGTAATAATTGTTGGGATCCACCGCACGCCAGAGTAAACCGCTGCCCTTATTCTTCTTGCCGGAGATCACCCTGACCTTCACTTCCAGGTCCAGGTTCTTCAGCTTGGCACCCTCCGCCATGAGTAGGTTGAAGGTGTTGCTGGTGTTTTGGGTCTTGGTCAGGGCCACGACATTGGGGGCACTGGGGGCGGTGGCGTCAGCGATGACCTCCCACTTGCCGGGTTTGCCCTTGCTGCCGGTCTCGGCGACCTTCCAGCCGGTAGGCACAGCCCCAACCTTCTCTTTGTCGAAATTCCAACTGCTCTCTGTGCGGATTCCGCCTTGAGCGAGAATGGTTGTTTTGACGGTATTAGGGACCTGCCCGATTGAAGCCGCCTTCTCTTGTTCTGCAGTTTGCATAGTAGCCGCTGCCCTAATGCACATCGCCAAACCAGGAACAGCCATTAGAATTAGAGCAATCGGTTTCCAGTATTTCTTTACCATATTTTAATTCTCCTTAATACAAAAGACTGAAATTGTGCAGCCTGCTACTATGGCCGGACTGACCAATTAGTATCGGTTTTCTTGAGCAACATATTAGCGAAGCAAAGATGAGAGAATCGTGAGAAAAACAATATTTTTTTAAGAATTTTTGCCTGTTATAATCTCTTTATGCTAATTGACTTAATGCTCGTCATTCTTCAGCCGGTTTGCCTTTCTCAACCTCTTCTTCAACGCGGCGACCATCCGGAGTCAGAAGCAGCTCATACCGACGGTCGCCTTTCTGGAACTTGACCTCATAGAGAATCATTGTCTTTTTCTCGATATTCTTGACCTCGCCGCCAGCCGCATGTTTTTTTATGGCAGCGCGTACCGCACGCGGCAAATCCTTCAGCAAGATGCTCACTTCTTTCGCTTGACGATATTCGGTCAGCACCAGGTCCTCGTCTTGAACGATGCCCACACCCGGCGCATACGTCTTGTAGCATCTTTCGCCGGGGTCTATTCCTGAGGTCTCTTCCACTCTTATGCAGTTTTTGAATGTGCCAGCGGGCGTTTTCATCGTCACGCCGTCCGTGATTATCTCAGCCCTGTCCATGGCATTCGGCGAGATCTCCTGGTAGTGCCTTGCACCCAAGAGAATCGTCCCTGGCATCATTATGCCCGCTCTGGAATCCTTCCGGTCAGCTCTCCACTGCCCGGAGTGCCCCACTATCTTACCGTCTTTGTAAATATCCACTTCCTCTCCGAAATAGAATACGTCCCCGTGTTCTCTGCAAATCGCAAAAAAATTCCTCGATACTTCCTTGAGTTCCCCGTTCTCTTCTTCCCGCTCTTCGACTACCCTCGTTTCTACGCCGGCGATTTTCTCCGTCTTGTCCAGGACGGTAATGACTACCTTTTCTGTGCGACTTTGCAGTACCAATTGATGGCCCGGCTCCAGAATAAAGAAGCGATTCCTCCCGACCGAGGAGAACTCGCAGTTATCCTCGCCGAACGAATCCGTCCATTTCTTGTCCTGTTCGCCGACCGGCGATTCTTCTTCGCTCATCTTTTCCTTGACCTCAAAGACCTTCCCCTCCGGAGAAATTTCAACCTCGTACTCTTTTCCGCCGGAACGTATGTCCACGTCATACTGGCCTGGGTTCTCTCCTTCAACCTCCTTCTGAATTTTTATGATCTCCCCCTTCGGAAAGGCTTCCTCGATAGCTTTTCCTATGACAGCCGGCAGCTCCGACGGGAGGACAGAGACTTTTCTCTCTTGCTCTGCAGCCTGAGCCAGAGAACCTATGACGCCCAGCATCAAGGACAACCCGACAGTGATGAGAATTCCGTTAAGCCAACCTGACCTCAGTTTCATAATCGATCTCCTTCATAAAAAAACTAAGAATTTTCCAGCCCGCCAACGTGGTTAGACCGCCTTCAGCAGGAACATCCCCTGCACAGGCATTTTCAAATCGTCATACTATGCAAGTGAGAATGAGAAAACGATGAGAAAAACAGTATTTTTCAGAATTTTGTATTTTTCGTAAGCTATTTATTCAGTTTGACTTATTGTTCGTCCTCTTCTGCTATAATCGTTGCACTAGTCGGTATGCCTTGCGTGTGTGCCCGAACGACATCTCTGTTCACACCAGCACACAAGTCAAACTCACCTTCATTTGTTATTAAGTGAACCTGCCTTCTCTTTATTTTTCTTCTTCGATGATTTTGCCCGTCTCTGTAAGCTTCAAAGCAATCGTAGCTCCGGCTTTGCTGCCTTCTACCTCATAGAATGTCTTGCCCTTCTCGATTTCCCTGGATGCCTTTAATCCTTCGGCAGAACCGAAGTATTTCTGGACGGCAGTTTTCACCGCAACCGGCAGCGAGTCATACGCAATGCTCTCCTCTCTGGTGAGCACCTCGCCATCGCTGGCGACGTCATACTCCACGTCTTTGTCTTTCACTTTCGCCTCAACGTCGTAGATTGCCTTGCCGTCCTGCTCTTCCTTTTCAATCTTCTTGATTTCCCCGCCGGCGGTCAGCCTCTCAATAACAGTGCGAGCAGGCGAGGGAACCTGTGACAGCGACACCAACTGGCCGGGTGCCTCCTTTTTTTCTCCACGTCCTAACATAGCAGCGCAACCCGAAATCCCAACTATCAGGACAGCAACTAATTTCCAGTATCTTCCTTTCATTGTCTATCTCCTTAATACAAAAAGGCCTACAGATTCTTTGCCTGCCACAGTGACAGGCAATGCTGCTTATAAATTGTTGAACGATATATTAGCCGACCAAAAATGAGAATACGATGAGAAGACCTTGTTTTTTTAATTTTTTTGCCTGTTGTAACCTCTTTATGTTATTTGACTTAATGCTCATCATCTGATATTCTTTCACAAAAATGCGTTTTGTGATAGTTTTTGTAGTGCAACTGAATTGGTTGTTTTGCAGGTTTAGAGAATAACGTTACAATCTGGATGCAGTGGCATTCAAAAGTATTTCCAAATAAAGGATAAGAAAAACAACTTATGCTGGCAAGGTTACATAGCGTTACGCTTGAGGGGATTGAGGGGATAATCTGCGAGGTCGAGGTGGACGTTACGCGAGGAGGATTCGAGAAGTCCCTTGTTGTGGGGCTTCCGGATGCGGCGGTAAAAGAGAGCACCGAGCGAGTTAAAAGTGCCATTATAAACTCCGGCTATAAGTATCCAAAAACGCGGTCGCTGATAAATCTGGCGCCTGCGGATGTAAAAAAGGCGGGGCCTGCTTTTGATTTGCCTATTGCGATTGGGATTCTGATGGCACAGGGAATTATGGCCAGTGCAGGCGTTAAAAATTGTGTCGTTGTCGGAGAATTAGCACTGGATGGGCGAGTCAGAGTGGTCGATGGCGTATTGAGTATGGCGATGACGGCAGCGGCAAACGGCTTCAAGAGCATTATCGTCCCTTTGGAAAATGCCCAGGAAGCCGCCGTTGTCAGTGACATTGAAGTATATGGCGTTGGGTCGCTTACGCAGGTTGTCAGTTTCTTGGCCGGCCAGATTGCTCTTGAAACTACGACCATCGACATCGAAGAGATTTTTAAGACGGAGAGTCAATATGATGTTGACTTTGCCGATGTCAAGAACCAGGAGAGTGGCAAGCGGGCTCTTACGGTTGCCGCTGCGGGTGGGCATAATATCTTGATGATTGGCCCGCCGGGGGCGGGAAAGACGATGCTGTCGCAGAGGCTGGCGACAATTTTGCCGCCTTTGAGTCTTCAGGAGTCGCTCCAGACAACGCGGATATACTCTTCGGTCGGTTTATTAGGAAAAGGCAGGGCGCTTTTTGCAACACGGCCAGTGCGGATGCCGCACCATACGGCGAGCGGGCCGGCGCTTATTGGCGGCGGGACAAACGCGCGGCCCGGTGAGTTGTCATTGGCACATCACGGTATATTGTTTCTTGATGAGTTTGCTGAGTTTCCCCGGCATATTTTAGAGATGATTCGCCAGCCGCTTGAGGATGGCAAGGTTACGGTGGCTCGTGCGAAGCGCACTATTACATATCCGGCGCAATTTATGTTGGTAGCGGCTATGAATCCCTGCCCGTGCGGGTATTTTGGAACGGATGCGAGAAGGTGCAGATGCACGCCGGGCCAGATTGAGCGGTATCTGTCGAGGATATCCGGGCCTCTGGTGGACAGGATTGATATTCATATTGATGTGCCTGCCATAAGCTTCAGCAAATTGCGGTCGAGGGCAGGGCAGCTTGACTCAGAGACAATGAGGCAGGATGTTCTGAGGGCCAGAGCTATTCAGACGAAGCGGTTCGGCGATGGGGCGATAATGACCAATGCAATAATGACGCACAAGCAGGTGGAGAAATTCTGCCAGCTTGATTCAGCCAGTGAGATGATTTTGAAGCAGGCGATGACGGAATTTGGCTTATCTGCCCGTGCGCACGACAAGATTTGCAAAGTCGCTCGGACAATAGCCGATTTAGCCGGTTCTGAAAACATCCACCCAGAACATGTTGCAGAAGCCATAAGTTATCGCAAGTTAGATAGAAAGTTATGAATCTAAAAGAAGATAAGCTTAAACGCGGAAATAGACGTCATTACTTTTTTCTTAATCCGTATAAAGACGCTGCCTTTACAAAATGTCCTAAATGTCTGAGCAAAACCCTGTTGCGGAAATTTCCGCTGGTCATTCATATCAAACCTCGACAGGTCCTTATTTTGAATAAAAAATGCCGGTATTGTGCGAGGTGCGACTTAATCATCGCTCGTAAACCAGAGGTAGAGTCATTGATGGCCGCCATTTGTGAAGACAAAAATCCTGAAATCATAGGAAACAACTACCTGATTATGGGGACGTTGGGAAAACGTGATTGGCGGGCCAGAGATAGCTTTGCCGATGATGTGGAAATCATAGAACGTATGTATATTTTCAAGGGAATGTGGGATTTTGAATTAGCTCGCCGCGGTTGGTATCCAGCAAAAAAATAAGTTTGTAATTGCCGCTAACTTTAACAAGATAATTGATAGATGAATATAACAAAGACGCAGCTAAAAGAGCTAACCGACAGCCGTTCCTGGCAACGAGGTGTGGATTACCACCAGCAAGGAAACGTCATTTCATTGCTCGAAGATAAAGACAAAATTATTGGTAAGGTCCGTGGTACGCGCAACTACAATGTGAAGCTGTGGGTGGAAGATGGAGAGCTTGGCGGTGAATGCGATTGTCCGATGGGCGATGCCGGGGTGTTTTGCAAACATTGCGTTGCATTGGGCCTGACATATCTTGAGGGTAGCGTAGCCCCTGCAGATGAAAATTTTTCCGAACGAAAAACTAAGAGATCCAAACCGGCAATTACGTTGGAAGATGTCCGAAGATACTTATCCCAACAAGAAAAGGATTTATTGGTCGAAATTATTATAGAACAATTGACAAAAGACGACCAATTACGAAACAGATTGATGATGAAGACCGCCAGATTCAATCAAAAAGGCGTGGATTTGGCGGCTTTCAAACACGCAATCAATCAGGCCACCGATACAGGCGATTTTGTGGATTATTACTCTGCTTATGATTTTGCCAGAGGAATAGATAATATAGTTGACGGCATAGAGGAGCTTTTCGCCGATGGATTTGCTAACGAGGTTATTGAGCTGGCAGAGCATGCTTTAGGCAGAGTCGAGGAAGCTTTAGGCGAGACTGACGATTCAGATGGGAATCTGGGTGACATCCTTGGGCGGCTGCAAGAGGTTCATCATAAAGCATGCGTAAAAGCTAAACCCGACCCCGAAGCTTTAGCCAGACGCCTGTTCGAATGGGAGCTGACTACGGATTGGGACACATTTTCCGAGGCCGCTGAAACCTATGCCGATGTTTTGGGCGAGAAAGGCCTGGCAGTTTACAGAAAACTGGCCGAGGCAGAGTGGGCAAAACTCCCGGCGCTTGGCCCAGAGCAGGCGAAAAGAAGTTACGACCACGATAGATTTCGGATAACGTCTATTATGGAGTCCCTTGCCTGTGTTCAAGACGACGTGGAATCGCTGGTCGCCGTCAAAAGTAAAGACATTAGCAGCGCATATAAATTCCTCGTAATTGCCCAGGTGTATAAAGATGCGGGAAAATCAGATAAAGCCCTGGAGTGGGCTGAAAAGGGATTAAATGCCTTTCCCAAAAATACGGACAGCCGCTTGCGAGAATTTCTTGCTGATGAATACCACCGACGCAAACGTCACGAGGAGGCAATGCAGCTTATCTGGACGAATTTTGTAGAGCGTCCGTATCTTGAAGAATACAAGGGTCTTAAGGAACACGCAGAGCGTATTAAGGAATGGCCTAAATGGCAAGAGCAGGCGATTAAACATATTCGAGCCGGGATTGCTGATGGTAAAAAACACAAACCGAAAACTACCGGATACTGGGCTAATGACCAGGACCATTCATTGCTTGTAGAGATATTTATCTGGGAAAAGGATATAGAAGCTGCCTGGCGGGAGGCTCAGACAGGTGGTTGCAGTGACAATCTCTGGATGGAGCTGGCAAAGCTGCGAGAAAAAAAGCATCCTGCGGATTCTATTGGAGTCTATCAGCCCCAGGTTGAGCCAATCGTCCAGCGAACAAATAACCAGGCGTATATTGAGGCGATACGCCTGATTAAAAAAATTGGAGGGCTTATGAAACAATTAGGCCGGGATATAGAATTTGGCGAATATGTATCTTCTTTGAAAATTAAATACGCACCCAAAAGAAATTTCATAAAGTTATTGAGCAGAATAAGATAAAAAGCTATTTTTCGTCTTGGGATTAACATAAAGGACATCGATGAAGCAGTGGTGGAATTTAGAGGTTGAAGAGGTAATAAAAAACCTGGGTAGTAACTCAGTTTCCGGACTGACCTCAGAAGAAGCATCGGTTCGGCTGCAAAAATACGGGCCTAATCAGTTAAAGGAGGCGAAAAAGTATTCGGCGCTCGGCATCTTTTTGGGGCAGTTTAATGATTTTATTATATGGATTTTGATTGGAGCAGCAGTTGTATCAGGTTTTTTGAAGGAATGGGTTGATGCAATAGCTATAATTGCGATTGTTATTTTGAATGCCATTTTGGGATTTATTCAGGAATACCGTGCGGAAAAATCTTTAGCTGCCCTGAAAAAATTGTCTTCACCTATGTCAAAGGTTATCCGCGGTGGCAATCATCAGGTTATTGCATCGGCTCAGTTGGTCTCCGGTGACATAATTGAGCTGGAGGCTGGTGACAACGTCCCTGCGGATGGGCGGGTTGTCTGGCTTACATCTAATTTTGGAGTGCAGGAGGCGAGCTTGACAGGAGAGTCAACGCCGGTGATGAAAACCACGCTTTTGCTGGAAGAAAAGGATGTTCTTTTAGGCGACAGGGCAAATATGGTCTATATGGGGACATCTGTTTCGTCCGGCAAGGCAAGGGCGGCGGTAACGGAAACCGGGATGGAGACAGAGCTGGGTAAGATTGCAGGGATGATTCAGGAAATCGAGCGGGAATCCACGCCCCTGCAGAAGAAGCTGGAACAGTTCGGCAAGTGGATAGTGTATCTGTGTTTTGTTCTTGTGGGGCTTGTATTTTTGTTAGGGTGGTTACGCGGGGGAAAGATAATCGATGTATTTCTGACTGCGGTGAGCCTGGCGGTGGCGGCGATTCCGGAAGGACTCCCTGCGGTGGTTACTATCGCTCTGGCGCTGGGTGTGCAGAGAATGGTCAAGCGGCACGCGCTTATCAGAAAGCTGCCATCGGTAGAAACGCTGGGCTGCGCTACGGTTATATGCTCCGACAAGACAGGGACACTAACCAGAAATGAGATGACCGTGCAGGCAATTTACGCGGGCGGAAGATTATTTAAGCTGACCGGCATAGGATATGCTCCTAAGGGAGAGTTTATTCTCAATGAGAAGGCAGTAAAAGCCGTAGATTATCCGGACCTGGAGAAGGCCCTGAGTCTGGGCGTCCTATGCAATGCTGCGCAGTTAATGGATGATAAGGATAGTTACAAGATTGTAGGTGACCCGACCGAAGGGGCGATTTTGACCGCGGCGGCAAAGGCAGGGATATGGAAAGAGAAAAAAGAGCAGGATTTTTCCTTTGTTGATGAGATACCATTTGACTCCGAGCGGAAGAAGATGACTATTTTGCGGCGGCACGATAACAGGCTTATCGCCTTTGTTAAGGGGGCGCCTGATGTTTTGATGGAGGATTGCAGCAGCATTGAGATAGAGGGCGTCAGCAGGAGCTTAACCGGTGAGGATAAGGAAAGAATTTTGAAAGCAAATGACAGTTTAACAGAGCAGGCGATGCGTGTTTTGGCGGTGGCCTATCGGGTTCTGGATAGTGATAGTCGTAAATTCCAAGCCCAGTTAATCGAAAGAGAACTAACTTTTGTCGGATTGATTGCGATGATCGACCCCCCCAGAGAGGAGGTCAAGCGGGCGATAGAAGAATGCACGCGGGCGGGAATTAAGACGATGATGATTACCGGCGACCACAAAAATACCGCAGTGGCAATTGCCAGGCAATTAGGATTCTTCGAGGCAGATTCACTGGCATTGTCCGGGGATGAGCTGGATAGGTTGAGCGAGGAAGAGTTTGAAAAAGAGGTCGAGAAAATCCCAGTTTACGCTCGTGTCTCGCCGGAGCATAAATTAAGAATTGTCAAGGCCCAGAAAGCACGGAAAGAAATAGTGGCGATGACCGGCGACGGCGTCAACGACGCCCCGGCGATGAAAGAGGCAGATATTGGCATAGCGATGGGCATAACCGGCACCGATGTTACAAAAGAGGTGTCGGATATGGTGATTACCGATGATAATTTTGCTTCGATTGTTGCAGCGGTTGAAGAGGGTAGGGGCGTTTACGACAACATACAAAAGTTTGTCCACTATCTTCTTTCCTGCAATGCGGGCGAGATACTGGTTATGTTTGTTAGCTCTCTCGCAGGATTGCCTGCGCCTTTGATTCCCATACAGATTTTGTGGGTGAACCTGGTAACTGATGGACTGCCGGCACTGGCATTGGGCGTGGAGCCGGTTGACAAGGACGTTATGAATAGGCCGCCTCGCCCCCCCAATGAACCAGTAGTTACTCGGCAAAGGGCGTTTTTAATGCTGGCACAAGGGGCTTTTATAGCGGTGTGCAGCCTATTTGCTTTCGCATTTGTCTTATTTATCGAAAAGGAAGGAATTGGCCGTGCAAGGACAGCGGCGTTTATCGTTCTTGCGTGCAGCCAGCTCTTTCATTCTTTTAACTGCCGCAATTTTACCGAGTCATTGTTTAAGATAGGCCTGTTTAGCAACACGAAGCTTATTCTTGCAACCGGCGTATCATTTTTGCTGCAAATGGCGGTCGTATATGTGCCATTTTTGCAGAAGGTCTTTAAGACGGAGGCATTGGGGGCTTTTGATTGGCTCTTGGTAATAATCATTTCATCTTTTCCACTCTGGGCGATGGAGGTCTATAAGAGGGTGCATAAGGGCACAAGTGCATAAGTGCAAAAGGGCAAGATGGGCAAAAATTAGCAATTTTGATTTGAAACCAGATTTTTTGTATTGAAATAGGTTCGACAAGCTCACTACAGGTTGGGTTTGATTGGGTTTGTTTTTATTGGTTCATTGTTCATAGTTATTTGTTCATAATCCTTTGTTAAAAAGAAGGTTGTGTTCCTTTTGTTGCTGCGCAAATTGGCTTTGTTTGGGTTTGTTTTTATTGGTTCATTGCTCATAGTTATTTGTTCATAATCCTTTGTTAATAAGAAGGTTGTGTTCAATTTGTCGCTGCGGAAATTGGCTTTGTTTTGCATAATTTAGTAGCCACAAAGACACCAAGTCACAAAGTAAAAATATAAGGAATAACCACGAATGAACACGAATATTCACCAAATAGATTAAGTTCAGCATTTTAGAACCACGAATTACACAGATTTCACGGGATTAGTGTCATTCTCTGCTTTTTTTGTCTATCTTTGGAACTGCTGTTCCTTAGCGTGCGGTTCTCCGCGGACCCATTTAGGGGGGCCTTCCCCAATTATCAATATTATACCAAATATGGCCTTTTATTCAATAAAAATCTGATTTTTTAGGCAAAAGTTTTTTGCTTTTGTTTGTAGGATTTTGGGGGTTTTAGAGTTGGGCTTTGAAGGCCTTGTCGAGGGCTTTTTTATTTTATGGGTGCTGGGTTATATTCTAATATCCTTTATTGAACCGAGAACAGCAGCAAGAAAGTTATTCCTATAAAAGACTTCTTTATCCTTTGTTATGAACTTATACTTCCAGCCAAGTTTTCTGCAATACTCCTCTGCCGATTGTTTTTTCAGTTTGGTGGATAATAAGAAAAGAAACGGCAATCCTTTTGTCTCATGAATTTCTTTGCTGCCGTCATTTAACTCTACGAGAAAGTCCGGTATGTAATTTCTCTTAATAAAAAAGAAGCGGTACGGTATCTTAATATTGTGTTTTTTGGTCCAAGTTTTGACACCCGGCATTCCCTCCAATTCGACCATATAGTATTTCTCAAGGTCTGAATCATAGAGTTCTTCGCCGTAAGGGCTGCGTTTCAGACCGATTAACTTGCCTCTGTTTGTTCTCATAATTGAGGTGGATTTCTAAGGATTCCTTCTATCAAGGCAGGGTCTAAAAATACTTCCCTGATTTCTGTTATCGCAAACCAGAGTTTTTTCAGTGAGGTTTTGTCCTGAACGGCGAACAAGTCGTTGCCTAACAAAAATCTTTTCTTTATATGGTCGAGCAAAACCTTATATATAATATCCTGTCTTTTGTCCGGATTGCGGTCATACTCTTTGAGACTATCCCTGCAGATAAACCCCACTTCGTTAGTAATCATTTCCTTTAACTGTGAGACCTCAAACTCTGTGAACTTGTTTAACTGTTGAACGTCTATCTTAAATTCATCAAAAATTTCCTGCTCGTTAAAGCCGGATACCAAGCTGCGTTTTTTAATTTCTCTGATTGTCTGTTCTATATCTATCCGCTCGGTTTGATACTGGTAGCCGTCGAGGTACTCCTCCCATTTCTGTATAACCTTTAATTCCTCTCCGGGCGGGCCTGGAATATTGTCGATGATGTCCTGGATATCGCCGATTACATCTTCGACATCCTGCGGTTTATTGTCTATCGGCTCGAAATCAATATCTTTGGGCTGGGGGATTTTCTGAATATCAATTATCTCATTCGGATTGAGAGCGCCTTCATACTGGTCAGCATCGAGCATTTCCCACAGCCAGTCGTGTTTCAATACGGGGTGGTCAACTACAAGACATTGTTCCCACTCGTTGGTGTTGTGCGGTTCAATGCGGCGAAGTCCTCTGCCTATTACCTGTTGGCCATAGACGGAGTATTTCTCGCCGGTGTATTCATTGAGCTTATAACAGAATTTTCTGAAGAGCAGAATCACGGAGATATTCTTGACATCCCATCCTTCTCTGAGCATCAAGACCGACACGACGGCGTCGTATTCGCAGTCTTTTAGATGCCTGTTGATGGTCATTGCCTCTTCTTTTTTCTCATCCTCGCTTTCGTTGGTGACCAGAAGTGTTTTCAGCTTAAACTCATTCTCCATAACCTTTGCGATGTTAGTTGCATCGGTTATAGAGATAGCAACGACGAACAGAAGGGGTTTGCACTTTGGTTTGCCGGACTCGTCGAGAGCGACGGTCTTTTTTTGATAATCGAGGCATTGCTTGGCGATTGCAATCTGCTGACGCATCGGTTTTTCGCTTGTAATAAATCTTGTCGGCCTTATTTTACGCTGTTCTATCTCCTCCCAGGGGACTTCCTCCGACTTAATCTCTTTTCCTGTTTCGGTGTCCATATACGTTAGTTTGACTTTTTCAATATCGGGTCTGCAGACAATAACCCTTTTGATTATTCTGTCCCGCATAGCTTTTTTTATGCCATATTCCAGAATCTTTTCGCTGTCTGGATGCAGACCGTCCAGACGGTCGGGAGTCGCTGTTGTATCGAGTCTGAATATCCTTTGTGGTTTTAACTGGTTGAGGACCTCGTTATAATTTTCTGCCTTGGAGTTATGCGCCTCATCGTTGAAGATAACCATATTTCCCAGATTCTTCTGTATTATCTCCAAACTTACCTTGCCTTCGTAAATCTGATGTATATTCCCTAAAATTATGTTTGCCTGTCTTATGCCCGTGGGGTCTTTGCCCTGCTCCATTATATGCAGTGTAATCCTTTTGATTAAATCCTCCGTCCCGTTGTAAAAAAATCTGAAAGTGTCATAAACAAACGTCTTGCTTTCGGGGTCGAACTCATCTTTCAATCGCGCCCTTACGATGGTATTCGGGACAAGGACGAGGAACTTATTGATATCGTGGACAATCATAAAATAGGCGACGATGCCAGCAATAATGGCGGATTTTCCGCCGCCGGTTACGACCTCCACGAGCAAATCCTTCTTTTGCAGAATCTCATAACAATAAATCGCCCTCTTGACGGACTCAGCTTGATGGCGATACAAAGGCGGGACAAAATTTGGGTCGTCAATGTTTTTGAGAAAGTCCCTGACCTTGAGTTTCTGCGGCTCGCTCAAAGGGACGTTATACCCTCGACACCACTCTAAAAAATTCTTTTCGTGTTCTTTAAACGCGTATTTCATCGCTACTCAATCTCTATTTCTTTTGTCCTTATGGCCTCGCCGCCGAGGTTGTCCTGGACGCGGCAGGCAACAATATATTTGCCCGGTTTTTCAAATTCTTTCTCGGCTTTCAGAATGGCGACATATCTGCCGTCTTTCTGCTCACGCATTAAGGCGTATTCGCTGTCGCCGAACCTGCCCTCGGCAAAATTAAAGTCCCACTGGCAGTTTATCAGGTAGCCATCGAGATTGTTGCTTCTTGCGCCGATTGCCTCAAAAGAGTATTTCAGGCCGTCAATCTTCTTGCAGGCGATATCCATAATCGAGGACTGTGAGATGAATTTGAGGAGAAATTCGCTCTTTGAGGCATCGGGATAATGCTCAAGTATCCGTTTGCGGAAAAGCTGGCTGTTTATGGGGATTAGTTCAATCTCGACAGGGACATTCTTTTTATAGAAATAGTTCTCGAGGATTTGAGCGTATTTCTGCAAAGCAGGCGGGAATACCCAAGCAACGACTTTCAGACGCAGGCGGAGGTTTTCCTGATAACGGAGTTTAAGGATGTCTTCTACAAACTTCTTCAGGTCTTTCTCGGAGAGGGACTCGTTGGGTTTAACAGAGCCGATGAGTAAGGAAGTGCCTGCGTTCATTACGCCTGTGATTTTGCCTTCGCCGGTGAACCTGCTTGAACCATAACAGGTGAGGATAAAATCCTCGAATTGCTTCTGCTCGATAAACTGAAATTTTTCTATCGGATAGACCCCCATATAATAAACGTGAATGTCGGGAATCGGTTTGATGGTCATTTCTAAGCCAAGTTGCTCATTTTTCTTTTTGGGCTTATCTATATTAACCGATGCAGTCCTGCCGGAGATTTCTTCGGCGTCTTTAATAAGGCGATTCAGTGTAACCGAAGCGGCAACCCGTGAAATATCACATCCGATGAATTTACGGTTTAGTTTCTGCGCCACCGCACACGTTGTTCCTCCACCCATAAAGAAATCCGCTACAATACCATCTGCAGGACAAGAGGCAGAAATGATTCTGTATAATACTTCCTCCGATTTTTGTGTTGGGTATCCCAAGTTTTCTTTAGATTGCGATTGAGGATCAAACGAGTCATTCCAAAACTCCTGATACGGTTTACCCTGAGTATCATCAGGATAGTATTTAACACGTGGAACATCATTTTTTGAAAGTACAAGACGTCCCATTTTTTCTAATTCTTCGATTGAGTACCCTAATGCTCCAGCCCAATGGCGATTCTTAGGAGGGTATCTGAGTTTCCCCAGAAAAAATTTTGGACCACCTTGACCTGGGCCGTTTAGAGCGACTGTTTGGTATCTTCTTCCTGTTTCAGGTTCTACATTTCTAAAAGTCTTTTCAATATATTCCTCATCGTATTCTTCGAAAATCTTATCAAAGAAGTAGTCATTTTTGTTTTTTACATAGAACAAAATCACATCCGCATTTCTTCCATATTGATTCGCGTCATTATGAGCAAAGACAGATTTTCTTTTAATTTCGTTTTTAAGATTTTCGTAACCGAAAATTTTATCCAATTCGCATTTGATATAGTGGCTTGCGTGCCAGTCGCAGTGGATGTAGATAGAGCCGGTGTTTTTGAGGACGCGGCGCATTTCCCAGAGCCGGGCGTTGAGCCAGACTAAATAACTTGGCAGGCCATCTTCCCATATATCGTGGAAGGTTCGGACTTCGTTGTCGTCGCCCCAGATTTGGTTATAGTTTCTGCCTGAGAAGAAAGGCGGGTCTATATAAATTAGGTCGATGCAATTAGAGGGCAACGCCCGCAAAATATGCAGATTATCGCCGAAGAAAACGGCATTTAGGGGGATTTTTTTGCTTTTTGCATCTAAGAAACCGCCTGTATCGGGTGAGCCGAAACTTATAATATCTTCGGAAGTATTCGGCTGAAGATAAGGGAGTTTGAGGAACGGAAAGACACTGTCGAACGCCTTATCGGGGTCCAAGCCCATTGGAGGATTGGTGGGGTCGGGGAGATTATGGACTCCACGCCTGCCCGCACGTGACTTGATAGAATCCGCCTTAAAAACAACCTTTTGCTCTGGTAGTTTTTGTTCCTGGCTTTCCTTTTCAAGTTGTGCGAGTTCTTCTACATCCTGTGTTGCTTTTGACTTCGCGTCTTTTTGTGATTCATAAATTCCCTGTTTGTTAACCCAAGTTACGCAGTTACGATGAATTTCTAAAAATATTTGCTGCGAAAACAGCCCTCATGGGGGCAAGAGACGAACTGCCCACTGCAAAAGTCAATGTAGTCACG
>Ga0315293_10002632_pt1 | contig 17249 bp, 23 predicted proteins | sample YL17G13_20_MG_FD_203071 | JGI IMG/M metagenome (GOLD analysis project Ga0315293, IMG submission 203071) | Sediment microbial communities from Yellowstone Lake, YNP, Wyoming, USA - YL17G13_20 | ecosystem: Environmental > Aquatic > Freshwater > Lake > Sediment | place: USA: Wyoming | collected...
ATTGTATTTGAATAATCAATGTTATTTTTTGGCATTATATAATATATTAAGATGTATTTAAACCATTTATGTTAATATATGTTAAAATATGTTAAAATATGTTAAATCCAATATACTTAAAGAGGCTATCATATTTGTGGAACGGGGTAAAGAATGGGCAAAAGAAATAAAAATAAAAATTGAAATATATTTTAATTAATACATATCAATTATCTTACTCTTACAATGACCACATTAGTTCAATCGATTTTAATTTGTATAGCATTTTTCGATGCATTTTTATATAGCTTTCAAAATATAAAATTTAATAATGTACTTGATCTGGAAGCGTATTTAGATTTATTTTACATAATATTTAATATTTTAACGTATATTGCGTTTGCTAATAATTATTCAAAATTATTTGTTAGTTTGTTTATTTTAAGAAGTCAAATAGTATATGAATTGATTACAATCATAAAAAAAAGGTTTATTACCCCTTATTAGTTTAAGATATGCATACAGGTTTTAAACATTAATATTTTCTTCAACAACAACATTCAATATTCTATCACTAATTTCTCTTTTATCATCCTGCACTTTATTTATATATTTTTCTAGCGAAACAGTATCAATATTTTCATCATTTTTATTAAATCCAGACATCTCAAACTTAAAAATATTTACATCTTCTTTTTGACCGATTCGATGACATCTTGCGATAGCTTGTTCTTCTACGAACGGATTCCAATGCGGCGATACAAAATATATTTCCGAAAAATGTTCTTGTAGATTTAGCCCTTCACATCCAGTCTGTATTTGAAATACTAATGCGTCGGCCGGTTCGGCGAGTTTTGACAGATTTTTTCCGCCTGAATTCCGGCCATCATAACGCACAACCTTTTTCATACCACCTTTTAACAACCGTTTACAAATAATATCTATTTCTAAATGAAAGTGACAAAACACAATTTTACCTTTCCCGTTATCTTTACGCTCTAACATTAAATCAATCACCGCATCTAATTTACTTGTATAATTAAGCGCCTCTAAAAGTTCACTACTAATCATACCTTGCTGCGCAAATGTTTTAATCGTGTTATTCATTAGTGCGGGAAATACACAACTTTGTCTAGCTCTTAATAAAGCGGTTAAAGCACCGCCTTTACCAAAACATTCCGCCAATTTATATTTTTGATTGCCATTTACATATGTTTGATTTGGTAAAAGCGAATGAATTTCTTTGGAGAGTTTCATTTCCTTATTATTTTTCCAGTCCACAATACAATTAGTCTTTGTCACCCCTTTTAAATCAATCCCTAATAGTTGCTTGGTTCTACGCAGTAGAAAGTATTTTGCATATATTTTCCAAGCATCCTCATCACGATATATTTGTCGTTTAATCCCGGCTACAGAACAAAGGTTCATAAAATCTTTGTATTTATTTTGTATTGGGGTGCCGGTAACGAGCCATTTAATACGAGCTTTTAATTTATTACTATTACGAAACTTTGCCGTATTTGAGTTGCGCAAATGGTGTGCTTCATCGAAAATAACACGATTCCAAATAATTTGTTTTAGCAAACAGTCTTTTCTAATTAAAGTATTGTATGTTGTTAAAATAATTGGCACTCTTTGAATATCACTTTTTGTAATAAGTTTCTTATCGGGACCATAATACAAGAGAGGTTTGTGTCCAGCTGTTTTATAAATTTCATTATACCATTGTTGTATTAACACCGGCGGAACCACGATTAATGTTTGCGGTAATTTATTGACAAACATTGTGCCAATCATCATAATTGTTTTTCCAAGACCCATTTCATCAGCTATAATTCCACCTCTACAATTTTCAGGCGGATTAGGGTTTAACTCATTAGTTATACACCACTTCACTCCTTCATACTGGTAATCTTTAAAATCAAATTTAGCATTTTGAAGCAGAAGTTTAAATCGCTCCATACGATTTTCTAAATGCTGTTCGAATGACATTTCAAATAAATAAATAAGTTCAACTTTGTAAAATATAATAACTAATATATTGTTACCTTCAAGCAAAAATATATTTCAATTTTTTATAAAACTTATTTTATAAAAAACAAAAAATAAAATAAAAAATAAATTAATTATTTTAAAACAGATAACAGATATACAGACAAAACTATAAACTATAAAACATTTAACATTTAATAAACTAATAAACTAATTTACTTGGCGTAACATATTCAATATAGTTAATAATATTATTTAAATCGTTGACTTCCTCTCTAAATAATGTAATCTCCTTTTGTTTCATTTCTTTATCCGTTTCGAGTAAGGAACAGCGAGCCTGCATCCGCAAATTTTCGTCTTTTAATTTTTGTATTTCCTCTTGATGTTCTTGTTCTGCTATTTTTCGCTCCATATCCTTTAATTCAAGCTGAAACTGTAGTTCGATGTTAATAAGATTTTTCTGAACATCTTTCTGCTCATAGTCCATCATACGTCTTTCATTTTTTTCGTTCTTAGTTTGCGCATAAAATATTTGCGAAGACATTGATTTAACTAACATTTCCAATTGATTAATTCTTTCTTTATCTGGTAATGAAGTGTCGACCAAAACTAACTCTTCGCATTCCGGAAGCTGTTGTCGATGAACGTTAATAATCCAATAACGTTTCTGTTCAAAATAAAATCGTGTAGTTCCATCGCGCGACTCCGACATTTGATTAAACAGTTTTTCAACATATTTATTCATATTCCATTTTTTAAAAATAACAACTACTCCATTGTAAGGAGTTCCGTTACTAATTTTTTTAATAAATGTAATCTCTTTTACAATACCTATATTACTATTTTTAAACGCATTCATAATAAATTCCTTGGTTTGGCTCTCTTCTGCTCTCTTGATAAATAATGCTACATTCATAAATGATGAGGGATCCATTGTATAAACTTGTGACTTGTAAAACTTGTATTCGTTTGATAACGTTGCAATAGCTGGGTAATATATATGTTTCAAACTAATATATAGAAGTATTTCAATTTTTTATTTATTTATACTAAAAGAAGATGAACTAAAAATTTTATATTATTCATTCATTGTTTTACAACGATTTGTAATCGGGTTACGAGTTGGAGGACAAGTAGGATAAACTTTAATTTTATTGCATCTACCAGTTTCATCATTTATTTGCGATCCTTGGGGGCAAACAATAAGTTTACGAGTTTTATTATTTTTATTACTTTTACCTTTTTTACTGCTTTTACTTTTACTACTGCTACTAGAAGAAATATTATGACTATTTAATTGAGAACTAACAGGTGATGCACTTATGTGGTCCATTTGGTTTAAAAAAAATATTTCTCTATCTATTTCGTTTTTTTGATCTGGGTTTATTATATTTATTTTCTTCTTCTTAAGAATTTCTATATATCCTTTTTTGGTTAAAGATGAGTTATTAAATAATTCGGTTTGAATGTTTATAATTGTGTTATAATTTGCTATAAAATTGTCTATTTTTCCTGCCTTAACCATTTCGTTAATTTTGTCGACTGAATTTTTAACACCAGTAATAAAATAAAAATATTTTTCAATCTTATTATGAATAAGATTTACATATCCAATAATAATATTTCTTAAATAATTGCGTTGTTTTTCAATATCTTTATCAAATTTATTTATAATTATATTTAAAAGTTCATCGCTGGGAATAGTGGGATTTTTAAGTACCAATTCAGTAAAAAACATAGACCAAGCTGCACAATATCCACCGCCTTCTAAAGCTGATTTCTTTTGACTAGCCTTTTCTTCTAATCCTTGTAAACCATATATATATGGACACACTGTATTTGAAGGAATAAGATTAACAGGAGGTTTGTTTTTTTTCTTTAATTGTTCGTTTAACATAGCTATAAATAAATTTAATTGTGTTTCAATTAATTGATTATTTTGAGGATCACGTGTTATCATTTTGGAACCGTGTGGCTCAAAATGTTCAATAACATTGTCTTTTTTTCTGTAAATAAGAATATTAGCGTGACCTCCGTTTGATTTCTTTAAATATAATGGTATTATAATACTATCAGGATTCTTTTCAATACACTCAGAAAGTTTTATTGAAACCATCTGCAAATGTTTTTCATAAGCTGAATATTGATTTCTAGAGAGATTTGTATTAATTTGTAATTCAAGTCCTAATGAATGTTTAGAACTGGCGCCTTTATATTTGATTAAACAATTCTGTTTATATTTATTAAATAGATATAAATAAAAAAGTGTATCAATAACATCGTAACCAGACCATTGACGAATAACATTTGTTTTTGAAAAGAAATCTAATTTGGTATTTATCTTTTTAATGTGTATCGGTTCAGGCATTTTAATTTTCTTCGTTTTGTTCATATAATATAAACAAAGAATTTTATTATTTATATAAAATTTTTAGTTACATATCAATACATAATTAAAATAAAAAATTGAAATATTTTTACTTGTATATATGAGTATTATATTTCCCTATTAAGAGTAATCAAATCATTTTAAAATGTCAACCGAATTCAACGCATCCGTTTCAGTAACCCAGTTATTAACAAATAATTTAGAGAGTAGTGTCAGAGAATTAGCAATAAAATGTATTAGAGAATCAGCTCTGCGTCACGGATTTAACGCGGACGAAGAGATTGCTTTGCTTGGATTAGCAAATGTATCTATCGTTCAGAAGAAAACAACTAAGAAACCAGTCTTAGAGAAGCAGAATGATGTGTCATCTAGTAAAAAGGCAACAATGAAGAAGGAGAAGGTTTCAAAAGTTGTATTCCCACTACCTTTTATTAAGGAGTATGTAAATGCAGATTGTTGTCAAGGTCTTGTATTCAATCGAGGATTATTTACTCAATGCTTAAAAAATCGTTTAGAAAATGGTTTGTTTTGCAACAGCTGTCAAACGGAAGCAAATAAAAATGCGTTTGGACAGCCAAATTGTGGAACTGTCGAAACACGTCTTGCTTCTGAGCTCTATGAGTTTAAAGATCCAAACGGCCGTAGCCCAATATCATATATTATATTTCTCAATAAATTAAACTTAACCGCAAATACCGCAGTAGAAGAAGCAACAAAGTTAAATATTACAATTCCTATTGAACATTTTGATATTATTAAAACTGATAAAAAAAGTAAAGGCCGCCCTAAGAAAATTATTAGCAATGTGGAGCCAAAAGTGGTTGATTTGTTTTCTAAGCTATCGAATAATACAGATTTTGATATTATCGAAGATGACGATGATGATGACAAAGAAAAAGAAGCTTTAAAGCTTGCTGAAGAAAAGAAAGAGCAAGAAAAGAAGGCAGCTTTAGAAGCAGAAAAGGCAAAACAAGAAGCTTTAAAGAAAGCAGCTTTAGAAGAAGAAAAAGCTAAACAAAGCAATAATTTTGAAGCACCGCAACAAAAAGAAGAACCAAAGTCAACTAAAGTATCTGTCAGTAAAATACAGATTTATGGAAAAATGTATTTAAAGTCCAGTGTAAATATCTTATATGACCCAGATACTAAAGAAGAAGTTGGTCTTTATGATCCAGAAACAAAGACAATCAAAGAACTTCCAGATGACGATGATGAGGAAGAAGAAGATAGTTATGATACTGATGATGATAATTAAATTTTATATGTTTATTAATTAATGTTTTATGTAGTTAGAATTTTATGTAACTTGTTATAATTTAATCAAAAATAAAAAGGTTTAAACCTTTTTTAATGTTCTAAAATTATTTTTCCTTTTACTTTTGCTTTTCCTTTTACTTTTACTTTTACTTTTCCTTTTATTTTTTTTACTACGTTTACCACTGGTTGTTCCTCCCCTTTTAATAAGATTTGTGGTAGGAACGAACGGTCTGTCTTTTAATTCTTGTCGTAAATTACTTACATTATATTTATTATCTGTTGATCCTGAACTCAAACGGTCTGCATCCGATTCTGAGCTGTTTCTTAAATCAAACCAACTACTACCAGTTGATACATCATCATCATCATCTACAACACTATTGCCTACATTCGCGACAACATCACTTGCATTCGCTACAACATCATTGACACCACTTGCAATATCACTGACGCCTTTAGAGACCGGTATATTATTATATAATATACCTCCACCAATTACAATTAAAACTACGACTCCAATAATTCCTAGTGTTTTATTCATATAAAATATAATAATATAAAAATTTAGGAATTTAAGAGATGATTAAGTGACCTAAATAAAAAATTGAATTACTTTTATGTAATATATGTAAATCATATTACATAACTATTATTACAAAAATGAATTTTAATCTGTCTTCCGAAAATTTATTATTACCACGCACCCGTTCCGAAGATGATATTTCGGATTATGAAGAAGCAATTGACCAGATTATATTGAATCTTGGTAACGAAGTATTTGATAACGAAGTATTTGAAAATGAAGTATTAGAAAACGAAAACGAAGTTTATAACAAAGTTGTAACAAGACTTGGCTGTCAATCCCCTTTACCATCAACTAAATTTATGAAATATATAAATAGAGATAAAGATAACTATTCAGTTGTATCTGATATAACTGAATATGAAGACAAAGACGAAGACGAAGACACAGACGATGACGAAGAAGAAATAAACTATAAAATTTGGCCGATTGAATACGATTATATACAGGATTACGAAGAAGGTTATGAAGAATGTTACCGAGATGATCTTAGTGAAGCAAATGGAAATCATAGTTATTGTTCTTAATAAAAATGAAATATAATGAAATGAAAATAAATAATTAGCTATAATTTAATATAGTTTTTTTTTCAATATTTTATAATTATAATATAACGATTATGATAATAACATCGTTTAATATTTTAGCAGATGTATTTATAGAAAACAAGAAATCCTTTTTAGATAGGTGGTATCCAACGTTAGAATATAATGAGCTAATGATGAAAAATCGATTCAATACTTTAATTAAATATATAAAAGGAGATGTGATTATGCTTCAAGAAGTGACGCCGCATATAAGAAGAAAAATATATGATATATTTAAATTAAAATATATAATAATGCCATTGTTTTGCCATAAATCAAACAAAGAAAAAACAGGTAATTTAACAATGCTAAAACCCAATTTATTTAAAAACCCGAAACAAAAAACAATATATATTGGTAAAAATTGTATTGGAATAACAGAAACGGAATCAACAGATATATATAATATACATTTAGATTGTGATTCAAGTGTTAAAAGAAAAACCGAACTAACAAAAATTATATCAACCTTTAATAAAAATAAAAAAATAATAATTGGTGGTGATTTTAATAGCGATGAAAAGGAGTTACATAATTTACTTAAACCACAAAATTTCAAAATAAATTGTCCAATAAAAAAGGGAACATATTTATGTGAAAAGCCGATGATAGATTATGTATATGTGTATGGGTTTTTAAATCCAATTACAAAGATACATAATACGATTTCACCAATAGATTCAAAATGTTACAAAAAAACAATAAAAAAATATGGCAGTGATCACCATCCAATAACGGTTCGTGTAAAAAACAATACTAGAAAAAAGAGAGTATAAATAAAATGTATAATTGTGAAATAAATATTTTTTATAATATATTATATGAAGTATTATAGTGATTATTTAAAACAACTAATATTGATATGTTTATTTATAGCTGTGATAGGAACTGGATATATATTTATTTTATCAATCGTTTTTAAGGATAAAACATATTTAGGTTTTTTTAATAGTTGGCAATTTCCAATGTTATTGGCAATATATATAGATGCTGCTTATCATCAAATATTATATTAATAATAAAAAATGTATACATTATTCAAGTGACTGAGCAATTTGTTCATACCAAGGTGCTTCTTTAATAAAAAGACTCCATTTAGCTGTAAAAAGAAGAATCCATCCAAATAAGAAAAATAATAATGCACTTTCGTCATTAATTGGTTTTTTGGATAAGAGCGGATGAAATTGATAAATAAGTAAAACAGCCATTGAAATAATAAACACAAATTCAGTGCGTTCTTTCCAATATACTAATTTAGGATCCATTTTTTGTGCTTTGTCGTTATCTAAATGAGATAAAATTAAATGCCCGACAGCTGCTCCAATAAAAATAACTTTAATTAAAATAATAAAAAATAGGAAATAATCCAATGTTTTTTCAAATTTAAGGTGCATTATATATAATAATTATATTATTATATTTGTTAGTTTGTTCCTTTTAGATGATTGGTAGAATATTTTAAATTGTTAACAGCTGGAGTAAGAATAGAAGCCATAAAGTTCTTTTTGCATTGATTACATTGTCTAAACGCGCCTCCGTCATTCATTAAAGATTTAGATAACGGATGTTTACAGTAAATACAAACAGTGCTATAATGGATAGCGCCTCCATAAGTATTCGAATTGGTATGGTGGATGTTGAATGCATCGTCTAAAGGAGTATAATTCATAATATACCTTTAGAAAAGGTATAGGCAAATTATACTTATACCTTTAGAAAAGGTATAGCCAAATTAATCGAAAAAAGTATTTAAAAATAAAACAACTTAAAGACAAATATTGTATATAATATGGATAGTAGCCTTCTATCCAATGGATTTTGTAAAAGCGGGAGAAAGCGGGAGAAAGCAATATGAATCCATTACAGCAATTACATTTTAAAAAACGATTAATTTGGTATTTGTTATTTAAACCTTAAAATAGCATCTTGGAAAGAATACTATTTTTTAATTAAAAATAACCTATATTTTATATTTTTATATTTTTATATAATTTATAGCTCTAATATCTTGTGATATTTGTTGAGTCGTTAGTATTTTGTTCGGTTTAGTAATTTACACTAATAAAAATACACCTCTAAAAAGGTCTTGTGGTGCTAAATGCGAAAATTTAGTGCATATGATTGAGGACTTTGAATATTTAAATTTGGATTTGATTCAAAGTAAGATCTTTAAATTAATAATACGCTTTTTAGAGTGGTCTCATGGTCTAATGGCTATGACTGAGGACTTTGAATCCTCCAATCTGGGTTCGATTCCCAGTGAGACCTTTTAATGATCTAATCTGGGTTTAAAGAATCCTCCAATCTGGGTTCTAAGAGACATTTTAATGATCTAATCTGGGTTTAAAGAATCCTCCAATCTATTAACCTTACATTTAATATTTATACAAAGTTTGAATAAATATTATATTATTTTATGATTGAAACATCTTGATGCATTCCCATAACTTAGCAGATTCGTCCAAAGTAAATGTGCCTCTTTTTTGAGCCAAATTTAAAAAGGTGACAAGTAACTGTAAAGCGTCTTGTTGTGAGTTTAGGGGAACATCGACAAGTCTTACTTGTTTCTTTTCTCCAGTAGGAGTAGGCAATTCAGTGGTTGATCCAGATTCCATTTTAATTATTATAAATTATTCTATTTAAATACTTAATTTGTTAAATATATAATTTTGTTAAATATATAATTTTGTTAAATATATATTATAAATTCCATAATTGTTTCCAGGGTTCGCTTATATCATCGCCTTCTTCAATCTTTAAACGAAACGGGCAACTAAAATCGCCATCAAATGCAGAACACGGATTACACGGACCTTTAACAAAACTAAATCCAGGCATTTCATTTGGTATATCTTCTGGATTAAGAATGGTTGTAGTTGAATTCATATATCCATTTTTATAATTTACTCCATTATATACTGTTTTTTCCATATTTAAACTATCGGATGAACATTTAATCGTATTATGCTTATTTTGATCGGGATGTATTTGTGGCATTTGCTGCATTTCTAAGCCAAGGTCACCGCCATATAATAAAAATTGGCCTTCTTTGGTATTCCAAGCCAATAATTGTCTTACGGCATTTTGATTATATAACCCCATAGCATAATTCAATGCATATTGTGGTTCAATTTTAATCATAGTATTAGACCATACACTTTCAATATATAATTCCTTTAAATCATCAGGCCAATACCACAGTCCCGTTTTTAAATATTCTTCAGCTTCTTCTGGACTAGCCTGTTTTTGTAGCTGATCTAAATTAAATTGATTGTTATTATCATTCATTGTAGTTTGATATTTATTAAATCGCCTTATTAAATCCGAAGACCATTTTGTTGTATGATAATTTTGAAATCCAGATATCATAATTTTTTTGTTATTTTTTGTAAACGAATTGAATAAAATTATGACGACAATTATGATAATAAAAATGATGATATTATAATTCATATTAATTTATGATTATAAAATAAATTAAATAATTAATGGTTCAAACCTCATATGCGAAAAACGCCATAAAACAATAAATACAACTGCAAGTCCAATGCCCAAATTTTTATCAAATATTGTAGCAAAAATGATGAATAAAATAAGTATTAGATTTCCTAAAAATGTATCAAATAAGTTAATAAATAGACCAGGAATAGCAAATAATACGATCCATAAAAAAAGCAACAATGTAATCAACCCAACAATCAAGTTAATATTTTTACGCGAGAATAAGGTTTCTAATGAGAAAGACATAATATATTATATCTATATTATTTTTATAAAATGAAACCACTTAAAAAGAACTTATATACTATAGTAGACAAAGAATGAATAGATTACATATCATAAACTTTATTAACCCTTCATGGTATACACAAATTAACCAATTTTTAGGGGAACATCCGGCATATAATAAATTATTGCCTATTGTTGCGTTAGACGAATATCCAAATGGGTTTAATAAAAATCCGCACGAAAGTGATAAAGACGCACCCAGAAATATTTTCGAAACAATTTTATATGGATTGGCATTTGCTGGATCGGATATTGACTATGGAAAAATTCAATATTTACTTATGTTGAATTATTTTAGAAGTTGTGATGTATTTTATGAAGATATGGATATGCCGGAAGATGCTCAGCCAGAAAAAATTCCTATTTACAAATCATTGGTAAATACCTTACTTGAAAACGATATCATTATAAATGACTTGATGTATACACCGGAACATATGAAAGTGATTGAGAGTGTTGAAGGAATGACGGAGAGCACAGTTACGCTTTTACATTTGTTATACGATATTGTAACAAGTGACGGATGTCTTCCTTATGGGGATAAACAATTTAAAAGAGGTATGTGTATGTTTTATGAGCTAGAAAATCCAACAAAGGATGAATTAAAAGCAATTACAAATACATGGACAAATAAAAAAGTAGGATTAATGTTTGTAGTTCAATATGCTCATTATTCAGAATTCGTTTAATAATTTTATCTTTTTTATCATTTTCCCATTTCAAATATAATATAAAGAATTCCTTATATTATATTTAATTAAATTACTTACCTTTCCGTTTTACTTACCAGTAGATCCAAACCCTCCTTCGCCTCTTAAAGTGGTTGGACCAAGATCTTCCAAATTATCAACAATATTTACATAAATGGGCAGCAATCCAGGGGCACAAATTTGTAATATTCTTGTATATTCTTCCATATACCAATCAAATGGGGGATTTTCAACATTTGAACATATTAAACAATCAAACATTCCGATTAAATTGCCTCTATATCCAGCGTCAATAATGCCTTGATTATTTGCTAAACGCAAAGGTGTTTTTGATATACTGGAACGCGCATACGTGTAAAATGGAGTAAAATATCTCGAATAAATATTATTAATATGACATATTTGAGCACAACATTTAACCTTAAAATCAACTTTATTAACAGGATTATGAGTGTCTGTTAATTGTTTTCCAAAAAATAATGTTCCATCTCCATAAAGTTGTCCATCCCCATAAAGTGATATAATTTTATTCTTGGGTAAAAATAAATCGAATCCAGCATCATAAAAATGTGGATTTTCCATTATTTTTTGGTTATGATTTTTTGCTGCATCAATATATAATTGTTTTAACGTAGTATCCTCATTATCAATAAAAAGATCAATATACATAACTCGTTCTACAACCGATGTTTGTTTAAATTTATTTAGAAATGTATTAAAGTCTTGATTATTATTCATATTATAATTAAGTTTCAAATTATCTTTAAGTATTTTAAGAAAAATATATAAAAGCAGTTAAAAAACAAAAAAATGATATAAAATAAAAATATAAATAATTTATCTAGATTGTTATTCATATTATAAATAAGTTTCAAAATATCTTTAAGTAATTTAATAATATATCTTTAAAAGGTAGAGATATAGCAAACAAATAATTATAATTGTTGATAAGTATTTTTTTTTAATAAAACTATCAATTATTAATAAAACTAAAATAATTATTATAATATTTTCGATAATTGACAACAGTTGTGTATCGGGTTTGTTAGTTTTAAATATTCTATTTGGATTATTTAATACTGGGGCTCTACCAGGAGTAATATCTTTCGGTGCTTCACACGGTCCAAATCTTTCATTAATATCCGCACGATAAGCAAATATATGAGTGTATTGTAGCATACGATTATCGAAATCCATTTTGTAATATGTAAAGTATTATTTATGTAAAGTATATAAAGTATTTTCAATTTTTTATAAAATGAAAAAAGGTTTTTAAGCCTCCTTGATTAATTTATAACATACAACATTTTAACTAACTAAACAAGTATATAACAATTTAAAATTTAATATCACCATACAAATCATTTAATAGTTCTCTTCTTTCTTCAGACATTTCTTCTACAAATTCTATAATTTCTACTAATTCAACATTTTTTACTAATTCTACTAATTCTTCATCTTCTTTTATTTCTCCTTCTTCTAATTCTTCATCAACCTTTATTTCGAGTGATACCGCGTGTTTCTTACTTCTTTTTCGTATTGGCTCTAATGTAGTTGGCTCTTTTTCCTTAAGTTGTAACTTGGGAATAGTTGGACAGGAGTTTTTTAAAATATGAGGTAAGCTTGGTGTAACGCTAAGGCTTGGTTTAACACTAAGACTTGGAGCAATGTTACGAGTTGGATTAACGCTAAGGATTGGATTAACGCTAAGGCTTGGATTAACGCTAAGTCTTGGTTCTAAATGTCTTTGTCTTTCATTACGTTGTTCAAAATGTCTATCACTTTGTCTATAAGTGTCATCATTTCTGGGTTGTTCATAGCGGTCATTTCTAACTCTTGAACTACGTTCTGATTTGATATGTCTTTCGTATTGTCTTTGTCTCTCTTGTCTGTCATGTCTTTCATAATGTCTTGTACCGCGTTGCTCTTCAAAGTCATTCATAACTCTTACTGTTTGTGCTCCCGTGCTTGGTCTTTCACTTTGTCCTATTTCATAATTATTATGCGAAGGCGCCCACTTGCTGGCAGAGACCTTCCAAAACCAAGGGTTATCATAAACAATTTTAATTTCCTTACCTGATATTAATTTTCTGCGGGCGGACTGTGCGCTTTCATTCCAAAACCATTTTTCAAAGTGGATGTATAATTTCTTAACTGGCTCGCCTTTTTCATTCTTTCGTTCCTTGATGTCTATTTTACTAATTTTACCTAATCCTAGTTCATCAAACACTTGACGAATTTTGGTCTCAGTAATATTATTGAAAACACGCGGAATACAGAGTGAAGGCTGAGACTCAGCTAAGAAACGTAGGTCAATAGTTTGTGCTTGTTCGGACATTTTAATAATTTAAATCAATCAGTAATCGGGTAAATATACTTACAACTATACAAGTCAAAAGTATTTCAATTTTTTATTAATCATCTGTTAATGTTGATTAACTAAAAATAATATTAATTAAAGTCATTTATTTTAAAATTGATTTTATATTAAAATAAAAAATTGAATTACTTTTTTACAAGATAGATACATACAATTATATCCATAAGTTACTATCTTTAAGTTAATATCTAAAATGTTCAACAGCAAAATCGCATCAAAGAATTCTTCCACTACCTCATTAAAGAAATACTGTAAAGTATGTCACGATGCAGGCAAAACTGAAACAGAATACACGTCTCATTTTATTAGAGCGGATCGTGATCCTTGTTCGAAGGTTGTCTGCCCTACCTTATTATCATTAGAATGTCGTTATTGCTCCAAAAAAGGCCACACTGTAAAATATTGTAAAATTTTGGAAAAAGATAAAATTGCGGAGACTCGTCAAAGTAAAAGCAGCAATGCAAATAAGAAATCAAAAAGTGAAGAAAAATATAAACAATCGAATAATATGTTTAGCAATTTAGAATCAGATTCGGAAGATGAAGAAGAAAAAGAAGTTGAAGTAAGAGTTCCTATAAAAAGCTATGCTTCTGCGTTGTTAAGACCTGTTATAACTTCTAAAGAAGCTAAAATTGCTCCAATTATTACTAGACAAAATAATGATATTGTGCCTTCATATAATAATATTAAGAGCACATATATAAAAAATAAAAGTTGGGCTGATACGGATTCGGATTCTGACTCAGAATTAGAGGAAGAAAAAGAAGAAAAGGAAGAAGTGAATGACCCTAACTGGTAAAATATTTGTATAATGTATATATGTTTAAAATAAATTAATTAATTTAAAAAGATGAGACCCTCTTGGTCAATATTCTTTTTTCATAAATTACATTTTTTGTCTTAATCCTGGAATCATATTTCCTGATTGAATTGGATTCACTAATATACTTTTAAAATGCATTTTTTTTGGTTTTGTAAATAGTTGCACTCCTTTTTCAGTTCCTTTATCTCTTCGATTCTTTCTATAAGTTCTTTTATGCTTTTTATAAGTTCTTTTACAACTTTTTCTGTGCTTTCTATAATGTCTTTTAAAAGTTTTTTTGCTCATATATTTATAATAAGAAAAAATTGAAAAATCTTTCTTTAAGACATAGATTTTAATACTATTTAAAAACAATAACAATGTCTGTTATAACATTTATTTCAAATATTAGATCAAGTATTTTCAAATCTAATAAAATGACTTCAATATTAGACGAATATGAGCCTGATCTTGAAGCAGGAGAAGGATTTTATTACAAAAAACTTAGAACAGAATTAGAATTAGATACAATAGAAGAACTCAATTTTAACGCGCTATATGATTTAGAAATGGGAGATAAAAGAATAATATATGAAGACTTTCTAATTGAAGAAAATTACATTTCGTTAATGAATATAATAAACTATTTTGTTAACTCAAGTGTTTTGTAACCTCGTGTGAATTATAAATAAAGTAAAATATCGTAAAAAATAATAATTTTAAATATCATATTTTTCCAAAATGACTAAGTCTTATGAACTAACAACAATAAATGACTTTACATATAATTTAAAAATCAATGGTGATTTCGAAGACCAATTATATTACACAATCGAAAAAATGTTAAAATCATCTTACTACGATGATGAAACTAACAGTATATTTTTTTCAGCTGAAAATGTTATACCATTAAAAACATATATTTTAGATAAAAACGATAAGAAATTATCTTATGCAACTTGTATTAAATTAATAGATGATTTATCTAAACAATTATTCTGTTTAAATAATTTAGGTTATGGATTTTACGGGTTCGATATCAATGACATATTGGTAATAGATAATACTTTTATTTTTTGTTCAACACGATATTTATTAGAGTTAGATAATAATGATATTATGTTTACTTCTTTAATAAAGAAACCATATTTTTCAAACCCTGAATTATTTAAACTAACAAGTTTGCCAGCCAAAATAAATCATAAATGTTGTTATTATAGTTTAGGGTTATTAGTTGTATTTTTATTGATGAATAAATATTTGTTAGTTGGTAACGAATTTAAAACCTCCAAAGAAATAGATAAAATGATTCAACCATTATATAATACAAAAATCTATTGGTTTTTGAAAAGATGTTTGGATGATGATATAAATAATAGAAAATTATTATTAGTATAAAAATTAATTATCTATATTTATGATATATGTCATTAGCCACATTTAAAAAAAAATCAATAAATTCCTCATCAAGTGCTACTAAACGGTCAGGTAAACTAACAACTGATTATTGGATATATCAGGGTCCTTATGGTAGAAAGGGCAACTTACCTTCAGCCATTTTTAACGCCAGTTTGGTAGGACCTAATGGTCAAGTTGGCGGAAATTATTATAATGCTTCTAATGCCGGTTTTTCAGTTACAGGTCCATATAGAAATGTCGGCGGGGTCGGACAACATATGAGGTTTAGTAAAAGTGCAACACCTTATCGCGGCCAATATCCGAAAGGTTGGGGAGGCACAAACGGTAGATATCCTGATGGACCTAATAATGTCGTATTAAATATAATGCCCGTTCAAACAGGTGTAGCAATTCAAAATGCGATTGTTAAACCGCCGACGCTAAGCACTAAGGGGATGTTAGCCCGTAGATTTAGATGGATTAATTCGGGTCAATATCCTAACAATTGGGTTCAACCGGTTTATACCGGAAATCAAACGGATACGGCCAGTCAAGGACTCTATATTCAAAATAAGTCGGCCGCCAATTATTGTAATTATGATGTAAATGATCCGGGGAAATATGTGGATTATTATGTTCGTTCTGGACCTAATGGTTGCAATGCAACTCCCGCTCGTGGTTATACAATGGGTATTCAACAATCGAATGCTCCTTATACAAAAACACTACATCGGCCAAAAGACGCAAGTGATTACACATTACGCATTCAAAGAAGATGTCAAGATCCCGTTGGATTCCAAAAACCGTTCCCGTATGCAGTTCAAAATGGGACTGGTATTCTTAGAGGGGGCACTAATGTTAATAATGTGGCTAATGCGTGCAATACATCTAATACGACAACTGTTCCTCCAGATTGGTATACCGGTGCCGCTATTTTAAAGGCGGATGGTTCAAAAACCACATTACAAGACCAGTTAGAAGGGTTGCGTAAAAATATTCTACCGGGATTACAGGCACAAGTATTTGATGATTTATTTTTAAAAGGGACGAGTGGTAATTAAAAAATAAATAAAATTGAAATAAAATTGAAATGAATTTGTTAAAGATATACTAACAAACAAATAACAAACAAATGTCCTTTAATATTGAAACCTATTTAAACTCGTTACCTTTAGATACAACTCAAATAATTGTATACAATAAAGGATTGACTTATCTACCTGATTTATCAAGATTTAAACAATTAACACATTTAGATTGTTCTAAAAATCAATTAACAGAACTACCACCTTTAAATGATAAATTAATGCGTCTGATATGTTATGAAAATTTGTTAACAGAATTACCACCTTTAAATGATAATTTAGATTATTTAGATTGTTC
>Ga0315293_10002633_pt1 | contig 17248 bp, 12 predicted proteins | sample YL17G13_20_MG_FD_203071 | JGI IMG/M metagenome (GOLD analysis project Ga0315293, IMG submission 203071) | Sediment microbial communities from Yellowstone Lake, YNP, Wyoming, USA - YL17G13_20 | ecosystem: Environmental > Aquatic > Freshwater > Lake > Sediment | place: USA: Wyoming | collected...
AATCGGGCATGGTGGAGGATTACGTCAAGCGCAAGCACAAGAAAGTGGAAGTGAGGTATGACCTGCCGGAACTGCAGCCCATCCTGCATGAAACTTACGGAGTAATTCTCTACCAGGAGCAGGTCATGGAGATCGCGAGTTCGATCGCGGGATTTAGCATGGGGCAGGCCGATGTTCTGCGGTCGGCTATGGGGAAGAAAAAGAAAAAGGAGATGGCCGAGCAGAAGGAGCGCTTCATCGAGGGGGCGGTAAAGAAGGGCACCTCCCGCCACAAGGCCGCCGAGCTTTTCAACCTCTGCGATAAATTCGCCGGATACGGCTTCAATAAATCCCATTCCACCTCCTATGCCATAATTTCCTATCAAACTGCTTATCTTAAGGCCAATTATCCGATTGAATTCATGGCGGCTCTCCTGACCTCGGTGATGGGCAACACCGACAAAGTGACCGCCTATATTGCCGAATGCCAGAGAATGAAGATCAAAATACTGCCCCCCGACGTGAACCAAAGCTTCCGCACTTTCACCGTGGTGCCGGAAGGGGTCCGTTTCGGCCTGACCGCGGTGAAGAATGTGGGGGAGGGGGCCATCGATTCGATAATTGCCGCCAGAAAGAGCGCCGGCCTGTTCACTTCGCTTTTGGATTTCTCTTCTAGAATTGATTCCCGGCTCTGTAATAAAAAGGTGATAGAAAGTTTGATCAAAGCGGGGGCTTTTGATTCGCTCGGCAAGAACCGGGCCCAGCTTCTGGCGGTTTACGAAAAAACCCTGGGACGGGCCAGCCAGGAACAGAAAGAGCGGGCTTCCGGGCAGGTCTTCTTATTTGATCTCCAGCCGGAAGCGGTAGGCCCGCCTCCGGTTCAGGAAGAGCCGGAAACGCCTGAATTCAGTCCACAAGAACTGCTCAAGATGGAAAAGGAACTGCTGGGGCTCTATATTTCCCATCATCCCCTGGAGCATCTAAAAGATTCGCTGGCCGGCCAGGTAAAGATGAGCGTAGCCGACGCGCAGGAAAAATACGAAGGGGATCAAGTGGCCCTGGGCGGTTTGTTGTCCAGTCCCCGCAAGATAAATACCCGCAAGGGGGACCTGATGCTTTTGGCCAACCTGGAAGATCTGACCGGTTCCATCCCCCTGGTGGTCTTCCCCAAGGCTTATGCTAAATACAACCAATTGCTTTTCGAGGATGCGGTGCTGATCGTAAAGGGCCGGCTCAATCGCGATGCCCGCACGGAGGAATTGAATGTGGTGGCGGAGAGCGTCGAACCCCTCTCCGAGATGCAGAAGGTGCGTTCCCTGCATGTGGAAGTGGTGGACGTAAAGGACCCTAAAGTTCTGGAAAGGCTGAAGGAGATTTTGCTGTTTTACAAAGGGCCCGATCCCGTGATAATCTATTACGACGGCAAAAAAATTGCCGCATCTTCCAAATACCGGGTGGATATAAATACCGATCTGGTGAGCCAGATCGAGGAATTACTGGGTACCGGGTCGGTGAGAGTGGAGTTCGATTATGTTAAAAAGGAGGAGAATAGTGGAGTTACATTTTGATGAAAAGGGCTTGGTGCCGGTAATCGCACAGGACTGGAAAGATGGAGCGGTGCTGATGCTGGCTTATATGAATCAGGAATCCTATGAGAAGACCCTGGCGACCAAAGAGATGTGGTACTGGAGCCGGTCGCGGAAAACCTTGTGGCACAAGGGCGACACCTCGGGTCATGTCCAAAAGGTAAAAGAGCTCTATTACGATTGCGACGCCGATGCCCTGCTGGCCAAGATCGAACAAGTAGGCAATATCGCCTGCCATACCGGAAACCGGAGCTGTTTTTTCAATAAGATTCTATAGGATTGGGGTCAGGGCTATAAAGGCATACAAGGCAATCAAGGCTAGCAAGGCGAAATGGCAACAGGGCTAGCAGGGCGGAAAGGCTAATATGGGATTCATTTGTGTGCCCTTGTAGCCCTTCCGCCTTTTTAGTCCTTTTCTCCTGTTGCCCCATTAGCCCTGTATGCCCTGTTTGCCTTGATAGCCCGCATTGGGTCACCATGTCCGTAGAACTTTCTAAATAAGTTTTAATAATAGTGAAATCCCGCTTTCTTTTGAACGATATATATAGTGAGAGGCCAGATAGGCCTAAGGGAGAAAGACATGAGATCTTCAGGATTTTTAAGTTTTGAGAGAATCAAGTGCAGGACCGTTACCCCCTCAGTTCACGGCGGCGGTACAGTTAGAGTAAAGATTAACAGAGAACTTCTTAATCCTGCCGGAAAAGAGATCGTAGGCCTTCTTCATATTAACGGAACCAGAGTATATATCCCCCAAGACGGACAGCTAACCATCGGCAGCGCTAAAGGGTGCGACATCCGAATAATCGACCAAATGATAGAAGATCAGCATATTCTGATAACCTCCAAAGAGAAAGGTTTCGAAATAACCAATTTAAGCGTTGATAGGAGATTAGCGGTCAAGATTGAGGGTATAGATGATATCGCCAAGCTGTCCATGGGAGAAGGTAATGATCTTGAAATCACGGGCAGCGCTCGCTTATTCTTAGAATTGAGCGGAATCGGAGCTGGCAAACAGAAGCGATTAATAGAGATGAAACTGGAAATTACACAAAGAGATATTACCGAGGCAGTGCAGGGTATTTTAGAAAATAAACCACCAATTAGAGAAGTGATCCCGACAGAGGCCCTGGCGAAAATCGATCATCCAATTGTGGCAGATATAGCTGTGGCGGTAGATCAAAAATTGGTCGGGGGAACATTTTTTTCTAAAGCCAAAACCCTGGATGAAGTATTCGATATTTATCAAAGATGTCATAATAAATTTAGAAGAAATAGTGAAATCTCTAGATTGGTAGGACGCCTCGGTGGTACAGTTACAGTAGGCGGAGGTATAATATTTTTGGTGACCGGTGTCGCAGGTATGGCTGGGATTGCGGCCTTAGCATTGATTTCATCCTTAGCGTCAGTACATGCGTTTGTAAAGAACGAAGATCATCTTCAAGCAGTATCAAAAGAATTTGCCGAGTTCTTGAGATTTGCCAATCCTACCGAAATCGCAGGGGTATTATCCAGGCGCAGTAAAAAAACTAGAAATTTAATTTTAGTTGCGATAAACGAAAACGACCGGGCTAAAGGCAAAGCTGTCCGGGCAGAATTAGATGTCCTTTTGGGTCAAGCCCATCAGCCCCCGCAGTTGGAACCACCGAAGGCTTAGAGGGAGGAAATAAATGGGATCATTGGGAATTTTCAGCTTTGAGAGAATAAGATGCAGGACCGTTACTCCCTCAGTTCATGGCGGCGGCTCAGTTAAAATACGGGTGAGCCGGGAGCTTCTAAATCCCGCCGGCAAAGAGATCGCGGGCATTCTTCATATTAATGGAACCAGAGTATATATCCCCAGGGACGGACAAATCTCAATCGGCAGCGCCAGGGACTGCGACATCCGAATATTTGATCAGCTGATAGAAGGTCAGCATATTCTGATGATCTCCAAGGAGAAAGGTTTTGAAGTAACCAATTTAAGCGTTGACCGGAGATTAGTAGTTAAGGTGGAAGGGGTAAAGGATATCGCCGAGCTGGCTTTGGGAGAAGAGAATGATCTTGAAATTGCGGAAAGCGCGCGCTTATTCCTGGAGTTGAGCGGAATCGGGGGGGACAGGCAGAAAAGAATACTGGAGATGAAATTGGAAATTACACAAAGAGACGTCACCGAAGCCGTTCGGGAGCTGTTAGAAACCAAGCCGCCCATAACGGAATTGGTCCCGACAGAACCTCCGGCAGCAATCGCAGCCCCCCTTGCAGTTGATGGATCCATTCCCCCGGATCGAAGTTTAACCCTGAGGACGGTTTTTTCTGAGGCTGGAACCCTGGATGAAATGTTTGATGTTTATGTTAAATTCCACGAAAAATATAAAAGCAATAATAAGGTTTTGGTGGGTGTTTGCGGCACGGCAGCATTGGCAGGAGCAACCGCAACAATTGCCGCGGGTTTTCCTGTCCTATTAGCGCTTCTTCTTTTTGGATTTGGTAATTTTATAACCATAGGATTATTGGGCCGGAAAAATGACAAGGTTTTCAATAAAATCAATCAAGAGTTTGCCGAGGTCGTAAAATCCGCCGATCCTCATGAAATCGCCGGGATTTTAGCCAGACGAAGCAAAGAAACCAGAAATTTAGCATTAGTCGCGATAAATAAAGATGATTCGAATAAAGGCAAGGCTATCCGCGCGGAATTGGACAGACTTTTGAGCCAGGCCCATCAGCCCCCGCAGTTGGAACCGCCGAAGGCTTAAACCGCAAAGTTTTCAAGAAGCCCAGAATGTGGTAAAATTACAATTTACCACTATGGAAAAGATCGTAATCAAGGGCGCCCGGGAGCATAATCTAAAAAACATCAATTTGGAGATCCCCAGGGATAAATTGATCGTTTTTACGGGGCTTTCCGGATCCGGAAAATCCTCCCTGGCTTTTGACACCATCTATGCCGAAGGACAGCGCCGCTATGTGGAATCCCTTTCCGCTTACGCCCGCCAGTTCCTGGAGCAGATGCAGAAGCCGGATGTGGATTATATCGAGGGGCTGTCGCCGGCCATCTCCATTGACCAGAAAGCCCCGCCCCGCAACCCCCGGTCCACCGTGGGCACGGTGACCGAAATTTATGATTATCTGAGACTGCTGTTCGCCAATATCGGCATTCCCCATTGTCCCAAATGCCAGCGGAAGATCGAACGGCAGACGCCCCAGCAGATCGTAGACCAGATCCTCCACCTTCCCGAGGGGACCAAGATCCAGATCCTGGCGCCGCAGATTCGGGGACGCAAGGGCGAGTATAAAGAGCTTTTCTCCGATATTTTAAAAGACGGGTTTGTGAGAGTAAGGATCGACGGGAAAATTTATGAGGTGGCGGAAGCGCCGGCCCTGGATAAGAAGAAAAAACACACCATTGAGATCGTGGTCGATCGTTTAACCGTGAAACCGGAAGCCCGGCACCGCCTGACCGAATCGGTGGAAACGGCGCTGCGCTTCGGCAGCGGGCTTTTGATCGTAAGCCGGGGAGAAGGGAAGAAGCCCTCAGAAGATCTATATTCTGAAAAATTCACCTGCCCGGCCTGTAATATCAGTTTGGATGAGATCACCCCCCGGATTTTTTCTTTCAATTCCCCCTATGGGGCCTGTCCGGACTGCAGCGGGCTGGGGGACAAGCTGGAATTTGATCCGGACTTGATCATTCCTGATAAAAATTTATCTTTAGCCGAAGGGGCCATCGCTCCCTGGGGGGAATCGGCTTCTTACTATATGGTCAAACTGGAGGCGGTGGCCGAGGCTTATCGTTTTGATTTGAATACCCCGGTCAAAAAGCTGAATAAAGAACAGCTGAACGCCATCCTCTACGGAACTTCCAAGCCCTTAAAATACAAATACACCATGACCAAGGGCTACTGGGAGTATGAAGGCGAATTCGAGGGAGTGGTCAATAATTTAAGGAGACGGTATCTGGAAACCAAATCCGAAAATGTGCGCTATCACCTCTACCGCTACATGAGCGCCATCGCCTGCAAAACCTGCCAGGGGGCCAGATTGCGGCCCGAAAGCCTGGCGGTTACCGTGAATAATCGATCCATTGCCGAGGTTTCCCATCGGGCGATCAAGCAGATCCTGGAATTTATGGATTCCTTAAAGCTGACCGAGCGGGAGTCTATGATCTCCCGGCAGATATTAAAAGAGATCCGGGCGCGGCTGAATTTCTTGATTAATGTGGGGCTGGATTACATTACATTAGATAGGGAGTCCAGCAGCCTTTCGGGCGGAGAGGCGCAAAGGACCAGACTGGCAACCCAGGTAGGTTCGGGCCTGGTGGGCGTCCTCTATATATTGGATGAACCCTCGATCGGCCTGCACCAGCGGGACAACCGCCGCTTGATCCAAACCCTGAAGGAATTACGCGATCTGGGGAATACCGTTATCATCGTGGAGCACGATGAAGAAACCATGCGCTCGGCCGATTTTCTGGTGGATATCGGTCCGGGGGCGGGGCGGCATGGCGGGGAGATCATTGCCGTAGGGACAGTTGAGGATATCATCGCCGAGAAAAAATCCATCACCGGAAAATACTTGAGCGGGCAGGAAAAAATCGAGGTTCACGGAGCCCGCCGCCAGGGCAACGGAGAGCGCCTCCTGATCAAAGGAGCCCGTCATAATAATTTAAAAAATATCGATGTGCGGTTCCCCCTGGGGGTTTTCACCTGCGTTACGGGGGTTTCCGGCTCCGGCAAAAGTTCTCTGGTAAACGATATTTTATATAGGGCGCTGGCCAAGAAGTTTTACCGTTCCATTGAAAAAGCCGGCGAATACGATGAGATCCTGGGCCTGGAGCACATTGATAAGGTTATCATTATCGATCAAATGCCCATTGGCCGCACTCCCCGCAGCAACCCCGCCACCTATACCGGGGTTTTCGATCATATCCGTTATATTTTTTCCTTGACGCCGGAGGCCCGGATGCGCGGCTACCAGCCGGGAAGGTTCTCTTTTAATGTAAAGGGCGGCCGTTGTGAGGCCTGCCACGGCGACGGCCTGGTGAAAATCGAAATGCATTTCCTGCCCGATGTCTATGTGCCCTGCGATGTCTGCAAGGGCAAGCGTTACAACAGTGAGACCCTGGAAATCCATTATAAAGGGAAAACCATCTTTGAGGTTTTGGATTCCACGGTGGAAGAAGCCCTGGCCTGGTTCGAGAACATTCCCCAGATCAGCCGCAAGCTTTTGACCTTAAATGAAGTGGGGTTGGGATATATAAAATTGGGGCAATCCGCCACCACGCTTTCGGGAGGGGAGGCGCAGAGGGTCAAGCTGGCCACCGAACTTTCCACCCGCTCCACCGGGCGCACGCTTTATCTTTTGGACGAGCCCACCACCGGACTGCATTTCGACGATATCAAGAAATTGTTGAATGTTTTAAACCGGCTGGTTAGTGCCGGCAATACTTTGATCGTGATCGAGCATAACCTGGAAGTCATAAAGTGCGCGGATTATATTGTGGATCTGGGGCCGGGGGGAGGGGAGGAGGGAGGAAGGGTGGTGGCCCAGGGGACTCCGGAGCAAGTGATCGCCAATCCCAAGAGCTATACCGGAAAATATTTAAAGAGAGTATTATAAGATGGATTTTGGCATATTGATATTATTGATTTTGGTTATGCTGGTAATCGCTTTCGAGCTTTTCCGCGGCCGGTATGCCCGTCCCGATCCGCCGCATTGGGGAGGAGATATATGGAAGCACTGGCGCTGATACTTCTGGTTTTGATCATTCTGGCGAGCATTTCCGTCCATGAGTTTGCCCATGCCCAGACCGCCGATATTTTGGGCGACCCCACTCCCCGATTAGCGGGCAGGTTAACGCTTAATCCCCTGGCCCATCTGGATCCCATCGGTTTTCTGGCGTTGATCCTGATCCATATCGGCTGGGCCAAACCGGTGCCCATCAATCCTTACAATTTTAAAAATCCCAATCAAGGAATGATGCTTACCGGCCTGGCCGGGCCGCTGAGCAATTTTATCCTGGCCTGGGTCCTGGCGGTGCTTTTCAGGACCCTGCCGGTTTCCGGGTATCTGTGGGGTTATCTTATGTCCAATGCCATCTTCGTCAATCTGGCGCTGATGATCTTTAATCTTCTGCCGGTGCCTCCCTTGGACGGCTCCCGCATTTTTACCCAGTTTTTGCCGGTGGAATGGCAGTATAATCTGGAGCGTTACGGCTTCTGGATCTTAATTTTCATCATAATCTTTCCGCCCACCCAGCAGCTGCTTTTTTACGTGATCGAATCCCTCTATCGTTTGCTGGTTTGAATTTTGCCTGAAATTTTACTGCCATAACGGCGATAAAAAGCCGGTATGACAGAAGCAGTTTGCGCCAGCATAAGAACCAATCCGGCGATAAGAAAAGCTCTCCGGCTTAACTACCAGGTGATGTCCAAAGAGGCGGCCAGCCAGCAGGCAGCGGATATGATAATGGAGGTGGCCAGAACTCAGCAGGGGACAGTTCTAACGCCGGGCTGCAATACTCCTCTGCTCATGTACAAGCACCTGTTTTTGACCGGTGCGCAAGAACTGTCTCCCCTATTACGGGGAGAAAAAGGAGATTTCCACTTGGGGATGATCGATGGAGTTGAGTGGCCATTACATCATCCTTATAATTTTCGCTATTATCTGGACCAGCATTTTTTGGGATTCTTCGCTTTCGGACGGCCCCAGTCCATTGAGGACCCGGAAGCCCGGATGGCGCAAATCCATAAAACCTATTCCTTCTACAGAAATGTGTATGTTCCCCATATTAGTCCCGAGGCCACAATTGAGAGAAAATTGGCCCAGATGGATGAGTACAATCACTGGTTGATGCAGCGCACGCCTGCGGATCTTATCATTCTGGGATTGGGGCCCGATGGGCATATTGCCTTCCTGGGGCCGGGTGAAGTGCATAATGAGGTTGAACAGCCGGCGAAGTGGGTCAAGCTCTGGTCGGGCATCCGGGATTGGAAATGGCTTAAGCCTTCGGAAGAGGCCTGTGAATGTGTCAGGGCGGGTTGTGTGGTGGAGCGGGAAGCCCCAGAGTATGCTTTAACCATTACTTTAAATACTATTTTTTCGGCCCGGCAGATTCTGCTTTTGGCCTTTGGACAGGGAAAAGCGGAGGCGGTACGGAGATTATTGTCTGGAGATCCGGAGCCGCAAAGATTCACGGCTCATTATTTAACCAGAATCCGCGATAAGGTAACCGTTCTTATAGACGAGCCCGCGGCAGGGCTCCTGTAGTATTCCCCGCGATCAACTGCACCGGCAGGGTGTGGCGGTAGGCGGCCCGGGAAGGGTTCTCAATGATATCCAGCAATACATTTACCGCACATTTCCCCAGCTGGGCCAGATTTACATCCACGGTGGTCAACTGCGCTTTGGTCAAGTATTGCGGGAAGAAGATATTATCAAAGCCCGTCAAGGAAACATCCCGGGGGATTTTATGGCCCAATTCAATTAATCGTTGATGGGCGGTATAGGCCAGGGCGTCGCTCTGGCAGACAATGGCGGTAGGCGGGTTCTTCAAGTCCATAAATTTATTCACGGCGGAGACGGCGGTTTCCAGTACACAGAAATCTCCCAGGGCTATATATTCCTCTGAAATATTTATCTTGGCTTCAATTAAAGCATAACGGAAGCCATCCAGCCGGTCGGAGACCACCGGGTCGAAGATAGGACCTCCGGTAATGTGCGCGATCTTTCTGTGCCCCAATTTAATGAGGTGTTTGGTGATCTCGTAGATGCCGGCCCGGCCGTCACTCAACACCGTATGCAGTTCTATCCCCGGGATGGGATGCCCGCACAGGACCAAAGGAATATTATGCTGTTTTATCTGGAAAACGTGGTCCTGGGAGATCTTCCCTAAAACCAGAACTCCATCTAATACCTTCTTGCTGAACATGTGGGGGAGGGATTCCTCTTCGTCGCTGAAATATTCCACGATCACATTGAGGCCCTGTTCCTTGGCGGCGGAGAGGATGGAAGTGGTTACCCGGTTGTAATATTCCCCGAAGATGAGTTCGTGGCTGATGCCGGTTACCCCGATGATCTTGCGGGTTTTCTGGTTGAAGCGCCGGCGGATATAACCCAGTTGTTCGCATACTTCCAAGATCCTGGCACGGGTCTTGCGGTTTACCAGTTTGGGATTGTTTAAGGCCTGGGAGACAGTGGCGGTCGAACAACCCACCTCTTTGGCGATTTCTTTGATCCTGATTTTCTTAGCCATTCCGCTCTTTTATCGCCCCCTTTTATGTAAAATTTCAGTAGATTTATAAAATCGTTTATATAAATTTATAGAATTTATTTTTAAAGGAATTCAAATATTTCGCCAGATCACCGCTAAAAAGTGATTATCTAAAATTTAGATAAACTGGCCCCCTGAAATGGGGCTGAAATTTGTCTGATGATTAGTTGTGGGAGGTGATTCGCGGGTAAAAAGGAAAGGCGGAGGGGTGGATTTTTATTGAAATTTTATAAAGGAGGAAAATAAAATGGGTGGACCAGCAGCAGATGTTAGGATCGTAGGCAGAGGGTTTTCGGCACCGCATGTGCAAACTACCAGAAAGTCAGTAACATGGGAAGGATTAGCCATGAGGCAAGTGCTCCCAGGCATCAGCCATCAAACCATCAACGGGGAAACTGTTCCAATTGCTTATAATAATCTTGGCTATCAAATTGATCCGGCCAGAGAATTGACGGTTTCAATTATTAAGGCGGATATCGGAGGGGTGGGAGGGCATGTGGTGGTGCATCCCCATGTGATGCAGGAAGTTCAAAGACAAATATTTGAACAGAGCAAGGGCCTGGTGTCGGCCTTCTTCGTTTCCGGCGCGGGAGATGATATTTCTATCAATCTCGTTCACCAGAGAGGAGTAAACGCCGGGGAGATTCACGCCCTCTGCTATAAGGCATTCGAAGATGCAGTAGATACTGCCAGGAAACTGGGCTTGTATGGCCCTGGACAGGACCTACCTATAGCCGGTAAGGCTCTTTATGAAAAGACCGGAAATGTTCAAGGAGCCGGTCCTTCCTGCGCCGAGCTTAACCTGGATCCTGGTCAGTCCCAAAGCCAGGTAGTTTTTCTTTGGGCAGATAAGACCGATCCCGGTGGATATTCCATTCCTTTTTGGAGAATATTCAATAATGTCAACATGCAGGATAGCGAAATGCTGGCCTATTCCCGAGCTCGTTTTGGATACTGGTTCATGATCCAGGATGTAGAGCTGAAGGATGCAGCCCGCGAGATGGGAAAGACCCCGGAAGAAGTAGCCGAAATGGGATCGGGTCTAATGATGTTCCATTCCGGCGTGGATAACCGAATGATAACCACCGTCCTAAGTGACCGCGACAGATATGCGGTCAAAGCCATTTATGGCACGGATGAGCACGGGAATCCCATGAGAGTAGTGGCCAAGATTTCCACCGATAAGCTTCATAATATTGGCGGGGAATACCTGGGCAAGGATGATCCGGTGGGGCTTATCTTGGCCCAAAAAGATTATCCTGCACCGGGAGAAACCATAAGGGCAGGATGGACTGAACCCTTCCTGGTAGCCGGTAATTGCCGGGGAAGCCATTATTCGGTCATGATGCCCAGCACCATCTTTGGGGGCACCAATTATTCTTCCAATCCGGTAGTTACCTCAGCCACGGTAAGTATTTACAGCAAAACTGGTTATATTGGCGGAATGGCTGATAATTTTGCCGGACCAGCTTGGGACGTGGTAAGGCAGCAAGCCGTTGAACATGATCTGTGGTTCCATCGGGCCCATGGTCCCTTCCAGCCCAAGATCCTTCCTAAAGGCGCGCTGGAATACCAAAGGGGCTTCATGGAAGCTTTAGCTATCGCCAACCGGGCGCGCAGATATCGCGATCTGACCACAGCTTCTCTGGACGCAGTTGCCAAGGAATTGTCAGCGGTAACCCAGGGAGTGAGGGCCGCAGGAATAGCGGCAGCGCAGGAAACTGGACCGGTTGTAGACTAAGTTCCAAGAAGATTTAAAGAGAAGCCCCCCGGCCTGCCGGGGGGCTTTTTCTTTTATTATTATAATGTTTAGAAGGATAGGGCGGGCAGTATGTAGGTGGGATAAAGGCCGTTTCTTCTCATAAAATCATCCAATTGCGTGCCGGGAGTGATAAGGCCCTGCAGGCCGGAAAGCACCAGCAAGCTGTCGAGCCCCTCATTGTTGGCGCCCAGGACATCATGGACCAGGGAATCGCCGATGGCCAGAATTTCTTCCCTGGGAATCCCCCCTAATTTTTCATAAGCCAGCTTATACATGTGGGGGAAGGGTTTGCCGATTTTAACGGGGAGATAGCCGGTGCGCTCTCTGAAAGTATCTCCGATCACTCCCGGCCCCTCCACCAGTTCATTTTCATTTAAAGGAACATGGCGGTCGGTATTGGCCAGCAGGGCGGGTTTGTTCCGCCGTAAAGCCAGCGTCACCGCGGCTTCAAATTGTTCCTGATTTTCCGAGGTAATGTAGTAACCCAGTACCGAGGCCTCGGCTTCCTGCCAGTCACGGCTCAATATCCCGCCGGCATTTTTTACGTATTCAGCGGTGCCCTCGTCGCCAACGCAGATGACGGGTTTCCCCGTAAGATCCCTTTCCGCAAAAACCGGCGCCAGGGCCAGGCCGGAAGTGACCACCTGGTCTTCCCGGGCCTTAAATCCCTGGGCAGTTAACCTTTCCGTGATATGACGGGGAAGCTGATCGGCCGTATTGGAAAAGAAGATTACCTTTTTATGGCTCTGCAGGTAATCGATCACCGGAATAGCCTGGCGATAAGCTCCCTTTTCATGCCTCAGTACTCCATAGACATCCACCAGAAAAGCGCGGTAACGGCCAACGATCTGCCCCAGAGGGACGTTATTGAAAGCGGTCATACATCTTTTTATCGCTCAATGCCCCTGAAAATTTCAGGATTTCAGTGAAATTTTTCAAAAAGCGACACGAAAAATAAAGGAGAAGGGGGAATATATGCCATTAGAAAGATTGTTCGGGTTGGGTGTCAAAGGAACTAGATTTTCCAGGATGTGTTTGAGCGGGGTGGATGGTGGGGGTGGAGGTGGTCCAGTCAGCCGCTTCAATAAGATGACCATCTATGACCTGAAAGGTCAATTGAGGGGACAGCGAGTTTTGGTTAGGGTGGATTTTAATGTAACTGATCCAAAAACCGGAGAGATAAAGAGCGATACCCGCATCAAAGCGGCGCTTCCCACTATTAAATTTTTAAGAGAACAGGGAGCGATAGTTATCCTGGCATCACACAATGAACGACCCAAAGACCTTATCAAGAAGCTGATGGCCGAGGGACTGGAACAGGATATAGCCAGGAAGGAGACATTTCAACGCTTAAGCTTGAGGAAAGCAGCCAAACGATTAGGGGAATTGCTGGAGAATGAGGTCCTGTTCTTGACCAGCCCTGAACCAACTGATCCCATTAATCCCAGTATTTTACCCATCATCGAGGCCTTAAATCCCGGCAGGGTCGTTCTCCTCGAAAACACCCGTTTTTATGAGGGAGATGAAAAGGGGGATGAAAATCTGGCCCGCAAGATCGTGGATTCGACCGGAGCCCAGATCTATGTGAATGACGCCTTTGCGGCGGCACACCGCGATCACGCTTCAGTAACTGGTATAGCTAGAATCATTCAGGAACGGGGTGGGTTGGTGGTAGCGGGGCACCTGTTGCAGCAGGAAATAGAATTTTTGGGCAAGACGCTTATTGAGAATCCCGCACGCCCCTATGTGGCTTTCATGGGCGGGGCCAAGGTAGGGGACAAGATCAAAGCCATTGAAAGACTCTTGGATACCGTTGATGCTCTGGTAATCGGCGGCGCTATGGTTTATCCTTTCCTGCGCATTATGGGTTTGGAGCCCGCAACCGTTGATCCCCTGGGAAGGAGCGATGAAGAAACCATTCCTGATATAGAAGCGGCGCAAAGGATTTTAGGCGGACCGCATGGAAAAAAGATATTATTGCCGTTAGGATTTGTTAAGGAAGGCAATAAGATAAAAGATGTGCATCCTGAATTATTTGAGGCGGACTTAAACCGGAATTTATTAAGGAGGCTCGGCGGCGATCCCAAAACGATTGTCTGGAACGGACCTTTTGGCCAATTTGAAGTTCCTCCTTATGACGCGGGAACCCGAAAACTTTTAGAATGGATCACCTTTTGGGCTAAGAGGGGAGCGGTGGCGATAACCGGTGGTGGCGATACCGAGAAAATGATCAAAGTGGCCAGGAAAGCTGGAGTGGAAGTTGAATTTTCTCATATATCAACCGGCGGCGGGGCCATGCTGGAACTGCTGGAAGGCAGGGAACTTCCCGGAATTGCGGTTTTAAACGACAGGTGATAAGATAAGGGAGTAATGAAAATTACTCCGGTCTATCTCTGCATTTTGGACGGTTTTGCCGTCGGCGAGCAGTCCCAAAAGAATGCTATCTTTGATGCCATCCAACAGGGTAAAGCTCCATTTATCGCCGATCTATTCGCCAAACATCCCTTCTCGCGCCTGGAATGCTCCGGATTAGCGGTAGGCCTTCCCGAGGGCACCATGGGCAACTCAGAGGTCAATCATTTGAACATGGGGGCGGGGCGGGTGGTCTACCAATCTATCGAACGAATCAATGTCGCCATTGAGGACGGCAGTTTCTTTAAGAACGAAGCCCTACTAAAAGCAGTCCATAATAGTAAACAGAGCGGTTCCTCCCTCCACCTGATGGGTATTCTCCAGGGGCATGGGGGTACCGTCCACGGAAGTATCAAACATCTCTTCGCTTTATTGGAACTCGCAAAAAAATCGGAATTAAACACTGTATATATTCATCTCTTCACTGACGGCCGTGATACCAATCCCAAAGCCGCCGGCGAGATTTATCTCAAGATGCTGGAGGATAAGATTAGGGACCTGGGACTAGGGACTAGGATTAGGATAGCGACGATCATGGGGCGGGAGGTAGCCATGGACCGGGATACCGCCTGGGATAAGACTTTAATCGCGATGAGAGCGCTGGTCAACGGGGTCGGCGAGTACAAGGCCGCGACCGCGCGCGAGGCCATCGAGCAGTCTTATAAACGCGGGGAGACCGACGAGTTTATCAGGCCCACGATTATCAGCGGTTATACCGGCATGGGGCCGGCCGATTCGGTCATTTACTTCAATTTCCGGCAGGACCGCACCATCCAGTTGACGACCGCCTTCTGCGAAACTGACAAGAAGTTTTTCAACTATAAAAAGGGAACCAAGCCCATTGACGATAAGGTCTTCAATGAGATCCAGGAACTAAAAAAACGGATCAAGAATTTGGTCTTTGTGGCGATGACTGAATATTATCCTAGTCTCCACGCCCTGACCGCTTTTCCCGAAAAGGAGATCCCGGAGACGGTGGGGGAGATGGTATCCAGGGCGGGATTAAAACAGCTGCGTCTGGCAGGTCCGGAGAAATTCGCCCATGTGACCGGCTGGTTCTCGGGCAGAAGGATGGAACCCTTTCCCGGGGAAGACCGGCATCTGGCCCAGGACCTTACCCTTAAAGCGCGGACCGAGGAGGGCAAGCATTACGACTGGGTGCCCGAGATGACCGCTTATCTGGAGACTGATTATTCCTTAAAAGCCATAGCCGAGAGTAAGTATTCCCTGATCGTCCACAACTTTCAGAACGGCGACATGGTGGGGCATACGGGGAATCTTAAGGCCGCCACCGAAGCCATTGCAGATGTATCATCCTGCCTGGCTAAGCTCGTCCCGGCGTTTACCTCCCAGGGCGGGGTTTTTATCATCACCGCCGATCACGGCAATGCGGATGAGATGTTCATAGGGAAAGAGGCCAGCACCCAGCATTCACTCAATCCGGTGCCTTTCTGGGTCTTAGGGAAAGAGGTTAAATTAAGAGAGAAGGGGATCGTGCCGGATATTGGGGTTTCAGTCCTTAAGCTTATGGGGCTGCCTGTTCCCTCGGCGATGACTGCGAAATCATTGATAGCCTAAAACACGTTCCCCCGGCCGCTTTTTACTCCTGGGGATTTTCCGGCGGGAGCAGGTATTTTAAGCTTCGCTTATGCAGTTCCATTCTGGCAACCGAAAAGTAGATCGGGTCTTTCAAGGATACCGACCTGGGAATAATGTGTCCCTGGTGATCTACCGGCAAATCCGCATAAGGAACGGAATCCAGCTTATCTTGCCAGTAGGTTACCATCCGCCCAAATTGCCCTTCGTATATCAATTGCATGGCTTTATCGGCAAGAATTTTAGCCAAATTGATGTCTTGAGGGATGGGTGCCTTGCTGCGTTCACCGTATCCGACCATCATCGGGACGAATTTAATTTTTATTTCAGCCTGAATTCTAGCCAATTCTTGAGGCAGTCTTCTTTGAATTCGGTTCACGATTTCCTTGGCCAAATTTATATCTGAGAACTTAGGATTTCCATGTTCATCAAATTTAACTTCTCTTTCGTCGGGGGCGGCTATATCTTCCAATATTCCACGCACGGGATTTCCTGCCTCATTGCGCTCTATGATCTTTATGGGTAACTTATCGATAAGCCCTTCGGCCACGTTGACTACTCCGTATCTGGCGCCAACCTGACCTCTCTGAATGATAAGATCGACCAGCTGTTCTACCAGAGCATCGAGATCGATAGTAAGCCGGTTTTCATCTTGCCGGGGACACAGGTTCTTTAAACATTCTATCAGGTCTTCAGGACTGCCGAGGGTCTTACCTTCGACGCGGATGATTTTTGTGATGTTTTCTAATTTTTCCCGAAGGATGGGATAGGTTTGGCTTTGCTCTGCCAGTTCCAGAACGCCGGTAATTGAAAATTCCTCACGGATGAAGGTGCGGGTGGCTTCCACCGCTGAGGATATTTGAAGAGTGTTGTCCCCGGATTTTCTTCCCATGATCTGAGAAACGAACCAGCCGTTTCGGGACCCTCCATCTATGGTCATTCCCCAGATCGTATCACAGGCATGATTAATAAAAGACGCCTGGCCGTAAGTTCTCGTGAGGGGGAGGTCTCCATCGATGGTTTTGGGAATGCCAACATTGGGTATGCCTAATTCATTCAGGCGCCTGGCGGTACTTTGTGTATCATCGCCGCCCATGGCAATGAGCGCTTTAATTCTCCAGGCCTTTATATTCTCCCTTATTTGCTCTCTTTGTTTTGCGTTGGGATTGGTGCGTTCGGTTCCGATCATTACGCCCCCTTCGCGCTGCTTGCCCCAAACGTTTTGCGGGCTTAAAAAGATCGCATTTCCGTTCATTAGTCCGTCACAGCCGTCTTCAAACGCCAGAATAAAAGTACTTTCTTTTCTCATCATAAGCAATTGGCGGATACCGGCGTTGGCTCCCGGTGCCGGTCCGCCCGCATGGAATACGCCGATGATCATTGGATCCTCGCCTGGTTTGATCATCCCTTTGGCCGCCATATAAACCTTTAAGCTTCCATATTTATCAACAATCCTGAAAAGATTTATCCTTTGGGGAAGAAGAGGGGGGGTCATTCCTCCGGAATATACTCCGAAATTTCCGTCGGCACCGATACGGCCTCTTATGGTTCGATTTTGCGGATCATAATAGTCACGTCTAACCGGATCAAATCTATATCTTTCGGATACCCTTTCCATTTCACTCTCTCCTCTTGAATTTAATAGTGCCGAAAATATATCGCTAT
>Ga0315293_10002635_pt1 | contig 17239 bp, 17 predicted proteins | sample YL17G13_20_MG_FD_203071 | JGI IMG/M metagenome (GOLD analysis project Ga0315293, IMG submission 203071) | Sediment microbial communities from Yellowstone Lake, YNP, Wyoming, USA - YL17G13_20 | ecosystem: Environmental > Aquatic > Freshwater > Lake > Sediment | place: USA: Wyoming | collected...
ATTAGGCTGCGCAGCGGTTAGCTGCAGGCCGTTCGAATCTGACCGAACAGATCGTCGTGGCGGTGCGCAGCAGACTTCTGGAGTTGAATTTCCCGTGGGTTGCCAGGGAGCCGAACCGGGAAGTCCATTCCTGCGACGGTGTACGCCGTAGCCATCGGGCAGGCAGCCCTTGGGCTGACGGTGACCGCGTGTCCATGCTGGAACGCGTCCGTCCTGAAAGTAGCATCAAGAGTGGCTTCAACCTGAACTTCGCGCCCCGGAACGGCAACGTAGTTGCCGTCAAACGGAGTCGTCAGGTGCTTGATGCTCGTGTGACGCCTGTTGTCGCGAACAACGCGTACTCGCTGGAAAACGCTGATGCTCGCATTTGCCGGCTGGGCTCCCATGTGATTTTCTCCTTCTCATGGTTTCCTTTACTACCTTCACATATTATTTTTGACGAACAATAGAATTATTTGTGGATAGCCACCCGCCGCTCCATTATGCCTCATCAGGAGGAGTAAATTTCCCATTGATGATATCATCAGCCGAAATCGGACCAGAATCCTGTGGCTCGCTATTGCTACCACGGGCTTCCTGTTCGAATTTCTTTTCCTTGAAGGTCCACTCCATAGCAATCGGGGTGAAGAAATCGCAGGAACGAGAAAGTTGCGTTGCTGTAGAGCCAACGAAACCAACCAGTTCTACTCGGACACCTAACTGCGCCAGACACTCAACCAGCGGAAGTAAATCGTTATCGCCAGAAATAAGGACTACAACATCGAGCTTTGATGCTAGTTGCATGATCTCAACAGTCATACCGACATCCCAGTTCCCCTTGGCGATATTCCGTCCTTCACCATCTTCGCGAATCTTTAGCTCCTTCACCCGAAGTTCATAACCAAACCTACAAAGAGCATCATGAAAATTCGATTGATCAATATCCGCCTTTTGAACGATATAGGCGATTGCACGAACAAGTTGACGGTCACCAACAACTCCTTTTAAGAGCTTACCATAATCAACCTTGCTCTGATGTAACTTCTTTGCTGCGTAAAACATGTTTTGTACATCAACGAACACGCCAACTCTCTGTGCGGTCATCATTACAAATTCCTCCTAATTCTTGAGTGGTTTCGCCTGGTTCCAATCCATTACCCCAAACGTCGAATGTAACCAAACATCAATTTCGCGCTTCGCCTCTTTCATGCCTTTCTCGTTAAGCCATCCTCTATGTACAACAACATCGAAGAAGATCATGCGTTTCTCGTTCTCGTCGCGACAAGCGAAGAACCGGTCGCATGCTAAAATAGGAGGCGTCTTTACGGAAAGTTTATTCCCCTCCCAATTTGGCGTCGAGACGAGGCTGATGATCTTCTGTAATGTCACTTCGTCTGGTTCGACAAGACACGTTGTGGATAAGCCACCCTGATAATCCGTACTCGGTTTATCTGCCCAAAGTATTGTTGGAAAACTCTCATCTGCAACGATGAGCGCACATCGCACGAGGTGTTTAGCGCGCAACTCATCATAGGCCCAGGATATACATTCAGCTTCTAACTTGAGTTGAGTAGCAGCGCCGATGGGTACGTCCGGCATTATTGCCAATGCCGACAGTCGGTGCTTTACATTCCTAAGCACTTCCAACTGCTTGAATACAGCGTATTGGCTCATGTTTCCATCCCCCGTAGCTTCATATCAGCAAACTCAGCTTCTGAAAGGGTTTTACCTGGTTGGGTTAGAAGTGTAAGTACCAGGTTCAAAGAAGAAGCGTAGGTTGACCTGGCCCAAAGCAATCAACTCATTAAAGCCAACACCTGGGCTTGTAGGATCTGCTAAGAGATGGGTAGGAAGGATATCATCTACTGGTTTGAAGAGATCGATATATTTAATCCCAGAAATGTCTTGAAGTAGCTTATAAAGAGAAGAAACAAACAACGGAGACCCCAATTCGAAATTTCTAATAATGAGAGCGCAGCCTTCAACCTCTTCTTGATTTGGAGATAGTAGCACAGTATATAATCCAAAAACAACAAAAAGGCAGTCAGTCAAAAAAGACTCCCGCCTTTTGTATTATTGTTTTGATAATGTAAATATTATTTGATATACTTATCCAATAAAGTTCTTGTATTTCACTTTTCTTGAAAGAAAAATAGTTAGGCATCCTTCGAAAAAGCTGGAGTTGCTCTCTGAATACTGAGGTCTTAGAATTTATTAAATCCTGCATTAGACGTCATAGAATATACTGGACTTACCATGTTAACATGCGGTTGAAGAGTCGATTAATACCACGTGAAGTTGTTACAAATTCTATAGAGTCCTATGAAATAATTGAGGAATACCCTGAGGATAAGTATTTACCTAGTTATCTAATCTACGCGAAATATGGAAAGCAGATTATTCACACCCACATAGCCGTTGATAGAGAAGATGATAATATAAGAATAATTACCGTTTATAAACCAACTCTAGCTAAATGGGGAAGTGATTTAAAGACCAGGAGAAAGTCATGAACTGTCATAGTTGTGGAGATCGATTGGAGGAAATCGTTGCCGATGTGCCTTTTAAAGTTGAAAGTGGTTCCATCATTATTATCAAGAGGTTACCTGTCTTGCAGTGTAAAAATTGCAGTGAATATTTAATTGACGACTTAGTGATGGCGAGAGTGGATACCATACTGAGCAAGGTTGACAAGACTGCTGAGCTTGAGATTCTAAGTTATGCTTTGTAGAATATCTCATGAAAGGTGTACTTTGATAGGGTAAAATAGAATTATAATAACGTGAGTGTGTAGTATAGAAGGCAGGCAGTCGAAAACGGCTCCTGCCTTTATTTTTTTTCAATATTTTCATCGCCCCTCAAAAAGAGGTTGTTGAAAATGTTCACTTTAGAGAAAAGTGGATTGACTTGCATGTCAACATATTCCCCCACTCTGCTTCCAGTTCAATGCGCTCTGGTTTGTTTTCAAGGCTCGCTATAGATGGAACCGATAAGCCTTTAAATTCACATTTTTTCTTTAATACATCTAAAAGTACTTCACGGTTGATCATCAAATCATCATGGCGAAACAGGTGAATCACATCATATAGATCACGAGGGCGTAAGCGTTCAGCCAATGCCCTAATTTTTTCTGCAAACACCTCTTCAAAGCAATAACAGGTTACGCGGAAACCTGTGTCAAGTTTTTCAGAATAAGGATGATGTATTGCCCTCTCAACCGGATCCAGAACCAAGATTTCATCTACCGTCAGGTCAAGTTTTATACGTGAGGGATTGCCTCCCCTTTGCATTGGACCACGGTAGCTGACACGTCCCTCTGCTGAAAGACCACCCCGATTGTTTTTAAAAACCTCAAAGCGCAATCTGTCTAGCGGTATTTCTATTCCAGATTCATCATATATCCACCGGGCGATTTCAGAGAAAGTATCTATAAGAAATTCTTGATTAAGGTGTTTAGGATTTTTGATGGTAAAGTCCAGGTCTTCTGAAAATCGGTACGTTTCAAAGAAACACTTTTTAAGGCAGGTCCCGCCTTTAAAAATCGAGTCTGATTTTAGTGCGGGGTGACTTGAGATACCCGCAAGAAGCCACCCCAGGAGATAGTCTTTTTCGACAATGTTTGGATCAAGTCCTAGCTCTCTAGCAAAATCCATGATCTCCTGACGGTCAATCAATATCCTTCTCCTTAACCCAGTTTTCCGGTATCCAGAGTCGCCACTTTGTTACAAGCCGCTCGCAAGGTAAGCTCGGATCAAGCTTGGAGTTTCCTTTTGTCATTGCTGATATACATGCTGAAATCGCATCAGTAGCATCAGGTAAATAGTGCTCTAATAAAAACCCAAGACGTTTGAATACCGCACCATTTCCCAATTGTCTTGCGTACTCAACCAGGAGTTCTATATTTTTAGATTCTGCTTTCAGGTAATTTTGAAATACATCACTTACAGGACGAATCCCGCCTCCAAGGCTAGGATCATTGAACATGTCAATGAGTGTTCGGGACGGGTCGGAGACTGAGATTTTTACACTTCCCCTCCATACTGGTTTGAAACCAAAAAGGGCTTTTTTAGGGATTTTGCGGACAATAAATTTTTAACGTTACCAAATGTAGTTCAAATTAAATGCCTGCCTTAAAACTACCTCCGAATAGTTGCAAGTAGTTCAAACTTTTTTGCTCATTGCAGATACCCCTGTGTTGTGTCAGTTCCTTGCCGATTGATCCCTACAATTTTTATTCATACTACAAAGTAATAACCTCATCTTCTCATGACCATTTAAGATTACCTTATCCTTTACTCATAGAGTATTCCGTGGTATAAGGGTTATAAATGAATGAACTCAAGGCTAAGACGGCTGTAATGGGAATGGTAGAATGATAGAAAAATTAAATAGAGAAACACTTAAAAGATTGTATATCAAAGAGGGGAAATCATCAGTTAAAATTGCTGAAATGTTTTCATGCTCTCCTACCACAGTACGGAATAGGTGTGCGAAATATGGTATAAAGATGAGAGAACTCAGGAGGACTGAAGGGGTAGCTAAGGTATTAAGAGCTTCATACTTTGATAAAGAGCAACTAGAAAGACTTGATCGGTTATCAGCAAAGACCAGTGTTCCTAAAGCAGTGTTTTTAAGAGAAGGGCTAGACCTTGTGCTGAATAAGTATGAGAATGAACAAAAAGGCAGGTATAAAAAAAGAGAAGGACGGTAACCGAAAAAGGAGGGGCGTAAACGGCCATTACTCCCATAATGCAAGCCCCACAGTATTGCTACTGAGGGGTTTTATTTATTGGTAACGATGAGGGGAAATCACTTGATCCAGATTCACTCATTAAGAGACAGTTCTTACCTGCGTTAAGAAGGTCAAAATCAAGAGCGGTACCCTTTCACAGCTTACGCCATAGCAACGTTGCTCTCCGAATTGAGGAAGGACCGAACATTAAATACATTCAGAGACAACTAGGACATGCATCTATTCAAACAACTCTAGATCGCTACGGTCATCTGTTAAATGAAACAGACCAAGAGGGTGCTAAGGGTTTAGATTCAAGGCTAGGTTTTGAGGTTCAGAAAAGAGGTTTGTTAGAAAAATGTTAGAAAACAGCCTCAAAAAAGAAAAGACTTACACCACATTAAGCTGTAAGTCTTTGATTTTACATGGTAGCGGGGGCTGGATTCGAACCAGCGACCTCCGGGTTATGAGCCCGACGAGCTTCCAGGCTGCTCCACCCCGCGTCATGGCTCATTAATAGTAGATATATATATATTTGTCAAGTTAATTATGACGACTTCATAAAAAGTCAAATTTCCCCTCCCTTGGCGGGCGGGGATTAATGAGAGGGGGCGTTTTTTAATTTTTACTTTGTCGTCTCTGTTTTTTGACTCTTTACGAGTTCATCAATTATTGTGACTTCTCCTGCCCTGCCTCGCCTTCTACCAGCGATTTGACTCTTTCATGAATAAAATCAGGAATCCTTATAATCTTTCCACTTAAATCGAGAAATCCATGCTTGGTATAACCGCTCACCAGAAGTACCCGGTCCTCTTTTCTGTATATCTCATAATTGAAGACAATGGTCACCCTGGTAAAAGAAGAAACCCAGGTTTCTATCTGCACCACATCATCATAGCGCGCAGATCGATGGTACTTGCAATACACCTCGGATACTGGGGTTACTACACCATGTTCTACTACCTCAGTATAGGGCAACTCTATTTCCCTGAAAAACTCTGTTCTCCCCCTCTCAAACCAGTCTAAGTAGTGGGAGTAGTAGACCACACCCATGGAATCTATATCTGAAAAGATCACTCTGTACTCAGTAAGGTTTCTTTTCACCACCATTCTCCTGGCATGAAAGAGCGCTATGCTTAAGGAGCGCGCTGCTCAAGGAGCACTGTGTTCGAGGAGCGTTGCACTTAAGGAGCATTACATTCAAGGAGTGCTGCGCTTGAGGCAAAAAATCCAAATTTCCAATTTCAATTCCTCAATCCCCCAATTCCTCAATTCGTTTTATCTCACATCTTTATCAGCTTTTGATAAACAACTCCATCAGTTCAAACCCATTTTCTATAAATACGCCACTCTTTTCCGCGTCCGTTTCGTTAAACGCCCTACGCTGCGTAAGACCTTTTTTTAAATCTGAAGAACTACAGATGGCAAAGGGAACTGGTTCTCCCGTATGAGTCTTCCTCACGATGGGTGTGCGATGGTCTGGCAGTACCATAATTTTATACTCATCAAACCGGCGTATTCCTTCAAGCACCGTCCCTACCACCATTGTATCAAAATTCTCGATAGCTTTTATCTTGTTGTGCACATCCCCACTATGAGCTGCTTCATCAGGGGCTTCTACATGAACAAACACAAAATCTTTTTTTTCAAGCTCTTTGAGTGCATACTCGGCCTTCCCCAGATAATTAGTATCTAGATACCCTGTCGCACCAGGAACTTTCACTGGGGTAAGACCCACGACGACACCAATGCCTCTAATCAAATCTACCGCAGAGATGACGGACCCCGTCACTCCGTACTTTTCTTTAAAGGAAGGAAGACTGATAGCCTTTCCCTGCCCCCAGAGCCAGATAGCATTTGCAGGTAGCTTTGAGTCCTTCACTCTCTCGCTATTAACCTGGTTATCACTCAAAATCGCTCTTGCCCTCTCCATCAGCTGGAGAAGTGTATCAGCCCCTTCCCCCTTGGGGAGGTGGGGAATAACATCCTCACCACTAATATCATGGGGGGGGGTTGTCTCCATTGCATCTCTCCCATCCCTCCACACCACGAGATGTCTGTAACTCACCCCAGGATAAAACCTTATGTCATCACTGCCCAATCTCCCATCAAGCTCGGCAATTATGGTGCGCGCTTCGTCAGTAGAAATGTGTCCCGCACTGTAATCCTTCATGACGGTGTTCCCACCATCTTCTAAAAGAGTAACTAAGTTACAGCGGAAGGCTACATCACGAGCACCGAGCGTTACCCCCGCACTCGCCGCTTCATATACCGCCCTGCCCGTATAGTAGCGACGGGGGTCATACCCCAAGATGCTTAAGTTGGCAACATCACTTCCCGGCAGTAACCCTTGAGGAATAGATTGAACTAAGCCCAGCATTCCAGCACTTGCAACAGTATCCATCGACTCTGAGTGAGCAACCTCTAGTGGTGTCTTACCATCCAACTCTTTCAGTGGGTAATCTGCCATCCCGTCTCCCAGCAACACCATGTATTTCATCCGGACAAACCCTTTCCTACGTTATAAAAATTAAGAGGAACACCACCCACTCCCTCTGTCCCCCTCACCTCTTAACCTGTAGATTATTTTTAAAAAAGAGTACTAAAGTGTTCCCTCTCTCAGTGGTCTTGTACCTCGATAAGGAGAGTAGCTATGTCGCCCGCTGATTTAAATCGGGACTTCCATCCTGATCAGCACTGTTTTCTTTTTGGTGATAGACAAACGGTCTATTTCTTTTAACGCCTTTCTTACATCAGCCTCACGTGCCTCATGGGTCAAGAGAAAAATGGAGACTGCGCTTTTGATACGTCTGCTCTTTTGAATCACTGAGTGAATACTGATATTATGTTTCCCCAGAATCCCTGATATTTTTGACAGCACCCCTGGACGGTCAACAACAGAAAACCTTAAGTAGTAGCGGGTGACTACCTCCTGAATGCTCTTGATGTTCACTTGTTTGAGAAATGCTCGCTGATAGGAGAGTGGTGGAACCCTTTGACTGATGCCCTTCACCATGTTTCGGGCAATATCGATGATGTCACTCACCACCGCACTGGCGGCAGGCATCATCCCTGCTCCCCTGCCGTAAAACATGCTGGGACCAATGGCGTCTCCATCGATAAAAACAGCATTGTAGGTACCATCCACTTTTGACAGCAGGTGGGTAACCGGAATGAGGGTGGGGTGTACGCGTGCTTCAACCTGGTTGTTGATCTGTCGAGAAATCGCCAAGAGTTTTATCCGATACCCCAGCTCTTTAGCAAATTCAATATCGAGGGGCTCAATTTGTGAAATTCCCTCCGTATAAATCCTCTTAAAGTCAATCTCCGTGCCATAGGCCATGTTGATAAGAATGGCCAACTTGTGAGCGGTATCCACTCCCTCGATATCCAGTGTGGCATCACTCTCTGCATACCCCTGTTGCTGTGCCTCCCTCAAAATATCCTTAAATTTACCACCCTCATTGGTCATCGTGCTCAAAATGTAGTTAGCAGTACCATTGAGGATACCCAGGATAAATCTGATCCGGTTTGCCGAAAGCCCCTCTTTAATGGCTTTGATAATGGGGATACCGCCTGCGACACTCCCTTCAAAACCTATATCCACCCTTTTGTGGTGGGCAGCTTTAAACAGTTCAACCCCATGCTCGGCTAAGAGCGCCTTATTGGCGGTCACCACGTGCTTTCCTTTTTCTATCGCGCTCAAGAGTATGGTTTTTGCCGGCTCGATACCACCCATCAATTCAACTACCAGGTCAATGGAAGGATCATTAAGAATGTCGTGGACCCTTGTGGTGAGCAGGTTTCGCTCCACCTTGATTCCACGGTCACTGGTGATATCAATATCAGCAATCCTTTTTATGACAAGTGGTACACCAAGCCGCTCCTTTATCACCCTGCCATTGTTGCGCAGTATCTTCACTACACCCGTACCTACGGTACCGAAACCGACAAGCCCAATCTGAACCTTTTTCATTTCTGACCCTCAACAAATACCTTCCTGAGACCCCGTACTGCCTGATTGATGCGCTGCTCATTTTCTACCAAGGCAAACCTCACATATCCTTCCCCTGAGTCACCGAACCCCACACCAGGAGAAACCGCCACTTTCGCCTCCTTAAGCAAGAGCTTTGAGAATTCAAGTGAACCCATTTCCCTAAATGGCTCCGGAATTTTGGCCCACACAAACATGGTTGCCTTGGGCTTCTCCACTAGCCACCCCATTCTATGCAAACCCTCAATAAGCACATCTCTCCTTCTCCGATAGATATCCACAATCTCCTTAACGCTTTCTTCAACTTCATTGAGTGCAATAATGCTCGCAATCTGGATCGGCTGAAAGATACCATAATCAAAGTAACTCTTAAGCCTGGTGAGCGCCCCTATCAATTGCGCATTCCCCACACAAAAGCCAACTCTCCACCCTGGCATACTGTAGCTTTTAGAGAGGGAAAAGAATTCTACCCCCACTTCCTTCGCCCCAGGTATCTGTAAGAAACTGGGGGCCTGGTATCCATCAAAGACCAGGTCAGCATAGGCCAGGTCATGGATAATAATAAGTTTGTTTTCTATAGCGAAGTCCACCACTTGCTGAAAAAAATCGAGATGCACCACCCTGGTGGTCGGATTATGGGGAAAGGAGAGGATAAGCATCTTGGGATGAGGCCAGGTCTGCTTTACCGCCTTGATCAAATCCTGAAAAAAATCACCCTCCTCTCGTAACGGTACCGTATGGAGATCACCCCCCGCAATTATCACCGAGTAAGGATGGATAGGGTATGCGGGTGTGGGGACCAGTACCAGATCACCGGAACTAATGGTAGCAAGCGCAATATGGGATAACCCCTCCTTGGCCCCAATGGTAGCAATCGCCTCGGTTTCTGGATCCAGATCAACATGGTACTTCCTCTTATACCAGTTGGTAATGGCCAGCCTTAATTTATAAATGCCCTTAGAAGCAGAATACCTGTGGTTACGGGGGTTGGCCACCGCCTCGACTAACTTGTCTACAATCGGTTTTGGTGTGGGAATATCAGGATTTCCCATACCTAAATCGATGATATCCTCCCCCCTCCTTCTCGCCTCAAGTTTGAGTGTATCCACAATACTGAATACATAGGGGGGCAAACGCTTTATCCTGCGAAACTCTTCCATAGGTCTCAATCTCTCCTTCTTTATGATATACAAATTCGTTTTAGAATATCAAAATTAAAGAGAAAAGTCATTGAAAAAATTAAACTTCGCCTATTTTGCATAGAATTTTTCTTTTGAGTTTTATGAATAAAATGACGATAGTTATATGGGTAGCTTGAAGCACAGGTTGATTAAATGTAGTGAATAATAACCCAGTTGAGTACCCATTGAGGGATATTCAATGAAAAGTCGAGGAGTATCTTAAAGAGCATCCACTTTTAACTAACTCTTTTTATCTCAATCGTTTACAATAGTACCCATGGACTCTCTTAAACAACAGCACCATAGCAAAGGTGAGAGTGCAGAGGAAGGGATCCGTTTCTCCCCCCGTGCCGATGAACTCATCAAGCGTGTTGAAGAACTTGATGAGGAACTGCAACAGAAGTTCACCAGAGAAGCCGCCATCCTCTTTACCGATATTAAAGGTTCTACCATATACTTTAAAACCCATGGTGACATTGCCGGCAGACTCATGATGCAACGTCACTATGATATGCTCTCGCCTATCATTACCCACTATGAAGGAATCATTGTGAAAACGGTGGGTGATTCCATCATGGCTTCCTTTGGAACCCCCTCTCACGCGGTGAACGCTGCCATAGATATGCAGAGAACACTCTGGAAGCATAATGCGAGATTACCAGAGGATGATCACATAAAGATCCGCATCGGTATTAACTTCGGCAAGGTAATCACTGAGAATGATGATATTTATGGCAACGTGGTGAATGAAGCATCAAAGCTGGTGTCCATAGGAGAATCCGAACAAATCCTAGTATCAGCATCGGTATATCACTCCCTTCATTCAGAAGCAGATGCCCTCTTCTCCCCCTTTGAACCTGAACACTCTTCAGAGGATGTGGTAAGCTTTCCCATTTATGTGGTACAATGGCAACGAGATTTCTTAAGCGAGAGGGAAATGACCACACTCTCCCTGTCGCTGGTGAATCAAACCCCACTGGCTCATGATGACAGTAGTGTCCGCACCCACTACTTTTCTCCTATTGAGCACCTTATCAAAGAGAAGGTGTTTCGGGTAACGGTTAATCCTGAGGGAAGGCTGTCCGCCATCTTTGAAGATGCTAAGAGAGCGGTAGAGGTAGCCTTAGAAATTCTTAAGGTGCTGCAAAAATCTGACCAGCTCTTCCACATTGGGATTCATACGGGCACGCTCACCGTCACTGAGGACGAACTATACGGAGGGGAAGAGGCAGATGAAGCCTGCGCACATGCTGAAATTAATGAAATCTACATTACCCACCCTACCTTTGTGTTAATAAAGGACTCTCCTCTCTTGAAATCCATCTCCCTTCCTGACACCTTAAAAAATGGAACGGCACTTTATAAAATTCTTTGGGAACCCACCGAAAAAAGGAGAGTTGAAGAACCCTCCCTCATCACTCGACAACTCTCCAATCCGGAATGCTTCTACTGTAGTTCAAGAAATCACCACATCTCCCTGTGCCCCTCCAAGGGCATTCCCTTCCACACCCATAGCCTTAATGAGATGGGATATCTCTCACCCGCCGAGATCAAAGCCCTTTTTGCCACATACTTTCCCACAATTGTAAGTCCCCATAAGCCGGATCAAGACGAGATCCTTACTCCCCTGATACCAGATCAGAAGCCTGATTCACCTAACCTTCCCTTCGAATCCTTTTATGAAGTCACTGAAATCTTCCAGCTTCGGTTTCTTCGTGAGGTGTGGCGTTCCGAAGCTACTGATTGGAATCAGTTTGTGATTTCTACCACCAACAGGCGTGGTGGTGGCTTCCTCTGGCTGGGAGAAGACTGCCTAAGGGTCTCTAAATACGATGAAGCACACACTATGTTCACTAAGGCAGTGGAGCACAATGCTGACGATTACCGACCATACCTCGCGCTGGGAGTCCTCACGGTAGAAACAGATAATCTCACCAAAGCAACCACACTGTTTCGCAGAGCGCTCCTCCATGCGCACACCCCCTTGCACAAAAGCTATATCTTACTACTACTCGCGAGGATAGACGAGTGCAAGGGCAACCTCGCCGATGCCTTGGAGAGGGTACGGGAAGCCTCGTACTTAGCCCCCCATTTCTTAGAAGTAAAATACCGACACGCAGTGCTCCTCGCCAAAAACGATGAAAAATATGAAGCGCTCTCTATCTTCAAAAACCTCATCGCAACCGAACCCACCTTCTACATTAGAGTGCTCATAGACCCAGGATTAAACATCATCAGGGGTGAGATAGACCTTCTCACTAAAGAGCTCTATGAGCAGGCAAAGGTTCAGGCTTCCAATAACATCAAGACTATTAGAAAAAGCCTGATAGACCATGGGGAATGGTTTAGCAAGCAAGATCCTGAATATCAAGCGGCGGAAAAGATTTTTAACCAGACGCTTAAACTCTTCGAGGGAAACAGCTACTTCGGTTTGTTGGATGTGGTGGGATATGGCTTCAATATAAAAGATAAACTCAGAGCCGTACTAAAAAACAAACGTAAGTCCATTAGAAAAAACCTCAATTCATTCTATGCCATTTGGGAAGACTATCACCTCTATCTGGAAAGATACTGTTATAAGGATCTCTTGAGCTATGGGGATTTGTTTCTGGAGAACCACTTCATCACCACCATGGAAAAGGCAAGAGTAACAATATCTATTGACTCCGCTGAGAGTCTCAAGAACACTCATCACTTGATTAACGAGCTCACCGCTCTCTCGAAAAAGATAACCAACAACCGAAAGAAACTTAACTTCCTAAAAATGATTTACTTTACCCTGGAGTGTTCTGCTAAATTCTTTTCCCGTCTCCTCCTCTCCTGCGTCCTGGTAAGCACCATATTCTGCGTGGTATTGATAGGATACCATGGCTACTCACAATCATTGTACCATCTCTCAAGCAATCTTATCATAGACTACCTCAAGTTTAGCTCTTGCTGTGGAGGGATCTTTGGAGCAGGGGTAAGTGTCTACTGGATATACAAAAACTTTGATCACCTCTATGAGAAACTGAAATGATCGTGTATATCTTTTCCTTCATCTTTGGAGCAGTGGTGGGAAGTTTTGTAAACGTGTGCATTTTTCGTCTCCCTGCCCAGCAATCCATTATCACTCCTGCCTCCCACTGCCTCTCCTGTAACCACCCTATCGCCTTTTATGACAATATTCCTCTGGTGAGCTTCATCTTCTTGCGAGGAAAGTGTCGGCACTGCAAGACTCCCCTCTCCTACCAATACCCCTTGGTGGAACTAGCGACGGGAATGCTCTCCCTCATTGCGATAGCGCACTACGGCGTGAGCATACCCTCCCTTGTGTATTTTGCCTTCAGCGCGGCACTGCTCACCATCACGGTGATCGACCTAAGACACCAGATCATCCCTGATAGCATCACCCTGCCTGGTATTGGTGTGGGACTGCTCACCTCTCTCCTTATGCCTCAGCTCAGTTTCTTAGATTCATTGAGTGGCACCCTCGTAGGCGGGGGAAGCTTGCTCCTGGTAGCGGGAGGATACTACCTCTTCACCCGGAGAGAAGGGATGGGCCTCGGTGATGTTAAGCTGCTGGCTATGATGGGGGCCTTCCTGGGATGGAAGTCAATTCTCTTTATCATTATGGTAGCCTCCTTCTCCGGCGCGCTGGCTGGTATCATGGTAATGATTGTAAAAAATAAAGACCGCCGATATGCCATCCCCTTTGGCCCCTTTCTCTCGCTGGGAGCGTTGAGTTACCTCTTGTATGGCCGGGAAATCATCTACCTCTACATTCAGTTTTCACTCTGGCTGAAAGAACTCCTGAGCTAAAAGCCATGAAAAAAACAGGTGTAGGATTGAGAGCAACTATCGTGTTAACCATTACGCTGGTGATGTGTATTACCATGCTCCTCATCAGCTTCGTGGTCTTAACCACTGCCAAAAAGAATCTGCTTGACCAAAAAATCACCACAGGAGAAATTATCATCACCTTCCTCCAGCAGCTAATCCCTATCTCTCTCATTGCGGGCGACTATTCGGACGAGTCCCCCGATACCCTCTCCTCTCTTGAATCAACTATCAACCGTGTACTCCGTGATTTCCCGCTAAAAAACCTCACTGTGGTAGACTCTTCCCTCACCATCCGTGCCTCCCCGCAGAAAAAGCTGATTGGTCAGAAAAGCATGGATGCTGATGTAGAGCAGGCACTCTCCTCAGGGCATATCATCAAGACATTTAACACCTACCAAGGCAGAGAGTGCCTTTCCCTTTCAGCTCCCCTCTACCAAGAAAATGAAATTGAGGGCGTACTCCAGGTGACACTCCCCCTCACCGATGTAGAAGAAAGCCTGGCTACGTTCCAGCAGACCGTGGTACTTTTTACCCTTACCACTGCCTTTGCCTTTATCATCATCGGCAGTTTCCTGCTCACCCGTTATCTGGTAAAGCCTCTGGAACGGTTGATTCAAGTTACTGAAGATATTGGCAAAGGCTACGTCCCGCAGGATTTAGAACCAAGCGGTCTCAATGAAATCGGTACCCTCTCTACCTCGCTCTCCAGGATGGCTGACAAACTCCGGGAAGATCGTAAAAGAATAGAGCACTACATCCACTCACTTGAAGAAACGAACAGACAACTTAAAGTGGCACAGGATGAGGTGGTGCGTTCAGAAAAACTCGCCTCAGTGGGGAAACTCGCTGCGGGCATAGCCCATGAAATTGGAAACCCTATAGGAATCATCCTCGGCTACCTTGAGATACTGCGCCACACCAGAGGAGCGCAGGAAGAACATAGTGACGCACTGAAACGTATAGAAAATGAGCTTATGAGAATCGACAAGATTATCAGAGAGCTGCTCTACTTTTCACACCCCCGCAAAGCATCTCTCCACCCGGTATCAGTAAACTCACTCATTAAAGAGGCGGTGTCACTCATCTCTCATCAGAAAGCATTCAGCACTATCCATATCGTAGAAGAACTACCTGAGGGACTCTCCCTCACTATGGCTGACGAACAGCAGTTTCAACAGGTGATGATTAATCTCTTCATTAACGCCATGGATGCCATGCCCCGGGGAGGAACACTCACTATTACCTCAGCACCGTACCACAGTCCTACACCTCTTTATCCCCGCACCTCGAATGTTTCAGGGGTGAAGATTACCGTACGCGATACGGGGATCGGCATCATGAAGGAAAATCTTACCATGATCTTCGATCCCTTTTTTACCACCAAAGCACCAGGTAAGGGAACGGGTCTCGGTTTATCAGTCTGTGTGAGGATTATAGAATCATTTGAAGGCACTATCACAGTCGAGAGTTCTCCCGGAAAGGGAACTACCTTTGCGATCATCCTTCCCGCACACCACGAGGAGAAGGCAAAGGAAGCATAAGGGAAAGGGTATGACAGCACACCGAGTTCTTATCGTGGATGATGAAGCAAATATGCTCCACATGCTTAAAACCATCCTCAGTAAGGAAGGGTATGAGATAGATACCGCCACCAACGGAAAAGAAGGTATTGAGAAAGTAGAAGGCAATGCATTCGATACCATTCTCTGTGACCTTCGCATGCCCGACCTGGATGGTCTCTCGCTCCTTAAAGTCTTAAAGGAGAAACAGATTTCCTCAACAATCATTATGATGTCAGCGTATGGAACGGTAGATTTAGCGCTTGAGGCAATGAAGTGCGGAGCATATGATTACATCTCCAAGCCGTTTAAACCCGATGAAATCATTCTCACCTTAAAGAAGGCTGAAGAACGGGAAAGACTACGGAGAGAAAATCTCCTGCTTAAACAGGAAATTAAAAAAGAATTCGGATTTGAAAATATCGTCACCAAGAATGAGAAAATGCTTCAGGTCTTTGAAACCATTCGTAAGATCTCTGACTACGATACCTCGGTGTTAATAACTGGTGAGAGCGGTACAGGCAAGGAATTGATTGCCAAGGCCATCCACTACCACAGCACCCGCAGCAGTAAGTCGTTTGTAGCTATCAATTGTGGTGCCATCCCGGAAAACCTGCTGGAGAGTGAACTGTTTGGCTATGTGAAAGGTGCCTTTACCGATGCCCACCAGAATAAAAAAGGCCTATTCGAGGAAGCCCATGGAGGAACCCTGCTCCTTGACGAAATTGGAGAGCTCCCCTCTAATCTCCAGGTAAAACTCTTGCGGGTACTTCAGGAGGGTGAGATCAGGAAATTAGGAGACACCAAACAAATTACCCTGGACGTGAGAATCATTGCCGCCACTGCAAAGGACCTATTTCAGGAGGCGAGGCGGGGAAATTTCAGGGAAGATCTCTTTTACCGCCTCAACGTTATTCAAATTGATCTCCCCCCTCTTCGGGGGAGGAGAGAAGATATCCCCCTGCTCATCACCCACTTCATTAAACGATACAATGAGAAACATCACCTCAAGGTGAAAACTATCTCCCCCCGCTCCCTAAACCTTTTGCTCGAATACGAGTGGAAAGGAAATATCAGAGAACTGGAGAATGCGATTGAACGGGCGGTGATACTCTCAGAGGGAAACCGTATTGAGCCATCGGTACTCCCCTCTGATCTTAGAAAAGCAATCATTCATGAAGAAAAAGAACCAATAAGCGATGAGTATTCCATCAAAAAGATGGAACGTATCATGGAAGAACAATTGATCAGAAAGGCATTGGATAAAACCCAAGGCAATCGCACCCATGCTGCAAAACTGCTTGAGATCAGCCACCCCTCCCTCTTAAGTAAGATGAAGGACTTTGGAATTGTGTAAAGACCAAGATGCAGGATACAGGATCCATGATTCTAAATGCAACAAGTAGTCAGGGGTCCATAGTCTCTGGGTTACGAGTCACGGGTTTTTAAGTTGCGTGTTCAATGAGCACGCGAGCTTGCCAACGTTAAAATCACCTTTCACTATTCACTACTTACCATTTACGATTCACTATTGACGAATCACCATGAAATGGTTATTGATCAACACACTCTCTTTTGCTGTCCTCTTCGCACTCCTCATGGCGGATGCATCTGCTAACACCTACTACATTAGAACGGACGGGGGCACCTCCGAGCAGTGCACAGGAACTACCGACGTTCCCTATCCAGGCTCTGGTTCCCACCAGTCCTGTGCCTGGTCTCACCCGTTCTGGGCACTTACCTCTAGTGGTGAGTGGAAGATTAGGGGTGGAGACACCCTACTACTATACCCAGGTAGCTACCAAGTCGGATACGGAGCTCCCAATACCGACTGGTGTGACCCCGAGGCAGCTTATGACTGCCACCTTCCTCCCCTCCCCTCAGGCACCGATGCTAACCACCCCACCCGCATACAAGGGGTAGGATATGATGCGGGCTGTGCCAGCCCGCCTGAATTGTGGGGAACGCAAAG
>Ga0315293_10002637_pt1 | contig 17234 bp, 15 predicted proteins | sample YL17G13_20_MG_FD_203071 | JGI IMG/M metagenome (GOLD analysis project Ga0315293, IMG submission 203071) | Sediment microbial communities from Yellowstone Lake, YNP, Wyoming, USA - YL17G13_20 | ecosystem: Environmental > Aquatic > Freshwater > Lake > Sediment | place: USA: Wyoming | collected...
GCTCCGAAGGGGCAAGCTCACAGACCGGGGGACTGGACGGTTTGACCCGGAACGGCCGGACGATTTCGGCCGGAATCACTGGACGGCTTCAGCCGGAATGACTGGACGGATTGGCCGGAATACGCAATAGGTTTCGACGCGGGCTCTCTCGACGGTAATGCCGCTACCAGAATGGTATAGCTGGTTCCGGAGACGGTGATACCACTCAATGTCGTTCAGGTCTACTCTGGCTAGTTTGTCTGCAGCAAATCGGTCCAGTAGGTCGATAAGTCCGGGGAAGGACTGACTGGCCCCCTCCAATTCCGTTCGGGTTGGACCTTTCGTGCCGCGTGTGCGCTCCGGCAGGCCAAGGTAGGTTCTCGTGGCAAGCTCTACGGCATTGTCCATATCAGCGCGCTGCGGCGGTCGAAATCGCCGCCGAGCCGAAGGTGGTCTGACGCGTGCTGAAGCAGTTCGCGCGGCCCATCAGTCCAAGGTCCCTGAGCTGGCATGGCGGGCCTCCTTCCCGTTATCTGCCCGACAGCGGGCGACCGCGAGGTCTCCCGCTACTCAGGCTGACCGAGACAATCCAAGGGCGCTCGATCTAGCCGCCTGGTGGCCCGGGGCCGCTGGCAAGCCCTGCACAACGGGATTTCGGCATGGGCACACGGCGCCCTCCCCGGGGCGGAGTCTCACTTGTGAAGCCCTACACCCTGAACCAAGAAGTGAACCGACACGATGTGGCCCAAGCCTTGCGGGATGAAGCGTTGGAGGGTATCGCGAGGCGCGACGAGGCCCCAGCGCATCGGCCTGACCCTAGCGGCTCAGCGGCCGGCCGAGGTGGCCGCACCTGGTGCGTCCGCTCGAACCGTTGGTTAGCTGCCAATCGGGCCGGCATTCTTGCCGTGATAGAGCGGGCTGGCTCCACCTGTAGCCTCGAGCCACTCCTGATAGCCGGTGATCTCAGCTCCGCCCATGTTTATGACTAGTTCTAGGCCGAAAATGGCGAGAACAAAGTAGAGTTCGCCGAAAGGAGTCTGTAGAAGGGTGTATTCGTGAACCGTTTGCACAGGCTTTCCTTACGAGTCTGTAATGCAGCGGTCGGGCTCGTATATTCGGCGGACGTGATAGGGCCAAGACCGCGGCCAACCCTCCCTGGCGTGGCGCCTCACCGGGTCAAACTGAGCCTCGTCCACGACGTAGTCCTGTCCTCCAGGGGCAATCATGCAGCGCTTGGCGGTGGCCTCTAGTGCTGCCTTCGCAAGGAACCGGGAGACAACCAGGTCTGGTGGGGGAGCGACATCCCCGGAGAACTCGATCTTGCCGCGAGTCTGTCTCAGAAGATGGTTGGCCCCTTCTGTGTCGGTGAATAGCGACCCCACGAAAGGGCCCGTTGGGTACCGAACTACAATTGCCGGGAATTGGGAGTCAATAAGCCCTTCCTGTGGTGGAACCCGCCTGCGCTTACTGGGCAAGGCCTGGTGGAAGCGAAGGGCAAGGACGGCCGGCGAATTGAGGAATGGGCCTTCGATTTCGCGAGAGAAGTAATTGTTGCAGGAATCGCATACCACGCCCGGAGGGAGAATGGCGGTGGTGTTGCCGAGGGATTCGGGGATGATGTGCTCGCGGCTGCGAGACCCAGTGGAGTCACGCTTACAGAAAATGCACCGCACGCATGTCCACCCCCTTGTGCAGCTGACGACGAGTGGATTGATCTTCATAAGATGCCGGACTTCGATTCCCTGCCCGCACAGCAGGCCGTCGACTGGGCCCCTTCTGCCAGGAGCCGTCGCAGCGGGGCCGGACCGTCTCCCCCTCGTGAACCAGGGTAAGGCCCGGCATCACCGCCCGGCGAGACAATGCAGGCGCCTCCCGACACCTGAATCCAGAAACCAGGGGAGGTCTTCTCGCTTGAGGAGCAGGTTCCCTTGGGGGGTGCCCCTCCTCCCTCCCCTCATGTCGTAGGTCGGCCGCACAAGAGGACATGCGTCCGGATGCTGTCGTCTCCCACGCTCTTTGGCCGCCGCCTTCCCACATTGCGTGGCCGGGGCCGGGCGGTGAGAAGGCCGCCTGAGGCTCACCTTCCCACCGCCGGCAGGTAGAGCCACCGGTCAGGCCGAGAGAGCATCCGAGGTGACAACGGAGGTTCACCTGCTGGCTGATGGCCTTGCACGGCCGGAAGACGCAGTCTTGGTACGAGGCGCACCGTCACTCCGTGACGGTCGCTTCGGAGTAACATCAACTCGGGGCCTTGCCGTTGGCCTTACCGTTCGACATCCATGGCCCTTTCGGAGACTACCGTCTGACAGCGCGCGACAGTGGGAGGCGACCTTTGATGGCCGACACTCGCAAGGTGGTGTCGTTCGAACGGCGCCGGCGGCGGGTAGACGAACTCGACCAGCCCATGCTCTTGAGGGGCTACCGGAACCTGCTCCGCGGGGTCGTCTCGGACCGCTACGTGCCGCTCGACGACGCCCTGGTTGTCGCCGCAGTTCGGGACGCCCTGGTCGGCCGGGAGGTCCGCGTGCACAACTACCGGGTCGGCCTTAACGGCCTCGAACTACGCCTGGTCTTTGAGGACGAGAGCCTGCCGCTTCGCAGGACTGGCCGGGTCGGGGACGTGGTCTCCCCCGGCCTCTACCTCCGCAACTCGGAGGTAGGCCTCGGGTGCCTGGTCCTGGAGTGCTTCATCCTGAGACTGGTCTGCACGAACGGTCTCGTCGCACCCCGGGACGGCACGTTCCATCGCTGGCGCCATGTGGCGGTGAACCCCGAGCAGGTGGTGGCCGACATCCACCAGGCGGTGGGCCGGGTGGCCGGCGAGGTCGCCGAGACGGTTGGGCTCCTCGACCAGGCGGCCGACAGAGGCGTCAGGGGTGGGGCCCGGCAGGCCCTGAGGGCCCTGGCCCACCGGGAGAGCCTCAGCCGCAACCTCACCAAAGCGCTCCTTCACGCCTACGACGAAGACACCCACGACAGTCTCTTCGGGGTGGTCAACGCCGTCACGGCCGCAGCCCGGAACCTCCCGGCCGTCCTTCGGACGCGGCTGGAGCTTCTGGGCGGGAGTCTCCTGATGCAGCCGGAGCAACACGGGATTGAGGTGGCGTGAAGAGCGAGTGCCCGCGTTGCTGGGGGTAGGGCCTGGTGCGATTCCCAGAACCGGGCCGATGCGAAGTGCCTCAAAGCTCCCACGCCTTTCCGGTTCGGTAGTCTGCAAGAGCCGCGGCAACTAGGCCGCAGGGACGCCCGGGGGTTCTCCTCTTTCCGCCAGAATCAAAAACCGACTCCTCACGCCGGTTCTCCCTCCGACCTCTTCTTGCCTACCCGGTCAAAGACTATGAGAAGAACACTTCACCTTCCGGCCGACCAGGCGGGCCGCATCACCGTGAGCCAAACTAGTGAAGGAGTTCTGCGCCGGCTGTCACTGGCCGGCTCACTACGAGGCGGACGCTGGGGCCGCCGGGTTTCTAGGTGATTGTCAGAGGTTTGTCCCCCGTCAACACCTTTCCGCTGTCCAGACCGAACCTCTTGATAAACTTTTGCAGGCGTTCCGGGTAGTTATGGAAGAGGTACACGTAGACGCCTTGGTCGCTCAAGCTGTTGATGAGAGAGACCAGGTTCTCCTGAGAGGAATGGAAACTCCAGTCCGGCGACGAGACCCTCATGACGGCCCTCGGCTTTGCCTCAGAAATCTCCGCCGGCGTCTCTCCGCGGGTCGCGAGAGTTCCAAGCAGGTATACATTGGCCCACTCTAGTCTCTGCGACAGCCCGGTGACCGAGAGGTCAGACGGCGAGCCCATAACCACTACTGGTTCGGTCGTCTTTATCTCAGACAGGACTTCAGACGTGAGTGGGTAGAGTCGTTGGCTTTCCGCGTAGTTCGTCAGGTCGCCATGTCCAAGCCACTTGGCAACAGGGTCCGCGTCCCAGGAGCGACGCAAGACCGCCCTCCAGGTAGACCTAATGAGCTCATAGACGCTCTTCCCGGCCAGAATCCTCACGGGGGTTCCGTGCACGCCCACCGCAAGTGTCAGGTGGAAGACCCTTAGATAGCAGTAGAAAAGGGCTTCCGGCTGGTCCGACAGGAAGAACGCGTTGCGGCCGCCGGTCCCGGTCCTTAGGGCGTCCAAGACCTCTCCTGGGGTGTCGCGATACTCAATCGCCTGCTCCTTGCGCCCTGCCATCGTGGCGTCGAGAACCACGATCTTCTTGCCGCCACCCAGCGTTGATAGAACCGTTTCTACCACTGGACGGTAGTCGTAGAAGCCGTTTGCCAGACAAAGGTCACCGAAGTAGACGAGCGTGTTGCCCACTGGGTCCTTGATCCAAATCCCCGTAGACCCTGGCGCGTGGAACACGGGAAAGGAACCGACCTCGCTCCCGTCGTCCAAGGCCACTCTGTCTGCTCCCTTCCATGTGTACACGGACTCAAGAAGAGCGATCCTGTCCTCGACAGATAATGTGGACCACAGGTAGGTGAGCGTAGGTACAGATGCCACAAGCTTCCCTCCGCTCGCGGCGAACGAGACCGCACCGCCCGAGTGATCCCCATGGAAGTGAGATAGAACCATGTAGGAGGCAGGTGTGTGCGGCGCGGGGGCCAGTGGTCCGAAGCCGGAGTCCAGAAGCACGGTACCGTTCTCTCCCACAACCCGGATGCACGTCCCGCAAGACTCGCCGTCGCTGGAGGCTTCGACGAGCCTAAGCTTCCCAATTGGCTTGATTGCCCCGCGCAGGGGTCGGGCCCGAATACCGCCCAGCGCTCGATCAAGCCCGTTGTGGCCGCCACTGGCTCGACTGCCCTGGACCAATGGGTACCAACCTGTGCACCGGGCAATGTTCTGCCTTTCCTCAAACAGCCAGTCCCTGATGCTAGGTCGCGGGGCCAAAGAGGTGATAGCCAACCGGAGCGGCACCGGTGATCGCCGTGGGTCCGAGAAGCGGTGAAACCGGACCCATTCAAGGGCGTGATAGATGTCCGGGTAGGATTGTGCGATGAAGTCGAGATACTGACTCTCCAGCATGCAGCGGCCGTCCAGGCCCTCCAGGGCCTCCGTGGCTCGCCGGAGACTCCCAAAGTAGGGCTTAGTCACTCTCTCATACAAGAAGTGACGCTTCCATCGATGTCTGAATGTCCACGTCCGAGGTCCAAACATGCGGACGCCTCCAAGTCGGCTATGAGGTGGCGCGACCGCGACCGGCTGTTCCACTTGGCATGGTGGCTCTTTCTGGGAATGGGCGCTTCTTCCTGCGTACGGAACAGCCCCCACTACCGGGCCCTGTCGGCGGGAGACGCCCCAGCAGCTCTTCCATTTCCGCTCGGGCTAGGGGTCACCCAGCGCACCCTGGAAGACCAACGTGCAGCGGCCAAGTGTCCCAACAGGTCCCGGGTTCGATCCCCGCGGTGCCCAGGCCGGTACGCGACTCCGATCGCGGCGTGGACGGGTGTTCGTGCGGTGGCAAGGTCAACGAGGCTACCCGCGCACAGCCCCAAGGAGCGCTGCAAGCCTCGTCACCGTCCATCGCCGTAGTCCCCCAAGTGTCGAACGCCTGGGAGGTCAGCGGCCCGCCCTAAGGACCGGCTAACGCATCGCCAGCGTGGCGCCCTCCGGAGCGCTCAGTGACTGTCAGACCGAACTCCGAAGTCTCAACCACGGGAGCGGGGAACAGCTAGGGGCTTCATGGTAAGATGACGTTGTTTCTCCGGGCTGACTGGGAGGGATTGACGACGAACCCCCTCTGGGGTCTTGAGGTCGATTACCTAAAGCCTAGGCCTCCCAGGACACTGGGGTATTGGCTCTGGCGGCCCCTGGTTCTGTTCTGGTGGGTGGCTCCTTGGCTCATCTCTGCCGGACTTGCATTCTTCATCTTCACCAAGATTAGCGCCGGAGGCACCTGGGCTCCGTACTTCTTCAGTTCCATGCTCCAGGGCTACAGTGCTCTTCTCGCCATCGTCGCCTCGGTCGCCCTCCTGAGTCTCCAGCTCTTCCGCGAATACGGGTTGCGTTCTGCACCGAGGCGCCTGATGGAGGACCCTCTCGTCAGATGGTGCGTCACTGCCTATGCCGTGGTCATTGTAGCCAGTGCTGTTGCGATGGGTGTCGGTGACTGGGCTGCTAGCCGAAGTCTTTGGATACCGATCCTTGGGGCAGCAGTGATGTCCTCAGCGGTAGCCGCGCTCTTCCTCACCGGTAGCGTGGTCAGTCTGCTCATCAACGGGACAAGCCCCGACCGGTTCATTCAGAGGATGGTTGGCCAAGCAGAAAGACTTGAGTCCTGGCAGGAGGACATAGCGTCTGCACTCGTGGCCGTGGGCAAGAGAGGCTCAGACGACTGGGTGGTAGCTTGCGAGACCTACGCGGAGACTCTCAGAGATAAAGTCAAAGCGACCAATTCTGCAGATAGAGCCAGGATCGCAAGGTATCTCACTGACCCCCTAGTGGACGTCAGAAAAGGATGCTCATCTGCCAGAGTTGACATGCGTTGGCTATTCGAGCCGGTTTTCGAGTGCATGGAGATGATAGCTCTCAGAGAACCCCACGCTGCAGGAGAAATACTCGCCAACCTACAGAGGGCCTTCCCTGAGGAGACAAAGAAGCGCGTTCAGTCAGACCTCAAGTCGGAGTTCGGCTTGCTGCCGGAGGCCGCTGAGCCCGGGAATGCCTCGATGGCTGCGGTACGCTATGTCTCGTTCCTCTGGTTCGTGGAGCAGAAGGACCTTCTGCATGATGCTCTGTGGGAGGCTGCCCCCTCTCTACGCGATACCGTGAGTGAGGTCTTTCGGCCTCAGCAACACGGCGATTCGGACATCTATGGACTACTCAAGAGGCTTGTCACATTGGGAGACGACGATTTGTGGAAGGTAATCGCCTTCTACCGCGACGGCGGCATCAACCTCAAGCGGAAGGTGAGCGGGAGCAGAGGGGCAGCGCCGTGAGAGCCACAGGGCTGCGCAATCATTGAACCGGTGTCTTGCCCCGGAGTCCCGCCTTGGCGCTCAGCGGCGCCGAGGCGTTGTTTCGCACAGTTCACCGAGCCCTGCGCGTCCGCTGGAGCCGCTGGTTGGCCCAGCTCTAGGTGGTCGGCGGCTGGAGCCAAGCCGTCCCGGGGAGACCACTACGCTCCAGCTTTCGAGACTAGGTAGTTGACTGCAGCACAGCACGCCTCTACAAGGAATTCTACCTCTGGTCGGCTAAGTGTGCGTCCTTCACGGAGATGCCGGGCATTCTCAGACGCATAGCCCCACATTTTAGCCATTGCGTCATCAAGAGGCTTCGGGACCAGACCAGGATAGCGGTTAAGAATCTCCCCCAACGTGGCCCGCGGGTCCCCCACCACTTCTCTAGCCACGCACTCAAATGCCGCCATTGCGTGCTGAACCGCCCCCGTAAGATCAGGTTCCGGACGACGGGAAAGATCCCTCAGCGCTTCACTCACCTCGTCTCGTGCAGTACCGAGGCCTCTGCGGCCAAGTGCTTCCTGCGCCTTGCCGACCGTTACACCAAAGGACTGAGGACCGCGACTCTGGAGTACTCCGTTTACCATGTGCCATCCGACCCCGGCCTCGACGAAGTACTCGTTGATCAAGCCCTCCCACAGGCGTGCCCCTTTCTCGTCTAGTTGGCGGTAGAGGATCTCGATGAAATCGTAGACCCTGTACCAAGGGCACCCTCGGATCAGGTCCTGGCACTCCCGCCAGATATTCGGATACTCGCTCCAATTGCTGGTGTCGGGGAGTGTCCTCAGGGCCCTACACAAGACATCACGGATGAAGCTTGGGTGGAGGCCGATATCGGCTTCTGCAATCGATAGGATGGCCGCCCGTACTTCCTCGGGCGCAGCTTCGTGTATGGTTATGTCAGGATTCTCCCGCCTGTATCCCCGTCGCCTCGAGAAGCCCTCACCGTCCACACCTCATCACCTCTGACCCAAGATCCTTATCTGTTTCTGGCCAAGCCGAAGCGCAGCAAGTTGAGCAAGCCCATTGGTCTGAAGCGCCCGGCCGAGCCCGCCCTCTCTAGTTCCCGGAAGAGGCGATGCCTAGTCTCAGGCTTTACAGACCCGGAGGATGCTACCTCCGGCGGCCATGCAGGGAAGGTACCGAGACAGTACCGTGCTCTCATCATAGGGCCTCGAACCAGGCCTTGATCTTCTGGGCCATGAGCTTCCGACGCGCCTCCAAGAAGTCCTCGTATAGGGGAACCTCGCTATCGAGCAGCGATTCGGGCACGCAGTTCATCCGCAGGTTGGCGCGCAGTTCGGTTGCGTCGGTGATGCCGCCGTACTTCTTCTTGCCGCCGTTGCATTGCGCGGCCAGCTCCGTGAAGTACCGCTCGGGCGGCTTGTCGCCGATGGCGATGTTGATCTCGCTCTGGGCCAGCACGAAGTTGGCGATCTGGTTGTAGCGCCCGCGCGAGAGGCCCTGCGCCTTCAGGTGCGTCTTCGGATAGACATGGTGGACGTCGCTGTGGTTCATGAGCAGGTCGAGAACAGTGATGTCGCGCGAGAGAAAGCCCTTGTCGCCGAGCTTTACCTGCGCCGCCTGATAGCAGTGAAAGTACGGGCTTTGGCCAGAGGAAGTATCCATGAGCTGAGGCAGCATGCCGGTCCAGAAGCTCTCCGGCAGCTCATTCTCGATCACCGACGCGGCGTAGCTCGGGAGCCCGCGCACCTCCATTTGGCGCACGTCGAGGTCGAAGGCGGTCTCTGGGCTGCCCGTGTAGCGCCCGCGTAGCACGGACATGGCGTACCAGCGCCGCACCAGCTGCTCGAGGTCCGCCGCAGGCGTCCCCTCCGCCCGCCCGCGCAGGTAGAGGATGTAGGCGAAGTTGACGGCGTTACGACCGCCGATCAGCTGGCTCGTCGCGAATCCCGCCGAGCGCAGGATCATCGTAATCCGGTCGAAGTGCGTCTTGTTGATGAAGGCGAGGATGCCTTTCTTGAGCCGAGCGAAGGACTCCTCGGCGATGGCCTCCTCGAACTGTTTGGTCTCGAAGTTGCGGCCCGAGAGCAGCGCCACCAGATCCTGCAGCTTGCCACGCCGGAACTCGGAGGTGAACGCCACGCGCAGCATGTCGTTGTAGGTTGGGTCGTAGATGTCGTCGTTGGTGTCCTTGAGCCAGCGAATCTGCGGCAGGAACTCAGAGGCGGCAAAAGCCTTGTCATTCTTTTCGATGGTGGACAGAAACTCGGGCGATACCGCAAGGTGGCAGAAGTAGTCGATCGCTTTGCGCAAGAGGTTCCCGCCATAGGTCTCATTGACCGCGATCTTCGACATGGCGAAGTCAGCCTGCGAAAGCTCAGTTCCGGCCGAGTTCACGCGGATGAAGATCTCGGTAACGGTCTCGATGTCGAGGTCGTCGGCCAGCTCGATCACACCGACGGGGTTGTTGACGACCCCGAGTAGCTTCCCGATGCTTGAGAATACGGCGTCCAGCGTCACATCCGGGTTCTTTGAACAGTAGTTCGTGACAAGCTGAAAGACACTCGTCGCGGGTGCGAAAACCTCAGCCACGTCTTCAATCCAGGCCACGTCCTTGCGGATGGCCGGATTGGCGACCTCGAAGCGCTCCTCCTGCGGGTGAAAGGAGATACGGATGCGGACGGTCTCGTAGTCCTTGGTCAGCACCTCGCGGCCGAGCAGCGCGGCCATCAGCGCTGTAACCCGCTGCTGACCATCAATGAGTATGCGCTTTCCGGCGGACGGCGTGCCATCCTTGAGCTTGACAGTGGGATTTCGCCATGCGATCAGATAGCCGATCGGATAACCCTGGTAGAGCGAGTCCAGAAGGTTGCGGACCTTAGTCGCCTCCCAGACGAAGGGGCGCTGGATCTCCGGGATAGCAATCTCCCCCGACTGGACCCAGGTAAGGAGGGTCTGGATGGGGTGCGGGGTGACAGAATAGCGTTGTGTAGTCATGCTCAGGGTCCCCCTATCAAGAACTCCCATGGCTGTTCATCGAGTCCCAATGCTTGCGCATCAGCTGCTAACACCTTGGAACTCAGCGGCCCCGCCTAAAGAGCCGGCCAACCTGTCGCGCTGTCGCCGCTATGCAGTCCACCTACTAGCCAGCCACCAGACGCCGTCTCTTGAGCTCAAAGAAGCACTTAGCGCACACCGCCACATCGGTGCCGGCATCGTGGGCCTCCACGTACGTACTGCCGAACAGAGCGCGGTGTAACTCGGGGAGTGTCGGCCACTTGTAGCCATAGGGACCTGGAAGGCCGCAGAACCCTGTGCTAGACATCATGGTACAGATAAGCGTCTTGTCCCGAAAGAGCGGATTCCCCGACGCTTTGGAAGCCCAGTCGTTTCGCAGTCGAGGAACAAGTACACGGCATCCCCCAACTATCCCTGCGGGCCGCTGAAGCTTCCAGGCCGGCCCAGCGCTTATGGAAAGCCTTACCTGCGAGGATTTCGCCATACGCCCTCGGGCACCCTGCCGACCGGTGACCCCTTACCCCTGACCCCTAGAGACGAATGCGTTAGATGCTACGGATGGCCTAGAACGCCAAGGGGAAGTGACGACGAAGCAATGTCTCGTTTAGTCGGGACAACCCCTTGGACCTCAACGGCCCGTCCCTAGAGCCGGCCCGCGTGGAAGCTCCTGGTTGGCCCGGCCGACCCGGGCGCGGTTGCCTCTATCGATTGCTAGATGGTTTTCCCCATCGACCGGATCCTCGAAAACCAGCCACTTAGCCGCTCATCTCCATATGGAGGAAGGAGTGCCTCAATGTCTGCGCCCGGCCAGACTCGTTGCACCCGACCCGGGTTAGGGTTCTTGTCGATGACCGTGACTCGCTCAATGTCGCAACCGTACTCCTTTAGGTGAGTCAATAGCGCTTCGTCGTACGGGTTGAACGCGAACCCGAAAACGAGGAGATGCGTCGAGTTCCTCAGGATGCGACCTGCTAGCTCCCAGTCTAGGGCGAGACTTGCGGGCGGAGTCTTCTCCGGCGCGGGAGCGACGATGAGCGCGTTGCCCGAAAGGCCACGTCTGCCATCGGTGTATCGTCCCTCGAGATCCCAAGAGATGCTACCATGCATCTTGGCCAGCGAAACAGCCCCACGAAGCACCACGGGATTCAGCCATTGGGAAACTGGGTATGGGCCACGCCCCTTGAGCTCCTCGCCGGCTCGGCCATAGTTGAAGCCCTTCGACCCGAGTGCGTACTCCACACGCAGGTCATAGTTGGTGGTAAGAATACCTGAGAGCTGCGGGTCTAGCTGAAGGAGGAACTCGCGGGCACGACTGACTCCTGCTCGCTGGTACTTCCTGTTCTCGTCAATCATCAAGACGTGACGCCGCAGTCGCCCTGCGTGCCACTCCTCCCATATGTAGGGCTGAGACAATCGGCGCACGATGTACCACAAGACCGCAGTTCGCGTCTCGGGACTCTCCGCCAATGCGTGGGCAACGAACTGCTCAGTCGGACTCTCCGGGTGTCCTCTATCCCAGAGTTCCTTCGCCCTGCAGGCAACCTTCAGTTTCCGTTCCTCCCTCACGCCGAAGGGCCTGATGGCAAAGTCGAATAGATTTGCTGCGACCGGTAGTCCGGCCGCCCAACTCGCGAATCCCGCACCCAGGAAGAGTGACAGCCCCTTGCGTAGCGTCAGGAGTCCCTCCGTCCGAGATCCTCACGTAGCCGACGCCCCACACACCCAAGCGGACTCTGGCCGGCGGATGCGTCTTCGGTCGGGCTAACCGGCTGGCGGCTCAGCGGCGCCGGCAGGAATGCCTCACTAGGTTAGCAGGGCCGAGCGCGTCCGCTGGAGCCCCGAGGGCGCGCCCATCCGCAAGTGCTCGTCGGCGAAGCGTTCCTCAGGTACACAATTGCATCGACAACGTCCGGGCGCACTGTTTGTCCCACAATCAGCCACCATTCTGCAGAGTCTGAATGATCTCGACTACGAGAACTGCAAGCGCAATGAGCAGAGGTAGGAGTTGCGTTCGTCCTGCAAACCGGTCACGCATGGAGAGCTTGATGCGTTTCGCCCCAGTTCCGTCGACCACTATGGTGATTTTATCCTTTCGCCCTTCGACGGTGATCGAGCTCTTAGGTCCTTTTCTCACGGCTCTCCCCCCAGGGGCTAAGCGCCCCTTTATTGATGCCTAGACGAGTACTACTGCGGGGAAAGCCAAATGAGAACGGGTCTAGATGAGTTTTTCTTCCTTCGTCCGGCCAACACCAAATGGATTGATCCTCATAAGATGCCGAAGTCGGAGGCGTAGCCATACGTCAGCGCGGCCCGGGCGTGGAGAAGAAGGGCGCATAGAACGGGGGTACGTCAAGCAAGTAGATCGCGAGAGCCGGGCGCCCGGGCGTGAGTCCGGACCGGTCGGCGACGAGGTCAATCCCGCTGGGCCCACCGGTGATTGCGTACGCCAGTCCCCTCGTGAAGGCGGCTCGGAGGCTCACCCTGGCCGCCCAGTCGGGGCCGAGGTAGACGACCTCGATGGGCGCCGGATCCCCCGGGGGCCCTGTCACACGTCACGCAATTCCCCAGGGGGTCTGACGCGGAATTGGCCAAAGCCTGGGCCGGGGAAATGTCCCCCCTCTCCCGCTGTCGGTGGCGGGACGCGCGGTCCGCCCGATGGCCAAATCCCTGAGCATCTCTGAGATCAGCCGTTCCTGGTAGGCGGGCAGTCCTCCGCTCGGCCATCGCGCGCGCTGTGCCTCGAAGCTGGCCCTCGAGCCCTTTGAGCCATTCCCTGTCGACCGGCGAAAGCCCGGGACCGCCCACGGCCAGCCCGTAGTGTTCCGGGGTCATGCGCCAGGTCTCAAGATTATCGTAGCAATCTAAGAGCCGTCTCGCGATTGCCAGCCCGTTCCGGTCGAAGTCACCGCTATACCGCATCGGGGTGAGAGCGGCGCGCCAAGGCGCGACCGCCTGCACGCTTGTTAGGGAAGTCAAGTCCTGGTGCCGGAAGCATCGACGTGCGCAACCGCGTCCTTCAGCGGGGCAAGCCCCTCTAGGAACGACCCGTCCCGCCGAGCACGACCCGGCAGTGCCGAAATCGGCCAGCTAGCTCACGCCCCATGTTCTCGGCCAACCAGGCACTCAACCACTGGGTCAGCCAGCTCGCCTCCGTGCTTGACGACTGCATCCGCAACCGCCAGCCCGTTGACTTCCAGTTGGCGAACTCTCGCGTCAATGCCAATCAAACCTAGGTCGCATGCGATGAGGAGAGGATTCCAGTGCCGACAATGAGATCGACCTGGACCGTCCCTAGGAAAGGGCACATTACTGGATTCCCGCAGTCACTGGCACCTGAACTGAAATCGGGCGCTGTGTACGTCGGCGGGTTTGGCGTGCCGTAATAGCTGTAAGGGCCGCCATAATATCCGGAAGCCTCGACTAAGAAACTGGCGTTCCTCTGGACGAGCAAGCATGTGAACCCGTTGGAGTCCGTGGTTCCAAACGAGTCGTACTGCAATCCATACGCATGGACGTTCATATTGGGCATTGGAGTCGAATCCCAACACCTGACCACCTGAATGGTCACGCAGGTGGTGTCCTGAGGATCGTCCAGGTTGTGCGCGCCACCGAAACTGGTCACTGAACCGTTGTAGGTTAGCGTGCCGGGAACGAAATCGAAGTTGCCGATCTGGATCCATCGTCCCGTTAATGCATCAAAGTTGAAGAAACCGACTTGTTTGGGAGCCTGGTCTGCCAGTCTTGGGGGAACAGCGATGGATAGATCGATGCTCGCTCCGCGGCTAAGGCTCAATGAGCGGCCCTTGAGGTCGTGTAGACCGAAGTCGAATATGCCATAGGAGTTCAACCTCCGAATGCTGCCATCGAGCAATTGGCCGGAGAAATCGCCGGGCGCCGCAGCGCGTTGAAACGGGTTTGTCACATCGAACCAAGTGAATCGGAGCCGAGCGAGATCGTTCAGCTTCTCCCCGCTAGGACCGGTAAGCGCCTTTGCGGGCACCTGGATGCGCGACGATCCGATCTCGATGTCGAGGTCGCGGGACGGGTCGAACTTCACCCGATGCGCAATCGGCCAAAGCACGACGACATTGCCGTGGCCTGCTCTGTGGTCGTACACCCTGGTATTGGAGACATGCCCCTCAGCCGTGAAGGTGAGCGCTACTCGGGATTCAGCCTTCGCCAAAACGACCGAGAAGAATCCGTCCTTCCCAGATTCAGCGACGCTCTTCCCTTTCAGCGAAATCCTGACTTTGCCGACGGGTCGCCGATTGCTGTCCAGCACGTGGCCAGCGACTATCGATGGCATCTGTCGTTTCCTCCTTAGCCGGTTGTGAGTCTTCCAAGCGGATGCCCTTACCATTTAACGTCAAGGCGGCCGAATCCTCCCAACTGCTGGGGTCATGTTCCAGTGATGAAGGAGGCCTACGCACTTGCGGAGTTGGGATGGACGCCCTGTCGCGCTGTCGCCGCTATGCAGTCCACCTACTAGCCAGCCACCAGACGCCGTCTCTTGAGCTCAAAGAAGCACTTAGCGCACACCGCCACATCCGTGCCGGCATCGTGGGCCTCCACGTACGGGCTGCCGAACAGAGCGCGGTGTAACTCGGGGAGTGTCGGCCACTTGTAGCCATAGGAACCTGGAAGAGCGCAGAACCCTGTGCTAGACACCATGGTACAGATGAGCGTCTTGTCACCAAAGAGCGGATCGAGACCAAGCCGAAGATACTCGGCTGAGATGACGCTGCGGTCGAACTCGAGGTTATGGGACACGACAACGCTGGATCTGTCGGCTGCGGCGTCGAGCTCCGCCAGCACAGTCGGAAGGGGTCTCCCTTCGGTCAGCGCGCGTTCCGTGGTTATGCCGTGAACGCGCTGGGCGTCCCGCGGAATTGTGAAGCCGTCGGGTTGAACGAGGCAGGACATGGACTCCACGAGCCGGTCGGTCTCGTCATAGAGCAACCACGCGATCCGTACAACACGCGGCCAGTTCCCAAGGTCGCTGATTGGCGCTCCCCGACGCTTCGGAAGCCCAGTCGTTTCGCAGTTGAGGAACAAGTACACGGCATCCCCCAACTATCCCCGCGGGCCGCTGAAGCTTCCAGGCCGGCCCAGCGCTTATGGAAAGCCTTACCGGCGGGGATTTCGCCATGCGCCCTCGGGCACCCTGCCGACCGGTGACCCCTTACCCCTTACCCCTTTCCCCTTACGGGTGTCCCGGGACCCCGCCCGCAGACGGGTGACCGGGGGGGGAAGCCGTCGAGGTAGTGCACGTTGGTGAGTTCCGAGAGCCCGTCCGCATCTCGTAGCCGCAGGCGGAGACCCCGATCCTGCCCAGCCGCCGCCGCTGGCCGCCTTCACTATCGCTGCCGCCTCGTCCGCCTCCGGGCCCTGAAGCTGACCACGACCCCTCAATGCAGGACTGGCAAGGTCGCCCAGCGAACCGACGTTGCGCCTCCCGGCCCAAGGCTCTGAGTCGTGTCCCGAAGGCCTTGGCCGAGCTCGAGTGCAGGACCATCGAGATCAAGGTCAAGGGCGGCGTTCCCATCCAGGTCCTCAAGCACGTGAGGGAGAGAGTAGGGTGAGCATGGCCGTTGCCGACCTGAGTGACACTCTCGCCCGGCTTTGGAGGGAACTTGGGCTGTGGCTATCGGCCAACCGGTCGGGCCTCATCCTCAACTTGGTCTCTTCCGGGGTAATTGCAGCGGTAGTTTGGACAGCCAGCCGCGTGATTGCACGGGCCCGCCTTGGTTTGCGGTTCCGGCGTAAGGTAAGGGCCGACCTCATAGATGCCTTCGTGGTGAAAGGGCACTCACCCAGTCTTGACCACGCAGGTCTGATCTTGGCCGCAAGAGCCGTGCAGTATGGGGTCAGACGCGTCCCATCGCCGGTACAGGCTCTGAGGGCAGTAGTGGACCAGTTAAAGGCCGCTGATACGACCGTGTTTGGAGAAGGACTCGGCAAAGCACGCGCCGCACTTGAAGCCTTCCTATTGGAGCTGCCAGCAACCGTAGAGCCAATACCCGTTCCGGACATGTCGGAAGAGAGAGAGCAGACCCGGACCGTTCTCGGCAGGTGGATGGCCTCGTTCGCCTGCGTATGGGTCTCTTTTGGCATTGCTGTTTATGTCCTAAGGTCGGAGATATTGGGGGGTCGGGGACTGTTCACGGTTCCGGGCGTCGTGGCGATCTTTGTCTCCGTCTATCTGTATGAGACCTCAAGGATGTTAGCTATTGACCGAGTCTGGCTCGGCAGATTCGAAGGTCTCGCTGGCGTACTTGAGGGGTGGATGAGAACCCTAGAAGGGGGTGTTGCGGATTACGATCCGGGCGATCATCTTCTATTGCACAAGCTGTCCCTCTTGCTTGGCCGTGCCGGAGTGAAGCTCAGCAGGGTCAGCTCCTTCCTCGACATGGGTATCGACTACGTGGCCGACTTCCCGTCTGGGCGCGTGGGGTTTCAGTTGTCACACCGACTGCTCCGCGACATCAATGACCTACACGCGACGCAACTCGGCTGCCGCGAAGTGGTGGTCTTCGTTGCAGGCGGCAGAATGCGTTGGAAGCAGGTTCTCGGCTTTGAGTATCGCGTTCTGGCAGCCGCTGAGCTGGAAACGTACATCCAAGCCAAGCTCAACCCGGACTGAGATTGCTCGCTCATAGCCCTGCTCAGTACCTAGTGCGGCACCAGGAACTCGCCGAGGACGAAGAAGATGACGAAGAGGCCGGGAACCATGGTCAGCCAGACCATCCAGGAACGCTCTTGCCGCCGTGTCACCGCGATCAGGCCGACGATGCCGGCGGCGCCAGCCCACACGCCATCATCACGATGCCGTAGAAGGGCAGTACCGTTTGCCACCCAACGGCCCGCGCTTCAGCCGCAGGCGAAGCCTGTCGGCTGGAAGCGCTGGTTAGGCAGACATGACGTTAGTCACTTCAATCTAGAAGCAGCCAACCTGCAATATCAGAGGCCAACCGCTGACGCACATTACTGAAATCGTGGTCGGTATGGTACACGAGGAAAGTCACCTTCGCTGCGCCTGCACCCCTTAGCCCTCGGTACAGCGGCAAGATGAACTGCTCAATAGTGATTTGTTCGTCCTCCCATCCGCCGATGAGGAGTATCGATCGGTCGGCGAGATTCGCTGCGTTCTCCCTCAGTCCGTAAACGTCCTGGCAATCAACAAACTCCTTGACCCGAGTTTGACACCTTGCCGGGAAGGAACCCTTGTGAATCAAGGGTTCCAGGGGACACGAGGGTCACGTACCACTACATTCCGGGGCCGGGTCGGTGGGAGCGGGTGGCATCTCGGTGATGT